>JACCEC012265621.1_pt1 | contig 88715 bp, 103 predicted proteins | sample 7450121 | NCBI WGS metagenome assembly JACCEC01 (sample SAMN15323455, study PRJNA562643) | freshwater metagenome | isolation source: river surface water | place: USA:Blue River Watershed | collected 2017-08-18
CACCAAAAGAACAAGAACATCTCCCCAGAACACAAAGATGCACCCTGGAATGACAAAGGATACGTCTCATGGTTAATTTGGGGAGGCGATGCCGGGTGGACTTGGGCTAAGAAGATCAAGAGCCAAATGGAAAGCTCCGATACAGACAAGCCTACACCCTAGACTAGATCCCTGAGTAAGGTTTTGAGTATAGGAAAACACTAGCCAGCAAACTAAAGACACAGCTAAGGTGCGAGGCACCCTCGCTCTACACTAGACACAGCTAAGGTCAAACCCGCTTGCGGGTATTACCGAGGCTGGATCCTATCTAGGTCTAGTGTCCAGCTAGGCCCAAAACCTTATCCCTACCTTGACAAGAACAAATCCCTAATGATTCTCACTCGGGCTTCAACCCCCTCTAGCCACATGGATAAGGTTTTGCCCCTAGTGAAATACCCCGTACCTTTAACCCAAGCCCTCTGGATAACTCTCAACTAGCATCAGGACTAAGCCACAACACATGGATAAGGGTTGACCCCCACCCTCGGAACTCTCGCCTAAGACCTTCAGGGCATCCCTAGACTCAGATAGTGTCCAGCTAGGCCCAAAACCTTATCCCTACCTTGACAAGAACAAAAGTCCAATGATTCTCACTCAGGGGTTGCAAGCTGTAGACCCGTTGGATAAGGTTTTACCCCTAGTGAAACACTAGCCACAAGCCTAGGCATAGAGGACGTGTCGAACCGATAAGAGCAAGACTCTCTCAAGAGGTGCGTAGCACCAGATGGGTTGAGGAAATACCAAGGGTGCGTAGCACCGAAGGTAAGGTTTTGCCCCCTAGTGAGACACCCTGCCTAGCGAAAGACATGTCTCACCCCATGAATAAGGTTTTGCCCCTAGTGAAATACCGATGGTTGGTCCCTTGGATAAGGTTTTGGGTGTGGGTAAACATATGCCGAAGGTGATCCCCGGCTTGCCGGGTAATACCGAGGGCGTGAAACACATCGAAACTCAATCTCCCGTAAACATCCCTCATCCAACAGTATGGTGCCAGGGTGTAAGAGAGCAAAGCGGAATAGCCGGTGGCTTGTGATTTGTAAGCCACTAGTTGAGAGACACAAATCACAAGCCATGAACCGTGACTTGTGGTGGCGGAATTGCGTAGCAATATCGCCGGGTTAGGGCAAACTTTCGCTAAGTGCTTGATTTTATTGAGAGACAGGGATCGGTCTAATTCCTAACAATTTCCGGCACTTTCCTCAACAATTTCGCTGCGTGCGCAGCTCTATTATCTTGATCCCAATAGCCTTTTGCAACCCCTTGAAAGTACACATTAGTTGAATGAGCCGTAAACGGCTCTCCAACTCTTGTAATCATTGAACTTTTTGTACATAGTTTGGTAGGGGATTTTGCTAACCTGGTTGTCGTAAATTGGGGCATTCTGTTGGGAGGTATTCATGGAGATTAGCTTGGAGTGTCGGGGGGCGATAGACCGTGTGTTGGCATCTTTGCTTGGGGGGTTGGTAGACAGCAACACGGGGGCTTTGGCAAAGATTCTCATTGATGGGGTCTTGCGGGACTTTGGGTATTCTTTGACTTCGGTTGTTGTGGTCAGGCGGGGTATCCTAACGTATAGTTTGGAGTCGTAGTTTGGAGGTGGGTATGAGGGTAGTCAAGAGACAAAGTGTTATGGAAGCCTACCGGTGGTTTCGCAACGGGGATCATCCTCAGGATTATCTTGGGGGGCGGTTAGGGTTGGACCATGGGGTTGTGAGGGAGTACACGGCGGGCGAGTTAGCCAGCATGGGTGCGGAGGGTTGGGTAGTACGTCGGTATCGTCAAGGTAGGGAGGAGGATGTTTGCAGGGATTGTGGGGGTGTGAATTCTATTCATGGTCAGTTGGTCAACGGGGTTCGAGTATGTCCTGGGGACTGGGTGATTGGGGGTATTGAGGTATGCAAGCCTGGTGACCTTGAGGGTCTGTATGAGGCAGTATGATCGTTAGCTTGTTGCGAAAGCCGGGAGTCTCCAACCTTGTTTGGGGGTGTGGGGGGATGGCGATAGATAGGTGTCGCATACCGACTCGGGATGTTTATTTCTACCCTAGGGGGCCAGGGGGCAAGTCCATGCAATACAGTTCGGACAAGCGTGGGAGTGAGGTATCGAATCCTACGTCGAGTCATGTGGGGGGTCGATATCCAGCGAATTTGATTTTAGGGCATTTGGCTGGGTGTTTCCTTGAGGGGTTTAGAGATGTAAATTGGGTTTGTGCAGGGGGGTGTGGGGTTGGGGTATTGGATAGTGCGAGTCGATTCTACAAGCAAGTGAGGATGGGATGATGGCTTTGGGGGATGCTTTAAGGGCTATTAGTGACTGTGGGGAATGGGTTCATAATGGTTACAATTTGGTATGTGATGACGGGGTGGTGAGTTGGACTGTGTGTGATCACGGTGGGTCATACACCTTGGCATATGAGAGAGGTTGGTACAAGCAAGTGGGTGACGCTGCGGATTTGCAAGAGCTGGTTGAGCTTTCGGTGGCGATGCTCGAGGCGGAGAGGGCATTGAATGAGAGTTTACGCAAAGCGAGGGGATAATGAAGTCTGTTTGGGTATGTGACGTGAGTTTGGGCAAGTGTGAGTCTGTTACTGAGCATCGGACAGAGGAGGGGTGTCGAAAGCGTGTAGGGAGGTTGTTGCGGATGGCGAGTCGGCTATCTGGGATTGATCTAGACCTATTGAGATGTGCTGCGGATATTGCGATTGATCAGGTTGACTGGGATCAGTTTCCTGGGTCTGTGGCAAAGCGTGAGGAGCATCATTGGAGGCAGTGTTGCCGGGATTTGAAGCTGGAGGATTTGAATGCTTAGGGCTCCGTTTCCGTGGTTTGGCGGCAAAAGCCGTGCGGCTGATTTGATCTGGCAGCGGCTCGGCGACGTGTCCAATTACATTGAGCCTTTTGCTGGGTCGCTTGCCGTGTTGCTAGAGCGACCCAAGCCGGGCAAGATTGAAACAGTCAACGATCTTGACGGGCTATTGTCAAACTTCTGGCGAGCGGTCAAGCATGCGCCGGATGATGTGGCGCGCTGGGCTGACTGGCCGGTGTCGGAATGCGACCTACATGCGCGGCATCTGTGGCTAGTGGGACAGATCGACGGACTGGCCGAGCGGCTGATGGCCGATCCTGACTACTACGACGCCAAAATCGCCGGTTGGTGGGTCTGGGGCTTGTGCAGTTGGATTGGCAGCGGCTGGTGTAGCGGAGATGGTCCGTGGCGCGCGGTTGACGGGGTGCTGGTCAAGGGCAGCGCTGGGCAAGGGATCAACAGGCAACTCCCGCACTTGGGCAACGCAGGCCAAGGGATCAACAGGCAAGGCGCCGCAATCGCGGACGTTATGCAAGCCCTATCCGACCGCCTTCGCAACGTGCGGATTTGCTGCGGCGATTGGCGGCGGGTGATGGGCGAGAGTGTGACCGTCAAAAACGGGTTGACCGGTATAGTCCTAGACCCGCCCTACCTGAGCGCTTCAACTGCTGGCGACCTGTACCGCACTGACAGCGCCACCGTGGCCCACGATGTGCGCGAATGGGCGCTGGCGAACGGAAACAACAAGTTGATGCGCATCGCACTATGTGGGTATGAAGGCGAACATGATATGCCGGGGTGGGAGTGTGTGCCCTGGAAGGCCAGAGGCGGCTACGCAGGGCAAGGCGACGGCAGCAACGTCAACGCCGCGCGGGAGCGGATTTGGTTTAGCCCGCACTGCTTGAAACCTTACAATGGGATTTTGGGTTGCTTGGACTAGGGGGATCAACGAATGACTATCGAGCAGGTTTGTGATGATCTGTGTTGTTTGATTGTTAGGTTGGACCCTAACTGGGCTTTGTCTGGCATGGCCGTAGAGACGACCGAAATGAAATACAACGGTCAAGGACTCGTCACGGTTAGGTACCGTAGGGTGGGTGACCGCTGGTTTATGGAGACTGGATCGACCAAGCCGGGACCCCGCAGGGACCAGGCAATCGAAGTACGCGACGGTGCGGCCTTTGACTACGCCATGGGTCACCAGTTGGAACGGGCCCTTGGCCGTGGTCCTGCTTGGCGGGATCCTGTAACTTTGGGAGGGTTGGAGCACAAGTACTTAAGGGGCGACTGGGGCAAGCGTGTCTCGGGCTTAACTGGAGAGGCACGGGTGCTAGCTGTTTTGCAATCTGTTGTGCAGGTTCTTGAGGGTGATGTTTAGTGCGAGTGGCTGGGCACAATTTAGGCTTACGGTTGGACAGCTATCCTGATGCGTGGTGGCGTGTACGGGTACGTCGGATGCGGGGGGACGTGGGTCTGGGTCAAGAGGGTTTGGGTCGGCTGTTTCAGTATTTGAATGTTTTGCATCCGAGTGATGCACGGTGGGTTGTGAGCCAGTCATTGCTGATGACCCTCACAGCTATCACGGTTGGTTTGGTTCCGGATTACTTGGTCCCGGATCTTGAGGTAGCTCAGGAGGGTGCTGCGTTGTGGACTCGGGACTTGAGGTACATGCGAAAGTACTTACGGGGGACCGTGAAGGTTCGTAGGGCTTTGGCAGGCAATCCTAACATTCCATATTGGATGTTGCAGCGGTTAGCGAGGGATCCGGAAGTAGCAGGTCATGTGGAGTATCAGCTAAAGCAGCGCAAGGTCCTCGAGCCGGGTCGAAGGTACAGGTTGGTTCGATGCGGGTAGCTGCGGGTTCGTTACCTTGGGGGTTGCGGGCGGGGACTTTGGCGGCCTGTCGTTATTGAGGATCTCAAGATGAGAGTTAGTGGAGACATTTTTGAGTCCCGGTGGTTAGAGCTTGAGAATCATTCTAGTTATTGGGGTGTCTTGTTGCGAGGTCCTTTGACCCTGCGGCAAAGTCTCGCAGACAGAAGTAAAGATCATCGGCTTTTGGCCCGGTTGGCTGAGGATCCTAATCCTTTAGTTGCGTACAGGGCTCGTAGAGCTTTGTTTGATCAGATGTATGATTAGGTCTTGGCGTTCTTGGGGTTTTGCGTGTCTCGAGTGGGCAAATGGCTTTACGTTTGACTTTGGTTCAGGACATGGCTTCCGCTTGCAGGGGGTCGGTCACATCGTTTGACTTGCGGCTACGCACTGCTCGTGCCTCATGTGATGATGAGGCTTTGAAAGTGCTTAGTGCGGACCCGCATCCTTGGATTGCAATTGCTGCGAGAGCCCGAGTTCAAAGGCTGGTTGTTGAGAGGCGGAAGAAATAACAGCGAATGTGATCGAAGGTAACCCGTCTCTCACGGTATCTGATTCGGAGCGTGTCTTTGAGGAATATTGTTCGAAGGGGCTGCTATAGAGCTTCCCACTCACCGCAGGAACGCCAAGTGCGGTTGTTGTAGGTGAGGCGCTTGCCTCGGATGACACGGTTGATGGAGTCCGTATCTAAGCGTGCCGCTTTAGCGGCTTGTGGTGTCCAGTACTCTTGACGACCCTCTAGGTCCTGCGACACCCAACGATAGGGGGACTTTTCTGGCATAGGTGCTTTGATGTTGGGAGGGGATTCGGAGCTAAGTAGGGTTCCAAACACCCCTGCCTGGTGATCGATCAAGATCGCACTCAAGGCCACACGGCTACCTACATAGCCATGGCGCATATGCCAGCGATCGGTACCGCTGAGGCTTGGCATTTGGTAGCGCACGAATCCGCGATCGTCTTCCATTTTCTCATAGTGCAGGTGTCCGGTCAAGGCTACTCGGTGGTTGGTCGCACCCCAGAGGGATTTGGCTTCGATGCTTGCAAGGCGGGCGATATCTTGGGTGCGTGCAACGGCATCGCCGTGTACAAAGGCAAGTAGGGTTTCGCCGTAGCTAGTGTATTGTCTGGGGGCTGCGGACAAGACTACTGTCACGTCGGGTGCTTGCCGGTAGTGGGCTGCGAGATAAAGCAGCAGGCAGTAGCCAAGCAGGTGATCGTGGTTACCTGCCATGAGGATTAGCTTGACAGGTGCTACGGTACGCAGGTGATCAACGTACTGGACCATGAGTTCGCAACCGGATTGAATAATGTCCAGTGGGTTGCCATCACGGTCTTGGGGGGTTCCGCCGCTTGTAGTGCCAGCCTCGTTGTCAACGTGGAAGAAATCACTGCCTACGCCGACTAGGATTTCCTCGGGGGCTCCATGTGGCAGGATGTTAGCTAGGCATTGTTCTGTGGCTTCCTTGAGTCTTCTGGCGGCTACGGCGCGGTTGTAGGGTTGTGCGCCTTCCTCGGTAGCAGCCCATTTGCCCCAGTGGAAATCTGTAGGGGACAAGACAACTGCGAAGCGTCTTTTGGACTGTGGGATTTGCAGGCGTGTAGGGGCAGGGTTAGGGGCGTCGGGGAACCGGCGTAGAATGCTGGTTTCCAGGTTGCGCCAACGAAGAGCATCCTCTTGGATTCGGCTCCAGCTTTGGCGTTCCAAGCTACGCCAGAGGTTCGCACCTTTGAGGGCTAGTCCTTCAGCTTCTAGGTCTGCTGAGGGGCGGGTAGCTAGTTCTTCAGCCGTAAAGGGTAATCCGTCATGGGTGACAGATAGGTGTCTAAGGACTTGTGTGACCCATCCTCGTGGAAGGTTGTTGGCACGGGCGATTTCATTGACACTGCCACCTTCTCCGAGGTTGGAGTATCCCTTAACCATGTCTCGCACAACGGTGCCGGGCAGCACTAGAGGTTTAGCAACGCCTGTGAGATTGAACACATAGGCATCCGTAGCCTCGTTGAAGTAGTAGGCACGCTCATGAAGGTATGGGTTTTGACTCAAGGCTTTACTCCTGGTTAGGGGGACACTTTACCGATCGTTGAGGTAGTTCGCAAGAGGGTGATTTCCAAGGGTTACCTTCCAGCCCCTGCTGTCTAGGCGTCCTACCTGGTAGTCGTTGTAGAATGTTTTCCAGAGGATCACATCCTTTAGTCCTTTGAGATACTCTGGTCCCTTTTTGCTGCGTTTATCTGTTGCCACATGTCTTCCGCAGATTCAAATCGGAAATCTGGTAGTCCGGGCAGGAAGTATCTCACTCTCATGGAAGTCTCCGATCAAAGGTATCGCGGGCTTACGGTAGTGGGCAATTTCCCTTTATAGTATTTGCGACTTTGGAGGTAGACCATGGCAAGGAAAGATCGGTTTGTGCAAAATGGGGGTTCCACAATTACTCGGGGTGGCAAACCTATTGAGGAGGACCCTAAGGATAAAGACAAGGGTAAGGGCAAAGGTAAGAAAGCGGACCTTGAGTTTTTGCAGCATGTGGCGGGATTGTCTCGTGTAGCTGTGAGTCAGGACACGTTGGACTTTGTTCGCTGGTGTGTGCTCAAAGACGAGCGTATGTCTGCCCATGATGTTCAGTTGACTCTTGAGCGTTTGGGGTTGGAGCTATCGGAATCGGGACCTAAGACTAGTGGTCCGTTGCGAGAGGGTGAGTTTGTGTTGGTCAAGGCGGACCAGAATACCAATCCTTTGAACGTGGGCATGTGCGAGCAATTTGACCGGCAGGTTGGTTTGGTTCAGAGTGTTGGCGCGGGCACGGTGGTTGTGAGTTTCAACGGGGTCAAGGTTGAGTTTCAGGGTGGAGACAGCCCTGGCAAGGCTTGCGGGCTTTACAGGCACACTCCTGCGGCGGCGAATGCGGATAAGCGCATGATTGAGGTGGTGTACTTCCGGGATCCCCATGCCTCGGTTAGCCGAGAGAGTCAAGCACAGGTCAACCGGTACATTCAGCAGGGTTTGGCGGTTGGGGAGTCCCGGTATGACATTTACTACAGTGGGCTTGCGGTATCTATGAAGGTGGGCAAGGACGGTTTGTACTTCAGCATGTCTAGTCAGCAGCGCACGGTTGAGAATGACCTTTCCATTCGGGCTTTCAATCCTCAGAAGGGCAAGGTTCTGTATGTAGGTCCGCTAGGCAAGCGTCCGGGTGGTTGGAAGGCAGATTTGGCAAAGATTGAAGCCATTCGTGAGGTTCGGGATCCAAGTTACGCAGCGGGTGAGTGATGAAGCGTTTAGGGGCTTTGACCAGTGATCAGGCTTGGGCAGAGATCAAGCCTTGGTGGGACATGGTTCAGGACATGGCTGAGACGGGGTTCTTTGCAGAGGTTGATGCTAAGGTCTCAAGGGCTACGGACGGGTATATCAACATAAGGGACCCTCGCACGAGTCCTTGGTGGGCCTATGCGCAGTTGCACAAGGCTGCGTATTCGTTGGTTATGGCTTTGGTTCAAGAGCGTGAGATCACGGCTGCGAATGCGAAAGCCTTTGAGAAGGCAAGTCAGGTATTGTTGGTGAGTGACTACAAGCCTCGCAAGAACATTGTGTGGTCCAATTGGTATGAGAAGGTCAAGGCAGCCATAGGGGTTGTGCAGAGGGTGTTGACGGCACCATCCAAGACGGCGGACAACAAGTTTTTGGTAGGTCCGTTTGAGGTAGTCAACAGTGTGGGCAAGTCGAGTGCGGATCTGGCACCCTTGGTCAAGTTGTTGGATGTTGTGGTTCAAAAGGTCAAGCAGCTTCCTGTATCTGGGTTAGAGCGTGTGCTATACGGGCGCGTGATGTTGACGGGGCAGATTAAGAAAAATGCTCGGTTAGCCGCGTGGTATGACATTGCTGAGGATCAACTTTGGGTTCGGGTAGGTAAATACGACTTGGACTTTCTGCATACTGTGATCCATGAGTTGGGGCACCGATGGTGGCGCAAGTTTGCCTCAAAGTCCGTAAAGAGTGCTTGGGAGCAGCATCACTTAGTGATGGGCTTTGGGTCCGTGGAGATCCCTCGGCTGCATGTGGGGGACCCTCTTCCGATTCAGGTCAAAGGGGTGAAAGGCAATCCTGTGATTGTGGCTGAGACTGGAAAGTACTGGGAGATCGATGCGAAGGATTCTAAGGGGCGCCCCATCCTCTTGGACCGGATGAGTGTTTATGACGCCATGCACAACAATGCTAAGAGGCGACTGTTCCCTACGCTTTATAGCTCAACGGATGCTGAGGAACACTTTTGCGAGGCATTGGGCTTGTGGGCTTTGGGGGACTTGAAAGAGCCTCATTTGAGTGCCATCAAGAGTGCTGTCTCCAAGTGAATGAATCCCGTAAGGTGATCTGCCCTAACTGTTTGAGGGTTGGATAGCCCATGAGAGTTTCAGGTTCCGACCTGCAAGATCGTAAAGCAAGATACTATGATCGGATTATTTCCGATTGGATGCGCGTTACAAGACCCCCTCTGAATTTGCCTCCTTTGAATTTCAACCTTCAGAACCTGCCCAAGGAAAACATTGCTCAGGGGTCCATTTTCCAGGATCCTATGCGCTATGCCTTTCAGGCAGTTTCTCAGGTTCCGGGGTTTAATTTGGGTGTTTAGTAGATCTTTGGTGGGGGTGGTGTATGACATGGAGTGTTGTCGAGGCTAACTCTTTGGATTACTTGTCTAGTCTGGATTCCAATAGTGTGGATGCTTTGATCATGGACCCTCCCAGCGGGACTGGGATGATGTTGCCATTCCAAGATCAGCTAGCCGTTGACAGGTACTTGAAATTTGACTCCCCCTTGGGCAAGTTGCGGTACAACTATGCAACCCTGCACACTTTCAATTTGAAGTGTCGGCAATGGTTTGACCAAGAGGTGTCCTCCGTGATCAAGGCTTCTGCTAGAGTCCTAAAACCTGGGGGGGTCGCAGTTGTTTGGTGTATGCCCAGAAATCAACACTGGGTGGCGGACGCCTTAGAGGCTGGGGGATTGGATGTTACCGATGTGATCCAAAGATTGAGACACAGGCAAAGACCCAAGTCGCCCTTAGTAGACGGTGTGTACTCAACGCAGCTAGTTCAAGAGTTGGAGCCTTGGGTTCTAGCGAGAAAGCCGGGAGAGAGCACTGCGAGAGAGACATACAAAAAGTGGGGTGTGGGGTACTTGCATGTGGGAGGAGATGCGCAAAGGGCAAGTCATTTGGTGACAGGGTTTGAGGGGGTGGACCGAGACTCTAGGCATCCAACATCTAAGCCTGTAGCTTGGATGCGGTATTTGGTTAGGATGTGCAGTCCTGTTGATGGGCTAGTTTTGGACCCCTTTTGCGGAAGTGGTTCCACGGGCGTGGCAGCCTTGCTTGAAAGAAGAAGATTTGTGGGGGTTGAAAGGGAGTCTCTGTACGTTGAACAGGCTAAGCAAAGGTTGCGGGATGCCGAGATAGAGATGCAAAGCCCTTTGTGGGGGTAGTGTCTTTTTCTCAAAGGAGTGCCTCATGATCTGTACCATATTGCGTAAGCCTTTGAACGGGGGGGGTATCCTCTCGGGACTTCCTTGTGCCTGCCTGAATATCGAGGCTAGTCGAGTAGGACTAGCTGCGAGGTATCCAACAAATATCGTGCTAAGGGTGGGATTTGAGTCCCTGTTTCCCTTATCTGGAATGGGCGGGACCTTAAGACTGAATACAGATGTCAACCGTGTCGCGATTAGTTTGACTGCCCACAACTCCCGCCAGCCCAACAGAACATCAAGTGTTTGCAATTATGGAGACACGGGTTCAGCGGCTCGGTTCTTTAAGACCGTGAATTTGGCTATAGGGTTGCCTACTAGACGGGATCCCGATGAGGGGATCCCGATGAGGGGATCCCGATGAGGGGATCCCGATGAGTGACCAAGTACTCCGTAGTAAATTGATCAAGCTGGCTCAACAGAAGCCCGAACTGCGTGAACACCTGTTGCCGCTTCTGCGGCAAGCCTCTGGTGAGGATTTTATCCGCACAAGCAGCTATGCAGCTTGGACTAGCGGCAATGCTAAAGTTTGGGGTAAAGCCCGAATCTCGGGGGAAGCTCGAATTTTTGGCGAAGCGAAAGTCTATGATAAAGCTGTCGTTGCGCACCGTGCCTCTGTCTATGGCAATGCGAAAGTTTTTGGTTCAGCTCTTGTTGCGGGTCATGCACAAATTTATGAGGATGCAGTCGTTGAGGGCAATGCTGTAGTTGACTCCCGCGCTAAAGTCTTTGGCAATGCTAAAGTTTATGGTAAGGCTCGAATCTCGGATGATGCTAAAATTAGTGGTAGTGCTCAAGTTTACGGCAAAGCCTTCATCGTTGGGGATGCCGTCATCCTTGGAGGCATTTGGGATGGTTCCGAGGGGGAGATCTCATCAGGAACTTGGCTAGCTCCAGGCAAACGTAAGCCTGGCACTGACTAATGTCTGAATTTCCGCCTATAGTCCTGCCTCGTGGTAACTCCCATTCGAGGCACGATGAATTACAGCGAAAAATCCGCAGCAGCCGCCAAGGTAACACTCCAAGACTTGGGGATTCCTGATTGGTCGGAGGCATCGATCAAGACCGTGCAGACCAAGATCGGAGTCAACCCGGATGGTGACTTTGGTCCAGACAGTATTGCGGCTTGGAAGAAGTGGCGGCGGGTAGAGCCAGATCCCAAGACCCTCACGGGTCCCAACGGCTGCCTCTTGATCGGCGGAGTTGCGCACACACCTCCTGCGGGCGTCAAGATTGTCAACCACCTGCAGCCTGGAGGGATTCCAGCACAGTTGGATGATACAGATCCTCGCAAGCGCAAGGTGACACAGTTCGTGCTGCACCGCGGGGCTGAGAGACTTGGTGGGTACAAGACCTACAGTGGGGCTACCGAGGCGATTTTGGACTCTAAGGGGTTCAGCACGACGTTCAGTATGGAACCGGATGGCACAATCTACCAGCACTTTGATCCAAAGGACCGGCGTGGGCGACATGCGCAGTACCACAACATTCAGTCTGACAGTATGGACGTGTGTGGGCCTTTGTCGAGCAAGGCGAAGGGGCTGCCTGGACAGGTGATGCTGAATCTTCAAGTCGCTATCGGCAATGAGGATGACAAGCTAAAGCCTCAAGATCGCCCCTTACGGGCTTATTCTTGCTGGAGCCTTACACCAGAGCAAGGAGCCGCTTTGCGTGCCTTCTTGCCCTGGTATTGCGCGTTGCGGGGCATTCCGTCGAGGGCTTGTTCGGACTTGCGAACGTTTCGTACAACGGGGTTAGATGCTAACGACCCGATTTGCGGGTTTCAGGGTATTGTGGCGCACGCCCAAGTGAGTGCTCCAGGTCGGCGCACTGACGGGTTTGCCGAGTTAGAGGCACTCCAGGGTGCTGAGATTGAATGGGTTGCTAAACTGTAAGGAGATTCCGATGAGTGATTTGCGCAAGAGTGTGATTAAGTTGGCTAGTGCGAAACCTGAATTGAGGGGATATTTGCTGCCCTTGCTTCGGCAAGCAGGTTGGGATAAGCAGGCGGGGGTCGCTCTTTTGACTCCCGAAATAACATCCAAGGTCAAAAGCCTGCTTTCCCGTATGGGTAAACTCGGGTGGTCTGTGCGAGGTCTTACCCCCAAGGAATGGTTGTTCCGAAAATCTGTTCCTGGTCCTAGTAGGGTTGATTGGCCCTTTCTACTATGCGATGTTGGACACTGGGACCCTGCCGGGCTCATCGAGATGTATGGGAGTGATGAAAACGGCACCGGACGCCGTCGGCTTGAACAGATTGCTGCTAGGTATGGCAAAACCTACACCACGGAAGAGGACCTGCGAGAAACCGTTCTGAAAGCGCAAGAAGAAGAGCTGAAATTGCGTGAGGCACAAGCCAAGAAAGTCGCTTCGAGTTTCCCGCCCGGGATCGCGAGGGTTACGGTAAATCGGAACCCGAACCTCAATGCAAACACTGACTTCTATGGTCAAGTGATGTTGGAAGTTCATAATTCCTATTTTTTCGGTGACCTGCGGCTCCCTATGTAGCCAAGCCCAGAATAAGAAAGCCAGCCTGCCCCTGACTAACCGTGAAAAGATTTTTGAGGTTGGTCAGGGGCAGGCTCGTGTCTTTTCCCAAGACGTTGCGGGGGGGGGGTAGTGAGACTTACCCGATTGTTCGGGGCAAGACAGAGTCAGACTGTGTGGATAGATTTCGGGATTATCAGGCTGGTTTGCTTACCAAACACATGATTCATCCCAACCAGACTGTTCGGTTGTTCAACACCCGGACAGGGGTCTGGGGCAAGATGTTGCAGGGACCCGCTGCTACGTCAGCCTTTAGATTTAAGGTCCCTGTTGGTTCGATTGGTGTGCAGGGTATTGCCGACAAGCTTAGAGGCGCGGGAATCAACGCAGTGGCCGGCACTGAGCACGTCAACGGGATTATCAAGGCATCTGACCCACAGGATGCAGCGGCACATTTGAACAAAATCATGGGTTGGCGTCAGCCGTTTATCTCTGACCGTGAGATCGGCAACACCATTCAGAGGTGCGCTAGCCTGCCTGATAGGTCGGCAGCAAGGGTTTGGGTTTGGGGCGGGTGCCTTTGACTGTTGAGTCCTTGGCTAAACAGGGTTACGTGTCTTTGTATTATCAAGGGCGGCTAGTGAAGACTGGGCCCCGTGACGTGCTAGCACTCTTGACAAAGAACTACCCTCACGTTGGGTCTTTTCAGTATGATAATATCACGGGTGCCGTGTTTGCTGACGGGGTGTCTACCAAATTCGGACTTCAGTTCGATTATTAGTCTTGTCAAAGAGTACTTGACAGTTTCTAGCCTTTGAACATGCTCACTTTGAGCAAGAAGTCCTGGTAGAACGCATCAAAATTTTCGCCGCGCTTATAGCCGATCATCGTGTGTCGGACTACACCTTTTTCCAGGAGATACTTGGACAAGTCCGGCTCAAGTGATACATCGCACCAATCCCAAAGATCCTCCAGAAGGTTGTCCAATTTGTCTACCGTCATGGTCAAGCCGGGTTCTAGGGTGATGTGGGGAACAGGGATCCGGCGATTGAAGATGTTCATGAGGGACCTCAAAACGGTTGAAAGTATTTTCGGAGTTGTTTGTTGTAAGCGCCAAAGCTGCCTTGTTCCAGGTAGTCCCAAGTCTGCCAGCAGATAAAGCCTTCGCCGTCTTGTTGGATGACCTTGCCGTCTTTGGGAAACTGTGTGAGGAAAGTTGTGACGTGGTAGTCTGTCTTGCCTTTGCAGACTTGGGCGAAAATTTCGGTCAGGGAGTTTGGGTCAATGATCAGGCCGGTTTCTTCGAAAACTTCTCGAACTGCGGATTCCCGCAGGTCTTCGCCGGGATCGACCTTGCCGCCCGGCAGGCCGTAGTCTTGGAGGTTGTCTTTGCGCGAGACGCTGAGGACCAGATGGGGGCTTTGGGGGTTGGGGATGATAACGGCAACGGCTTGGCGCATGGGAATCTCCTGAGGGGATGGGTTCCCCTTACGAATGGGTTACGGACTGGGGTCGGGAGATTTCAAACAATCTCTTGATAGGTCGTAACCCTGGAGTAATGCCCCAATTGGAGACCTGCCATGCAAGAGTTCCTGAAGCAAGACCAGAAGATTCTGTACCATCAAGCCCAATTGGGGATTCTCCTGGAGGGGCGTAAGCGAGATCAAAAAGCTGCGGAGAAACAGGCAGAAGGTTACGTCCTTGACCTGTTTCAACGCGCTCTCATCCGGGACGGCTTGATCCCCGCAAATGCTACTTGGGTTCCCCAAGGTACCTGGTACCGGGCACTTTCCCGTGAGGGTGCCCCATGCGATATCAAGGCTGTTGCCGATTTCACTAATGCTGGGGAATCTGTTGTGAAGATCATTTTCCGGGATGCCTCGACACCCGCCATGAGCAGAATTTTGACAGCAGATGTTCTGGGTGACTCTCAGAGGCTCAAGGGAATCTTGATTGACTTTGCGGCAATCTTTAGCTAAACATGTCCGCGACACGTTTAGCGATCTTGAATCGCTTGCCGTGCAAGCTTTTGTCTGCAATCCAGCGCCCCAGGGACCCGATTGGAAGGGCTGTGTATTCGCCCTCACGATAGTACCCAGGTTGATCGTACTGCTTCTTGAAGGCCCCGATCGCTTCATCTACGTTGTCAAATCCCAGCATGGTCTTGTCCTCGTCATACTTACCTGTTTGAGGGTCGTACTGGTGAACAATAACCGCGAGCGGGCTGTCTAGGTTGGGACCTACATAAACGTCAAGGGGATCCCCATCGCTACCTGTAGTTCCGCGCAATTCCCCGTAATGGTTGTGCATTTTTGTGGACCACTTTTTTCCGTTTGGGTCCGTGCCAGATCGGATTGACCCCTTGACATTCTCTACGTCGATTTCAAACCCTTGAAACTCAATATATCCTTGGTAGGGGTAAGGGTTCCTCTTTCGCTTGGGCTCTTGGACGATCACGGGGCTGAAATGGTAAGGGACCTCAAGGGAGTTTGCAACCCTTTGGATCATTGCTTGACGATTCATGGATGCCATTTTCACTCCAGGTTGCAAATACCAAAACCATTTTTTGACTTCTGACAGCACGGTCATGGGTCCATACCCTACCAACATTCCCAATGTTTCACAGAAGGCTTCTTCAGAGTTTTTACCCGCATACCCTGTGATAGGGTTTTTGGGCACCAGGACATGGGTTGTGCCTTTGTCAATGAGTTCTTTGAGTCCGGACATGCCTAACGTGCCTAAGTACATATAGGAGGGGTTGTGCATGAGGGTGTAAATTTGAAGGTACAGAACAGGGTCTGAGACTTTGACTCGTTCTTCAAACTGGTAGACCCTTTCATTGGGGCGGATTTGAGACAACACATCTCGCAAGTCTAGGGGTGCAAGGTCCCCCCGAATAGCACTACCCCAAAACTCGCGTTGTTTGTCATTCAAGACTTTTTTGTAGATGTGATGCCCCATTTCGTGGGCAATGACGTGAGCCATGTCTTTGAGGTCGTTTAATCCCCACAGGCTCAAGATAATGTGGTCCTGTTCATAGCTCCCCGCATATTCCTCACTCCCCTCTACGTCAAAGTCTGCGACAATAGGGAGTTGGTTTGCAAGGAGCCACGGGTATACCTTTGAAGCTTTTTCCCGATAATCGTGCAGTCCGGCTTGCAGGTTGTTCATAAGCCTTACTTGGGTTTCACTGCCCTCATAGTTTCTCACTTGGACCTGGAATCCCATGATACTTTGGTTCTCCGGTTGGGGCAGGTTCTGCATGGCTCTGCCGTTCCGTTCAACCCAAGTAACCACATCGCTGACCCATTCCCAAGCTGCCATGGCTTTACGGCGAACCTTTGCCTCCCAAGATTTGGCATTTAGTTGCCATTCTTTGAGAGCCTCTTGGTCTAGTTGATCTTGAGTCTTAGGAGGGTTTCTCAGAATGTACATGTCAAGGTCTTGCTCAGACCCCATGTTTCCATAGCTAAGCATCCGGTCCTTTAGTTCCTTTGCAGACTCCGCCTTTTCGATGGTTCCTATCTTAGGAAAGCCGTGGAAATCCCCCACAAAATCCCAGAAAGGCTTTTGGTGTGTGAGATAGTATTGCGAGGAATCAGGGCTCCGTTTCAACTCTGATTGGATCGTTCGATGCAGGGACTCTAGGTGTTTGTCCCATTGTTTTACCCCTTCGTGCAGAGTTTTGTATTTTTGTAGGGTGTCAACGCGAGGGATATTGGCAACGATGGTGAGAAAGTCCTTTCTCAACTGGCTGGCAATCTGATGTAATGTGGCTCGAGCTATTTTCATAGGTCCTCTTTGAGAGGACTCAATAGGCAAAATCATCCTATAGTCCCTTTCTTCATATGGAGACGCGCATGTTCAAACTATCTAGCTTGGATCAACAATATCTCAAAAAGCTTGCCATGGAGTTTGACTCTAAGGAGGCTTTGGAGAAGTATCTCAAAGAACACCCTAAGGCAGACCGATCTAACCATTCCGTAAAATCTCAAGAGGGGGTTCCTTCAAAGGAATCCAAGTCTGTAAGTATCCCTCCCAAGTACCGAGAACAACTCAAAGGGTATGACCTTGAGGTTGTGGGAGATGACTACAAGCAAGCGGTTGAAATTGCCCGTAAGGTTGAAAAGGGGATTTCGGAATCCGCTGATATCTGTGCTCTTAAGCCTGATGTGTGCAAAGGTAACTTAGGGCTGTCCCGTGACAAGATGCCTCAGATTCCTGGAGATATGTCGGTCAAACAGATGTTGAATGCCGTTGGCAAGGACGGCAAGCCCGATGAGAAAACCCGTGCGAAGGGCAAGGCCGCTGTGGAAGCTGGTGCGGACCCGAATGATGATCGATCCGTGTTGGAGAGCATGTTAGAGCACTTCAAATCAACAGGGGTCAAGTTGGAGAAAAAGAAGATTCCTGTTGGGAAGCTCAAAGCCACTCAGAGTGAGATTAAGGCTGAGAAAGCCTTTGGTATGGCGAATGCCCATCTCAAAGGAAAGTTTCCTGATATCGGTGATCAAATTGTCGTAAGCTCAGACGGGCACATTTTGGACGGACACCATCGTTGGGCGGCGTTGTTGACTATCGATCCTTCGAGAGAGATGAACGTGATTCAGGTTGGGATGACCATGAAAGAGATGCTTGACCGGGCTGATGAACTGCCTGGAGTGTATCGTGAGGACTTCAAGGGGAATCCTATCGCCCTGCCTGCCAGTATTGCTAAGCGTAAGAAGGACTTCCTAAAGAAGTCTAAGGGGTCTAAGAAATGAATTTGACTATTCGCCCTCAGTCTACCGTTGGTTCGGTGCTGCAAGGATTTTGCTATGCAGTTTTGGAAGCCGTGGTCCTGAGTGACGCCCGTGTAGAGTCCAATGGCTCCGTGGGGGCTAAGCTTGAGGTTCCGGGCAAATTTGGGGACCATTATCTGTACCTAGGGTTTGATCCCGTGGGGCAACTGGTTGCCTTTTGGAAGCGAGACATGGCCCCTGGCCGGGCTGATTTGATTTGGGGTCCCAAGAAACTGCGACAAATTAATGGGCTTTCAGTGCAGAAGATTGCAGACCAGCTTACAGATGCTGTGTATGCCCGAATGCCTGAGCTTTTGCCTGAAACGCAGTTTTTGCAGCGGGTTGCTGCCGAATCTTCGCAAGGTGTAGCGGATCCCAAACAAGATTAGAAATGCTTTGAAGATTGGTTTCTCAATTCCGTAACCCTTCTGTAGAGGTTCTAGTGTCTATGCGACAAGCATATCGCAGGACTTACTGGTGGATGGACCTGGATGCCCCTAAGCATTTACCCCGTTGGGCTAAGCTTAATGGGCACAAGATTGCCCGGGGTGTCGGAAAGAGGGCCTTACTCAAAGAGGTTGAGGAATTAGATGACTCCAGAGAGCAGTGCGAAAATCCGTTGGCTCCACCAGCACCCGCTATGGAAGCACCCTGAGAGGCTTTACCTTGATGAACAAGGGATTTTCATGGATGCCTTTAGGGCCTCGTGTCCCAACCCGTCCACTGATGATACCGGACGCCCCTATGTTGAGTTTCCGGAAGGGTGTTTCTCGGACTGTGTTGAGATCAATCTTGTGTGGGTCAATCCTGAAACTAAGGAGATTGATGATAATCCCGCTTTGAACACTCATTTCCAGGTGTGGCTAGAGGGTGGCGGTTGGTTTGACACCCGCAAAGAGGACTGGGGCAACCCGGAGGATCGGAACCCTTGGCTAACGTACCATGACATCAACCTGGATTGTGGCGGAGATTCCTTGGAGGAAGCCTTGCTGAAACTGGCAGACTTGGTTCAAGAGCATTATGGTGAAGATGGCACCTTCTATGATGCTGCGGGTAATCGAAAAGCTTGACCCTTGCCGGGGTGGCGAAATGGTAGCACGCAGGAGTCTTAAAAACTCCCGCCGTAAGGCGTGCCGGTTCGAGTCCGGCCCTCGGCACTAAATATCTTGTGTGATAGCCTTGATTCCTGTAAAGTGCTCGCCATGAGAGCACACTTTAGACAGTGGGTTAGAAACCCTTTGTGGGTAGCCGTTGTAGACCACAAGCTGCACCCAAAAATTCACGGGGGTCTAGGGAAGACCTCTGTAGGGTTTGCCCTCTTAGCCCAGGCTCAAGAGATGTGGCAACACCCTTGTCATTATCTTGGTCCCGATATGCCAGACCCTTTTTGGCTTGCGGATCTTGGGGTTCAAATTCCTCTAGTCAAGCACACTTACCATGACGGCACGGACATGCTGAAACAGGTTTTTCATGCAGTCATGTGGGACAGCCCTAGGTTGTTATTGGTAGACACCCCAATAGGGTTTGTGGAGCCTGGAATCCTTCACCAGCTAAGGGACCTGACCAATAGCCGTGGTCAAGTGGTAGTGTGGCTTGGAGCCTCTGAGAGCATCCAGGCACTATGCAGTGCTCAGATTCAGGTTGCGGGGGCTCAAGGGCGGCATCTTCTTGGCAGTCTTGCAGGTGAGCCTGTTAGAAAGATTCTAACCCTTCCACACTTTGAAACCTCTTGGTGCCAAGCATGAGTAAAGAGAAAGACCCTTGGAGTATTCCGCAGACTCGCAAGTCCCCTATCACCCTTGCCAAACAAGTGCAAGACGTGTTGGCTGAGCCGTTCTTTCAGCCCCTGCCTGATGGGGAGATTCCGATCCCCTATATTTGGTCCGACAACGGGCAGTCAAATGTGGTCTTGGTCTTGGGCGGCAATGCTGCGGGCAAGAGCTTTTTTCGCAGGCGTTTGGCAAGTTACCTTGCTCGCCAAAATCACGAGACCAAGGTAGACCGGTTTATTCACCTATCCATGGGCGCACGCACTGGAGCAGAGGGGGACCAACGAGGCTTTAGCCGCATGGTTCAGTACGGTAGTGAGCGTGAACAATCCACAGGCACGTTGTCAGTCCGTAGCTTGACTAGCCAGCTTGCCGAGGTGTTGAACAAGCCAAAGGGGATTGCAAACTACAAGTGGCAGAACAGTCGTACTGCGTTGTTTTGGGATGAGCCTGACGTGGGGTTGAGTAAAGCTGCGACCATGGGCATGGGTGAGATGCTCAAGAAATGGATCTTTGAGCGTCCCCCCCACATTCGCATGGTCTTTGTTGCGACCCATAGCCCAGAGATTGTTAGAGCCCTGTGGCCTTTGCGTCCCCACTATCTCTTGCTGGGGGATTTGCGAGGTCCCCCCGATATTCGATCTTGGCTCGATTCTCAGGAAAAACCTACACGCATTATGCCAGATGCCGTAATCCGGCAAGCAGTTTTGCGTAGAGACCTGTTGAACCGGGCCTTTGTCATTTGGAATGCTCAAGGACAACCGGAAGCTCAGCGAGATATTGAGGAAATTTATCTCGATTGGATGGGAATCCAGCGTGAAACTGCTGATACACCGTATGGTGTACCAGGAGATTCAGCATGCTCGAACGCCGCCAACTTGGACCCGTAGGATACACAGACACCCAACCCGGCTCTGTGTCCGTCACTCGCCAAGCGGGCGTGACTTCGGGATGGTCCAATGCCCCGGACACCACCGATCTAGGTGCCCTTCAGTGGCAAGCTTCTCGCGTAGATGACCTTCTACTCTTTGCTAAGAACACAGCAAACGCATCGCTAGATCCCTTGGCGGATCGGGTTGCCTCTGTAGTCTGGTCCGCAGGCACTCGCACTGTAGGGTCCTTTGCAGACGGTACCGACACCCTTTGGGTTGAGTCCGAGACATCCATTAGCCAAGTCACTTTGTCTTGTACGCGGGGGGACACTCTAGCTGTAGTGGCATTGTCTGGCACTTTAGACTCAGTAGCCCAACATCTCAGGCTCAATGCTGCGACTCTTACTGCCTTGGCAGGGGGGGTTAGTTCAGCACGGGGGGACACAGTTGCGGGAACCTATCGTGTGGCTAGTCCCTCGTTTTACTGGACTGTCAATACTCGGGACGTGACAAGGTTTGGTTGGTCCCCTAGCCGGAATCGTTGGGCACCTCTGTTGGGTGGATCCCCTGAATTGCTTGGGACAACTGGTCAAATCTTGGCTCGCATTGTTCATCCTGACACTTGGGTTGTTGGTCAAGTTCTTGACACTGTCATTCGTGTAGGACAGATTCCTAACGAAAATGCTTACCCTGCGGGATATAGTACAACTGTTGTGGTAGACCCTTCAGTTTTGGACACTTACGTCTGGTCCTTGGAAATTGCTATTGTTAGTCCTCAGGGAGACGTGCGAACCAACCCGGCACTTGTTGTGGGTGTTTCCGTGTGGTTTTGTGCTCAAAATCATGCCAGCCGGTCAGGGGACTTGGGGTTAGCAAATGCCACACATTGGTTGACTCCAACACTCCGTCCTTATGAGACCCCCTTGCTGCGCATCGGTGGGCAGACGTATCTTGAGTGCTTAGTTGCGCCTGATGAAGCATCACAGGACCTGCTGACCCTTGTTGCAGGGCAGTGTAGTGTTGCTCAAAGCAGTGGGCGTGTGTTACTCAGCCAGCCAGATTTAGACCAGCTAGACCCAACACATGTTGGATACCAGATGGCTCTGTATGGGAGTCACCTCTGGTCTGATGGTGTGGCGATGGGAACCGCAAGCTTGCCAGAGGCTCAAAGATTGACTAATCTTGCGGGGATCGCAGAGGTTGTTCAAGCGAATAACGGGCTTTATGTGCCTCAAGTCTCTTTGACCCCTGGAATGCCCCTAAGCGGGGTTTTGACCATTCCTGATGGCACGCAATCTAATATCACGGCAGGGGCTGTTGCTAGTCGTCCCAATGGAACAGGTTTGGTGCGGGACCTTCCTGCGGGCAGGTTGCGGGCGGGTGATTCTACCCTGAGCGTTCAAGTAGATAGATTTAGCGCAAACACACAATACGGGCAGGCACAAGTCTCTTTGTCAGACAGACGTGTTACCTTGTCTTGGCAAGACCGGCAACGGTTTGCTGGGCAGTTTCTTTGGTTCCAGAATAGTCTGGCACGCCCTAAAGTCATCTTTGGGGCTGAAACTCTTTGGAGCTTAGACCCTCTAAACACTATCCAATGGGCGGACACTTGCCAGTTAGCTATTACGGTTAGCGGTGGCACGGCTATACTCAACCGAGACCCTGGTACTGAGAGCCTTAGTGCTTTCCTTGTAGCTTTGGCTGCCGTTCTGACTCCCTTGGGGGCGACATGTGGAAGTGTCAATGGGCACTTGTTTGTCGAGGACCTGGGAGGATTTGTCGAGGTAGGTTTTGACCCGGTAGCTTGTAAGGCTGTGGGTTTGCTGCCTGGCTGGCGAACTGGGTTCGAAGGGTCTATGGGACTACAGCTACAGGTTGACTCTGTCAACGTAGCTACCCGTGAGAGGGACACAACACAGATTCTGCGTGGGACAAGAGTGTTGGTTGATGTGCCTCCCGTGTTGAACAAGTGGTCCATCACTCCTTGGCGATACCATATCGCAGGTGGGCAGAATCTTGTCCCGTTTCGGGACATTGTTTATCGCGATCGGCACGCCGTTTTGATGGAGTCTCAGCAGGATGTGCGAACCTTCCAGAACCCAGTCACGGATCTTCCACTTGCGGTCCCCCTAGTTCCGGAGTCCGTGGGAGCCCAAGGGGGTTTGGAGATCTCTTACGGGGACACCTTTGCCTCCACAACCTATGCTGTGTCGCAAGGCAACTTGAGGCTTACTCAGCAATACGGAAGTGAGATTGCCTCGGGGTTCCGAGGATCTGTGGCTGCCGGGGTGTTTTCAGACCCCGATGTTCTTGATCTTGCCGCCGTTGGCATCCGCGTTGGGGATCGTATTGAGATTGGTAGCGAGACATCTTGGGTTGTTTCCGTTCTGGGGGCTAATGCAACGCTAAGCCCCCCTCCAGCCTCGCAGGTAGATACCCCTTGGGTAGCACGAGACCGTTTAGATGGGAGCCCCCTAGCGGCGGTGTGGCGCCCTCTGAGCCTTGTGCAAGAGATACCCTCATTGACAGTTCAACATCCTCTTGCGGTCGTTCCTGGAGGGGTCCTTCCCAAGAATATTCCTGTGTCTGGGGTTTTAGTCGGTTCAACAATTTTGACAGCTATTCAAATGGTTGAGCAAAATTTGGGGAACGTAGGGGAGGCTATCACCTTGCCTACAGACCGCTTGGCTGGACAGAACTTTGTTTTGAGAGTGGGTGCCGTAGCTCCTAATTTGAATGCTGTTGCGGACTTGTTGAGTGAGCCTGCTCCGAACACAGTTGACTACCTATCAAACGGGAGTACCCGTTGGTCTTTGGGGCTTCTAGAGTCCCTTTCGGGAGGTCCTGTTGTTTATCAGGAGATTCCTGGACAGGCTGCGGACGGGACTGTTGAGGTGGGAGATTTCTTAGCCTATTCCTCTCAAGATGCTGTTACCTATGCAGGACAAGAAGCTTGGCTTCTCGAGCCTTTGGGGGCTGAGGAATTTAGAATTAATCCTGTGTCGGGGCGAGTTCAGCTTTTGAATGCTCTCCCTCCAGGGGCTCGGCTTCAAGTCCAGTATCGCGCAACGGATACTTATGGAACCCCGTTAGGTTTGGTTGATGAACTGGCTTTGTTTGCTATTGACCGAGAGGAGGCGCTCTCAGCCGGGGGTGGCGTTTGGATTTTTGGGTCCAATCGGACACCTACTGGCACCCCCGTGGTTTGGGTTGACCAACTGCCGACCCCAGCTCAAGTCAACTTGGTCAGAAAGACTATTACGGTCAATGCGAATCCTTCGCAGAGCGTTCGGATCTCTTATTTGAGCTACGTCACTGCCGGAGGGGAAACAAACGCAGCTTTGACGTATCCTGTTTATTGGGGGTCTGTCGAGTTGCCCTCGGGATCCAACACCCTAGGGTTGCAAAGTGTTGCGGGGTTGGATGTAGGAAGCTGGTTGGACTTTGGGGGTTGGTTGGCAACCGTGACCGCTGTCGGACAAAGTTCTTGTACATTTACCCCAGCCACCCCCCAAGAGTTTGGTGTGCGGGAGTCAGGAACATCCCCAAGTTGGTTCTTTAGCCAGCCTATTCCATCCTGGTGTTTGTCCTCTTGTACGTTAGTCAGTGCAACAGTTGGACAGCACACAATCACGATTGAGGAACCTGAAGTATCTGAGTATCTGGTTTTGGATGGGCAGCCCTTTCAGGTGGTGTCTAGCACCCCTGTAGAGGCAGGTCAAAAAATTCGGCTAGCCTCAAGTTTGACACAGGTTCCAACAGTTGTCCAAAGGCTTGTAGGGTCTTTGGGAAGACTAGGGGATCGCACGGTTAAGGGTCTAGGTCCTTTAGACGCTTTGGTTTTTTGGAGATCTGAAGGGGGTGTGGCGGTTCTGGAATCTGCTCAGTTTGACCCAAGTAGGGGAGACCTTCAGATTTCTCCCTTGACGGAGAACACCCGGATTGCAGTCACGGGGGAGGGTCCGCGAGTTCTGTCCCCCAGAAAAGTCGGTGCCAACACCTTGTATCCAAGGATTCGGGTTAGTTATGGCTTGGAGAAATTGGACAATTCCTTACTTGGGGCTGAGATTCGGGCTTGCTACCATTACTGGGCACCTGACAGCTACCGAGTCCAAGTGCAAACCCTTCAGGATTGGATCGTTCCCCTTTCAGAGCAGATTTATCGGCTACCTGTGGTGTCCATCCCTTCGGGACCGCAAGGTAGTGTCACGTCCAGTGCTATGCAGAATCATAGTCGAGTTCTAGCTGGTTGGCGGGCATGGAGGGAGACTCAGATGGCGGGGGGCTTAGAGTCCGTAATCAACCCTCGCATGGAGCCCCTTTGGAATTCTTACCGGGAGGGGCTGAACCTAGATGCTTGTACAAAGACTTCTAGAAATCTTTGGAATTTAGCTTGGAACAGTCTCAAAGGTTTGAACCCTATCTGGCTGGTTCCTGATGACCCTTTGGTCGAAACCTCAGGGGTGTTGGCGGGGGACCGGTTGACAGGACCAACCCTTTCAGAGTCAGACCTGCTTGATCTCCAAGCAGGACTTATGGTTCACGATCTTGAAGATCAGGTTGTTCCTCGCTTGACGCCTATTCGTCTGTCTCAGGGCTCCCAAGTTCGTCCCACTGTGTTGTGGTCAGGGTCCGTTTCGCAGCCTTATAGTAGAGTTCTCCCTAGTCGTCAACGGCTTTGGGGGGAGACAGTGTCCCCTGTTCCCGCGGGCCGCGGGCAGACTCTCATGCCTTTAGAGTCCATCTTTCCTATTTCAGGTACCGTCACACAAGCTAAGGACCGGGAGCGCTGGGGACAGATCGTTCAATACGCCCCTGCCGGGTTGTCTTTTCCATTCAACGCAGCGACTTTTGGCAAGCCTTGTTTTGTGGTTGCCGTCAACCCTAGTGTATTCCCCGTTTTGGCTGATGGTGCAGTAGACTTAGCACAGTTGTTTGACGCTGGTGGGGATATTTTAGATTTGACCACGGGAGATGTATCCCCTTCCTGGAAAACCTTTGCACAAGGCAGTCGGCAACCTTTAGCAATTGAGGGGCTGGGGGGCCTCTACTATCGTGGATCTGTAGATCAATTTGGCAATCCCTTGCCTCTGTACGTGTGTCAAATTCTTGACGGGTGTGTTGTTACGGTTGCCTTTGATGATGGCACCCCTACTGGACAAGAGGTGTTGGATAGCCGATTGATTGTTGATTCTTTGTCTCGGGAGTTAGGACCTTTGAGGGGGTTGACTCTTACTTGTCAGTCAATTGACACCTATCAAGACGGACAGGACTTCCGGGCTGTTGTGGGGTCCCAAGAGTTGCAAACTCTGCCTGGGGCTATTAACCCTCCTGGAGCCCGTGAGCCTCTAAATTGTTACCTAGAGGGGGATGTGCCTCTGCTAGAGGCTCTACGCAATCCTCCTTTGGATGGGACCCCTTTGAACACGGTTGGGGATCAACCCTACCCACATGCTGACGTGGTAGACAGGCATCAAGCTTTGTGGTCTCTGGACGATGCTCTAAACACCCTTCAAGACATTTTCGCAGGGAAGCAACTGTATCCAGATCCGTACCGGATTTCAGCTACGGTGCTGAGTACAGGAACGTCTCAAGACCCCCCTGCGGCATTGTTGACAGACCAGAACGTGCTGGATGCGTCTCGCCCACTGGCTAATGGCGATTTGTTGTTAGTCCAAACTGATGCTGGGTCCCCCACAGGATTGCAGGGTTGGCAGGAAGTGGGATTGGTTGAAACGTGTGGGCTGGGGCATGCTATCCATGTTCCGCGATGGGTGAGTGGTAGTATTCCACTAGACAAGATTCAATACACTCTTGACAATTTTGCTTACGGGACAGGACTTAGCATTGCTGAGGTTGCGGGGGAGACTGTTCTGACCTTCACAGGTGGTGCTGAGTGGAATGACGGGTCTGGGTTGGCTATCGGAGGTTTGAATCTGTTGGTTGATGCCGGTGGGATTCCCTATCCAAATGATAACGAGATCATTCTGACAGTGTTTGACGGTGCCGGGCTGGTTTTGGAAACAGTTACCGTTCAAGGTAGTGCCCTCACTGGAGCCTTGGGGGCTCAGGTCATGGTTTCCAAACCTACGTTCTTTGCGCACACTTGGGTGTTGCCTGCCATTGGTGCCGTGCAGAATTTGGGTGGGGGGTTGAGTTATGCGGTTTCCTTGGATTGTTGGCAAGCTGGGGCTGGGCAAGGGAGTAGAACTGGATATGTAGATGCCAATCGAGTGCAGTTTCATGAGTCCTTTGACCTGTCCTTTGCTCAACCTAACGGTGCTGTTACTCCAGGGGGTGTGAGTGTTGAGACTCGACTAGACGTCAAAACGGTGCGTTCCCATGCGGGAGCCGATATCACAGTCAATCAAAATCTGCATGTCAATGCTGGACAGCCTTTGCGGTTTAAGACTCGTCCTGGAGGCATTGTAGGTACCTGGAACGGGTCTACGGGGACTCTCACTGCCCCAAGCATTGTCAAGCAAGGAGGTGTTGCAATTAGCGCAACAGCTTTGCCTGTGTTAGCTTTGCCTGGAAACTCTGTAGGGTCTCTAGGGGACATTTTGAGGGGGACTGGAGATGCAGGGGATGCTACAGTCGCCTTTGGTGCGAATCGAATCACGAATATCACAGCAACTGTGGGAGACTTGGCACGGGTTTCCCCGGGGGACGTAGTTTATGTAGATGGGGTTTTGGGACGTGCCACGGTAAAGCAGGGTGCGTACCATGTTCACCATGCGGTAGCAGGCACGCTATATCAAGAACATACAGTCTTGAGTTTTTCTGGAACAGAGGGGTTGTTGTCCGTTGAATATCCCAGGGTTGTAGGATACAATGATACGACAAATGTTCTGACCGTGAATGTAATTCCTGCGGTCACTGATGAAAATGATGGGCAGACTTACAGCTTTGGCTCAACTGGTCGAGTCTGGTTGATTCGAGATCTTACTGCGGGGGCTACAGCTAACAAAGTTGTCAGTGCTAGTTACACGGGACACACGGGAAATACGTTCACTGGGTTGGCTGATTGGCGTGACGGTGACGGGGTTGCGGTGTTGGAGTCCGTGTTTACGGCTGCGGCGGCTGCACTGCCTTTGGTTGCAGGACATCGATGGGTGCAGGTGTGGATCAAGGGTCAATCAGGGCTAGCTGACTACCAAACTCCCGGGTATCACAATCCCGCAGCCGGGGTGTTGCAGACCATCGGCGGGTTCAGGACTCTAACCCTTCAACACCCGTTGTTTGCAGGTGTCCATACATGGAACTCGACGGATCTGTCGTTGACCCCTGCGGCTCTTCAAGTGGGTGTGACTCTTGCTAACCCGCAGCCTGATGGGGGGGTTTTGTTAGAGGACTCTGTAGCCATTTATGATGGAGTACCCCGGCTACTAGATTTGGCACAAGTGCTCAATGGTGCCGCTTGGAGTACGGCTCTTTATGGAGCCCCTGGCATGGGAACTCTTCTGCCCGGCACTCAGATTACAACAACTTTCCGTGCTCAGTCTGGAGTGTTCCTTGAGCCTTCCAGCCCTCGTCCAGTGTTAGACTTGGGGTCTGTCAATCCGCGAGTGGTGAATGAGGATTTTAGTTTGGCAGCCTCTAGTCGGGGATTGCGGAACCCTTGGGATTATGGCGGGGCTTCTGGACTTGAGACGGTTCGGTTTGAGGTTAGGCGGGTCAGACCCCACAACACGGTAATGCAACAAGCCAGTCTGGGACTTACACAAATTGGAACATCGGACCAAATGTGGAGGGCAGGGGTCACGCTTCAGCAAACCACAGGCACAGGCGGTTGGGGTCGATTGACGCTAGACCGTGATCATTCTCTTGTGTCTGGGGATGTTTTGAATGTTGGGTCCCGGTTTGCTCAAGTGGTGTCCGTACATACAGACCAAACGGTCATTACAACCCCCTTGCCCGCAGGTGTGTCCTCGGTAGAGCTTTGGCGTCGGCGTCCGTCTGTGGAACAATCTTGGGAGGAGTGTTTGCTTGCTCTTGGGCGCACGGTTTGGCAAGGGACCTGCCAAGTGTCTACTGTCAACCAATTGTCTGATTCCGCAGTCTCGGATTTTCGAGGGTTGGTTGACGTGGGGGATCTTGTATTGATAGACCCTGCGGGGTCGTTGGCAACCAATTTGCCTGAGTGGGGTGAGGGTCCTAGTGGAAGTCTGGGGGTGCCTGGACGTGCGGGTTATGCTCTGGGCTCTCCTTTGGCTCATGATGATAATCGCGGATTCTACCGGGTGTTGAGCGTTGCACAAGGGCATGTGGTTGTCAATCCTCTACATGGGTATGCCGGGTCCCTGGCAAGTCCTAAGACTTTTGAATTAGGGGATTATGAATATGCCGTACTGCCTCTTGTAGACCTTGAGGGTCAAAATGACTTACGGGTGACAGGCAATCCAGTTGGTGGCAGCTATGTTGGGTTGAGTACGAGCGTTCCCAATTCGTACAGAATCATTAGACCCGACTCTCGGTGGGATCAAACGCTTGTAGACTTTGTGCTGCAAGAGCGAGAGCGGAATCTAACTTGGCTAGATTTGTTGGGGGACTTCACTCAGAAGTCCGCAGGAACCTATCGGGACTTTCGTAAGCATTCCTTTGCGCAACTGGTTTGGGCTGTCAACCGTCCAGCCGTGGGTTGGGTCAGTGATGAATGGATCGATCGATTGCGCGGGGTGGTGGCTATTGGTCCCTACCTGTCTAGTGCTGAGTCCGTGTCCATCTTGGAGCGAAGGTTTTGGACACAAGACCCTCTGCTAGAAGCAACAGGTCCCGGACCCAATTGGACAGACCGAGCAAACGGTCGCGGAGGGTTGTTGCAGAAAGACCGTATAGAGATTCTCATTGGGGAGATTCGAGAGGAGAGACTTCGATGGATCCAGTACCTAACCAACCGCCTCAATGGCAGCCTTTGAGTCCCCTACAGCAGCTAAGACAGATCCTCTTGGCGATTAGGTCCCAGCAAATCGAGCAACTTTGGCGGAAAAATGGCTGATTGGAAGAAACAGGATTTCACGATCCCTGACTGGGCTACGTCTGCAAGTGAGACTGTTAATACAGGTGCTCAGTCTGTGTCCATGGTGCTGCAGTCTGCCTTGCATATTGCACACGCCGCTGAAGCCTGGGGCACGTCTATTACAAATCCCACAAGCCTTGCACTTAAAGCTATTATCACACAGCTAGAAGGATTGCGTAGCGACCTACAACACATGGGGTTCTACATCAGCGGTGACTGGGACCAATCTCAAATTGCCAGCCTTGCTGGCGGGTATAGCCAGTATCAACAGCGTATGTATGCCCGACTGAGGGATCGGCAAGACCCAGAGTACCCAAATATCTCCCCTTCTACGCAAGTGATGGCGATCTTCACTTACTTGTCCGTAGGGGGGATCGCAGATGTTCCCAACCTGCAAAGGTTTCTTGATCAAAGCCAAAGATTCTTTGGGATTGTTGAGTCTCCCCCTGTAGAGACATTGCCCACGCCCATTGACGTGACCATTCGCTATGGGGTTCCTGCTTTGCCCTTCGCCTTTTGGACTGAAGCTTGTGGAGCAGCGGACACCCATGTTCGGGTAAGTTGGTCTCTGCCTATTGGGTCTGTTGGGTTTGAGCCCAGTCAGTTTCTAGTTCAAACCAGCAGTTTTCCGGACGGGCTGCCCATTTCGGCTACGTTGCCTGATAAGCTTTCAGGGCAGGCTGTCACTCCCCTTGTGGACCGTGAGGTTTTGAATACAACGGGACAACATCTTATTCTTACGGGCAGTCCTGCTGACGTGTCAACCACATTAGACATGACACTTTGGACCGATCCTCAAGGGTATCCTGTAGAACTCAAGACTGGGTTCTGGGGGAGCACTCATCTTGTGTCCGCAGAACGGCGAGCTTTTTCGACGGATGACCGTTGGGGTGTGACTCTAGCTTTAGCCGATTTGCCTCAGCAGCCGACAATTTCACGGGCAAGTATCCCAGCTACTTGTAGTGCGGGCAGAGTTCAACCCCCCTTGTATGTGACTGTTCGCACTCTTGGGGAGGGGGACCTTCCTGCTTGGGAAGTGTGGGAGCAAGAGGGACAGCCTGTAGCCATGCAAGTAGGGGCTGAGATGTCCCCCCCCAGCACGGTGCGCGAGATTGTCACGGCTGTCAAAGCCTCTGTCACGGCAGAACAGCAAGTCCTAGAGGGGTTAGCAGGAGCGATTGTTGTTAGCATCCTTGCGGGTTGGTGGCAGCCTGAACACCCTGAGAATCAAGTGTTTCAAGCGTTGAAGCCTTGGGTTGAAGCATCTTTGGGGTCCTCTGTAGAGGACTGGCTAAGGTCTAATCAAAGTCAGTTGAAGTTCAGGTCACGGCTATGGTCCACAGCCTACCAAGTAGCCTCCCGTTTGTGGAACCGCACAGGCAGTCACCAGGGGGATTTGGGACAGGTGATGGCAGGGCTTGTCCCCTACGCAAAGATTGTGAACGGGTGGAAATTAGATGGGATGACTTTGCAACAGCATTGCAAATCCCTAGATATTTCCGCGGGGCTTGCTGCGGCAGTTGACAGAGGACCTACGGATTTCTTTCTTGTGAGCATTCAGCAGTTTGGGTTGGAGGCGGCCAAGTCGATGACAAACGTTCCTGTGTCCTACACTGGATGGTTGGGATCTGGATTTGACTCAGGAACTTTGTCCCCCGTTATGCCTCCAACAGATGTCGTCAATGCCAGCAGAAGCCTGTTAGCCGGGAGGGCGACAAAGATGCCCGACCGATACGGGTGGCAGTCTGTAACCGCAGCTCCCATGTTGGGTTGGGCGGATCAGATGCTTTTGTTGGGGTTGGATTTTGCTCGTCAAGGGCTATCAGCCAATGCCGGGACGGATGCACTCCTGGATCGTCAGGTGCATTTGCTTGAGCACAAAATTTCTGAGTTGACTAGGCTAATTGAGCAGTTGGACAACCTAATTGCCTTCCCGGCAAGATTTGGGTTTGGCACGTCTGTTCAAGTGCTTGTGGTTGATGCTTCGGGGGTGGAGGGTGTAATAGATGCCCTCGCGCAGGCAGGCAATCCCCCTCAAGATGGTGCGGGGTTTTATACTGCCGGTAGTGTGGCATTGTTAGCGGGGGTGCCGGAGGCAGGAGTTGCTTTAGTGCGAGGGTTGCTGTGAGCTTTGGCTGGTTGGGCATTTTTCGAGAGGGGCAGTGGAGGGAGCTTCGGAGATTCGTCTTGGAGCAGCGTCGCGACATGGGCGTGAGGCTTACCACGATTGAAGCCGAGCTGACCCGTATCGGGGATGTGACAACCCTTTTCTCCAAGACTGAAGACGGGGTTGTGCTGGAGGACCGTTTGGGAATTTTGGTGTCCCCTGCCAACAGCAGCCTGGCGAAGTTGATGGGAGCTTATGTTGTCCAAGGTGGGAACCCTCTTGACATTAGTTTGTTTCTGAAACCCGGCAAAGCTATCGTGATAAAGGAGGACGTGGTCAATCCTTACCCCTTTGGCGGTGTGTTGTACCCCCAACAGGATGATCACAGTCAGCACAGAAAGTCGCGGGCGGGTATGTTGCCTAATCGCCAGTACATGCCTGGGAGATTGCCTGATGGGCGTAGCAGTCTCAGCTATGTGACAAGCACTATGGCAGATCAGCAACAACTTATTCGTCGGTCTGTTTCTCAGGAAATTCGTCGGCGTAACGACTTAGAGGAGCGCATAGTCAAACTTTGTGACCTTCGTGAGCAGTTGGAGCGAGAGTTGCGGGATATTTTGGTTCAGGCTGTTGGTGGAACCCTAGATAGCTTTCCTCAATTGGATGCGCAATTTACTCCAGATCACCTAATGACCGCACTTGTTGCTGAGGTTGATAAGTTGGTGTGGGTGCCTGATTCGACAGGTCGAGTAGACATGGTTACCAACAATGAAGCAGCTTTGGCGGAGAATCCAAATATTGTTCCTGATCTTCCTGGCGAAGAGTGGAGTGCCTTGTGAGTCTTGAACCTCAAATTGCTTGGCTTTGTCCCCATGTCGTTAAGGAAGTCCCTGTGGAGATTCAAGGAACCTCTGGACTTCTGCCCTATCCTGTGTCAGGAGCCCTGTCTATACGGATTGACGGCATTGAAGTCCCCTCTGGGGGGTTAAAGCTTCCTGCAAGGTTGTGGTCATCTCAGAGAGAGCCTTACGTTAGGGCAGCCCCTGAAATTTTGACGGTGGCGTTGGAGTCTGAAACTTTGACATTTAGCTTCCCTGCTAGAGGCTTGAGTGCTCAAGATGTGGTTCGCACCCTTCAAAGCACACCAAAGATAAAGGCATTTGTTGATGGATCTAGGTTTTATCTGGAGTCTTGCAAAACGGGAGTCGATTCCCTTTTGGTTTGTGGCGGCACCGCAACGGCATCTCTAGGACTGTCCACTCAGACGTCTGCTAGGGGGATGACGCAACACCCTGCCTGGGCTCTAGGTAAGGATTCTGTGGGAGACCCAAGAGTCTTGATGTTTCAAGAGTCTTTAGCAGCGGACGTACCCGTTACCGCCAGTTATCGTGCTGTGTCAAGTTGGTGCCCTCGTTGTCAAGGGACGTTGGTAGAGAACGACCTAAGAATCAACCAACAGGGAAACATTCAGACAGTTGAAGGGGCGGATTTACTTTATCAAAGGTGTTTGAAGACCGTGCTGACCCGATTGGGTAGCAACCCCTATGTTCCGAGGTATGGCACGAACTTGCTGGATATCATTGGGCGCAAAAATACGTTTGGACTTCAGCAATCCGTGTCTGAGGAAGTTCGAAATGCTCTAACACTACTTCAGACGGTAGATAGACAACAAGCTAGAGTTCAGCAAATGACCCTTGCTGAGAGGTTGGGAGAGATTGTTAGGGTGCAAGCCTTTACGAGTTCCGACGACCCGACAGTGGTTCAAGTAGAAATAGAGGTACGGTCCATGTCCCGGCAAGCTGTTCAGTTGTCCGTGGTCTTTAGTGTTTCGGGTGCAACTAGCACCCAAGGGGTTCAGGTGCTATAATGCAGGTATATGGACAAGACGGGGTTGCCTACTCGCAGTTGTCTTTCACAACAACCGCTTCAGGAACATTTTTTCGGGGACCCGTTCCTTCCGGTGCCGTGGGGGTGCAAGTTTCCGTTCGCGGGGGCTCTTGGCAGGACAGTCCCGACGTAATTGACTTTGGAACGACTGACTGGTTGTGTCCGGCTTCAGGGAGTCTACCCCTCAACCACGGGCTCAACGATATCTTGTTTCGCCCTGTCATGGCGGATGGGAGCGTGGGTTCACAAGCTCAAGTTCAGGTTTGGCGTGTTCCCCAAACGGCTGTTCGGAGAGACCCCCCTGCATCTATTCAAGCTTTGCGGCAACCTGGGGGCGTAGAGCTAGTAGTAGAAGTCCCCGATGATCCTGAAGTGAAGGGGGTTTACATCTATGGGAGCCCTTCAACAGGGGGTCCTTATAGTCGCCTCAACCGTGCGGCGGTTAGCAGCTATGAGACTACAGAGGAGCTTGTTTCTTTGGGGGACCTAACAGTCCAGCAAGCTTTGGTTCGCAATCCTGATCAGAGTCTAGTCGCAGACCCTACTTATCTCAAGGTTCTTGTTCAACAAGAGGACCTTGCTGGGGCTCTTGTGTCTGCGGACCTGTCCGATCGTTTGGAGATGCCAGACGACGTGGGTGACTATCGAGTAGATTTGTCAGTAAAGCAAGTCACTGTCAAGTATGTCGCAAAGTTCACACACATTCGTGCAGGAACAAATACAGATAATCACATTCCTAACAGTCTTTTGGCAGGGTTGTCAGATGACCAGCCTGTGTATTACGTGGCGACGTTGTTGTACTTTGACGGAGTTACTGAACAGGAGTCTAGCTTTACTCCTGAAATTTCATCAAGTCCCTTGAGCTTGGGGCTTTCTGTTGGCACCTACCCATCCGTTTCTCGACAGCAGATTTTAGAGGATCAGATTAGTCTCACTTTGGCTAAGCAGCCCTCTTTGGGAGTTCAGGCAGGATCCGTAGCTCGAGACTTATACTTGGAGCCGTTCGCAACTGAGTCTGCAAGGCTTAGGTTTTTGGTTGATTTTTTGCATCGGTGTGGGTCATTTGAGACCTTGTTGGAAATTGATGACCCCTTTGGGCAAGGGTCTGTGTCCGTGTCTAGCAGTACTTACAAAAGAGCTTTGAAGGATGCCCTTTTCTTGTCCAGTGACCAGGCTGTCCAAGATGTTATTGATCAAGCGTTCGAGAGGCTTGCAGCTAGGTTTGGTGTTTCACGCCCCACAGGCAAGCACGCTATGGGTAGTGTTACCTTGTGGACGAGTACGCGACCTCAGTCCAGTATCACGATTCCTGTAGGAACTATTGCCCTTGCGGGGGGGATTCAGTTTCGAACTTTAGCTAATGCTGTAATTGACGCCAACCAAGTAGCCACAATTTACAACCCTCTCACGGGGCGTTACAGTGTGACTGTTAGCGCAAGAGCCGAGGCAGTGGGGACCGTAGGAAATGTTGCCCCAGATCAAATTCGCATCCTCAGTCCTGCGGTGCCTGGGGTTTCGGTTACAAACCCAGGCTACTTTTCGGATGGGCAGGATCAATACACCAACAGACAACTGGCGGCTGAAGCCGAAAGAGCTTTGTCTGGGGCAGATACTGGGACATTAGCGGGAATAAGCCGTTGGGTGGCTAAACAGTCTGGAGTTCAAGGGTTTAGGATTGTGGGTTCGACAGACCCTCTCATGTATCGAGCGAGTAAAGGTGCTGTAGATATTTGGGTTAAGAGTTCTGGCACTCAACAGCTAACAGACACCTTTGCATTGAGTTATGGTACTCGCCGGGGTTATGTGTGGGAGCCCCTAGATGACAGTGGTTTGTTGTGGCAGGCTCAAGATGCAAGCCTTAGTGAAAGTCAAAGCTTTGTGGAATTTCTGACTGGCAACTGGGGGATCGGGCTTCGCAATATTACAAAGGGTTTGAATTTTGACTTGACTGGGTTCACGGTTGTGGACTATCGAACAATCAGGCTTTCTGAATCTTATGCACAGCCTCTGGTGGCAGCGACTGATGTAGTTCTAGGGGACTACAGGGTTCTTCAAACAAGCTCTTATGTGTTTGCTCGTCAACCTGTAGCAGAGTTGGTGTCTGTTGTGGGCACAACTAGTGGAAATGTTGATGCTCAGATGCAATACTCGGATGACCCTCAGCAGTTAGGGCGTAGCAATACATCTCAGGACGCAGTGGTGTTGTCCGGGGATACCTTAGGGGAGTACAGTGCCGTCACAGAACAGCATGTGTTGTCTGGGGAGTCCCGGGAGTATCTGGACCATCTGGGAACAGACACTCGAAGTATTGTAGTGACGGACCTGGACGGGAATTTGACATATAACGGACCTTGGACAAGCAGCCCTGACTATCTAGTAGGGGAGGGTACGTCGACCACTCCAGCTTGGATTAGCCGTGTCTTAGGTGCGCAGATTTCTGACGGGCAAGAAGTTCTTGTGACCTGTCAAGCGGCGGAGAACTTTGTAGCGACTTACAAGGTTCCAACGGTAGTGGAGAGGGTTTCTCAAGCCATCGCGCAGAACAAGCACATCACGGCAGACCTTGTAGTAAAGGCTAGCCCTGAGATGAAATTTGACCTCACATGTACAGTAAAGCCTCAACCGGGTGTGGAAAATACAAGCAGCATCAGTCAAGCTATCACAAACGCATTGACAGCTTTGCTGGCAGACTTGCCTCTGGGCGGGACCGTGGACCCTTCGGACGTAGTGGAAGCGATTAAGAGCCAAAATGGAGTCAAGTCTGTCAGGTTGCCTCTGTCTCGCATGTCTGCGGGAGATGGGTCTACTGTATTGATGGAGTCCCTGTTGTCAGATTCCGTGGCGATTAGTAACTGGTCTACGGATCAGCAGGTGGTGTGGATTTTAACAGACCCGCTAAACTTCGCCACAACTCTGAACGGGGGCGACCATTGGGCTGGGGTTTACCAAGGACAGACAAGACTGACCTTTGGGGTCTTAGGAAGTCTTGCTGCGGGGCAGGCGGTAATTCTCCCCCTAGAAGGGTCCTCTTTGCCAGGATACAGTGACGATGCAACATTACAAGCTCTCTTGCCGTCTGGAGCCACACAACAGGATCTTGCGGATTTGCGAAAATCTAGGACTGGAAATCGTGTGGTTGTGGCACTCTCTCCCAGCACCCCTGCGTCCGATCAAAATTGGGCTGTCAGTTACACCGTGTTAGGTGACACCGGTAGCCGGGAGTTAGTGTGCGGTCCTTTAGGTTACTGGAGCCTAGGACAAGTGCAAATCACCTTTGACCGAGGCTAAAACATGCTGCCTTTTAGTTACCCTGTGCCTGTGGGGTCAAACCCCGTCATTTGGCGCCAGAAAGTGGCGGAGATTGCAGACCAGATCATGCAATTCTTTCAAGACAACTTGCCTAGCAACTATGTTGCCACTACAGACGGACCCGAGTATCGAGATCATTGGCGAGTTGCTGCTATTGCTTTGGCGACAATTCAGGTCCAGGCTTTAGAAGTGTCCGCAGACCAAACGGCTGAAACTCGAGGTGAGTTTATCGGGCAGTTGCTTGGAAGGCTTCTTCTTCCTAACGGGCTGCCAAATCTTGATTCTGACCAAGGCATGCGGGATTTTTTGCTAGGGTTGACTCCCTACTTGTTGCAGGGAGCAACCGCATCAGCTATCGAGCAAGCTGTGCAAATTTTGTCTTCTGGGGCTACCGTTTTGGAGGCTGATGCTTTCACTTTTGACGTGCTGTTGGAAGGTAACAACACTTTTGGAGGGGTGAACCCTGTTACATTGGAGCAAAATGTCCGATTGGTTCTAGAGGCTTTGCGCCCTGCTCATACCGTGTATCAACTGAGGCATTTGTTTCGGGAGTCCGTGCCAGCAATAGTGGACACGGTTTCCCGTCCAGATAGCACTCTAACCGTAGGATTGGCGAGCAATTACTATGAGGACCTAAGATCTTTTTGGGTGGGGGTTCAGTCAATTGGCAGCACCGCGAATGTCTCAGGACGCTGGCTCAACGACAGCATGAATGACTTGTCTGATGTGTTGCCTGGGGCTCAGGTTGAAGTGCTCTCGGGAGATTCCGCAGGAGTGTATCCTGTAGTGTCTAGTTACAGATTCAAGCAGGATGATTCCACTCCCAGAGCCTTTACGTCTGACTTTGGGACATCAGGTTTTTGCACGGTGCAGGGAGATTGGTTGACTAGTGACACTGACCTGGTCCATGCCGTGTGGGGGGGTGTGCTGACTATTACTACTGGTCCCAATGCGGGCAATTACCGATTGGAGTCACTAGCAGCAGGACCTTTAGATGAGTCCATGGTCTCAAGTCCCGCAACCTACTTGACTCGTCCTACGGTGGGTTGGCTTGAGTTAGGGCAACCTGTACCCGTGACAGCACAAGGGGTTCCGTACCGGGTCACTATTGACCGATCAGGTCGAATGGTTGCTCTAAGCCAGACTGAAGATGTCAGTGCTCAATTTGCCGTGTGAGGGACAATTTGAAGTGTGGGCAGGGGTTCTTGCCAACCCTTGGGCGGTTTGTTCGGCACCTCAGGTTGGTCGAGAGGATCAAGGTCTTCAAGACGAGAGTACAGCACGGTCTCAATTTTGTTAGTGAGACGGTCATCGAATCGGTCTTTAGGATCTTGGATTTGCATGGCAGCCTCCTCAAAAGATTGGGGCTCGTCTATAGGACAAAACGGGCTCCTTTTTTCAGGTTACGGGAAAGGGGGAGGTGCTTTCAATTGAAATTGTCCGGGTTCATCCCGTAACCTCTGGGGGGAATTCTCCCTTGGTGACATCACATGCCCAGAGTTATTGCGATCTCAGATCTTGTGGACCCAGATGACCCGCAGGGTCGGACCTACAAGCAGATCAATGCCGAAAAGGTTCATGCTATCCCAGTGGGAGCCCTAGTAGCGCTTAGCTCAGGCGCTCGTGGTTTTGTGGTGTTGCAGTCGCGGGACTGCGATCAAACACCCCTCTACTATCTGTCAATAGACCGAAAGGACGTAGGAAAATCCGCGGTCGAATGCGGGGCGTTTAGTGAGTACTTTCGACCGGGGCATTGGATGGGAGGCTATTGCGAAGAGTCTTTGCGGGTGATCTCGATAATCTAGGGGGACTCGTGCGCAAGATCCTGTTCTTAGACATAGACGGAGTGCTGAATAGTCGCCAATTTCAAATTCGGCGTGTGGGACAGCCACAACCAGAGGAGCGTCCTCTGTGGGACCTTGATCCTCAGGCAATAGGGACCCTAAATAAGATTGTTGTTCCAACGGGTTGTGAAGTTATCTTGTCCAGCACTTGGCGCAAGCTTTGGACGTTGTCTGACCTAAACTGTTGGTTGCAATCCTTGGGGTTTGAAGGATTTGTGACGGGAGTCACCCCTGTATCCCCTGGTTGGTGTGAGCGTGCCGGGGTGGAGAGGTCTCAGCATGAACGGGGGCTTGAGATCGAATGGTGGTTGCGGGAGAACACAGATCTTCAGTGTGCTGTAGCGATTTTGGATGATGATAGCGACATGTCTAACCTAAAACATCGTTGGGTTCACACTCCCCAGATTCGGGGGTTGCAGGAACAAGACGTGGACAAGTGCCTAACACTACTTAACACGTCTCTTGAGCCGATGCCTGAGAGCAATCCTTGGCTGGATGTTCCTCCGCACCAACCCAACCCTATTGCTTGGGCTGAGTTCAAGAAACTTTGCGATAAGAGAGGGCTTTGAAATTCCCTGCTCTCTATCCGTAACCTTTGTGTGGGAACGTCTCCCTGGTATAGAAGGTTCAGATGCGGAAAGCTTCCTCGGTCAAATTTCACAAGTCCGGTGTTTCGCTGGGTGCCGACTATGTCGCAGAGCATGAATGTGGAATCCAGCCAATTCGGAAGGCTTTTGGACCCAACATTCCTGGGCGCCACGACGAGCACCCTGTCTTTGGGGTTGCCCGGCGTATCTGTACCTCGAAGGGACTTTTGGCTCTGAAGCACATCAAGGAACGGAAGATTTGGATTCTCTGGTGTGGAGTGCCTGAAGAAATCCTTTTGAGCATTCTCGACCGGCGCGAGGTCCCTACTCCGCAAGGGGGAGCCTGGGATGATCGCTCTTTTTGCGTGTGTGCCGCTGAAGGCAGCCCCGAAGCGAAAACTTTGATGAACCTCTTTGAGGCAGACCAGAATGGGGGGCTCCTCATTCATTTGGGGGCCTTTGGGGAATCGGGCGGGCTTCATTTGTTGGTGGCGGACAAAGTTCCTCTGAATGCCCAGCAAGATTGGTTGACGCAAGACAAGGCATCCTTTGACCTTCGTGAACAGTGGGTTCGTGAAACGGGTCCTAAGTTTGAGAGCAACCTGCGTAAAGCAGGCTTGGATTGGTTTAACTTGGGATTGCGGTATACCAAGTTGGGGGATGGCACCCTAGCTACTTGGCTCAATCCTTACGAACAGCGAAAGTACAATGCTGGGTGGTATACCGCCAAAGATCTGCTGAATTGGTCCAAGGGTGTGGGTCCCGTGATCAAAAAGACCGGCTCTTGGTGATCCGCATTCCGTAAAGTGCCCAACGTGATTCCCCCTATGGGGAGACTCTGTTGAGGTACTATGATTTACAGCCATCTTCCCTACCTAAGCTCCCGTTACGACACTCCCGAGGTTGTGGGTAATCCTAGAGTCTTGTCCGCCTACGGTCAAGGTCTGTCTATCCTGGTAGCCTTTAGTCATGAGATAGACACCCATGATGTAAACACGCCAAATCCAGCCTTCTATGTTCTTACGAATACCGCAGGTACAGCAGCGACTGTCACAGCGGTCGTGGAGACGGACAACCCTCAAGTCCTTCTTCTGGAGGTTGATGGTTTGACAGAGGGGGGTGTGTACGTGTTGACTGTGGGAGCTATTAAAGCTCTTAATGGGCTTCCTGTTGTAGCCCCTAATGACCAAGCGACGGTTCTGGGCTCAACAGAACCTTTGAGCCTGACCGTCACTCCACAAACAAGCGGGCTTGTTCAAGTTGTTTCCTCTAGACCTTTTGATACAGCAACTTTGAGTGTCTCTGACTGGACGTTTAGTACTGCGTATCCCGCGACGATTGTAGGGCTTTCTCAAGAGATAATCACGGACAATGCCGTGAACATCCGCGTTCAAGAACAGACATCCGTAGGTTATTCCGTTGCCTTGGGGGGTGAACCTGACAAGACTTTAGCGGATCTCACGGGAACTCTGTCTATTGCAAACAATGTTGTGAGTGGTTTGGGGTACTTGAGGCATATCCCTAACCTATCAGGACTTGCACACACCCTAGCAGAAGTTGTCGTAGACCTAACGGGAGCCGTCTGGAGTTCGCAGCCTGTTGGGACGGATTGGAGTGTTCAATGGCTTGATGGGGCTTACCAACAAGAGGTTCGATTTGGTTGGGACGGGGCTTCACAGGTTATCTCTTGGTGGTCCAACGGGGCTCAGATTGGTAGTACTTTGTCTTGGACCTGGAAAGAGTCTGCCTTTATTCTTCGCTTGGTTAGAAGCCCTTTGGGGAGGGTCTCCGTCCATTTGAACGGGGAAGCCTTGTGGTCCGCAGCTTTGGGAGACGTGTCCCCTACAGTGACCTGCTCCCTACGCCTTGATGTTCAAGTCTCTGTCTCGGGTTTTGTCCTTAGTAAGGCTTCCGTGTGGGGAAGTAACACGGTGTTGACTCTGTGGCAGAATCTAGTCTTTGGGCTGACTGGAAGTTTCTCAGGCATTCCTTCAGCGAGTTTTTCAAATGTGATTCACACAGGTAAGGGTCCTCTTTGTCGCGTTGACAACGCCCTTGAGGTATCCAGACCCTCCGATGTTGTGGTCACGGTAGCTGGGCAGCCTGTGACAGTGACATCTGTTGAAGCCCACACGGGCACGATTACTCTGGATGTTCCTGTCCCTGCGGGGCAGCCCGTGTCTGTAGACTACTGGTATGCGGATAGAGCCAAGTTTTCTTGGACTTTAGGACAGCAAGCTCTGGGTCCTGCCTCCCCACATCCAGGCAGTTTGAGCTTCGGGCAGCGAATGCCTAGATTTCCTCAACAAATTCGATTAGGCTCTGTCAGTAGGGAACAGCCTCAAAGAATTAGCCATCGGTTGATCGCTTTTTTACAGTCTCAGTCTGACCTGTTGGGCAAACTTCCTCTGGGGGGGAGTCCTAACAGGCACACAACGAACCCAAGAAATCTCTTTCCAAGACCTCAAACCGTGTCGCGAGACTCCCTGCCTTTGGGGTGGACGTCTCTTGGCAATCCGAGCGCAGTATTGAACTCGGAGGGTAAAGTTTCTCTTACGGGGTCTGGTTGGTATCTACACCCTGTACAAGAGACGGGAAGCACGTCCGTTCAAGTAGTTAGTCGTATGTCTTGTAACCTGCCTCCTTCTCGAGGCTGTTGGACGGGAGTAGGTTTTGGGTATCGAGGGCAGAGATGGGTTTCTCTTGTGGGGTTGCTGGAGGTTCAGGGAGTCAGGCACGTAGGTTTGTTGAAAGACTGGGCTATGGTAGAACAAGAACAGGCTTGGGATTTTGGGTTTCAAAGAACTCTTGTCGCCACAAGCCAAACCAGTGTGGCTTGTGCCTTTTTGCCCTTGTGGTTTGTGGCTGGGTCTAGATTTCGCGTGCTTACATCTAGTCAGGCTGGGACGTATACCGTCACTTCCCGTGAGGGTGATGTCTTGACGATTTCTCCCAGCCTTCCAGCAAACGTCAACCTGTTTGGGAACAGGGACTTGGATACGGTGCTGGAGATAGACTGGCAAGAATCTTATAGCTACCGCCTTCAAGTTAACTCTGACACGGGAGTCCAACAAGTTCTTATTGGAGGATCGGCTGACGTTGTTGTGTCTGCAGTGGCACCTACAAGTGAGAGCTTGTCTTTGCCTCGAACTCCCTCTGTTTTTTGGGGGCATGGATTTGAGTCCTCTAGCACTTGGACCCACACACGAGCAACAATCACTACATTTCCTCCGGGGGTGCCTTTCAACGGTAACTATGTAGAAATGAACGGGTCCGTAACTCCAGACCTTGAGGCGCAGGCTTGGAGCCCCCTGGGGCAGTGGGGGCGCGCTATTTCGGATGGGGTTGAGGTAACTATTCAAAGTCGTGGGGGGGTAGAACAAGCCTTGTCATATCCCTACAATCGAGTAGAGCCATTTTTGACAAGCCAAATGTTTTGGGACTTGCGAATGGGCGTACAAGCGAATGCGGACGGAGGGTTGTTGCTATTGGTTCGCAATGGGAGGTCTATTGCGGCTTTGGGGGCAATCCTTTACCGCGAAGATGCTGGAGTCAGGTCCTTAGTGCGCTTGCCTGTTGTAAGTACCTCTGGATATTTGTTACCTGAGGCTATGGGTTTTGGATCTGGAGCGGATACTGTAGATGTTTGGAGGGATGGGCGGGTTTTAGTTCAGTCCAACAGGGGGGACCAGCCAAAAATGTGGTCAAAGCCTTTGGCTTGGCACTTAGGGCAAGGAACTCGACAAATTTTGGTTAGGTTTAGATCCGACACCCCTGGCATTAAGTTTGGGGTTCGTGATGGATTGTCGTCCGGCGAGCAAAGAGATTGGTCTGTTCGATTTGACCATAACGGAGTGGCAGAAACTGTATCCTTGTGGGGCACGACACATCTTCAAACAGTGGTTATGCCTTGGACGGCTGTTTGGCATGACTTGCAATTGGTTGCAGATGGCGTGAATGCCACAGTGTTCTTGGACGGGGTTCAAATTTTGCAGCAGGGGTATGGAGCCAATCCGCCTGTCGCAAATTACGTTGCCAGCGAGACAGGAGTGAGCTTTGGCACATCCTCTCGCCCCGCGAATGAGACGGTAGTCCTGGAAATGGAGTGGTTCATTGCTCAAGCTCTGTTGGAAGGGTCTGAGCTGAGGACCTTAGGGCTATGGCAAGGTGGGGACCCCGATTCTTTGTCCAGTTGGAAGTTGGCTGGTGCTGGGGAGACTGATCCCACGTTAGCGGCAAACCCTATTACTCCAATGGATTGGACAGCCTCGTTGGATATTCGCGTGTTGCATGACCCAACCTGGGGATTGCAAGTGCAAAGACCCGACCTTGCCATGCCTGGAGCCGGGCAAGATGCAACCCCCGTGATTACTCCAGGGGAGGGATGGATTAACTTGGAGCGCATGCCTGATATTGCAAGCGCTCCAAGTCGTTGGGTGCCTGGGTCTACATTAGGTGATATCACATTCGGGCAGGGGGACGGGTCTTACGTTGGGGACTCGGTGTGGCGTTATCTGCACTATCGGATTTTTCGAGACCCTGAGTCGGTTCTGGTCAAACGATCCTTAAACTTAGGGCAGGGGTCCCCGATTACAAATGGGGTCCCCAGTGTGGACCGAACCCCTGAAATAGTCGAACTGACAGTTCAAGGTGGAAAGCTTTTGTTGTCTGATCGAGGAATCTGGGCGCAAAGGATCTATCGAATTTTGGATGGGGGTGTTGCTCTGTCCAGTGCAAGTTGGAGCTTCGACCGGAAAACTCAACAAGTTACTGTGAACACTGCGGCATCTGTATTGACCGTGATTTTCAGTCCTAAGGCTCCGTTTGGTGTTCCTTACCTTACTGCACAGCCCATTGAAATGGGGGACGTGTTGGGGGAGGGCACCCCCCCATTTTGGGCAGACCAGTACGGGCCTGCCGCCACGGCTACTTGGACCACAACGGATATTATCAATCAGCAAATTGTAGGCACTCCAGCTTTAGACCCTGCAGACCCCTACAGAGTACGAGTACGCCAAGAGACTAAGCCTCTAGCTGGTGTGACAACCATTCAGAAAAGTGATGGGGTGTTGGGGTTGGTTGCTAGCGTGGATGACCGAGATGGCGTGCAGGCTGTAGGATTGTCTGGATATCAGGATACGTTGTTCATTCCGGGATCCCCATACCCCCAAACAAGCATCTTTGTTGCAAGCGGTGGTAGTTTCTATGGGGGGCATGTAGGACCAGGCACTATGGTTTGCTTTCCTGTAGGAAACTTTGTTACCACGTCCTCTCAGATTTTGGATTGGGCTGAAGATTTGCCGGATGTTTCGGATTCCAGCCCCGTTTTTGACTTTGTGCCGTAAGACTTTTGACTATAGAGCCCCCCAGATACCGGGACCTCTCGGTATGGTGAATCCCTCTACAAAGGAACTTTTGACATGCTCCAGGACCACACGCCAAATCTTTCCGAAAGCCTGCACCTCGAATTGTCCCAATCTGCTGAGTCCCAGTATTCTGGACTTCGTGGAGAGATGTGGATGTGCCTAGAACACGACGGTAAAGTTCTTGAATCGAGACATTACAAAAATTTGATTGTCAAGGATGCAGGCGTCTTAATTATGCGCTTGTTGGTAAATCCTGCCGAACCCGCACACGGGTTGAATATGATGGCTGTGGGTACAGGGGCTCCTGGGGCTCCAAACTCCCCAGACGCTCCCACAACATCACAAAGGTCCTTGGTGTCTGAGATTGCTCGGAAGACAGTTTCGATGGTATTTCGACATCCTGTATCAGGTGCAGCCAGTTCGGTTCCAACCAATGTTGTTGACTTCACCGCAGTTTATGGTAGCGGTGAGGCTACTGGGGCACTCAATGAAATGTGCCTTGTGTCTACAATCAGTGGGGTGGAGAACACGGCGAATGCCGTACCTACTCCCAACGTGACCCCCTGGGACCCGACAGTAGACTTGACTCAGTATGACAACATGTTCAACATCTTGAACTTCCCCGTGTTTAACAAGCCCGCCGTAGGCACGTTGACTTTGACTTGGCGCATCACCGCGTAAGGATGTAGTATGGCAAATCGCTTCATTAACGGGATTTCCCGTTGGGCTGATCCTACCGACAGGTCCTTGTCTACAGTGGTGACCCAAGCTGGACGCCCCGTTTTAGACGCAGACTTGAACCTCATTGGCTCCTTGGAGGAGCACGCTAGGCGAAAGCTTTGGCGTGCCCTGGGGGCTAGTGGTTTTGTGTCCGCCTCGAGAGGGGATTTTTCATTCTATGATCCTACGGACCCAGGGTATGTCACATTAGCCTTCAAGATGGCTCGGATTGAAGCGGTTGTTGCTGGAATTCCTCTTGTGGTGGATTACAGTAATAGCCCCGTCACGGGCAACATCATTGGCATGCCTGCTTGTCCCGTTAACGGGGGAGCCCCGCCCGACATTAAGCGCACAGACCTAGCTTATCTGGAAGTGTGGTTGGCTGAGGTGTCCCAAAGCCCTCAAGCGCGGTGGACCGTTACGGTTGACACTATTCCTACTGCGGGAGACACCCTCACATTGACTGGAAGCGGTGGTCCTGTAGTTTTGACTGCGAGTGCTGGTGCGCCTGCCGCGTTTCAATTTTTTCAAGGGCTGAACACGTCGGACACGGCGGCGAACATTTCAAGTGCCATAATGGACCCCGCACATGGTTTGGATACGGACTTCTACGCAAGTTCTGTTGGAAATGTGGTGACCATTTCTGCAATTCCTAGTGGCACAGCCGGAAATGCCTATGTCTTGACCCCTTCAGTCCCTGCCAGCTTGGTTGTGGCTCAAACTCAGGTGGGGGTGGACACCAGTGGAAAGGCTACACAAGACAAGTTGTACAGGCATGGCAATGTTTTATCCCCCTCCGTTGTGGGGCTTGAGGATCAGATTAGGGACTTGGCTTTTGGAGTAGAGTCAACCAGACGAGTTCAAGTGCAGTATCGAATTAACAGCTATGTGGGGGTGGACCATGAGGTTGACCCGGATGGCTTTAACAGTGGGTTGGTTTTGGCTCAGGGCTCTATGGGTGCCCCTGTAGCAAACTACCCCTTTGTTCCTGCGGATAATGCGACTGTGTCCGGAAATAGTGATGCTACGGCTTATGGTTTGATAGACCCCGGGTTGTGGATTGCTGGGCAAGGTGACTCAGCCAGTGCTGGGGCTCTCGGCAGTGTGGATGGGTTTGTTTACGCTATCCCTATTGCCCTTGTGGCACGTAGAAATGACGCAGTTAGTACAGGTGGGTTTGACCCTGTAAACAACACTTCAGGTTGTCCTCCTGTAGCTCATGCTGGGTATGCCAACCCACACTTAGGCATCCTAATTCCTGCGGGGACTAGCGACCGCCCTGATGGGTTGTTTGCCGACCAAATTGCTCCCCACGATATTGTAGATTTGCGGTACTCTGTTCCAAGAGGCTCTTGGGATTCCTGTCAAGAGCTTCGTAGGCAGGTTCAATGGTTGTTGGACGACCAAAATCGAACAATGCTTGTGGACACGGAATCCTTTTGGCAAATGGGTAACGGGAGTGGGGATATTGCCACACGCCCCCTTCATTGTGATGAGATTGGGCGTCTTGTTGGAGCAGCCCCTAGCAGTGGAAACACTGGGCGGGGTGAAGTTATTAGAAACTTTGATCACATTGCCCGCACGTTCAGCGATCGTCCAATTGTTGAGCGGTTTGTGATCCCAGTAACCCCCACGGGTGCAACATCAGGTAAAGTCACGACCCCGGCTAACGTAGGGTATGCAGGCTGGGCTGAGGGTGATATTATCACGATTGACCTGTTCAATTTGCATGCCTCCACTGATCACGACTGGGATGGAGCACCTAGCTACGCTGGCATTGAGAGGGTGAGAAACTTTCTGCCTGCAGGAAGTCAAATCACAAATGTGAGTCTGTGGCTAGATGACGGCAACTATGAGTCTGCCGTAGACCAGCAAGTGTTTGTGAAAACCTTGAGTGGTTTGGGATACCCAACAGTGACTATTACCCTAGATGCCGATGACCTGCCTGTAACTGGAGGGGTTCCTGCTGAAGCAGGGGTTCTACAGGCAGGCTTGGGCGCAGGGGGTCAGTTAGCCTTGACCGCCAGTATTGTCAATGACTTTTACAACGGTTGGCAAATTGCGATTGTTGCAGGTTCTGGTGCGGGACAAGTCAAGACTATTGATACCTATGTTGGAGCTACACAAACCTTCACAGTAACTAGTGCTTGGGCGGTTCCGGTTGACAACACGTCATCGTACAAGCTGTATTACCGCAAAATGGGCAATGCCTCTTATGACTGTGGGTCGGCTAGGCGCATCTTTGTCGAGGTTGAAGTTACCTACCCTGCGGGGGTAGGGCTTTCTCGCACGGTTAGTCAGCCAGTAAGCCCAGACAGCACTAATTACCCTGTCGGACCTGTTGTAGAGAGTGACGCTACTCAACGCCCTGCCGATATGATGTCCCTTCTAAATCCAGTTACCCCTCCGGGGCGGCGAGAGACTAGACTGGAGTATGTGGCGGATGACGGTGCTGGGTCCTTGATTGTCGACACTATTGTGAGTCGGACGGACTTGTCTCTGTACCCCCTTCACCGGATTTATGGGCACCCGACTTCGGTGGGGACTTATTTGATCACGGACCAAGTCACAACCGTAGGCTTGGGTGTGGATAATGCCGTTACTGAGTTTGGGTCTAGCTCTAGACTATTGGTTCCCAGGTTTGCTCTTAGCGCTGATCAAACACTATCAGAAGTGAAATACTATGCTCAGGAGTCTGTACCCAACTATGGGGCTTTAGGTTATCAATTGGGGGTTTATTACCGGGGGGTGGTGCCTCAAACAGTGGGCACTAAGTCCGGGGTCCCAAATCCCACCATCCCAACAAGTGTTGACGCTGTCGTTTTGGCGAGCTTGGATTTAGGTCTGGTTCAAGCAGGGGCTGGAAGTCATGGCTTGAGTTTCCCGAGCGCCTTGCCTAGTGACTGGCTCCCCACAAAGACTCACGCCAGCCTCCCAGGCGACTGGTTTTTTGATGCTGACGTGTTGGTCGAGTTGTCAGACTTTAGCGCAGATGTAGGGGCTGTGGAACTTTTCCCGCAGGTCAAGATTTTTGGAGCGGACACAATCACCTTTGGCAATGTTTTGGAGAGGGACTTGGAATTTCGCACCTATTGGACTAATGTCACAGGCGGATACCGCCCTACAGTCCTAGCGAGTCCGTCAGGTATTTCTGCACGCCACAAGAATTGGACCGCCCTTCTAGTCAAGATGACATCTGACAGCCCTACTTGGCGAGCCGGTGAGGCAGTTGTTTTGGTCTTGTCTAGCTGGGACCTGTCTCAACACAATCAAGTCAAGATGGTAGCGTCTAACAACTTGACCGTGGCATCTATCTATAGGACATCTCCGAGGCTATTGGTTTCCTAGTGTGTTATTTGGGTACTCTTACCCACAAGGATGTTGGTGTAGCATGGCAAGAACAATTGACCCTTCAACTCTTGTGGTGGGTGCGGGTATTGCGGATGATGTGTCTCAAATTCCTACTAGTGAGATGGTGACTAACAAGGTCAACCGCCCTGGCGATAAAATGTCAGGGAAATTACAGGTTAAGCCTGGGTCTAGCTCTGTAGCTGTGGAGGCTGTAGCCTCGGGCAGCAATGCGGGAGTTAGGGGGTCTGGGCAGCCAGGAATTTACGGGTTGGGTATTGATGTTGGCACTGGAGTGTCCGGTAGAGGTGGAGACACAGACGGGGTGGGGGTTCTTGGAATAGGCACTGCGGCTGGCACGGGTGTGAGCGGTCAAGGCGGAAATACCGCAGGGACGGGAGTCTCTGGCACAGGCGGAGGCGTTGGAACAGGGGTATTCGGATACGGGGGTTCGGGCGGCGGGGTTGGGATTGAGGCTCTAAGCGCGGGGGACTCTCCAGGATTGGTGTCCTCATCCCCTGGTGCGGGCAACGCAATTGAGGCATATGCCTCGGGTGCCGGAGCTGGGTTACTTGCCGTTTCTGCATCTGGTCCAGGCATTTCGTCCACTGGCGGCACGGGACAAGCAGCTTTAGATGCTTTGGGGGGTACGGACGCTCCCGCGATCAAGGCTTGGGCAGGGGGTGATGGACCCACGTCAACTTTTTGGTCAAGCACCAGCGGGTTGTCCAACCAATCTGGCAACTTTCAAGCAGGAAGCACAGCCTCCGCTGTTGTTTTGGGTGCTGGAGCTAGTGCCACGCACAACATCTACGTAGGCTGGAGGGTTGATGTTGGCGCGGGGGCTGACTCTCTTATTGAGAATGACTTTAGGTATGTCGTAAGTTATGATGGGACAACTAAGACAGCCCTTGTCTCTCCTCCGTTTACAGGGACCCCCTCTGTGGGAGACCCTTATACTTTGAGAGCCCCTTCTGCGGCGGCTTTATTCGCGTTGGCACAGCCTGGCGGATATGCTGCGAGACTTCTTGGGGGGTCTGACGTACATAGAAGCACCGTGGATGATCCTGGGGCTGCGGCTACCGTGAACACCTTCAACCTCTTGGCTGGAAGTGCCTCAGATGGCGCCTATGTGGGGTGGAATCTGTCTATCGCTGGACAGAAGTCTCGATGCACAGGGTATGTAGGGGCTACAAAAACTTTGACCGTGAGCCCTGACCTGTCCGCGCCGCCAGCACATGGCACAGATATCCTGTTACTTGACAGTAGTGAGACTTTGATTTTGACAGCCCCCCGAGTTTATGACGGGGTGAACGCGACCACGTTGTATAACGGGGTGGGGCTGTCTGTTGATGCTTGCCTGGGCATACAGATTAGCAATTTTGCAGGACAAAGAGGGCACCTTAGGTTGGTGCCATCCACAACGGGGTTGCCTGCAAATGCCAGTGTTGGAGAGGTTTGGTCCTCTAATTCAGCAGACAAAGACTTATTCTATCGAGACAATACGGGTTGGCTGAACATCTCAGCCCTTGCTCGGAGGTCTGAGTACTTTAGCGGGAAATCCGCTTTTGTTCAAGACTATGTAGGAACGTGGGTAGATCCGTCATATGCCGTTAGTGGAGCTGCCGTAGTTCTGTCCGGTCTGGGCTATGACTTTACTGATAAGCATGCTTTCCAGCCCTACACTTGCACGGCTCTAGACACAGGGCTAAGCTCGCTTAGTTTGGGTTGGGAGATTGTCATTCCCCCAGGGTTTCAAAACTGGACAGACTTGGTATTCAGGTTCAGTAGTTCCGTGGGAACTGGGGAGGCATACCTAGTCAGTATGCTTGACACTGGTGGAAATGCCGTGACGTTGAGTGCATCATCTTCTGGGACTATTCCAAATACATCCATCCAAACGATCACCGTTACCGTAACGGACGGCGTGTACACGGAAGGCAGTCTGGTCAGGGTATTTTTGAAGATTCAGCCGGACAATGCCACAGCTCAACTAAAGTTCTACGGATTGTCCGCTAACTATCGAGCTTGAGGACTCATGAAGATTGTTGTAGATAGAGCTACCCACGGGCTAGTGCAGACCACTCATGAAAGTGCCGTGGTCTGTAACGGTAAGTATTTGCTGGACCTTCCCCCTGGAATTCTTGTGACCTTGAACTCGTCTAGCTATGTTCTCAATGGGGGTGTTGAGGATGCTGGGTCCGTGACAACACAAGTTTTCTCAGACTGGGTTGCCGGGTATCCTGAGTTTCGCTACCACTTTCACAACTATTTCCTGACGCCAACGGATCAAAGCTCCTTGAATTTCCTTACTAGCGAGACTATCGGGTTAGGCACATACAGTGCTCGTGCGCAGAGAGGCTACACGGGCATGGGGACTAATTTGGGCGCGGGGACAGTGGCTCTGATGCCCCCCAATCCTACAACACACGCCGGGTTCGTATCCACAAACACTGTTGATATTTTGTTGGCCCCTATTAGTGGGGGGGCTACTGATAGGTTTGTTCCTTGGTGGTCCGTGGGGGAGTATCAAACGTCTGCGGATATCTCTAGTGGCTATGGCATTCACATGGGTACTGTGGAGCCTGCCACCCAACGTTGGGTGGGCTTAGACCCCACTAGCGTTCAGGTTTATCTGAGCAATGACGCTGGGGTTACTTGGACACAGGTGTCATGGCTAACTTCCGTGACCCTACCGGCTGTTGGAAAGGATGTCAAGTTGGCGTTTTTTAACATGACAAGCAACAAGATTTGGCTAAATGGGTATGCCTTAGCATTTTGAGTTTCCCCCTATTGCCTTGGCGTAGGTAGGGAACTCCTCAACAAGTTTGGGTCGCAACCTCAGGAGTACAGAATATGGGTCAGCAATTTCAGGGGCAGACTAGCAAGACTTTGGACGCCACAACCCGGCAATTTCTGCAAGTGGTCTGGCAAAATGGACGTTTGCCTCAGGACTCTGAATTTAATCTGATGTCTCAGATTGCAGATGACCGCCTACAGCAGCATGTTAGGGCAGCTATGCCGAGCGGTTGGATTCAAGACCCTCTTGCAGCCGTCCGCGATTTCGGGTGCGTTGTTGAAAACAGCAACCTTTTCCATCTAGGGCAGTCTGAAAGTCCTTTGTGGGCTAATGTGAATGGTTGGATTATTCCATTTACGGGAGTCAACAATGCTGGATATCAAAATACTGTCCAACTTGCAGCCCCTCCTACTAGTGGGTCTAGAATAGACCTAGTCTGGTTGGAAGTGTGGTTGGCAAACATCTCTCCCAACCCTAGCACAGTCGGAAAGCCCTCTGCCTCTACAATTTGGAAGTATGGAAATACTCAGTTTATTGGGACAAATCCTGCCGATGACCTTATTCACCCAGAGGTTGGGTACGAGTCTACTCGTCGAGTTCAGGTTCAATATCGACTAAGAGTTCAAGGCTCTGGAGCCAGTGGTGTGGATATCTCCACCTATCCAGAGGGTATGAATGACCCTAATGTTTTGGCACAGGGTAACACAAGCGCCCCTGTTGCAGCCCAAACCTTTACCAACATGCGAACCGTTTTGGGGGACCAAGGGCTTTGGAGGGCTGGTCCTGGGCTAGTCGATGAAAATAGTGCCAACCCTTTAGGGACTTTGGATGGGTACGTGTATGCGATTCCGATCGCTGCTGTGTTTCGACGTAACAGCGATGGTTGGTCCGCTGCGGGGTCTACAAACCACAACGGGGCTTATAGCCGTGGATCTACCGCTCAAGTTTTTGGGAGTGTTTCTCTCACCAATGCTTTGAGTTATTCTACCAGTGGTGTAGTCAATGTAACAGGCTTGGAGGATTCTGGTTTTTTGAATCCAGACCTGTACTCAGGAGGCAAGGTGGTGCTTGCCCAAATCGGGCAAGAGATAGTGTCGATCAGCGCTACTAGCGCTGCGGGGGTTCTGCCTCAGACAATGACCATTACTAGGGGGAGGGCAGGGACAGTGGCTTCAAGCCATGCTGCTGACACGCCTTTCAGTTTTTGGACTCATAGACCTGACGGGTTGTTTGCTGATCAGGTAGTTGTAGATGACATTCTAGATCTACGGCACTCTGTCCGCCCTGCTTGGGACCATCAGCAAATTTTGCAGGGGGCTTTATGGAGCCTGCTTCGTGGGCAAATGCGATCTGCGTACAAGCAGTCTTACGAAGGCGGTGGTGGACAAGGCCCCACGTTCCTCGAGGTGTCTACTTTGCTAGCCGACGGCGGGACGGCGGTAAGCGCAGGAACATCAGCCCTTGACGGTCCCGACGGGATTCGCACGGTTTGGAGTGATGCTATTGTTACACAACGTGATGTTACTATCATGTTGGACCCTGCGGTAGCTAAGAATGCGGGGTACACTACGACGACCTTTGACCAAGGCGTTTCTTGGCAAATCGGTGCAACAACCCTAAAGGCTAGTGGGTTTGTGCCTCACAACGGGGCGGACAATAACAGTTGGGTAGACGGTACGGTCATTCGACTTTATCTAGGCGGGGAGACTGGGTCGGATGGAGCCCGAGCCACTTTCCGGGACGGGGGAACTCGTCAGGTTCGGTTTGTGTCCCCCCGAGAGCAATGGACCTCGGACACGGACCCCGTGAATCAACACCCGGTTACATTTCGGGCTTTGAATCAAACTGCGCATGAAAGTCCTGCCCCAAGTTTAGCTAGCACGCAATCTCCGGGTCCCGCATATCCAATGTCGGGAACTATGTTTGAGTCTCCTATTCTGTTTTTGGGCGGGTTGGCTCACGCTGACCTTCGAATGACGATCCCCACAGCAAATCTCACGGTGGACTATGAGCTTGATTTGGGTATTGATTTCACAACTTGGACTGATTTGTTGGGGGGGCGTACTCTAAAGGACTTGCTTACAGGCGGGGGGTTAGATGCAACCGGGCTTAGGTCTGAGCTGTATGTGGTTTTGACAGGGGATGACACGGCTGCGGGGCACTACAATAACGGTGCTTTCCGTGTAGTGGGTGCCGGGGATGATCCCAATCTATACACTTCATTTGTGGCAAGCAATGCCACATCGCTATTCCTGCTTCCTCTGAGCCCTGGGTATTCCGGGTGGGATAGCGCAACTGCTAAGACCTTGACTTTGGAGTGTCGAACTCAGACTTGCTCCCCTCAAGATGGTGGAAACTTTGCCTCTGGAATTGCTAGTTCCGTGATTGTGCTGACAGACATTCAAGGGCAGTACAATTCGGACAGGAATGTTTCCCCTAATGGTTGGAATCCATGGAACTCATGGAATTTAAATCCGGGAGGGACAAATCCAGACGTAAGCATTCCTGCGGCTATCTCAGGACCTGCGGTAATTAGTCTCAGTTTGATGTATGGTCCAAGTCGAGGCGGGACTCTGAGGGTCCCTCAGAAGATTCATAACGTGTCTGTTACGGGTGCCGCTGGACTATATCTTCGCCGTCCGTTGACAACCTTGGATTCGGACATCAATACTGACACGGGGTACCCCGTTGCAGACATTGTTTATCCGACAAATCCCATTCAGACCAGCAACCTGCTTCCGCTTGAGGGCGACAGACTCGGTTCTGAGTCTAACGATAGGGTTGGGACAGAGGTGCTAAGAGAGTCTGAGGTAATGGTAGATTCTGGGAGTAAGACGCTGTGGTTTAACCCCCTTCAACGCAAAGCTATGACCTTGCGTTGTCACACGAGGCTGGGGGATCTGTGGACTGGAGGTACTTATCCAAATGCGGACTCTATGGATGGTCCTGGAATTTTCACAGCTAACAGAACATTGGGATGTGCTGTCCCCTTGGAAGTGATGCCTCGATTTGGTCGCTTGGACATTCCGTATTATCGGGACATCGAGGCGGTAAAGGGCACAGGCAACTTTTTAGAGGGACTTAACCATTTGTTTGTGGACAACTTGATCCCCAGCAGCCCCGTGTTTGCTCTTGTGGGTGGTACCGACAACAATACTGCCGGGGAACAAGTCACAACAATGTTATTCCAAACAGGTAGTAGCAGTGGGTTGTCTTACGGCAGGTATGGCACGCTAATTATCGGCACCCATGATGCTTGGCAAGCTCGGTTGTGTAATGACCAGACTGTTCAGTCGGGGGACTTTGGGAAGGGGTTGCGAGGAATTGAGCTTCCTCCAGCATTAGGGTTTGCCCGTGTGCTTGGTGTGTACGAGCGAAGTAATTTCATTGCCAAGTCCGGAAGCACTTACCAAGCAGACCGGGTTAGCTTAACTCCAGACCCTGCCACAAATCTCCTGCGTTCTGATCAAGACCACATGACTTTGTTTATCCGACAAGACGGGGCTCAGGATGAAATGGGCGAGACTGGTTGGCATACCTATGTCTTGCCTAGTCATATGCTGGACCTTACTAAGATCCCGACAAGTGACCCCGCTAATGGGGGCTACAATCCCAATTTGACGTTTTCGGACTATGAATATGTAGTTGAGGCTGAAATTTTTGGATTTGCTCGAAATTGGATTAGCGAAAACAACTGGATTCTTGTGCGTCGTCATGATGGTGCGGGACTTGAGGCTTTGGATGCCAATGCCCGCACCCTTACTGGTGTGCCTATGGTTGTCCATGCTGCGGCACCTTTGAACGAGCAATTGTTGGTGACGAGTTTGAGAGTCCCTTATCAAGGGGACCCCTATGGAAGTCGAAACGGGTCCCTCAAAGATATGAGGGATGAGCCCGGAAGATATGGACAAATTCCTGTGGCTTCTGCTTACGGGCTTAACACCCCCTTGAATCAGTTTGACTCCTTGGGCAACATGCAAATTGAAACTCCCAATCCGAGAGTCTTTGAGATTCTGGCATTGGCAGATTTTACCACTAGCTTAGGCACAGGCAAATTGGGAGGTCGAGTGTGGTCCAAAACTTTGGCGGACCCTGGATACTTGGATGCCACGGGCAGGCTTCCCTCACAGGCAACATCTGACCCTTGGGATTTGCAGTCGAGTACATACACTGAGGGGCAGCAGGCATGGGGAACCCATGCTACGGCTGAGCTGCAAGTTTTACAGACTTTGGGTGCGGTCCTCCCCGGCACTAGTATCACAATCTCGGATTCGTCCGGACTGTTCGTAACTTGCAATGCACGAGATGAGACAACCTACACGGGGGCCTCGGGAGAGTTTTTAGTCACTCCCCCAACGCAGCTATTTCAAGGTTCGGCAAGTCTAAACTTTCCCAATATTTTGGCTGGGGGGACACAAACACTTACGGTGCCCGTGGCTGGGGCAAGTCCTTTGGTGAGAGCAACCGTGCAAGTCACTCCTATGTCCCCTGTGACAGGGTTGGTGTATGATGGCTATGTCTCAGCCGCAAACGTGGTAACTGTTCGAGCAACCAATATCACGGGGGTTCCAATTGACCCTGCGGCTGTGACAGTTAACGTGTGGGTCACGCAGGCGTTACCCCCCACCAGTGCGATAGGGTTGTCCCAAACTGCGGCGGATATTGCTCAGACCTTTAACTCACAGAACCGGTATAAGAGAATGTGCCTTCTGGCTGTCTCGAAGGGGAATGTAGTCACCTTTACAGCACGGGAGCCTGGAAGTGCAGGCAATGAGCTACGGTTGACCGTCTCAAATCCAGGAGCTGGATCCTTTAGGGTCCTCTCTAGGTCTCCCAACTTCCTCTTGAATGCTTTTCCGGCTGAAGTTCAGTTTACTGGGGGGGTGGATAAAAAGGTTTCTGCGGGCAACGGGCGGAGCCCGCTGTCTCTGACAGGGTCCACCAACCAGCTACCTCTCGGCATTTTGTGTCAAGATGCTGATTTCCAAGCGGAGCAGGTTCAAGGGTCATACTTGTCTGTGACAGGGGGTAAGGGCTCCGCGCCATCCAGCCCTTCCGTGTATCTAGACGGGGGGGATGAGTGGAGTTCCGTGTCAGGACAGGTTGGAGATCTGTTGGGTATGGCTGATGCTGCAAACCTGCAGTATCAAGCTTCCGGTGTTGGAGCCGTCCGAAAGTTTCGAAATTACCGGGGGGCTTCTGTTTGGAGCTTGTCCGGGAATCCTGGCGGACCTGTAACTTGGGGGGTGGAAACGCTACCTAAAGTTTTGGAGCCCTTGGTCAAGTCTGGGCTTTTGGTCGGTAGGGCAATGCTTGTCCGGAATGCACCTGAGGATGCCTTTGCTACCAACACTCGGGTCAGTGAGGGCGGCGAGGTTCAAATGGTAGTCCTCACTAAGGGTGTTGTAGGTTATCGGGACCCTAGTCGGGACTTGGTCTTAGAGGGTGAGATTGGTCCTTGCGGACATGGTGAGGGGTATGCTTCGGCAGAGCGATATCGGTTGTCAGGTCGTCCTCTTATGGTGCCTAAGGATTTGCCTAATCCGGTAGTTCCTCTAGCTCCATATGACCCCACGGGTGAGCAATAATCCGACTATTGCCAAGCCTAAGCATGCGAACACCGTATCATGACATGTTACTCCTGCCTGGTGAAACCCCCTCCCGTTGGGATGTTTTTCGCCGGGTGGGAGTTGAATGGCGTAACTGGCTGTGGGATCAATGTTCTACCTGGATATCTCATGCCAAATTGGTGGCTCAACAGATCGGACGCAGTTTGCCAGACGTAATGCGTTGTCTGATGAACCCAGAACTGTGGGCTTCGTATATTCGTCCAATAGTTCGTGTGTTTCGAGTCAATTTGGTTGAGGACCTTAGCTGGACTGATGGGAAAATTCCTAATGACCCTGAGTCTATCATTACCGCGTTGGAGCCTTGGGTGCGGCATCAGGTGTTAGAATGGAGAGCATGCCTTGACGTTATTGCATCTAGACATGTAAAGGCATTGCGCATTTATGACCCCTCGGCAGGGACTTTGGATAACCGCAAAGCTGTTCGACGAATCATCTTGGGGCTGGATGCCGTGTTTCAGTATCACCCTGGGTGGTTGGGGGTCACAACTGCCGTGGCTTTAGCATATCCCGTGGTAGTTTCACGCATCTTCTAAGAACGTTCAAAGGTCCCTTACAAGTTATTGTTCCCGTAATCATCTCTGGAGGACCTGTGTCTGACCTGAATGACAAGCTATTGCTTTTGCGTACCCGCGAGGGGCTCAAACTCCCGTTTCAGCCAACAAGATTGCGTGAACGGTTCCGTATGTATGACGGTACGGAACATGCTGTAGTCCTAAGAAACTACCAAGTTCAAGCTGTTTGGCATCTCATCATGAACGCACGATTTGTGCTGGGGGATGACACGGGTTTGGGCAAAAGCCTGGTGAGCCTGACATCTTGTGCCGTCTTGTGGGACCAAAAGCCTTTGTCCCATAAGGTTGTGGTGCTAACCACCAAGTCTGCTATTGAGCAGTGGGGTGAGGAAGTCAACCGATTCCTCAAAGACGTTACTGTAATTACCGTTTCAGGAACCCCTGCTAAACGCCAAAAAGCCTACAAGTCCTTTCAAGACTCCACGGGTCCGACTGTGCTGGTGTTGGGATATCGAAGCGCATGCCAAGACTTTGATGCTCTTATGACATTAGGCTACGGAATCCTTCTGTTGGACGAGGCATCTAACTTCAAGAGTGATACAACACAAGTCCATCAGACTGTTCAACACCTTGCTCGCAAAGCCACTTGGGTCTGGGCGTTGACTGCAACGCTTATCAAGAATCGGTTGATGGAAGGGTGGGGGATCTATCATGTGTTGGTTCCTGATCTGTTTCCTACTAAAAACAGGTTTATGTACACCTACAGCATTGTGCAAATGCAGCCTGTGAGAGGGAGGCAAATTCCAGTTGTGACGGGGTACTTGGAAGAGCATATTCAAGCTTTCAAGCAAAAGATCGTCCCTTATTACCTTGGTCGCGCCAAGCACGACGTGGCTAAAGAGTTGCCAGCCCTAACTATTGTTGAGAAGCGTTTTCGTATGAGCCCCGTGCAAGTTGCCCGATATAAAGAGGCATTGTCGGGCACGTTGGTTGTAGGGGCAGAGGAGAAAGAGGTTTCCAAACTTACGGCTGTCACATACTGCCAGCAAATTGCGGACCACCCTGCCTTGGTGGACCCAAACCATGAGTTTAGGGAGGGGGATTCCGCTAAGCTGGACTGTCTTTTGGACTTGCTAGATTCGGACCTAGAGGGCAAAAAAGTCATTGTGTTTAGCAGGTTCCGTCAAATGATTGACATTTTGGAGAAGACCCTTGCAAAGCACAAGATTAAGACTGTTCGAATTACAGGGGCTGAGGAGGGCAAAGAGCGCCAAAAAGCCGCCGCTATTTTCCAGGACCAAAGTAGTGGGGTCGATGTAGTTCTGATCACCACGGCAGCGGCGGAGGCTATCAACCTGCAATCCGCCAGTGCCTTTGTGTTCTACGACTCCCCTTGGAGCGGAGGCGACCTTATCCAGCTTGTGGGGCGCATGATTCGTATTGGCAGCAAACATCAAAATGTCCTTGCCATTCACTTGGTGGCACGGGGAAGCATTGACGTGCGGGTCATGGAAGTTTTGCGGTCAAAGATGAAACTTATCAGTGGTGTTATGGGGGATCGTATACAGTCTGAACCAACTGCGGACGCGGGGGACCTAAACGTTCTTTTCGGCGGACTGCAAGAGGATGCTGCGAAACTGGCTTCGACTGGAGCCTTGGACGGTGGCGAATGATCTGTGCTGCTTGTGGTGGGACTGGGTATACACAAAAGCAGGGAACAAAAGTTCCTGCGGTAATTCGCTGTAAGTGTCAAATAGTTCAGCTACTGGGTCAAGCTTTAGAGTCCGGTTGGAAGGGGTTGTCCTCAGCCTCAGGGCTCCAAGACCCTAGTCCACTAGAAGTAGGGGTTGGACAAGATTGTTGGGTTACAGCCGATCTGGAAAGCATGCGACAACATCTACGTCGATCTGTTATCCGACACTGGACTCAGCAACATCAACAAGGACGCCGATGGCGGTTTTTGATGGTCACGGACTCTGAATTAATGTCCAGTTGGTTGCAGAACCTTGTGAGGGATGGGGAGACCGTTTGGGACCCTGACGTAATTGGGCTCCATCAATCCTTTATGTCTTTGGCAAGCATCACCCTCCCTCCAGACCTGTTGGTCATTCGTCTGGGTGTGAAAGCAGCCCCTAACCGAGCCATGCCCGATGTGTTGCTAGAGGCTTTGCTAGAGCGGCAGCACGCTGGTAAGCCCACTTGGGTGTGGGATCAACTGGCAAACCCTCTCTCAGAGGGGCACAGGTGCTACAGTGAGGCAGTCATGGAGCACGTCAAGGGCTTCAAACGGATAACCTTGGGTAAAGTTCCGGCTGTACAAGTGGTTCGCCCCTTGGCTCTAACATCAAGCTCCAAGGTCATGCCTGTTGCTATGCAGGTTCCAGATCCCGTAGAAATCATCAACGAAATTGAAGACAGCCCGGTAGAGTCCGGACGCCGGGATCCATTTGCGGTACAAGCCAAAAAACGGAGTAAGTGGTGAGTATGGAAATCACTCGGATCCTTGGCGGGTAACAGCTTGGAATGTCCGAGCAAATTCTCTTGGCTGGAACAGGAACCTGATGCACACAAGGTTCCCTACAGGATAACATGAAAGAACTCTTGCGCAGTGTAGTTCGATGCAGCCAAGACAACACAGAGGACCTTGACAAAAACTGCCACCTACTGATTACTAGTAGCTTGGAGTTTCCGGATAGCCGACACCAGGCTATTTGGGAGTATGTTCGGGACTTCTACCAACAGCACCATCATGCACCGGACATGGGGATCCTTCGACAGCACTATGGGGCTATGTCGGAGCAGGAGTCCCTTGACCAATTGGCTATCCTTGAGATCATGCAGCCCCTCAAGGGCGGCAACTTTGTCAAGACGATTGAGCATGCTGCGGAAGCCCGCAGAAAGAAACTACTGCATGACAAGTGCCAAGATGCGATCACTATCACTAACACGGGCTTGACGGTCAAAAGGGGTAAAGGGCAGACACAGGAGTTGCGAGGCAGTCATGATGCCGCAGGCTATCTCATGGAGAGCCTGCATGACGTGATGCGTCCCGCTTTGTCCAGTCGTTTGAGTGGTGAGGTTCTCAGTGACGGTGAGGGTTTCAAGCAGCACTATCTGAACAGAAAGAATGACCCGGATGCTAACGGGGGCAAGGCATGTGGCATTGACCAGATCGATGTGGCTATTCGAGGTGCCCGTAAGGGAGAGCTTTGGGTGCATGCTGCATTCACAGGGCACATGAAGTCAAGCTTTATGCTGACTTGGGCTTACAACCAAGCTGTGTACTTCGGTAACGCGGCACTCATCTTCAGTTTGGAGATGCCTTACGATCAAGTGCGCAACTTGTTGTTTGCCATTCATAGTGCTCATGAAAAGTTTCAAGCCCGTCGAATTGCTCTAGGTATCCAACAGGATACGCGCTTCAATAAGTCCCTGGAATACATTAAGATTCGTGACGGGCAGCTAAGTCCGGACGAAGAAGACCTACTATTCAATGAGGTTGTTCCAGATTTCGAAAACAACCCTAATTATGGTCGAATCCACATCGAGGTAGCAGACCCCGATAAGATGGACTTTACGATTCTGGACATGAAGCAACGTGCTGAGACAATCGCAGCCACAACCCCGTTTGATCTTCTGTTTGTGGACCATGCTGGTCTGATGGGAAGTCGTGGGAAGTACGGAAATACTACAGATAAACTCAATGAAGTACTGCGAGACTGTAAGAAATTGTCACTCGGTTTTAACCGAGGCGCGGGCATTCCTGTCATCACGTTGTTTCAGATCAACCGTGAGGGCTTCAAGATGGCGGAGAAGAACGGAGGCAAGTACAACCTTGCGTCCCTAGCGTATGCCAACGAGGCAGAGCGTTCCGCAGACGTTGTGACGGCAACCTACATCAGTCCTGAGATGCGTAAAGCAGGATACGTCAATTTCCAGTGCCTTAAGAGTCGGGATCAGGGGTTCTTTGATGATTTCAGTGCTCAGGTGGACTGGAATAGCCGTCGCTTGCAGACTTGCTATGACAGCCCGGCTTTTGAGTCTATGGAGCCCCCACCTCCAAAACAACCTTATGGGCGCAGACCTGGAGCTGTTAAGGCGGTAGATGTCAACGGGCAGTTAGACTTTGACGTGGTGTAGTCATGTGGGCTAAAAGAGCTGAAAGAATTCGACAGATTGTTCGAGTGGCGGACATCTTGGAGCAAGAGGGCTTTGACGTGTTGGGGTCCAATGACGGGGAGCAGCAGTTCCGGTGTCATTTGCATGGTACTGGACAGGACAACAAACCCAGTGCCCGGTTATACCCTGATACCAATAGCTGGTACTGTTGGGGGTGCCAAAAAGCTCGGGACCCGATTTCTACCATTCGAGACGCTCGGGGGGTGACATTTCGAGAAGTGGTACGGTTGTTGGAGCGAAGCCTCAACCTTCCTCCGCTGCCCGAACAAACGGACGAGGTTGAGACCCCCCTAATCCTCAGTGCTGAAGAAACTCTCGAACAACAGTTTCAGAGGATGGACAATCTTCTCCGCAGTCTGAGGGTTGGGGGGGACACAAGCTGGCGTTTTTTGGCTCGGGTGTGGTGGGTGCTAGATGAAGCTAGAGCTTTGCCTGAAGGACATGCCCGACAAATGTTGGGGAAGATTCATACGGCGGTCATGTCGGAGTTGAAAGCACAATGGACGGGCTCACCTCCTACACCCTAGGCACGGCACCCTTAGACATACGGGTTACCAGACCGTTAAACTCTTGGGGTCCTTGGGCACCTTTGAAAGGGACTGTTTATGAAAGTCTGGTCCCTTGTGTGAGTTTGGAATCTCATCATCATGCTGTCTATGGGTGGTTGAAACCTCTGTTGCAGGAATTAGGCAATCCCCCCGACGCACGTTTGCGAAAGATTCAAAATCACGTTTGTCAGTTAGCCAACCCGCAAGATTGCCGTATTGTCACTAGATACTGCGTGCCCTGTGCCAAGGTTCCAGTGTGCTATGAGGCTCCAATTGAGGATCCTCAAGTCCAGCAGATAATGACCTTTTTGGTTCGTCGGTGGGCACAGGGATACTGGTGCTTTGTCTTGGAGGATCCTTATGATGACTGATGGTTTGGATGAATTTTTTGGGCTGTCTACAAAATCCAAGAGCTTGGTTACTCCTGAGCCTTGGATGAAATCTTGTACCTTGGAGGTAATTTGGGAAGACCGAATCCCTGAGGTTATTGACCAGTGCATTAAAGCTGGGGTTTATGGGTTGGATACGGAGGCCACTGGACTAGACACTCGCGTTTTCAACGGTGTGACGCAAGATAAAATCGTAGGGCTGTGCCTAGCTCCCGACATTGACCATGGGTATTACATTCCGCTGCGTCACCAAAAAGGGCGCAACGTAAGCTTCAGTTTCATGGTGGCACAGTATAAGCGGTTGCGTGAAAGTGCCTCAGTTGCTGTGTTCCATAACGCAAAGTTTGACCAAGAGCTGTTAGAATATGACCCTGGGTTTGTAGGACAGGGAACTCGAGCGTTTAACGATATCTCCACTTGGGAAGACACCATGCTTTTGGCACTGTTAGATGACAGTAAAGCTAAGAAGCGGGGTTTGAAGGCTCTTGCTGAGACAATTTTGCAACGCAAAATGATTGAGCTAGACCAACTGTTCCCAGAGGGGACTAAGTACCTCAATTTCTCCCTCTTAGATCCAGATGACCCTGCTATCGGTTGGTATGCGGCAGCGGATGCTGTTAATACCTTGATGCTCTACCACTATTACAAGCCTCGTGTGTTTGACCAACCTCCTAAGCAAGGGGCCGTTTACAAGATTGAGAAGGCTTGTCTGCTGAGTGTCCGCTGGATGCAGCGTAATCGACTCAGAATCAATTTAGACCGCGTCCAGCAATTGATCCAGTTGGGGCAAGATGAAGCGTTTGACAGTCTGTGTGAAGTGTACGAGGGAGCCAGTGAAATCCTCAAGAGGGACGTGACCCCCGCCTATTTTAGACATTTGCAAAAGCACTTTGTAAGGGGTGACCCAAAGCAAACCTTCAATGATCAAGTAGAGTCCAGTCTCGCAGCTACCAAATTTTGGACACAGCAGGAGAAACTCCTCAAGGTCAAGGATTTGGCTGGGCGGGAATTTCCGGCTCACTATGATATGATGAGTCCACAACAATTGGGGTCCCTTCTCGAGGAGATGAAGGTTCCAGGGCTCAAGTACACCGAAAAGTCTAAGCAGGTGTCTACAACTGCGAAGGACATGGACGAGCTGTTAGAGGATGTTGGCGACAGCATGCCGTTCCTGGTAAAGATCAAGCGATTTCGGAACGTCCAAAAAGCCCTGGGCACCTATCTGAACCACTTGTGGGAAGATACCGACAGGCGAGACAACACTCTTCGGGTCCAGTTCAAACAGGACGGCACAGACACCGGGCGGTTCTCAACCCCTGGGGAAAAGGAGAAGGAGAACTGCATCCGTAACGGGGGCACCAAGTTCAATCTTCACTCTCTCCCTCAAGCTGGGAAAAAGGGCGTCCCTGACTGCCTTGCCAAAATTCGAGAAGTCCTTGAAGGAGAAGATGATGAGTTCATTGTTTCGATTGACTTCTCTGGCGTGGAACTTCGAATCATTACCAATCTTAGCCGAGAACCTTTGTGGGTTGCTGAGTTCTTCCGGTGTTCCGACTGTGGAAAGAAATTTGATCAGGGCGATGGTACCTGCACTCCCCCCGCACCTCCTAAGTTTTGTCCAGACTGCGGGTCGGACAAAATCGGGGACCTACACACATTGACAGCTCTCGCTATCTATGGTGCTGAGGCTAAGAATCAAAAGGATTGGAAGCAAAAGCGTGGTCGGGGAAAATCCACAAATTTTGCCCTAAGTTACGGGGGTGGTCCTAGTGCAGTACAGCGCGCAGCAGGAGTAGACCGCGAGGAATCCTACAGAATTAAGGATAAGTTCGACGGAACTTACACGGTTCTTCAGGGGTGGTGGAAGGCTCAGAAGGCGTTTGTTCGCAAACACCACTACGTTGTGACTCCTTTCGGACGGAAATGTCCCTTGCCAGACATCACGAACCCAGATCACAAGATTTCTAGTAAGGCTGAGCGCAATAGTACGAATGCCCCCGTGCAAGGGTTTAGTGCAGATATCACCAAGTTGGCTATGGGCGCTATTTATCAGGAGTGTCTCAAGCGAGATTGGTTGGACAAGGTTAAGATGCTCATCACCATCCATGACGAACTGGTGTTTGCTATCAAGAAGGATGTTGTTGAAGAGGCTATTGCAGTCTTGTATGAGATCATGACTAACCACAGAGCAATCCAGTTTCTCAAGTATCCTATCCCCTTGACAAGCGATGTTGAGATCGGGCATAACTGGGCGGTGCCATGGAATTTGTTTGAGATTCGGGCTACCGGCAAATGGCCGGCAGAGTTGATTCCGTATTTCAAGGAGGCACAGCAGGTAAAGCCTGCACATCCGATCCAGGTTGCGGAGACCCCAGTGCCAGAGGTCCAAGCCTCAAAGCCTCCAGAGTTGAAACCTGCGGTTTTAGCAACCTCTGTTAGGGGTACAGTAGTGCTTGAGTTGGACAGCATGCCCGATCAAGCGATGGCGAAGGAGCTTAGAGATCTGCTTTTGTCTTGCCAGGAATCCTCAGGATCAGGCGTGATGGTACAGTTGCCAGGGGGGCAGCAGCTTTCAACGGAGTTTAGAGTGAACGGGGAGCAGCTTCGATTGCGCACCCCTGCGAGGTGGCGATGCAGGATCTAACTGACCAATGTATGAAGGATGTTGGGAAGCAACTGTCTGATTTGGGGATGGGGGTTCAAGGGCTCCGTCAAATTTCATGTGCCAATTGCTTCAATCCCAAATGCCAGCACAGTCGGGTGTCGGGTACTTTGTGGGAGCGCCGGATATCTACACAAGAGGATCGGCTGTTTAACCCCCTCTTTGCAGATCCTTCAAGTAGCAGGTATGAGCCCTTGGTGAAGACCGAATGGCCCGAAGTCAAACCTCAAGGTTGGGTGTCTCTAAATGACCAGAAGGACTCTCAAACAACAGGACCTTCTTTTTCTCGGAGAAATACGCAGGTCCCAGCAGGGGGAATCATGGTAGGGGGGTCTGCAACCCCTACAACCCCTGCGGCAGACCCGTGGGCTTTGCCTCCCCGCACTCTAAAGGCGGGAGCAACTGTCAAGATGGGGGGCAAATGAGTCCCTTGCTTGGAAATTTGCCTGAACCCCTCAAAGGGGCAGGTAGAGGGTAAATGTCTACAGTAACACTCCTACGCAAACCCCTGAACGGGGGGGGCATCCTCTCCGTGCTCCCTTGTGGTTCCCTCAACATTGACGATAGCCGTATAGCCTCTGATGGGGGGCACATGGTCCAAACCAAAGAGTCCGTTAGACGCATGACTCTACCAGGGGACACCCGTGAGGGAAAGGCGCTAGGTATGTACAGACCCGGCGCAACGTACACTCCTACCAATCACGCTGGGGGGCGATACCCTGCAAACTTGATCCTGTGTCATTTGTCTGGGTGTGTTCAAGCTGGGACACGTCAAGCAAGAAGAAGTCTTGCAAACGGGAAAAATCTTCTGAATGAGCGGGAGGTCTATCAAAAAGGTTTGGGGTCTGAATCTACAATCTCCGCTATTGAGACGATTGACTCTTGGTCCTGTGCCCCAGGTTGCCCTGTGGCGGGCATAGACGTGCAAAGTGGACTGCGCCCCGGGATGTCTGGAGGCGGGGCTACAGAGGGCAACCTGAGCAAGAGAACAGGTGCTGAGATACTTCCCTACAACCGCAAAGTTTCAGCCCCGTTCATTCGATCAGATACAGGCGGCGCCAGTAGGTTTTTCAAGAACGTAAAGTAGGTTTGACAAAGTTTGCACGGTTATCGTAAAGGGTTTGGGGAGCCCAATTCCCCTAAAGAGAAATTATGAACGAACTTCCTCTCAGCTTGATTGACTCCAACCCGCAAGAGGTTTCCCGGCTCATGCAGGAGACCACTGAAAAGTTGAATGCTCTGACCAACCATCAAGCCGAACTAGCTCTGCTGGTTGAGTCCGTCCAGCAGAAGCTGGACACCAACCCGTTGACCCTCCCGCTTGCTTTGGGGTATGCTCAAATGCACGGGGTTAAGATTCGAACGGAACGTCCAATTGTCTTTACACCTGAGGGCAAACTAGTGCTCAATACTCTAGATCCCGTAAGTAAAGACGACTTGGTCACTAAGTCCCCCTCGCGGGAAGACCTGCCCTTGTGTTGTCTAGGGCTGGAGTTAGATAGCAATGGGTTTCCTGGGGTTCAGGACCTCTATAGATTGTTGCGAGACTTCAAGGTGGACCCTACTCCCTTTGGGCGCAACAAAAAGCAGATGCTGGCATATTTGAGCCAGTTGGAGAAAGCATGAGTAGTGTTGCCAATATCGTAGATCTGACTCCCGCAGTTCCCCCTTCCAATTGGGGGAGTGCAATTCTTTACCCAGAGGTTTCTCCTCAGATGGACAAGGTGTCTAACGACTTGTTTATCGCTCAGGCGAAGATCCAAGAGCTTACCTTGGAGTTGGCTCGCTGGGAAGCCGTGGGTCGAAACCTCTCTACTGAGCTGGGCACATCTATCAACACCCCTGAGCAACTGTTTGAAGTTGTGAAGTACCTGAGGTATCGATGATCTCACCCCTCGAGGTTCTGGCATCTATCACTCCCCATCACGACTGGTCAGGGAAGTACCCTACCCGTAGTGGGGAGGTGGTTGACTTGTCCCGTCCCGAGTCCCTCGTGATCAGAATGTCTGACATTGCCTATGGTTTGGGGTACCAGTATCGTTATGGAGGTCATATCAATCCTCCAGTCACGGTAGCGGAGCACTCCATCCTGACAGCTAGGATTGCCAGAACCTTGTGGGGGGAGACATTTACGATTCCCGCGTTCCTTCATGATTGTTGCGAAGCCTTTGGTCATGACATTCGATCTCCCATCAAGCACAACTTGTGGTACGGGAAACATCGAGAAACAGCCGTGCTGTGGGACACTTTAGAAAACCGGGTCACAAACCGAGTGTTTTATAGCCTGGGGCTGGACCCAGCCCTAGCCTATGTTCCTGAGGTTCGTGCTGCCGATGTTCTTGCCTGTGTGCTGGAAAAGCAACAGTCACTTAATTTTGCACAACAGGACTGGGGATTGCCACAGATTCCCGCAGCGGTGCAGGATCTTCAGGTGCGTTCCCTGTCCCCTGGGCAGGCGGTTTGGGAATTTTGCCAATTTTGGCAAGAGTTAGGATTGCCCCTCGTGGGAAAGTGAGAGACTCATGGTTAAGCTTGATAACTGGTCTGTCCTGTCCAACGCAGATCCTTACTTAGCTCCAGAGTTGCGAAAATCCTGTCTCAAGGGTGTTCCCACGGGGCACCCCCGTAAACCAGATGGTAAAGTCATCTATACTAGCTCTATCGTGTCCGTTGCCGGACGCAAGATCACGACCCGGTCAGGAACCGTGTATTGTCTAGGGCGTATTGACCCTAATTATCGTAAATGGTTGCGAGACCAGGGGCTTGAGTACAATCCTCGAAATCCGATCAAGGTGGTTGATCTTTCTAGCGCCCTCTCGTAACCTGTACACGGAGGGCACCCCCTTCTTTGGACGAATAATGCCTGACATGCGCCAAATTCGAAGCCTCATTCCCCGAGGGAACTACGTCCATGAGGATGTGCGATACCTTCTCAACTCCCGTGGGGAAGATGGACGTAAAGGTGGTACGGTCCACACGGATGAGGAAATTGCTCGTGCGGAGGCTATGCTTGAAGAGTAGTATCAACGCACTGCTAGCCGAGTACAACACGGACCCTCAAAAATATTCTGCAATTTCCGTCCACACCCTCAGGGCTGACGGACATGCAGATGTTGCCTGTAGCGCCCTGTCTATAGAGCATGCTCAGGCTATGCTTGAGACTACTGTTCCAGCTCTTAAAAATCTCAAATTGGGGGTTTTTCGCCAAGACCTTCATATCCCCGGGGGACATTGGTTGGGTTGGGGTTTGGTCGGGGGGCTGCTCTTGGCAAAGGGGCTTTCAAAGTTTACGACCTTGTTTCAATAGCCGTATCCCCCCTCAAGACTTTATCAAGGGTATCTGAATGCACATCATGGTTGATATTGAGACTGTTGACACCAAGCCGACTGCGGCTGTTGTTTCTATCGGGGCTGTAGCTATGCAGGATGACGGGGAGATTGTCTCCCGGTTCTATCGCACAATTGGGCTGATGGGTGCGATCCCTTACGGCACGACTGACGCGGGCACCCTGGCTTGGTGGGGACAACAGTCTGAAGATGCGAGGCGCGAAGCCCTGTACCCTGAGAACCCTCAAGACTTCAAACAGTCTTTGAAAGACTTGTTTGACTGGGCAATGGTACAAGGAGCCTCTAAGAACTCCAACTGGTGGTCTAACGGGTCTGACTTTGACCTTGTAATCCTGCGGGGGGCTTACGATAGGCTAGGCTTAGAGAGTCCCGTCAATTTTCGAGGTGTGCGGTGCTTTCGCACCCTTCGTAATCTACTCCCTTGGGTAAAGGCTCCAGATTGGCAGAAAGGTGAGGTAGCTCACAATGCCCTGGCAGATGCAGAGTACCAAACACGACACCTGAACCTCCTTCTCAAGGCTCTGCCTCACCCCCCTGTGTAAGAGGTGTTGGATGTTCTTTCCTCCCAAGACCAAGGATAAGCCTGGCGAGTGTAATGCTAGGTTGTTTTTGAGTGATGGCTATGGCGACGGCCGTTGCACGATTCGTTGCGGGTTGGTTCCAGGTCACAAAGGACCTCACATCGAGGCGTACAAAAGTGAGCGTTCTGGTCGGGTAAAGATATCGTGGGACACGGATGAGTGATTCATTTGTGAACGGCATGGCGTTCAACCTTTGGGCGAGTGCAAGGCATGCTATGAGGCTCCTGTGACGTGCTCTGTCCATGGAATGCAAGAGACTAACATCTGTTTCAAGTGCTTTGAAGGGAATTACGTTTGCCCAGTCCAAGGTGAGCGTGATAGCCCCTCCTGGTGCGGGGTAGACGACTGTGACCATGACATAGAGGAACGGTGGACCAAGATCTATACTTAGATGTGTGGAATGCTAGCTGGGTCTTTGGCAATTTTAACAAGGGGTCTGAAGTGGAAGTGTCCTATACGCAACTAGAGCACGGGGTCCAAGCGATCGTTCAATACGGCGAGACAAAGGTGGTGCGAACCTTCCGAAATCGGGGGGTGGCTGAACTGAGCGTTCAGTCCCTACAAACCCACCTGGGGAGCAACCCTTCCAATTCTAAAGTGCTGTTGCGGCAGTGGGCTAGTGGTCGTATTCGTCATGCCCCCCGCAAACCCTCAGTGACTCCAACCACCGTAAATAAGCAATTTGACCTTTCTAAGCTTGTGTTGGAAATTGGCTATGCCTTGGGGGTAACGACTCTTTCAGCCCTTCTAGCCGTTGTTGCTTGGCATGTTGGTCTCTCCGTTTGGCAACTAACACAGTGATCCGATTTATCAATTATCGGCAAGACCGACCGGCAGAGGCAATTGAAGTCACGAGCCGATCTACAACTTGGTCGAAACAACTAAGTCCTATGCTGTTGGGTCCTGTGGATCTCTGGGGCGGGCATAAATCCTTGACTGTCGAGAACGCTTGGCAGTACAGTAAGGTCTATAGGGAACACTGGGATGGGGGGCATCCAAATGAAGACTGGTTGCCTTGGGCACTGGAAGGTTGGATCAATCCTCAAGGTGTCCGGTACCCTATGGGTAAGGGACACATTCCAGTATGCACTTGGTGGGATGGGCAAGCCCTAGACTATGTGAGTGCGCGAAAACGGATCTATCTCCCGCTGTATTGCCGAGCGGCTATACGGACTTCAGCATGGCAGCGGCTCAAAGCTTTGTACCAGGAACGTGGCGAGGTGACCATTTTGGACTTTGACGTTCAATGCCGTAATGGTAGAAGCTATGAGGATATTCTAAATGACCCCAAGCACCCCTTCGGGCACGGTTATGCCCTCGGTTGGATGCTTGAAAAAGGAGTTTGACGGTGGACGATTTGACAAAGCTAATGCCATTCAGTATTCCCCCTTGGGCCGTAGCTGCCTTAGGAGGTGTTGTCTATGCCGCTTGGGATTCAATCAAAGGTTGGCTACATACCGCATCTACTTACCTACTAGAGCACCGGGTCTTGGACCCCGACCTGGGGTTTGCTTTGATGGACCGGTTGGTTCACCATCCCGATCCTAAGGTAAGGACCCCCTTGAGTCAATTTGGGCGCCGGGGATACTTACTTAAGAATGTGCAGGTTCAGGATGGCGGGTTCCGTTGGATTATCTCACGTTGGATGCCTCACAGCGATAACATCCTATGGTACCGCTGGAAGTTCCTCAAGCTGCCCTTGATTATTGGGGTAGACGGCAAGATGGACTTTCGATTCATCCGAGGCACCCTTGCTTTAGATAAGTACCTTGATGAACTGTTGCAGTACGTCAACACGTTTGCAGGTTTGCGCTTCAAGGTGCATCGCCTAGGGGGGTCCAGTAGTCAAATGGTCAGTACTGGGGAGGGGGACAATCGTAAGTCCCGTGTTCAAGAGTCTGACCAGTCCCGTGAGGGGTTCTTCAATCGCTTCTATCGGGGTGTTGGAGTGCTGGGTGCTACTCGCCAAGAGCTTCAGCCGTACATCCCTGAGGGTGGTCCAGAAGACCTGTGGTGTAGTGACGTAGTGCAAGAAGTCCTACAGGATGTGCGATCTTGGTTCAAGGCTCGCAAGTGGTTCCTATCCCGGCATCTGTCTTGGAAGCGTGGCTACTTGTTGGCGGGTAAGCCAGGCACGGGCAAGAGTAGTCTTGTGCGGGCGATTGCCATTGACCTAGACTTGCCTGTCTACCTGTTTGACCTGGGCTCCATGAACAACAGTGACCTAGACACAGCCTGGGAAAGCGTGCGCTCCAACAGTCCCTGTGTAGTACTGTTTGAGGATATTGACGCAGTCTATCATGGACGCAATCCAGCAAACCCATCGGAGCTTCGCAACACCCCTCCCACCTTTGACTGGCTGTTGAACCGGTTGGACGGGGTGGACCAAGAGGCAAACGGTGTGTTGACGTTCATTACGTCCAACAATCCTTTGTTGGTTGATACCGCCCTTGGCGGTCGCTTGCAGCCTGATGGAGTGGAACTAGCTGAGGGCATGACTGCACGCCCGGGACGGGTCGACCGTGTAGTCACGTTGCCGGACTCCATCTCCCCAGAGGGCAAGGCATTCCTTGCGCGTCGTTTGATTCAAGACCCTGCACTAGAGGCAGAGATTCTGAAAAGTGCAGATCCCGTAACCCCCGCTCAGTTTCAAGAGCGGTGTATTCAAGTCGCTCGAGAGGCATCTTACCGACTGTTTGATGAGAAAGGAGCCGAATGAAGCCTGTCACTTTGGTTGCTAGCAAAAATCGCAAAGAAGTCCCTGACCGTCCGCGTGAAACGATGGAACAGTTCCTAGCCCGTGGGGGCAAGGTGACCCGATTGGAGCCAGGGGATGTCCGAAACCCCGAGCACATGAAGGTGTTGTCCCATTCGATTCCGGTCGTTGAGGTCTCTTGACATACTGCAAGGGCAAGATATGAAATCTCTGAAAACACAGAGACGGGCTGTTGGACAACCAAAGCTTGAGGTTCCCATGATCTGCACTCTTCTTCGTAAGCCCTTGAACGGGGGGGGGGTATTCTCTCAGCTCTTCCCTGCGGGTCTATCAATATTGACGGGTCTAGAATAGGGACTACGGGTGGAACCAAGAGATCGGACCCTAACGCCCCGTTTGCCCTTGGGATGGGGACATGGAATGGTTGGCGCACAGGGCACAAGGTAATCTCACTGGATGTAGGTAGGTACCCTGCCAATACTCTTTGGTTGATGTCCGGCGGTCCTGAGGTGTTTCTTGATTTGTACTTTGCTCCGTAAACCTCTGCCAAACATTCTGTCTGCCGCAACCTTGTGGGACACGGGGGTCGTCAACATTGATGCGAGTCGAGTTGAGGGGACCCCTCCACAACCTTGCAGAGGTACGGGTTGGAGCGGAATTGACGTGGTCAATCAAACTGCGGGATATCGTGACAAGCTGTACAGTGCCCCAACTTGGAGGTACCAGCCGAACCAAGCTGGGCGATTCCCCTTGAATGTTCTTTTGACAACCCCCGGCAAGTTTGAGTGCAAATTTTTCCGGCTATTCGAGTCCCCGTAAAGGAGCAAAGGAGTTTCTCATGAGAGTGCCCAGCCAGAGTTTGACTTTTGGTTTTAGTCCTGCGGGGCTGTGGTTAGATGATAAGACGGCTGCCCAGTATGCAGAGGCTTTGCAGCACCATCTTGTAGGGGCTTCGGTCAGCGGGGTTCGGACTAACCCTTTGTTAGAGCAACTGCTGAAGCACTTACAGTCAGTCAGTGAGGCTGAAGCTACGAGGTTAAAGCCCTTTCTAGAGTGTCATAAGGACTATCGTAGTGATAGTTAAGGGGGCTCAATATGAGAACAGCTATTGTTTGGACTAGGTCCTCGGAGAGCATTCCGGTCAGTTTAGACCCACAAGATGTTAGATATCTAAAGGACTGTCACAGCCTAACAGACGTATTTGATTGGTTGCGAAGACTTGAGCCTCAATGTCTTGCACATGTCTGGATTTCTGACGTGACATCTGTCTCTCTACAGGATGGGTTTCAAGTACGTTGTTGGGGTCCTCAGGGGATCTGATGAAAGAGATTGATTACCGGGATCTTCAAGGGGCTCTTGAGTATGAGATATACTTTGAGCAGTATAGCCTTGTGAGATTGGGGGTGCTAGCAAAGGATTTTACAAAGTCCCTGCCAATCACTCCTCCCATAGTCATAGGTGCCGACAGTCAAATTGCTTGTCAAATAGTTTCCTTTGTAGAAGAGGCTATTCAAAAATCCGCAGGCTTGACAGTTTCTGAGATGGACCTGCGTGTGTATATGCTCACACATTCCTCGATGTTGGAGTGGCGGGTTGTCTCTGAGTGTTTGACTGATCGGCTAGAGTATTGGCGGCACCAGATGGAATTTTACAATCGTCAACTTCATCTGGAGTTCTGATGGGTCCTCTTGAGATTTTCATGGTGGGGTATTTCGAGAAGCTGCTGGAGTCTCTTTGTCGAGACCTTTCCCCAGAGTCCATGGAGAGCTTATTCCTTAGGAACGTCATCAGCCCGCATGACTTCATTCATTTGAAGATGTCTCGCATTGTGGACATTCTTAAGCAAGAGGGGCTGGATATTGGCGCCCTAAATGCTCATCTAATCCACAGTCAATTGAGTAATATTCCCCTGCCTGAGAAAGACCTTGACATCCTCATGGGAGAGGCTATTCAGTTGTTTTTGGGATCTGAGATTGGATACTTTCTGAAGTCCCGCACTAGCTCTGTTGCTTATGCTTAGGGGGTCGTCCTTTACGGGCTCTCTCACCTAGGTCGGGACCATCCCTTTTTGAAAGGGTTTCAACTTCAGGCTCGGAAACTTCAGGCTCGGAAACTTCAGGCTCGGAAACTTCAGGCTCGGAAACTTCAGGCTCAGGCTCTACAACCAAGACTTCCATAGCTGCGGGTTCCTCAATCACAGGGAAATGGATGGGAGTTTGACGCAGCATGGGCAAAATACAACGATTCGTAGCCATTTATTCTCCTTCAGGGCTTGCAGCTTCGGGGTCTTTAGGTTCAGGCATGGGTGTGTCAGACCCCCCAGGAACAACCTCTCGCACAAGCATCAGAAACTTGTCTAGATAGGCTTGTCCTAGGATGAAGGATACTTGCATAAAGGCACCCGTGAATAGAAGTCCTAGCCCGAGGATTAGGTTTAGGCTGTCCATCTTGCCAGCTTGACTTTTCAGCCAGATGAGAGATAGCGTGAAGTTTCCGGCTTGCCCAAGCAAATACGCCCAGAACTTCTTGCTAGTCCAAAATCCAGACTCTCGAATGGCATCAGGATGGTATTTCAACACGCTCATAGTAGACTCCTTAGTGTCTATAGGACAAGCCAATAGTTAGATTATCTACGACGGTACGGAACTATGCCGTGAGTGTTGAACTCATGGCAATGGCTTCGAGTCATGTCCGGTTGATCGCCCTGTGTGGTATTGACCAACATGGGTCTTTCCTCCACAATAGCATTCAAGCGTTCTTTCTCCTCAATAGAGAGTAACTCAATGTTGCCATAATTTGGGTCTAGGGGGTCTTCAGGGCGATCAGCGGCTGCCAACAGGGCATTGAAGTCTTCCCGTGCCTGGGGGACTCTAAACAAGGGATGTCGAATTTGGTGATCCTGCAGCTTGATGGGGTTGTCAGCATTATCCTCGACTCCCGACAGCCAATTGACTCCTTCTGTAATCCACCAGTTTGCCATTTTTTCAGCACCTCTGCTTGACAAACTTCATAGGCGAATTTACTTGCCCCATGCCGAAATGTACCACGGCATGGAGACAAGCATGGCTAATCATTTCCCTTGGGGTAGTGTGTTTTCCACCTTTGAGAATCTGGAGAAGGAAATTCAAGAACTTCAGCGTCAGAGGTCTCAGGCAGAGTCATCTATTGAACAGTGGGAGTCCAAAGACTCTATGGCTCTAGTTCTGCGTCGTCCTGGCATCAACTCCCGCAACACCACCGTTACGTTAGAGGGACGGGAGCTTGCGATTGTGTCTCAGCCAACAGATATTGTGCCTGAGGGATATACTAAGACGGTTGGGGCAGGGCTGTCCACATCTGCCTCTTGGAGATATCGCTTCACTGACAAGTATGACCTGGACCGCCTGGAAGCTAAGATTCTGGACGGGCAACTCCTGGTTACTATCCCGCGAGTGGTGCCTGTCAAGACGAGTCGCACGGTTCCGATCAACTAGTCCTTTCGAGGCTCAAGACCGTCAAGCAGTTCTTGCCATCGCTCTAAACTAGAGTCTTGTTTTGCAGCGTTCGCTGCCCAACAGGTTAGCACAACGTTGTCCGCCGTGTACCCTTTCTTGCAGTCCAGCCTGTCCAGACTGGGCAGGAAGGGGTCACGGCTGGGGACGTTTTGGTCCATATAAACCCCAAACCAAAAGCATTTACCTTCTTGATCGTGCCACATCTTCTGCAAATCCTGTAGAGTGATGTCAAACGTTAGTCTCTTTTTCTTTGCCCGCTGCTTTGCAGCCGCTAGAAGTCTGGTCCACATGTCTAAACCCTTAGTTGTCCTCAAATCCCAAAAAGCTGCCATGTGGAGGCGACAGCATAACTTGGATTGGGTTGCTCTCACTGTACACAAGATTTCGAAAGTTTTGGGGCAACACCAAATTCCCCACTTGTGGGTTGGGGACGTGGCTATGCAAGAGCTAGGCTTAGAGTTCCCGCCCTCTCGCTTAGACCTGCTTTCCCCTGTGTCTGAAAGAGCTATTTGGGCATTGCTAGGCACGGACATCTACAGACAACCTAACTGGGGAGCCCGACCAAACGCTCTTTATGTGCCCCCTTGGGGGACAGCCGTGTGGGTGTGGGGGTCGGAATCACGGGCAAAGGACTTGCGGCACATTCACATAACAAACCGGCTTACAGAGGCTCCAAGAATAGCCAACTCAAGGGAGGCTCTTGCAGAGCAGCGGGTTCTAGCAAGGTTGTTCCCTACGGCAGAAATGGAATCCCGTGTGGAAGCTTTAGAGGGGTTGAGGGCCTTGAGAAAGCAGAGTTTGAAGGTGTAGCTCGCCTATGCGTAACCCCCTTGAGAATATCTCTCAAGAGAGTCTATCATGCGGTTCTTGATTGTCCTGTTGATCTTTCTAATGCCTTTGGCGTCTGAGGCTCGAAGTGGTGGGAGCTTTGGAGGGGGTTTTAGCAAGTCCAGGTCCTCAAGTTCGAGCTTCAAAGCTAGCCCCTCAAGGAGCTACTCTAGCTCTGGTTCCTACAACCCCTCCCGTGGAATCTCCAACCCAGTTCGCTACACCCCTAGCCGTGGTTACAGTGTCTCGCCTGCCCGAAAGATTTCTATCTCGAGCATCCCTAGCCGAGGGTACACCAGCATTCGAACCACCCCTGCACATCAATCTGTCCGGCACTCTCAGTCAGGTCTTGGGTTTGGTGAAGGATTTCTGTTGGGAATGGCCGCTGAAGAGGTCCTAGATTACGCGGAGCCATCGATTGAGTATCAGCACACCAGGCTTGTCAGTATTCGCACGGACCCCCCCCAGATTGTCAGTATTCGCACGGACCCCCAGAGGTTCTATTATGACCCTGATTTCATGGGTCCTCAGATGCCCCCACCCCCGGTTTCTCCAACAAGGGACACTTTCTGGGTCAAATTTCTAGTAATGCTGGGCGGCTGTGCGATTTTGTGGTGGATGCTTTCGGCTCGTTTCCGTCGATACTAATCCATCCCGTACCAGAAATGATACTTGATGCCCGATTGGTCCAATGCCCGCTCAAGTTGCATAAAGGTCATGGACTCTACGGCCTCTCTATTCGCCACCAACCAGGCATAGAAAGCCTGGGATGCCCTCACACCGTTAGAGACAGGGTCCATGAGAGAGGACGCATTGGCCTTGTCTCTCAAGTCCCGCACACTAAAGCTTCGCCCATCGGCACGGATAGACAGATTGGGTGTGAGGATCGACAGCTTGGGCTGTCCGACAGGGGCGACTGTAATCGCCTTGAGCAGCCTTTCGGTCAACTTGGGGTAGGATTGCGCACCCTCAAGAATCTCAAGAGTCCTTTCAAGAACCTGGTCATAATTGCTCATCCGCAGCCTATCTACCCAGGCATCAATTTTCTTCATGACTGCGGGGTCTTTCACAAAGTCAATGTCATAGAGGCTAAGTTCCCGACAGGTCTTACCACGCTTGCCCGCGTTTGTAAGGTCCGTCACTTTCACCGCATGTGTGTAGACATGCCAACGAATGTGGTTGTTCTGACCACCCAGCCCTCTTTGTGAATCAAAACTAGCGGTACGGTTCATGTTCTTTCTCCTAGCATTCCGATAAAACCCCGGGTGGGCATGCACTGCCTGATACATCACAGATTTTGCAAGGTCTCGCAACCCACTACGATCTAGCATGACCATGATGAAAGCAGCCAAGCTCTCAAAGCGATTGTTCAACTCTGTTGCAACGTGGTCCACAATCCATTTGCTGAACGGGTCCGGGGCAGGAGCGGGGGGAAGCTTGAGATTCCAGTCGATGCCCTCTGCGAGTTTGTGTGCCAACGACAAAGCTGTCTGACGATCGGGTTTAGGTCCCAAGTCATTCAAAAGTTCACGAACTTTGGGCGTGATAAATCGAGTAAAGGCCGTTGTCTTGTCAAGGTCCTCTGCACTGCCCGCAGCCTTAAAGGGTTTGCGGTTTAGGTCACATTGAAAGACCGTGAGGTCCGGGTTCACAAGGTAAATGACGTTTCCATCATTATTTACGGGATTTAGGTAATCGTTAGGCTTATCGCTTACACGCCAAACCGCAGACCCGAAACTATTGCCTGGATAGATGGCATATTGCTTGTTGTACTTCTTGGCATACCAAGCTGCGGAAATCATAGCATCTTGCTTGGACCCATTGCTTCGAGCATATAGCTTCAGATTTTGCAACTGCTCAGAAACTTTGGGTAGGGGGACTTGTTTGACGATTTTGAGGTTCATGTGGACTCCTGTGGGGGTGGGACAATAGAGAGAAATGCAATTGAAGTTCTGGAGGTGTTTCCCGTAACCCTAGTGTGGAGAGCCAAGAAGGCTCCGATCAGTCTCTAAAGGTAAAGGTCAAACCATGAGTGAATTTGCAGTCAAAGTCGTACCCGTGACCATCCAGCCGCATGAAAATGCAGATGCTTTGGAGTTGGCTCAAGTCGGCTTGTACTTGAGCGTGGTCCGCAAAGGCCAGTTCAAGACTGGCGACCTTGTCGCCTACATTCCTGAGCAAGCGTTGGTCCCTGAGCCTATTCTTGTGGAACTGGGGCTCAATCGACGCCCTGACCCCGCAAACCCTGGTCGGGAGATCGGAGGTCTCAGCGGAGGTGGCTACAACCGCGTCAAGGCTATGCGCCTGCGGGGGGTGGTAAGCCAGGGGATCTGCTACCCTGCCCGTGAGGGTTGGGTAGAGGATCAAGATGTCACGGAAGAACTGGGCATCACCAAATGGGAGCCCCATCTGCCCACCAATCTGCGGGGTCGAGTCCGCCCCTTCAACCCAGAGAACCAGCGCTGGCTTGTGAAGTACGACATTGAGAATCTCAAAGCCCACCCCAAGATGTTTGAGGACGGGGAAATCGTTGAATTTACAGAAAAGTTGCATGGGACATTCTCCATGGTCTCTGTTCGCCCTGATGGCACTGCCATGGTGGCGAGCAAAGGGCTGGGAGCCCGTGGATTCCCCTTTCAAGAGGATGATGAGAATCTATACAACCGCGTGATCAACGCCCTCAAGGTCAAGGATAAGCTTGCGGCTGTTGCCGATCGTATGGGGGCAGATGCCTTGATTCTCTGCGGGGAGATCTTTGGCGCGGGGGTGCAGGATCTTACCTACGGGCACAGTGCTCAGGTCAATCCGGGCTATCGGGCATTTGACTGCTCCGTCGTGACGGGATTTGACAAGCGTTGGATGGACAGTGCAGAACTCGACTCCCTCTTGGCAGAGATCGGGGTGCCCCGTGTGCCCATTCTCTACCGAGGACCCTACAGCCTTGAAGTGGTCAAGGAGTACACCAAGGGCAAAACCACCTTTGGCGGATTGCATATTCGCGAGGGGATTGTGATCAACACCGTCGAGGAACGTCAGCATCCCAAGTGGGGTCGCGCCAAGCTCAAGAGTGTTTCGGATGACTACCTCTTGCGCAAAGGCGAAGTGACGGAGTACCAGTAAAATTCCGAGGGGGTTCAAAATTTCGATCATTGAAGGTTCCCCTTGATGTTCCGTAACCTCTTTGTGGGGAGGAAGTCATGCAGGATTTCAATACAGGACTGGCTCTGGAAGCTTGTCGTCGGGCGTTCAAGAACTTGAATTGGGCAGCACAGGAGGCTTCTTGGCAGGGTGCTCGGAGCGTTAGGCTTCAGGGGTTGATCGAGGGTGAGGATTATGAAACCCTGTTCCTCAAAGGCTTGCAATCTGGTTGGCACTGGTACTACGATGATGACTACCAGGGACAAGACTTTGCCTCTTTCGAGGATTGCTTGAAGGATGCTCGCAAGAGCCTTAACGTCCTAATCTACAAGATTAGCTAAGGAGTTCAATGTCTTGCTACAATCGGATGAAAAATGCCAGTCGGCAACAGGAAATCACGGATCGCAAAGCGGAGATCGCCGCAATCGACGGCGGCACTTGGCCCCGTGACATGAATGACGAGTATCGCTGGGGGGTCAACAAGACCTTCCACGATATGACTGAGAAAGCCGTCTATGCTCGCAGTCTTTGTCTGACCGAGGTGGAATACCTTGAGGGCATCCCCGCCCGTATTGCTGCGGGCGAACTGCCAGGATGGGAGCCCTAGAGGCTGATAAGTCTTCCAACACTCCCAAGAACCTTCCCAATCCCAACAGGAACCCATGATTCAAGTCTATCCCTTCAATGACGCCCCCAAGGACATCCAATATCTCGCAAACCAAGGCGGGGATGAGGATTGGGTTGTCATCATCCCTCAAAGCCTTGTCGAGGATGTCTTGCGATACGGCGCCCCGCATTGGATTGATGCCATGGACGCTAACCATGAGCCCGTTCGGGTTAACATGGCAAACGGAGATGTTATGTTTGTCGGGTGTCATGATTAGCACCCCCTAATTGGATAACCTTTTGCACCCTAAGGGGGTTCAATGGAAAGCAAAGGCAGTGCGATTTGGTCAATGCCTAAGATCCGGGCTTCCACGGATTCTGGTTTTGGAGGTAAGGCTCTGAAATACCAGGACTATGAGAGGGTGTTGGCTGCTCCCATTCCCGATCATGCCCCTTGGTTCGTCATTCAGGATATGGCTATGAGCATGATTGAAAATGCGGAGGACCAACACCACGTCTATATTGAGCAAATTCGTCTTTGCTCGGAAGACCCTAATACCGTGTGGATTGAGACGGGTAGTTAGGGGTTCTTAAGTTTCATGCTCAGGACCCGTAACCTTTGTGTGGGGGGGGGGGGTACCCCAAGCTAAGGAGATACTATGAATCCTGTTCGAACGACCTTTGTCGCAGATTGCACCCTGATGGTCTTCATTCAGATCGTCCGCCCGATTCTGCGCACGGGGCTGATTGAAACGGTGGAAGCCTATAACTACGGGCGCCTTGATGTGGATGCCTCTAAAGTCGATGCCTTGATTAATGGGCTCCTGCCCGTGTGTCGGTATCTCAATTTTGAAAGCACTCCAAGCGCGTAAGTTTAAGGCACCTTTCTGCAATCCTAACTCAAAGGAATCAAAACCATGAATTACAATGCTGGCTCTTTTCCCCCCAACGGGCCCTCCTCTGACCTCTTTCACAAGTTTGTGATTGGAGTTGTCTTGGCCGTGTTCTTGTTCGTGCTGTTGGGCATTCTTGCATCACTGTCGGGGTCGGACATCGCTTTGAACTTCCAATCGGAGATGGTGAAACATCGGGACAAGGTTTGTCAGGAAGGGTGTCGGCACTCCGCGTTTCCTGAGCAGTGCTACTGGGGGTGTATGAACGAAGGGACCATCCGTTAGGAGTAGCCCATGCCAGTCCGTGCCATCAAAGCAGTCGAAGGAAGATCGATCGGTGCGATCAAACCCGAGTTGTACTTGGTCTTGAAGGACGACGCTGCCAAGGGTTTGCCCCCCGGATGGTCCGCCTTGATGGATCACTTGTGTGATTATGGCATTTGGCATCAAATCAACTCGAGCACGTCGGGTCCCCTAATCTACGCTTCGGATGGGGATTTCCACACGTTTCGGATGATTCGCCCTGACCCCAAGGGCCGAGATTCCGTTCGCGGCAATGATGGGTCCGAATGGAAGTACTCGTGGTTTGATTGGCCCTGGGGGGTGACCTACATGGAATCCTTGGGGGAAATGGTAAAGTGCCGGTGCTATTTCAAGGGGACGGGCAATATCCAAACGGGGTGGTTCGCCAAGTCCTTGGTGGAAGCCAAGATCAAGGAAGCGGGGTTGGAATTCACCGTTCGTCGATCGGACGTTGTCTACACGGGTCCAATGGATCGTTTCCGCGAAGTTGACGTGTTCCCACACTACAACGGGATCACATGGGGCGTGAAATTCAAATGGGGTCCATATAAGGGTGCTCGACGTAACGAGGAGTGGGGCGGTGCATGTTGGCCCGATCAAGCCACGGTGAGGGCGGTTGCTGACGCCTTCATCAAGGACGGCACCAAGAGCGAGTGTTCCAACTTAGTTACTCTGAGGGATCGGTTTCCTGAGCATCCTGCTATCGCTAATTTGGAAAAGTACGAACAGCAAAAAGGACAATGATATGCCATTCTTCTTGATCGCAAGCGTGTTCTTCTTCTCCCTCGGGTTCATCATGTGGGTGGTTTGGCACATGGTCAACAGAGGCCAACTTCGCATATTTGAGGTCGAAGTAGAGGATTACAATCTGCTTAAGACCACCTGGTGGTCTGGCATTCTCCTTTTGGGATTCTGTGGTCTTACCTGTCTGGTCACACATTTTCTAGTCTGACCCAGTCGCCAAGCATTGCATTTGGTTCGTAAATCGGGTTGTCTTCTGCACGGGGAGTGTCTAGATCCTTAGAGGGTGGTTGACAAAGTGAAAATCTGTCGTACCATACTCTTTCACTCAACGGAAGACTCCGTGAAAGGAATCCATGACTTCAATCATTACAGCAGCTTTAATGCTGTGTTCTAACGGAAACCCCGTAATCGCAGACAAAATTGCAATCGAAGCAGTCAAACAAGATACAAACGTAGCTGTAGCCCTAACCATCGGTATTCTAGAAAGCGGGTTGGGTAGAAATAGTTCAGACAACCCTATGGGTGTTAGGGGTTGCTACCCAAAGGCCAAAAAGCAGCACAAGAGAACAACCGACGACTGTATTCGAATTGGAGTTACATCCATTCGCAATCGTTTGAATGCTGCTCAGGACGTAGCGATGACTAGCGCCGTGCGCAAGACTTGTGCGGATTCCGGCAACGTAAGGATGTGCAGAGCTTTGATCGTCTATAACGGGGCCGATAGGGGGCGAAAGTACCTGTATGCTAAACGGGCCATGAGCATCATTCGTCAGATCTATCGATCCGTAGGGGCCTCTGTTCCTAGCACCTGATTCAAGTTCCTTTGTCCGTTTCCGTAACCCTCGAAGGGAACCGACCCCAAAAAGAGTACACACATGAATGCGTTTTCGAACATTTTGACTCTTGAGGAAATCGAATCTGTCAAGGTTTTGAAGCACCTGGACTACATGCCCGCTGAATATGTCAATCGCGTTTTGCGGGAAGTGGCAACGGATGTAGAGAGTTTCACATCCTCGAATTACCGTAGCGGGCATCGGGCTGCAGACTGGCTTCTCCGCGTGGCAGAGGCCCTTGTGGATCAAAACTTTCATGCGCACATTCCCAACCCACACTCTTTCACGATGGCAGACGTGATCAAGGCTGCGGAGAAGGCGATCAGCAACGCTTCGGCAGAATACGTCGAATGGTGGCTGGACGACCCCGATCATTTCATCCAATACCACCCCAACGTCAAGGTGGACAAAGACGGCCCTGTTGAGCATCCTTGGGGCAATGCTCAAGTAGAACTTCTCCGCCGTTGGTTGGGTGTCAGGCCCTACCGCATCTGGACCGTGTACGACGGGGTGCGCACAGCTACCGTAGAGATCCTGGAGGACTCCTTGTTGGACATCCTGGGGGGCTTTGAGGATTGTAGTCGTGTTCAAGATGCGGCTCGACAAGCCTTTCAGCGTGAGTTGGACAAGGTGATCGCAGAGTTTGGCGGGGGCGTAGTGGGTTGGATTTCTCTGTGACAAGTCCTTACAAGAGCAAGGGGGGCCCCCATGAACGTCGAACTTTTCTCTTATCGAATTCAGCAACCCGTTGGCGCATACATTGTGCGCGGGAGTTATGATCCCGGTTATGGTTATGTGTGTAACACCCTTACCACAAATGGTTCTTGGGGGGGTTTGTATAACGCCTTGTACGAACTGGACCCGGCATACGTCGAACTTCCTGATCACCTCCACATGGGGATGAGTGTGATCCCTTTGGACGTACCTCCGGAGATGTTGGTAGCTGCTGAGGGGTTTATCTCCCTGAAAAATAACGAAACTCCTTTTACGTCCGTAGCACAGAAGGAACGCATTGAGGTTGTCAAAGAAGTTTTGATGCGCAAACTTACACCTTTGCAGAGGGAGGACAAGATGGAATATGTCAACGAAAACTTGGAAAAGTGCCGCAAGGCGTTTCCCAACCTGGTTTGGGCAAAACACATCTACAGGGATGAACTCGAAGGTGTTGATTCTGATGGGATTTGTGAGAAGCTGTCCATCTGTTTCAACGCTTTCGATTGCTGGTATTGGTCCTACGACGAATTCACGTATTCTGGTGAAGACTTCCAGCAGATCGACAAGTGCCTGGAGCATGCCCGCAAGTTTTTCGACCACATGAGTCGGAAAATGAGCAAAGTCTGAGGGCAGAATGTCCTCCAATCTGACCTTTGAAATTTAGCCCTCATGTCCGTAACCTTTGGGCAGGGACAGAAGGGTTCCAACAAAAGTTAGCTCGAAACACGAGGAAATTCCCATGCGTACCTATGGCACCGAGGATCCCATCTACCGCAGCGATATCGGATCCTGCGAGGATCACACCGTCAAGGCTTCCAAGCGTATGCTCGGTCGCAACAAGGACGGCGACATGCACAACACCTTCCGCTCCAGTGCCGCCAAGCGTGCCGCCCGTCGTCACATCAAGCGTGCCGCCCGTCGCTACGGCAAGGTCGAGATTGATACTGACGAATAAGTAGGGGGCGGATATGCTGATCAAAGAGGGTGTCCGAATTCAAAGTGCCATGGCTTGGGATCGGGTAGGTTTGAAGGAGGGGCAGAAGGGGACGATCACACAAACAGGTGATTATTGGGTCACCGTGAAATGGGATGGGATGGAGGGGCACCCTGAGGGCGTGACTCACACTCTTTGGCAGTTTACTCAGGGGCACTTTATTGGGCTGGATGAACCTCAACCTGAATTTGTCCTTGGGGAGTTTCAAGCGGCCTGTGTCAAGTTTGCCTCGGGTCATTGGCAACGAGAGCAACCTTTAGAAAAGGGTTGGTACCCCACTAAAACTCGGGTGGGTCTGCAAGGACCCGATAATTATGTGCAGTCTGACGGGAAAGCGGCTGAAGTTTGGGAGGGTTGGTGGTGGTCAGAGCCACGCCCCAAAATGCCCAAATCTCCCGACTGGTGAGCATTTGAATTCCTCAGATTCTTGAGGCCCTGCGGACTAGACTCTGAAATAAGGGTCTTGGTTTGAAACTTCGACTCTCAGGTTCGTAACCCTTGTGTAGGGGCAAGGCAGCCTCCGGAGGATCAGGTGACTCTCAACCAATGGCGAAATCGCATCACCAAAGATTCCCCTAAAGTTGCCGAGGAAGCCTTCGCCTTGATCTCCCGGTCGGATTTTCGCGGGGTCAATCTGTGCTTGAACCGTGACACGGGGGATTGGCTATGGGCCATCGCCGTCGTGACGAGCAACCCAGCGGATAACGACTTTTGGCTCGATGCCTTCCCAACTCGAGGTGAATCGGAGGCTCTTTGCAAAGATGCCGGTTGGCAGATTTTGGCGACCTTCGAGGAAGAAAAATCCCCTGAAGAGGTTTCTGACCATGCCATGTAGATAGAGTGTGAGGGGTACGAACCTAGGAGCTAACATCATGAATACTAAAAGCCCTTTCGATTTTGGTCAAGGCCCCGTCCCTGCTCACAAACACCCTAAAGGTAAGGGTTGGGTGGCGGATACCGCCAAAGTTGCCGATACCGTGTACGTGTCGGATAAGGCCCAGGTTTTCGACAACGCTGATGTCGGGGGCACTGCCTGGATCTGCGGCAAGGCTAAGATTTACGGCAATGCTAGGGTCTATGGCGAGGTCCTGATCACGGGCAGGTCCAAGGTTTATGGCGAAGCTCAAGTGTATGGCAACGCCGTCGTCAATGGGAACGTCGTGGTCTGCGGCCAAGCTCAAGTGTTTGGCAGCGCCAAGGTTTACAACAACACGGTGGTCCAGGGCGATACCAAGGTTTGGCAATAACTCGTCTGATTTCGACTCTTTGAAAGTCTTTCTTGAGGTCCCGTAACCTCTTTGTAAGGGCCCAGAGGCCCCTGACCTCACCTAAGGGGACTCGACCATGGAAGCGACCTTCAAAGGATATTGCGAAAAGATTCCCTTCAAGCGTGGGGGTGATGTGTTGATCCCCAAAAATGTCCGGGTCGTTTCGACCCGCCCGAAAAACAAGGAATACCTGACCAAGCGGGCTTATCGTGTGACGGTAAACCATATCCTTCCGGGACATGACGCGACTGGTTGCGAATACCCCGCATGCAATCCGCGAATTGTCTGGGCGGGGGCGGGTGGTTACTGGTGCATGGCTGACATCAATGACCTGTTGGCGGCCAACCCCTCCAAGGAAATCTAGTATGAGTCAAGAAGCCCTGGACTATGTGAAGGAAGGCGAAGTTTGCTCTCGGTGCGGAGTCCCCGCATTGAGCACTTACAAGCAAATGATTCTAACTACCGTGGTAGTAGAAGAAGGGTCGGACTTCGATTGCGGGGCTCGTCTTGTTCTGTGTGGAGAATGCAAGAATGCCTTCTACAAATTCCTCGACAAACCCTGAAGTGGAATCCATCCGGCAAGCCTACCAAGAACATGGTACGGCTCAGCAGTTCTACCAAAATGCTGGCGGGCATTACCGCAACCCACACGAGACGGCAGTTCGGGAATGCTTTCGACAGTGCCACGCTGATTGGGGTTTAGACTTATCCAACGTTCTAGACCTAGCTTGTGGGTCTGGTGAGATAACCTTAGAGGTCAAGGGTCTCGGAGGACGTGTTGTTGGGATGGACCCGTTCACGGGATGTGCATACTCCAGCAGGACAGGGCAACAGGCGGAAAGTGTCTCTTTTCAAGACGTGGGGACCAACGGACTTGGGTCTCGCAAGTTCTCATTGATCGTGTGCTCATACGCCATGCACTTGGTTGAGCCCTCTTGGCTGCCCATGCTGGTCTACAGGCTATCTGAGGCATCCAATAATCTGCTGATCCTGTCCCCCCACAAGCGCCCAGACTTGTCCCAATTGTGCTCAAAGGTTGAAGAGAAGTGTCACAACCGGGTGCGAGCAACGCTGTACTCCTTGAATGAGGGTTTTGTATCTTAGAGCTGAGTTTCCGTAACTCTCAGGACAACGGAGGTCTAAATGGCACGCACGCGATTTCAACCTGAGCAGGAGCGCCCTGAGCGCCGCTATGGTCGAGATGACCCGGACTTCAAGACCGAGGGTTGGGAGGATCCTGTAGAGGATCTTGATACCCCTTGGGAATATCTAACTGTTGCGAACTTTGTTGAAGACAAGCTGGACTGTGACCAAACCACGTTCAACGGGGGTGAGCTTCAGCGCCTGTCGGCTTGCACGGGTATTCCGTATATCCTGGTTCGGGACGAGCTGATTGGATACGGTCTGTCCTTGGCGGGGGTCGTCAAAGAGCGTAACTTCCGAACTTTCGGGGACAATCCTCATGACCGTTGGTTGACCCCAGAGGCGCGTCAAATGAACGGCGGGGGTGGCGGGAGCAGCATCATGGGGATGGTAGGATGAAGATTCGACTGGTTTTCATGGGTTCCTGGGTAGACATTCAACACCCCGAGGGGACTGCTACGGTGGCTAGAGCCCACCTAGGACCTTGGCTCCGAAAGATTCTCCGATCCCATTGGCAGGTTCTGTAACTACGTCCGGGATTCCCGTAACCCTTATGTAGGGGGCACGGACTCGCAAAAGGAAATCAATCTACGAAACTTGAAGATTCTGTTGCGGTGCCAGTCAGCATTGATTCGCAGCATGCATGAAAACGTTCAACCCTTGGGAATGTAGAATGACACACATTTGGACAACTAAAACCAAGGGCGACATTGCCGTCCATGAAATGACGGATTTGCATTTGAAGAACGCCAGGCTTGCTGTGGCTAAGGGTTCCGTGAACCCCGACAAGAATCACGAGTGCTGGGTCCCTGTCGGGGAAACCCAATGCCCCGGATGTGTGAGGTTCAACACCTATCGGGCCAAGTGGATCGCTATCTTCGATGCAGAAATTGCTCGCCGGAGGTCTGTATGAACACCCTTTACTTGGTCCGTGACAAATCCACGGGCTTGTATTGGCGTGGGGCTAAAACCACCCATGGTCGGGAACAACGATCGGCCTGGATCGACTCCCCCGCCAAGGCTTGGCATTGTTGGCAAGGCGATCAGGTAGAACGATTGTTCTGAGGTCATTTCCACGTCACAACCGTGCCCGATTACGAAGTGGTCACGTTCACCATGGTGGAGTGCCCTCCCGTGAAGTGAGTAACCTCCTTCGACACGTATTTGTCCAGATGACATCTAGGAGATGGCACAACATGACCGATGACATTATCGATGAACTCGCAAGTTTGAGAGGCCGGGCAGTCCGTATCCTCGAATCCGATGCCTCTTGGGAGACCAAGTTCTGCCTCATTTTCAGTGACGACCTGATCCTCAGGGTCCGGTATCTTGACCCCCAATTCAGCTACTATGATCCGGACACCACCTACGAAGATGACACTACAGCCTTCGTGCGAGCCTTCCAAGAGCGGGTGGACGATCTTCAAAAGGCAATCCAATGATTCAATGTCGGCACGCGGATCAAATTCGGCTGTTGGAGTCTATGCGTCAAATTGTAGGTTTCCAAATTGAGACCAGCCATTATGATATTAGGGAAGCCGCAGCCAGGGCGAATGACACCTTGTGGCGTAAAATGGCTTTCTGGCTTCCCCCTGTCACGGAGTCTCGCATTCTTGCTGGAATGTACCCAAATCAACGGTGGCAGCACCTAGCGCGTGTTCATCACGAACTACATGCCAAGTTAGAAAGCCTAGACCTTGTTCTAGTTCAAATTCGAGCGTCGCAGTCAGACACCCTGAGCGAGGACCTGTGTGTCTTGTATGCCCAAGCCCTTGAACCCATCCCAACAGACTTGAGGTAGCTATGAACTCTTGTGAGTATCCTGTGCCTTGCTACCAGATTAGCAGTCTTCTAGATGAGTGCATCCAAGCAATTGACCTCGAAATGGCGGACCTATACCAAAACTCTACGGATGAGGTAGAGCTAGAAAAACTACAGCGCCCCCTAGAGATGCAGCGCAAGGCTTTGCGCAATGTTTGGGACTTGTTTGAGTATGCTGAGCGCAGTGGCGCACGTCGAGTAGTGTTGTCGGGGTCAGACCTGGAACTTTTGAGAAATTCTTTAA
>JACCEC012061250.1_pt1 | contig 88150 bp, 95 predicted proteins | sample 7450121 | NCBI WGS metagenome assembly JACCEC01 (sample SAMN15323455, study PRJNA562643) | freshwater metagenome | isolation source: river surface water | place: USA:Blue River Watershed | collected 2017-08-18
GACGGTATCAAGGTAATCTGTCGGCAATGACGCAACACGGGACTGTGGAGAGTGACGGAGTTGTATCGATTCAGAGGAATCCGCAAGGATTGTTCCGGGGTAAAGGGTATCGTGCGTTTTGCGAGACAGAAGAATTGGATCATGAGGTCGTAGCTGGACGTGACTATATATTCCCTCGGTTCCCCGAATACCGGATGGTGTCCCCGAAAGGGTTCGGGCAACCATTGTCCGATCTCCATAATAAAGTATATCTCGCCATCTGTCGGGATTGGTCGAATCTTCATGCCGACATACGTCTGCAAAAATACGTTTAGATAGGCGAACCGCGTTTCCATGTTCATGGTTAAACCGGAAAACGATTCGCGCCACGCAAGGGAACATTGCCAAGTCGTGGCGCCACGATCGTACCAAAAGGTTTCAAAATACCGAAGGTTACAAAACCGATCGAGGGACGCGCCGGCGGCACTTCTCCCATACGCGGCGACCAGCGAGCAGGAGTCGAGGGATGTCAGGAACTCGAGAATGACCTGAAGGACATCCGAGGGGAGATGATGAAGCATTATCATATTGAACAATGAGTTTTGCGCAATTGTTCGACGTGTTGCCGGAACAAGTCTTCGTCGATATATTTATGTCGTTCTGGAACTTCCGCTTGGCCAAGCGCGTGAAGATCGCCATCACCGTCGCGCTCCAGAAAGACCCGTTGAATGTTCGCGCGCTGTATTGGACCCACGTGTTGGACAAGGTGATCAAACGCGACACCAATATCTCCTTCCTGACCGGGTTAACGACCAACATCGATCATTTCGAGAACAGTATGTTCCAACGAAAGTTCGCCCCAAAGTCTCATGCGGTCGTCTACGAACGACTGCGAAGTCTCGCGCCGGCTTTTTTGACCACGGAAGACTGGCAACATCCGACCCTCATTCCGACCCTGGCGAATTTGCCCAACACCTACATGTGTCTTCACTGGACGTATCCGAAACCTCCCAAGGCGGACAGTCTGCGCAAATGGCCCAACGTGTCCGGACTCTCCATTGTCTTCCAGCCGTCGGCACGCACCGAACGCGCCAAAGCCCCGATGACGGTGGGGTTTGCGTTTGCGAACCTGAAGATGTTGGAGTTTCAGTTCGTACCAACCGTCGAGCTGGAGAACCGAACATATCACTGCGGCCGACTGGGCCCGCTCAAGCTACCACATCTCAAACACTGCGCCTTGCGGTGTTTGCATCTGGTGGACGAGCCCCGCGATTTTCGCCAGTGCCCCCAACTGCAATGGCTGTTGATCGAGCACATCCGATGGAACATGACCACGGTGCCCGCGTGGTTTTTCCCCGCCTCGCTCACCAAACTGACGTTGCAGTACCAACTGGAATGGTGCTGGGAATGGATACCGTCGTCCGTGACCGAACTGGAAATGATTAACAGCATAGTGGCCGCGCATGTGTATCCGCAACTCGCGAACATTGAAACATTCCGATACAGCATGGAACGCAAGATCCAAATCACGAACTCAACCTGGATCCAGGAACCCAAGTCCATCGTCGAGGAGTTTCAAGTGATGTTGGATCACATGCCGAAAGTATCCACGCTCTATGTTCACCTCCGGTTTGACGAACTACGCGAACATCTTAACGCAATCCGCATTCCGTGTACAGTGCGCACCTTGCATGTATGTAGTTATAGTGAGGAGGCCATCGACTGGTGGAGACACCATGCTCCCCATGTGCCGGTGGTTCTTGCAAGTCCTAACGGCCCGCGATATAACCCGCGGAAACGGTTTTGGGATTGTAAATCATAATTATAATGAACATTGCGTTTGACATTCTTTCGTCCGACTTGCTGTTGGACATGTATTCGACCTTTTGGACGTTCGACGACGCCAAACGTCTTCGCTTCGCCGTGATTCTTGTTCTGCGAAAGGACGCCACCAACGTTCGCGCGCTACAATGGCTTCACATCACCGACAGCGTCGTGAAATACGCCACGTCGGTCGATCGAATGATAGCCGTGCCGCCCATAACACATGCACACAGCCTTGACTATGAACGCATGCGCCGGTTCGTCCCGGTGTGTCTATTGACGGAGGACTGGATATATCCCGACCGCTGTCCCTGGCTCACGTCTCTCGACAAACTCACATTTCAAATTACCTGGATCACAACACAGCTCGCATCACATGCATCCGCGCGCCAATGGCCAAATGTCCGCGGCGTTTCGGTTTCCTACACCAACGGACTTGATCCGTTTGACTACAGAGACGATTTCGACACCTCACATGCGTTCCCCAACGCGGAAATTGTCGAATGGCAATTTCATCCCCACGAATCGACCGTAAAGGGTCCGAAATCGGAAGGCGACAAGTTTCGCGGCCAATACTACTTCGCAATCAACCTTGACCGGATCTCCTTTGCCCGTCTAACCCACTGCACCTTACGGCATCTCTGTATTGAACGCGATGTATCCTTTCAACACTGCCCGCTTCTTCACACCCTGCTCATCGACCAAATCGTGTGGGATCTGGAGCAGCCCCCGAACTTCAATTTCCCCCCCACACTGACCAAATTGACCATTTGCGCCCAAGTAGGCGAATATAGTTGGCAATGGATCCCCTCGTCCGTGACCGAGTTGGCCCTCATCGACGCAGTCCTGAAGTTGTCGTCGCCCGACCTCCAGCATATCCAAACCCTGCAGTTACATCGCAAACGATATTTCCTGTTTCACCACGTCAACTACCAAGATAGGGATGTTCATTGCGTAGACTCTCAACTCTGGTATGAATCCGTCATGGATAACATGCCCAACATTCGGAAGCTCAAGATGTACGTCGTCGGAAAACCCTACTACTTAACCCTCCCCCGCAACCTCACCCATCTGCAACTGGTCTCCCCGCAGCCACTGTCCGACGAATGCAAGACATGCTGGCAAAACATCCTCCCGCCCACCGCCACACACCTTGACTATCTTGCCTATCAGGATCCCTATCATAGTACACGTGTAGATTTTTGGAATGTAATACTTAAAAACACATGATTATTCACATTGATGGCCCCTCCGGGGTCGGCAAATCTTGGCTCGTGGCCCAATTGACCAAACGAGGCGTACAGGCAATGGACATGGACGACCTCGCCGACACGTTGGCCATGAAACAGATTGCCCGCGTCACCCCCCAAAACCGCGATCGGCTCTACCAACGCATCGGGGCACAAATGCGAAGCGTTTCCTTGCCCACTCACGCTGTCGTGGTGGGACGTACCTACGACGGTCCCGCCGACCACAAACTCTGGCTGACTGCGCCCGTGTCCCAAATCCAGCGACAATACCATGCGCGCGTCTTGCAACACATGCATACCCACCATCGAGCTCTCAAACGCTACGTCGCACGACCCGAACAGTTGGAGTGGTATTTGTTTCACCGCGCCACCATGCGCGAAGGTTTCCCTCGACTCCACGTCAACCCCGACCCGCCCGCCGGCTATACCCCCATGACCCACCAGCAAGCCATCCGATTCGTCCTCAGGGCTGCGCCCTGAAACCCCTCGCTCGCTACGCTCGCGTACACGCTTGGATTGAAAAGTTGCATGCGTTCTTTCGATCAATCTTGCCAAGCAGTTCGGGATGTTCCACCAACCATGATCCATCATCACGACACATCCGCGCGAGGCGCATCGGGTAAGTTTATTATGTCAAAGGCGTCCGGCGGAGTGGCATGACTTATTCTGATTGTCCGATCTCAACAACAAACCTTGTTTCCGCACTGTTGTGTCCACAATAAAATGTTTCATATCATCGTTGCCTACTACCAACATTCGCGCGGCATCGGCCTCCAGAACCAGCTTCCCTGGGATCTCCCTGAAGACCGGAAATGGTTTCGCGCCCAAACCCTCCACGGCATCCTCATCATGGGCCGGCGCACCTGGGAATCACTGCCGGTTCGTCCCTTGCCAGACCGCATCAACATCATTGTTTCCAACTCCGGCCTCATTTCCCAACCCTACCCCGCAAACGTCCATGTCTGCACCTCGCTTGACGCCGCATTACAATTGGCCGCGTCGTTCCCATCCCTGCCCCGCGACTGGACGTTTCAACCACATGAATGTATGCCTAACCACCGCCGCCCCATCTTCGTCATTGGCGGCGCCCAACTCTACACTGAAGCCCTGCGTCACCCTCAGTGTGCCAGTATACTGGCCACCGAATTTCATACCCCCGTGGAAGTCTGCTGCGATACCTTCTTCCCCGACATCCCCTTCCCGCACATCCGCACCCCGCCCACCTTAGTATCCATTCGCGAAGACTACGACTATCTCCTTCGCACCGTCATCACCCACGAAGTCATTGATCCGTCCCATGCCGAGCATCAGTATCTCCAGCTCATCGACACCATCCTGACCCACGGAAATCTCCGCGACGACCGGACCGGCACAGGCACGTTCTCCCTCTTCGCCCCCAACCAGCTCCGCTTCAATCTGCGCGAATCGTTTCCCCTCCTCACCACCAAACGCGTCTTCTGGCGCGGGGTCGCCGAAGAACTGCTCTGGTTCATCCGCGGTGACACCAACGTCCAATCCCTCCGCGACAAAAACATCCATATCTGGGACGCCAATGGATCCCGCGAGTTTCTGGATGCCCGCGGACTGGCACATCGCGAAGAAGGTGATCTCGGACCCGTCTACGGATTCCAGTGGCGACATTTCGGCGCCACCTATCGCACCATGCACGACGACTACTCGGGCCAAGGCGTCGACCAACTCCGCAATGTCATCCGCCAAATCCAAACCAACCCCACCGATCGCCGGATCGTCTTGACCGCCTGGAACCCCGTCGATCTCGACCAAATGGCCCTGCCTCCCTGCCACATGTTCTGCCAATTCTACGTCCACAACGGCGAACTCTCCTGTCAACTCTACCAACGCTCCGCCGATCTCGGGCTCGGTGTCCCGTTCAACATCGCCAGCTACGCCCTCCTCACCTGTCTCCTCGCCCACGTCTGCCATCTCCGTCCCGGCGACTTCATCCATGTCATGGGCGACGCCCACATCTATCGAACCCACGTGGATGCGCTTCGTCTCCAACGCACGCGTCAGCCGTTGCCCTTCCCCACACTCTCCATTTGCCCCAACGTCCGCGACATTGACGAGATCCGCTTCGAGCATCTCACCCTGCACGACTACCGCACACATCCCGCCATCCCCATGCCTATGGCCACTTAGGTAGGGGTAAACCCTGATCCGCGCTCGCTTGGATAAGTAATATAAGAATTCAATTCTATGTAACGTCATAAACATGTTGTCTGAACTTTGTACGCGCGGCATTGTCATTACGATGACGGCCGAGACGACCACGGCAACCTACCTGGGGACGGTGCGAAAAAGGACGCACCTACAAACAACCCCCTGGATGCGCGAGGACAATCACCGCGACTTGTGGCATCTGATGACGGCCGAACAGATGCTCGCGATGGGCGCGGAGGAAGAAGACCCGTCGGCGAGGAAACTGCGTCGTGAAGTGGAAGAAGATTGGAATTCGTTTGAAACCAAGTGGGTATGCAGCGACGAAGTGGATGACGGGGTTGCGATTTCACCAAAGCCACATACCGTTGATGTGTCAGAAATCCCCGATGCGTGGCTGGATTTGTTGCCGGCGCGATACATGTCCCTGACCATGTCGATGTGGGCGCACATGTCGCAAATGATAAAGAAGATATCCGACGTGTTTCCCCACGCGAGTGTATCCATCGATAGCAAATCCAAAGACTTCATCTTCCAGTACGACGTCTGCACCGACGCGATTCGGCCAAAGATCGAGGAACATCTTCGTCCGCATTTGAAGCGCCGCCATGCCCGTTTCCACGCCCGAAAGATCGGCGCGCGGACAGTGCGGCACGCGACAGCATTCCTCGCCTCGGGAAACGTTCCCGCGCGGGAAGAACGATACCTGTGGTCAGAGGTAGATCGACGCTCGGAACTGTTTCGAACCTGGATGCGCGACCATGTCTTGTTGGACTGTGACGCTCCCAGTCTGTGTCGGCCCGAGGCGCGGTTGGGCGAATGGACGGACGAGGAAGGTCTGACCTCCATGGCATTACAATTCATTGTCCACTTATGAAACGCGTGCATTGGGCGACCGACATACCCGCGACCCAACCCGCGACTCGATGTGCCTGCAGTGGGTGTTTTGTCTGCGAGGGAAAATGTCCACAACGCGGGCCGCTTCGTGAATGTGTTAGCTGTTTGGAGAAATGTTGCGGCATGTGTCTGATTCCGTCGCGCGTCGAATGTCAATTTTGTCGTCGCTGTTTACAACGAAATGCCACTCCCGACACCTCCACCGACCTGGAAAAAAGAGCAGCGTAAGCTCGCGAACATCTTTTTGTATCGTCACTGCCCCGGCGACCGGCTGTTTCTCTTGACAGACACTGCATCGCAGACGGGGGTTGTTGCATGGGCGACCGAAGCAACTATATGGCTGCACAAGGAACACGGAATCGTCCTGCATATTGATCGAGACCGTTCAGGTAACATTCGAAAACTCTTTACAAATCTTCCTGCGCGCCACCTTCCAACCAGACCAAACGACTACACAATCTAAATGCAGCCGGAAATAACGTTTCCACCATCGTGGGATCAGTGTGACTTGAGTAAAACGTTGGTCGCCCTCTTTCTGCAGCATGCCCTACGAAACGACATGAACCTAGTGTTCTTCGACCGACCCGAAGACGTCGACGAGGTGGTGACCATGATGTGCCAATACCTGAATGCAAACAACATCCACACCGCATGGAGTTTGAGCGGAAAACAACTCACGGTGCATGCACGACGTACTAGATATTGCTTGAATGAATCACAGATTGTACGATCGATATATATATGATGGGGGTGTAACCCCCATACCCCCCCCTCTACATTTTTAAGCATTGTATATAACCTTTACACATTGTTGCAAGCATTGTATCACATTTTTAAACTTAACAATATAGCATACACTATTTGGGAATACCACCGTCACGAAAGGCGGGGGTGCAACCCCCATGTTATTTCCGTTTAGGCGCGGTTGTTTTGTATACTTTGGGTTTGGACGAGTTGCTGCGGTGTTCGTTCGGTAAGATGATACTGCGTTCATTGTCGCTGAATAGGTAATGAACGGCGTGGGGTTTGGCATGTCCTTCGTTGTAATCGAGAAACAGTTCATGGCCAGCGGGAATAGCCTGCTTCGCGCTAAACTCGATAATCGTCGACGTATCTGGCGCCACACTCAGCCGGGCACGCACATTCGGACTGTCGGAATGATTGATCATGGCCGCGACACCGCGGATAGTCGCCGCGTCCAAACATGTTTTTTCATCTTGGGTAACGTCGGCATTGTCAATGCCGTATGGTGCGGTGTGGCCTTGGTATCGTTGTTGTTTTGTACGAAGGGTGATTTGCTCGCCGAGGTAGGTGAAGCCAAAGACCTCTCCTTCGCGAAACGGGCGGGTGGCAAACAGTCCTTGGCCGTGGAGACTCGGGCCGATACGGACGCCCAAATCGGACGACATATGTTCAGCACATCGTTCGAGTCCGATCACGTTGACCCGCGAGCAGCCGGAATGTTCACATACCTGTTGTTTCATGGGTGCGACGAAAATGTCACGCCATGGCGCGCGGTCGTTGTTTCGCACTTGAAAGTGATAGACGAGATTGGAATTGGTGTAGACGCGCGCCGGGGTCGGCGGTTCGTCGCTATATTTCACATTTGGATTGCGGGTACGCAATACACGCTGAGAAGACATTAAAAATGTTTAAGTATTATTACGTTTTCTTGTAACGAACAGTAATTTCTTCTCCGGGGGCAATATCCCGGTTCGCGACAATCCACAAGGCGTTTGGACTGGCCCGGAACGAAGCGTTGTTGCTGCCATCGTCGTCTTCGCCAAAGGTTCGGTCGTTAACCTTATGGCCCCAAAACCGCCAGTCGTCGGTCGGCAAGGTAGGCACCGCGATCAGGTCAATGTCTTCCCGCAGATACACGCGATAGTCCGCTTCATAGTCTTGAATGACGCGGGCGATATCGGGAAATCCATGACGGTGGAATGCGCGGACCGTGTCTCCGTTACTTCGACCGGAAGTGTACCATAGCACAATATCGTTGGGATATAGCGTGAGTAGATCGCCCGCGCGAAACGGTGCCGTCGCGAAGACGCCTGTCTTGTCAAGATTGCTATCAGCGAGGACAAGGTGTCCTTCGTTTCTGAGCTTCGGTGGTTTCCTGCGAATGGCCTCCTGTACGTACGAGGGGATTGGAAAGAGCATCCACACAACTCAATTGGAAAATGTTTCGCGCACGCTTTCTCAAAGACGCTTTTGCCTCGTCCGAGCAACTCCTGAACGAACTGTCGAACAAGCCTGAGTTGGTGGAATACTGTGGGGAAGCGTATCAGTGCACGTTGACCATTGACGACAAACGAATGCGGGATTCGTTCATAGTCGAATGCATGGTTGTCGCGAAACACACCGGTGAATCCGTGCCGTTAGAGGATGTAGACTTTATCAAACTGTTTTCAAATGCCTATTCCATCATTAATTCTTAACATAACAACAATTGCAAACATTCACGTTCATCTACATAGGCAACCATGGCGGCCTGGGACGTAGTGCCCGACACTTGAAAGACTTCACATACACCGTGGCGAAGGTCGCCAAGTTTGCCAGTCAATATCTTGTCTTTGCTACAATACCCAACCAACTCATCCCCCGCGTGAAAAAATTCATCAATCTTGTTAAGTAGGCAAGTGTTGCAGACTTGCCAAGGCACCGTCACTTCGATCAACACCGTTTTATCGCACACCGTATCACATGCACATAAATAGTGTCCATCTTCGCTAACGGACACCGCGGATACTTTTCCGGGCAATTGGTGCAGCTTTCCGTCCGCCCCGCACAAAATGTTTCGATGGATAACCGTTTCATTCTCAAAGGCAAAGTAGGAACACTCTGGATCGCGCATGAACGCCGGCAGACGGTAGGTATGTTGAGTCTGCACACCTTGTGCATCGACCATGATCCAGTCCGTGTCGAAAAACACACGCACCGACATGTCAAGTTCCCCTACGATAATATTGTCGGACAGAGGTCGGTCGAAGGAATCGATACGCACGACCTCCAGGTGTGAATTCCGCACGATGATGCGTCGGTCGAAGATCTGGCACACGACGCGTCGACAATTACCGATCCAAATCTGACCGTCCCGGTCCCACTGCTCCACGACCGATCCATCGATGATGGACCGCACTTGCACGCTATCGGTGCCAATCAAGAACGTGCCCACACAGATCCACGTTTCCACCTTATCTTCCGACACGCGCCAAAGCGGTGGGTCCAGCGGTTGGTCGTATGGCAGCAACACAAGATCGCCGCGATCGCGAAGCAATACGCAGACGACGTCTTCGCGGTAGAAAACCGCGACACAGGAATGAAAGCGTATTGGAAACATAAATGAAATGACCGACCGATATCTGTTCACCTTTTTGAGCGACGTATTTCCGAACGACGACGCATTCCGGCGATGGATCACGCACAAAAGTGCACTTGCCCGCGCCAAGCTCGTCTTGCAGCAAAAACAACGCCACGCCAGCTTTACCTATAGTTTCAAGCGCGCGGCCACGGGCGACTACCAATTGCAGATTGAGATGCATTACGAACCCGAGTTGCCGGAATCCGATCCGAGCGAGCTGGAACGGATGTTGGCGCGCATGATTTCCATGGCGCCCAAACACGACTTGGACGACATGCAACGACTGTTTGAACTCGAATATGTCGAAACCGCGAGCTATCTCTACCCAGACACGTCGGTGTTGTGTTGTTCGTCGCCCGACCCGGTGCTGAAGATCCGTTCCATCGTGCTTTACGTGAAGGAACTACGCGACGCGCCGCCGGTGGATCTGCCATGGTTGAAACATGTGATCCAGCAACAATGTAGCGTGCCCGTATATGACGTGCGCAAACTCCAGATCAGTAACTACGGGGTATTCTATGTGGATTTGGAGGATGTGGTGTCGGCCCAGGAAATGTGCGCGCAATTCAATCATTTTCGATTGCCGGCATGCATTCGCCTGATATCGCACAAGAATTGGAATACACACTGTTGTCTTGGGACGACACCCTCCTCAAACAATTCCTGATGAAATACTGTTCGCCGACGTGCACTGTTCTGTGGAATGGTTACAAACAACTGACCATGGAAGACGTGATGAATTATATGAGCATCGTCTACGAATTGTTTCCCGCGGCGGTCGTGCTCGTCACCAACTTTTGGTGGCTGTCGGACACACTGCTATCGATCAAAATATCGTTCACCGTGAATGAATGCACGTTTCGATTCACACAATCGTTGTTGACACGACATCACGAGAAGCGCCGCAAAACGACTATTGGCACCTATATACGCGGAGTTGCAAACAATGTAGACTTGTATGTAACTGTCAATGAAAACAACTGTATTGAGAAATTCGTATGTAATTTTAAAAATTAATATCGTGTAGTTCGCGGGGTGGTTAGTTGGGGTGGTACATAACTAGCAATTTCTACAACCGCAGTCTTGGGAATGCCGCCGGGAGGTGGCCAGACCACGACATACGGATAATGCAAAAGATGTTGAGGCGGCGGAGTTACCCGGTAGTAAAAATACCCGTTGGCCCAATAGACATCGACGTGCCAGTCGGAGAAGGGAATGACGCACTTGGGCGGACGCTGGTCGAAGGAAGCCGGCTCGCTGTGTCCGTACAGGTAGGGAAAGATGAGTTCGCGACTGACATTCGTCGCGGAAAAACCACCGGGAATTTTCAACATGGTAATAATTAATGGTTAGGGAAACACAAATTCCATATCCACGCTACTAAACTACACTCATCCGACACCTCCTCCTCAATGATCAACTCCGTGGGCGCCGCGTGTCCAATGTTGTTCCCAATGGAACCAATGGTGGAGCCCGACACATTGCCCATGGAAATCGACGCGTTGTTGCTCGGTCGGTTTGCTCGTTTTCGGAGACCCGTTACGTTGCAGGTAATGTTTCCAACCACACTTCCCGGCGGAAGATTCTGCATATTCACATCACCCTTGGCGTTAATGGATTCGCCCGGTCGTACGGTAGTCGTCTGGCCGTCGACGAGAGCAGTTATTGGCTCAGGATCCGCGCAACAATCGGGATGTTGTACCGACGGCGGAGCAGACGGTGACGCGGGAAGCGTCTTCGAATAGGTGACCGTCGCCTTTACCCACTTCCCATGGTTTGGAGGCCATTCCCTTGTTTCATCAGTCTGATCTGGATCTAACTGACGGGCGGGCGGAGTCACACGGTAGTGAAATTCGTTGTGATTCATTGTAAGCAGTTTACCGTCGATGAAATATACTTCCACGGTCCACTCCGTCGAAGGAAGGATACAAGGTTCCGGCGTTGTCGTAGACAAAGGGACGCCGATCTTGCTATGATAATACCCGACAATACTCGTCGAGTCGATCGATGCGGCTGTGAAACTACCTGGAACGTGCAACATATTGAATTGTGAGCTTTCAACAACAAACATGCGTTCCACCCGGTTGCGAACTCAAACACGACGCCGTGTGGGGAAACGAGGAGGCGCAGGTATTCGTAAGCATGCCCGGTTTGGCGCAAACGGGATGGTCATCGTGCAGGGCGATGTGGTTCACAAACAATCGGCCCATTATCGGGCAGACCCGCTCATCCTCGAATTTCTGAATCATGCACTTGCCTATCGTCTCTTGCAGCGCGAATTTCCCGTCTTTTGTCGTCCCCACGAAATCGTCGCGGGCAATCGTCATCTCCGTGCGACCCAAGTCACCGCCTCCAAAATCCACTGGCAAGTCTGGATGCGCGAGTTCCAAACACGCGACGCCACCATGGTCATGGATGTCATTCCGAACGCGGTGACCTTGTTTGAATTGGCGCAGCGATTGTCCGAAGACCGGTGGGCCGAGGTGTTGGTGCCCTTCATCCAATTCCTCACGGAGCTCCTGCAACAATGGCACGCGCGCGGCATTTTGCACGGGGATCTTGGGTCCACCAACATTGTCATCGATACCTTTGGCAACGACTACGAGCGACAAGACCCGCAGACCTGGAAGTGGGAACGGAACATGCCCGGTCGACTCTACATTATCGATTTGGCGCGCATGAGTTTCGGCACGGTCTGGCCGGACCACGATCAGTTGATTGCCAATACCACCCATTCCCAGTTCAACCAGTTTTCCCGCACGCCAGAACACGACTTGCGGTGGCTAGACGAACTGACACAATTGATTCCCTATGACGATATTTAAGATCTTGTGCGCGAAACTCACCACGGAATCGTTTCAAGAGGTTACCGAGTTGCTGGAGCTGGTAGAACCGATGATCGACACGACGAAACAACGCGTGGTGATTTACGGCGGATTCCCCGAAGAAACCTTTGATCGCGTCTTCGCGGGTTGGCTGATCCGTCAGTGTTGGCTCGATCCGGGAGAAATCAACACCTATCGCGCGTACATTGACTACCACTACCGCCGCAACAATCACGGTGACCGATTGCACACAACTTAAACGGATGGAGAAGTTATACGCAGTGGTCCTCGCGGAATACGATCGACCCAATGGGTTTGCAGGGTTGGGACTCAGCGACCGCCCTGTCTTTGACCGCGAGACGGGCACGATTCAGGTGTTTGGCGTTGACCCCTTCGCTGACTTTGTTACGCGCGTTGCCGCGTGGGTTGTTGCGGATGGATTGACCGAGTGGATGCAGAAAATTGAGTTTACCCAATGGCCGAAGAACGAGCACGTTGACCACGCGTTGTTTGAAGACTTGCAAGACTGGTTGCGCACCCAATCCGCGCACGAGTTTTTGGAACTTACCCAAGCCATTACCCCGAAAGTCTCCAACGACGGCGGCGTGATTCTGTTTCGCACGATCTACCCGAACGGCGCATTCCGCAAGCTGTTTCAAAGCTATTGGCGCAAAGACGATGTGGAAAGCGATCTATTGTGGGAGCATATTTACCATTGCCAACTAGGCGACACGACGCTGTCCGCCGATGCGGCCCTTGACGCCGCCGCCGAAGTCATTCTCACCCTGCGCGCCGAAGCCGAAGAACGCACCATGATGCGCACCACCTTGGCGGAGTTGAACGAACAAGTACAAAAAGTGTATGAACTTGTAAATATTAATTTATAAATTTAAAATTAGTTTACACAATGAGGCGTATAATAATAACAATATGAATCTGGAATCGAAAATGTACAAATGTCTTTTACCGACGAAATAGATTGGTGTTTTACCGACATGTCAATGGTGGCCCGCGGGTCCAATTGTGCCTTCAAGCGAGGAATTTTTGCTTGATGAAGACTGTTGTAGAGTTCTGGGATGTACCGGCATTCTTGGCCACTTTTGATCAACGGGGTATGTTGATCTACCAACCGGCGTTCCAATTCGGTACGGCCAAATAATGGTTCAATGTCGTTGGTTAACCGAAACGCCAGAAACAGACGCACGCTGGTATAGTCCAATTTCCGAGCGGTGACCGCATGAATCATGCACTCGTTAAACAGGAAGATGTGGCCCGGGGGGATCAAAATTTTCTGCATTTGCTGATTGAGTTCCTTCTGCTCTTGTTTCGAAAACAGGCTGAATCCTGATTCCCCGCGTTTGCGTTTGCGCGTTTCGGTTCGTTTTCGAAACTGACCGGGAAGACCCGTAAAAATTTGCGGTTTACTGTCCAGATTGATCCAGCCCCCTAGAATAACGTCTTCCAGGTTTGCGGCGAGACAATGATCTACGTGTGCGGATTCACTCTGCGGCACGACGTTTGGAGGGCGGATCATGAGGCGGTCGTACAGCATTTCTACCCGGGATAACCCGTTGGCCCGCAGACCCTCTTGGAGGACTTCCCGCGCGCGAGTTTCCGCGGCCACGCGCATTTCGTGGAACAACGAATGATAAGCTACCGTGGGCGACCCGTAGAAACAAGTTGCGCCGCCCATGTAGGAAGTTTCTTTGGTTAACTCGGCAAACGATGGCATGGTTTCCCGAAATTCAGGAGCATGACGCATTACCTCTTCGACGCGCGATCGGTACGACAAGGTTTCTTCGATCGACCACAAAGGAAGAATCACGTAGCCTTCGTTCCACATGATGATTTAATAATGAAATTTACCAATCACACGCTCTATGAGGCGGTTCGCCAGGAACACTGGGAGGGAATCGAAGACTGGGATGTTTCGGAGGTCACAGACATGGTTTCCTTGTTTCTCGGCAAAACACACTTCAATCGCGATTTGTCCCGCTGGGACGTGTCGCGCGTAACGCGTATGGATTTCATGTTTTCCAACGCGACATCGTTCAACCAACCCTTGAATACGTGGGACGTTCGCCGCGTGGTGTGCATGACCGGTATGTTTCAATGCGCCAAAGAATTCAACCAGCCGTTGGACCGTTGGAATACCTGCTCGGTGCAATCCATGTTCATGATGTTTTTCGGCGCGAGCGCGTTCAACCAACCACTCAACACCTGGAATGTCGCGAACGTCAAAAACATGAATTCAATGTTTTGTCGCGCCGAGTCGTTCAACCAACCGCTCGATGCCTGGAACACCTCTCGGGTAACCGACATGTATGCCATGTTTGCCGGCACGCACGACTTCAACCAAGATCTTTCCACATGGAACGTTTCGAACGTAACCAGAATGGACAATATGTTTAACGGCGCCGTACGTTTTAACCAACCTCTGCCTGGATGGCCGTTGCATAAGGACATGTTTCGAAATGCCCTGTCCATGCAACATTGCGATGTGGTGACACTCGCTGGCTTCTCTGCCGAGGACGAGTGGTGTATTGCCATGGACGGCGCCGTCTGGAATGAATGGTTGGACGGGTTGCCCCTGGGTCCGCAACAATGGCTATCCGAATGGGTTGGGTTCAATATCGTTTCCGTTTGACTTGACCTTCTTCGGTTGGTGACGTCTTGGGGGAAGGACGGCGCGTTTTGGTTTCGTGGTGTGGATACATTCCGTATTTCTCCGGCGGTTTGAAGGGCAACTTGCTTCCGCTGCTGTGATGTGCGCTGCGAGCCGCATAGATGAACCCTGGTTGAATGTTGTTGCTCGAATCCATACCACCATGAGAGCGGCGACGGTGACGGCGTCGGTGACTATTTGATTGTGTTCCCATCCCTGCTTTTTCTTTACACCTCAATGTCAAGCGGCAAACTGCATTGGCGATCGGCCGGCGGAGGCAAAAAGAACTTCAGATGCGGCGTTTGTGTCGCAATGACCCCTACCGCATAATACCGCCCCACGAAAAACGCAATCACGGCGGGAATGGCGACTCGTACCCATCGTGCGTGGGTGTGGTATGGATTTTCATTGGGTGGCGGGGTGATGTCTGGCAGAAACAACGGACCCGCCGCCACAAAGCCTAGAAACATGAGCACGCCCACCCCCCACCACCACTGATAGTAAAACGAAATCACAAACACCACCAACACAGCCACCCCCAACACCAAACTGGAAAAGTTGGTAATGGTCTGGGCAAAGGCAACCGCGCCCTGACTTGCCAAACTTCCATCGGTCATGGTTTCCGCCGACGTGGTCGACGGAGTCTGGGTTTGGATCGTGACGCCACTTGCCGGCTTCTTCTCGGTGCGTCCGGTAAAGGTAAACACAGGTGTCGGAGCTTCCGACGCAGTCGTTGTCGTCGCAGTGGCTGCGACTACTGGCTTGGCGGCGGCAGTCGGCGGTAGTTCGATATTCGTGCCCTCGACACTTACCGGTGCATCAGCATCGTAATCCGTGGACATCTTTTTTCTTAGGTAGTACTGACCGTCTTGGTGGTTACAGTCGGTGTGCTGCCAGCACCTGCACCGCCGGTTGCCGCATAACAGCTGTGGTATATGTTGTTGATCATGTCCGTGGCGAGCAAGGTCATCAGCGTGAAGAGCGCGGGCAATTGGTCCATCACCACCTTGGCGTCTTCCATAAACATGAGCAATGCGCCAAACAGAAATGCATGGATGGCCGTGGTGATGGGAAACTTGGGGTTGTCCGGAACGCCTGAATCCGATACATTATGCAGACAATATTCAGACGAGCGAAGGGTATCGGTCGGATCCCAGGGATCCATCCAAAATACGGACATGGTCCAGGTGACCAGAATGGCTGCTCCCGACAACGCCAATCCATTCGGTTCTTGGGAAATCACGGAATAGATCAGGAAGAAGCCGAGCATCCAATAGGCCGAGAGCCGTAAGAAGAAATAGAATATTTGCGAATTGCTAAATTCCATCCCGTTTGCTTTTTACCCATGACTCGATCGAAATCTGTCGCGTACTCCAATCCAAACCCCGACGACAAGGACGCGATCAATCGCCGGATTGCTGCATTTCAAATTCCGCCCGAAGGACTCATCGTGCTGCTCGACGACATTGAGTGCGCCTCGTCGAATGCATTGATCGCGGAGCACGGTCCGTCGATCCGGTCGCGCATTCGCTTGCCGCAACACAACACAGAGAAGGCGGCGCTGATGCGCCAAGGACCGTTTGCAGAATGTGTGGTGGACGGCGAATTGCAAGAATACATGGATCGCCTGCCGAAAGACAGCGTGGCACTGTTGTACGCGGATTTCTGCGGAGGCATCGAACAACTCTACAAACTACTACATATCAATACCGCGAACCGGCCAACGGATCACTTCCTGTCCAAGTTTGTTCCCAACGCCTATATCGCCATCACCATCTGCATGCGGTCGTACGAGCCCGTGCGCTTTACCAATCAACAACTCTATAACCTAGTCGTCCGCCCGGTGCAAGAAGCCGTGCTGCAATCCTATTGGCTGTTTCCCGATGAAAACCCCGATGTGTATGGGGTGCACGCACGCATGGCGACGCAATATTTTTTCCTGTGGGGCGAAGCCGAACCGGATCAGAGACCCGCGTGTAACGAGATTCCCGAACCATTCCGACCGATCAACTATTGCTGCAAGCATTGTGCCATGTGCAACCGAAAACGACCGTTACCGGATGATGAAATCAGCGACTGCGACTCGATAGCCACCACCGCCCAATACGGCGCGCAGGAAGAGGAGGAAGAATGGGATGAACCATTGTATATTTCATAATTTTTAAGCATGTTGATATTCTTCGTTGCCGTGTTGTTGTGTTGCGCGACCGGCTGCAATGCCTGGTCGATGAACGAATGGATCGACGTCGATCCCAATGCGCAGTATCAGTACTGCCCGGTGGTGGTCAATCGAACCACCCCGCTTCCCGCGACGAGCTACCTCACCGAGCTCCGCATTCACCTGCGCACCAAAAGCACCGCTTCCACCGAATTGAACGGCAACGAACTCTTGTCGTCGTGGCTGGCGTCTATCCCCGCGACCAATCTCACGCTCGGTCACGGAGTCACTATTCAGGTGCACTTGCATTCCATCGCGCGCGAATGGTTTGATCGGTGGCGCGGGACCGGCAGTCATACGGTGGAACTCCCGATGGTCGGACAGATCTGTGTCAACATTAGCGGCGCCGAGCAGATCTATGTGGAACAAGTTGCCTGGTCTGCCCGTCGGCGATGTCTGCTCTATTTCCTCGGGGTGGTGTTCTGGACTCACGCGGACGGACTAGGTCGTTCGCCAACGGTGCAGATTGTCATGGGCGGATTGATGTCGGTGTTGTTTGGCGTGGCGGCGCTGATGACCTGGTGGAACCGATCGTGGAACTGGCGGATGCTGGCGATGTGGGTATTCCTAGGCTCCTGCTGGGGCTATGTGCTGCAATTCGTGTGGACCGTCGTGCGCGACCAGCTACAAGCATACTACCTGGCCATGGGGGTCATCGCGTCATGTTTGTTCATCACGGGCAGCGCCAGCGTCTACACCGCCCGCGGGAATCATACCTTGCGGAACATGTTGGACGTCGGGTTCACCCTTGGGTGGACAATGTTTTCCCTTGTCTTGTTGTTGCATAGTTGTCCGACCTTGGTGCGGAGTGCAGTCGTCACCGCCGTCACCTTGGTCAGTTTTGTTGTCATATCATAATTTAATTATGGATCCATTTACCATTGCTTTCAAATCGTTGTCCGACGCGCAAAAAATCACACGTGCGACGTCGACGTTGCGCATTCGGATCCCAGACATTTGGTGGGTGGGGAATTGTGTCCAGTTTCTCACGAACTACGTACGCCGTCCGAACGATCGGTGGCATGTGACGGCGAACGGATGGCAACTGGCCGACACGTCCGCGAGCATCGAATTGGCGGGACGTGAATACATCTATCGCTACGGCAACCAGCAACCCGAGGGTTGGCTGGTGTTCAAATGCACGCCGGACGTTGAGATGGGAGACCTGTTGGAATTCGTGTACCAAATCAAGCGCATGATGGTAAAATTCCAGTATGCCTTGCAACCGATTGTCGCCTTGACCGAACACGGCACCGAAGTCGTGTTTGACGAATCCTTCGAAGCCTGGCAAGCACTGCAATGCCGCACCAATGCCAAATTCGTCTCGGAGGAGTATGTGGTTGTCACCCTCACGAGTCTGGTCCCGGACGAATCGCTGCACATCATCTCGCCCTGGGCGTTGTTCAGCTACATCTACATCTATCGACGTCTCCCTGTGGCAATCGTCTGCAACTCGCGCGAGGTGAACGCCATGCTGCTCCGCGGCAAATGCACACACCCGTACCTGCCAATCCGCGTGGAGTTTCCAGTCCCTTCGCAAATAGTGACTAACGCGTAAGCCGACCCCCCCCACAAAAACCATGTTGTTGGCACAAGCGGCGCGTATTGGAGGATTGAGTGGAGGATTGTTGGGGATCATGGTGGGCGGCAATCGAAGCATTGTTGTGGAAACCGAGCAACACCGTACGCGGGTATGGGGTCTGCCAGTCTGGACTGCGGTGGTCGGCGCGGTTGCCGTGCCCCTCTTGCTGCTGGGCACGCCGTTGATTGTGGCGGAAGCGTATCTCGATCAGCGACTGTTGGACAAGGCGGTCATGGCGGTGCGCGACCGCGTGGAAGTGCGCGCATATCCACAATATGGCCCGAACGATCAACCTTACTCGTCGGCCTACATCCACATACAAATTAGGAAATGCAAAACTTAAGTATTAAACAGCGTCCGATGATTCCCCTTGAAATTATAGCGGCGTATTGCCGCGATTGTCAGTTGTCGCCGCAGGAATTCACCCAAGGCACCTTCTACCAACTTCACAAATTGTTTTGGCGCAACACCTTTCTGCTCTACCACGTCGAGGCGGACAAGCGACAGCTAGACGTCGACGTCTTAATCAACTCGAATCCCGCGAAGCCGGGCGGCGGTAAGGTCGTGTTCGGGCTGGTCGTCTACTGGGCGGCAGTCAACCGTTGGTCGGTACGTCTGAAAGTGCATCGCGGCTTGAGCAATCCGCGCGCCTACTGTCTCTACAACCGTTTCGGACTCACACTCACCGGGTCGCCCAAACCAAACGAGGTGCCCGAAATGATTGGCCACTTCGCGGGCGTGTCACCAGCGAGCGTTGCGCGGATCGTTACCGGACACCAACCCGCGCTGTTTCCCGACCAACTCGATCGTCGGCATTGCGGAGCCACGCGTCGCCGTCGACGAGCTACCGATTCATTTCAAAAATGATCGATTGGGCGAAAGTGCGTGCCGGAACACCGCTCACGCGTGATGAGCTGTTTGAAATCGTGACCCGGTGGCGCGAATGTGTCGAGGTGCATCACATTCCGATGAACGCGCTGAATGTCAGCCAAGTGACCGACATGTCGCGTCTCTTTTCGGGCATGGGGACCTTCAATGAACCCATCGGCGACTGGGACGTCTCGCAGGTGACCGACATGGCGGACATGTTTTATCGCGCGTCGGCCTTCAACCAGCCGTTGGCGTCATGGTCTGTGCAGAACGTCAATACCATGTACGGTATGTTTGCCCGCGCGACCTCGTTCAACCAGCCATTGGATACCTGGCATCCGCGGGTGCTGCGAACGACGTATTCCATGTTTCGGCAAGCGACAAGTTTCAATCAACCGATATTTGCGATACCGAACTCGGTGGTCGTGACGGAACATATGTTCCACAGCGCCGCGCGCTTCAACCAACCGGTCGTTGGCGATTTTTCCAATGTGCGCTTTGCACAGGGTATGTTTGCCCGCGCGTATGCCTTCAACCAGCCCGTTGACTGGGGTCTGGTTCGATGCGAGGTCACCTCGATGTTTCAAGACGCGATTCACTTTAACCAATCCTTGCATCGACTGTTGACCGTACCTCACGAGCGCACCGCGCGAAGCAGGCTCTTGCAAGGCGCGTATCGATTGTGCAAACACCACGTACCGCTCGACGTGATTCCTTGGTACGACAATACCGAACAAGCGGTGCGCATCGCGATGGATTTGGATAACCAGGAAACGCCTCCGTTGGTTCTTCCACTCTCCAAAATCGCCTGTCTCCTGGGCTCGGACTTACGATGGATTGTGGCGGAATGGCTCGGTTGGCGTACGCCCGATGAATGGCTGGACTTTGTTACAAAACAATGCCTGTTGAGTGGAAATTTGTACCTTACGGAACCGGCGCTGACAAATTGACAACGATCACTTTGTCGACGAACGGAGTTCGAACCTTCTTTGTCGGTCGAAACGAACGGACGGGATTGACGACCTTGGATGCCGATTTAGTGATCCATATCTCGCGCCGGCATATCAACCTTGCATTGCAAGCAGACGGGACTTGCGAACTCTACTACGTCGCAAGGCAAGACGGCCTTTCCGCGCTGAATAATGTCATCATTGAACGCGGTCCAATTTATCAGCTGAACAACTACGATACCTTCTCGGTGCTTGCCGATATTAATGGGACTTCCGTATACAACTACATGTGTTGTCGCACGGAGTTGCCCGACGTTGTGGAGCCGCCCGAGGAGCCGCCTGCCAAACGCCAGCGAACGGAGTTGCCCAAGACGACCAACGAAGCCATGCAGTGCTGTGTGTGTTTAGACACATACAAGGACCCATATATGCTGGTATGCGGACATTCGTTCTGCAAAGAATGTATCAGTGACAAGTGGACGCAGTGCCCGTATTGCCGCGAGACACATGTGCCTGGCGCGGAAAAGCGCAATATTGCCTTGAATGATGTAGTTTCTTGTGTGTTGCGTGCTCCTTAACAATTAACCTGCGCGTGTCCGCGGTCGCGGTGACCGATCGGCGCCGTCATTATTCACACAATCAAATGTCTAGTTTCAATTCCTATTCCTTAGAATCTGTCGCAAATCCTGCAGCGAAGCAACCAGCCGCGGAGCAACTAGCAGCGGAGCAGCAGCCCACCACGGAGCAGCAGCCAGCAGCGGAGCAGCAGCCCACCACGGAGCAGCAGCCAGCAGCGGAGCAGCAGCCCACCACGGAGCAGACAGCCGCGGAGCCTGAAGAAACAGGTCCGATGGTGCGCATCACCACCGGCGGCAAATTAGCTTCCCAGGATTACGACGTCCCGCGCTCCAAGGTGATGTGTTTGCGCCTGGTCGCGACCATGGTCGATGTCGATGATGACGAACTGCCAACCATACCCTTGCCAAACGTGTCCTGGCCAACCTGGGTTCGCGTGCGCGCATTCCTCGATTTGCACGCGAAGGAACCCATGCGCCCCGTGACCAAGCCTTTGCAAGACGACGATTTGACCAAATTGATGCAGTCCGAGTACGTCAAGTATGTGGACTACGACATCTACAACGACACGGCCCAGGAAGAATTTACCGAGCTGGTCCTTGCGGCCAACTATCTCGACTGCATCGAGTTATTGGACCTCTGCTGCATCAAAATTGCGAGTTGCATCAAGAACAAGACTCCGGAACAAATTCGCAATTATTTGCGTCTTCCTGAAGTGCCAGTGAAACCTGAGGATCAAGAATTGTTGCAAAAGGCTCAAAACTGGGTTAATAATAATAAGAATCCTTAAGTTTTAAATAGTCGCCCCAATACACTATCCGATAATATCCTTGGCTCAAGGCGTTCCGAAAATACGACACAAATTCGTTCTTGTCAGCCTGCTTCATCGCCATCCAGTCTGCCGCTACCTTCCAGTGCGTCGGCGGGAACGGACCTGCGTCGGGCGGCGTCAAGAACTGGACGCCGTGCACGCAATAATCTTCAAAGCCATACAAATAGAACGCCTTGTGATCCCGGCCGAACAAGAAGTCGTCCATATTTTCGTCTTCGCTGATGTTGATCAGGCGCCAATGTCGGGTTTCCGACATGAACCGCAGCATACAATGCAGTTTTTCCGGCACCGGTTTCAACCGATCGCGATAGAAATCGGCGGCCGTGAACGTGCTCGTGTGAATCGTTCGTTTCCCGTTCTGGTCACACGTGATCTGCATACAACCGCCCGTGAACGCGCCCAGTTCGTCAGGGGTGTCATGGCAATAATCATCCAGCAAAAACCGGACGACCTGACCTTTACGCAGGCGTTCCTTCGGATACACTTCCATCACCAACAACGGCGAAAAATAGTCCATCTGGGTGTCGGTGTCCCGCAACACGATCCGCACGACATTGAGGATCTCGCGGCAATTGCCCCAGAAACGATGAAACAAGTACGTCGCCCACAACATGACCGCGCCACATCGATCGGAGGGAAAATAGGCGTCACCGCACCACTTCCGCATGCTGTGCATCATCGTCATTGGAACCACGGGTTTTGGCAGAATCATGCTGAACAACCACCACAGCTCCGCTTCTTGCAAGGGATTCTTCACGGGATCCCTGCGCGCTGGAGACCATATGGTTTTCTTCTGCTCGGTGTCTCCCTCGCGATGAATACAGGTCGCCCAAAAGTAGACGTGTTCGTAGAACCGACGCGCGCGCAACTCCAGCCAGCATGTGAAGGTATCGCCGATCTTAGACGCGTGGGCGTCGAAGTGGAATTGGTACTTGTTCGCCGATCCTTCCACGGTTTCCTGGACGTCGGGCATACAAAAATCCGTCGGGGATTCTATGCGCGACTTCGTGACCACGACGACATCGTTGTATGTATGACGTATCAGTTCTTCGATTCGTTCCTCGGAGGGGTCTTTCGGCAACCAAGGCTCGCACACAAACACCCGAATCATCACACGTGGTTTCATCACAATCGAAATGTTTATGAAACATCCTTATCAGTCTATTGACCGCGACGCATCGCACTTGAAAGTCGTGACGACCTTGATCACCTTCGTCGTCCTTGGCGTGATTCTCGGCCTGGGCGTTGGCGTGTGTAACGAGCACGCCGACCTACACAGCATGACCCCGAGCAGTCCCATCCTGACCAGCGAATTGCGGGTCACCCAGACCAACGTCTACGGCAATGAAAGCGTGATGCTCGGGCAATCTGCCCCGCATTTGGTGTATGTCGACCCGGCCAGTCTGACCATTTCGAATGTCGAGTTCAATTGGTACTTGACGCAATTGCAGCAATATTCCATCTTACAACATCCGATCTATAACGGGTGGAATGCGCCCGAAGGCAAACTGATCTTTCGCTATTACACGCTCTACCGATTCGGCGAATATCGCGCGTGTCTCTTGCCCGAAACCGTCACCACGACGTTCACCTACTCGCTCTTGAGCTATATCCTGATTCGGCCGATGGTGAAACAAGAGGTGCACGAGCGTCTCACGCGGATGGCGCAGCACTGGCAGCCGACGATGTTGGCCGTGTCGCCCACCCCACCGCCGCTCATGGTGGCAGACCAGCTCCTTGTCAGCAACTACAATCTGACTGGTGTGGACCCGCGCCACCTTCGACAATGCGAAACGGAAAACATGTTCATCGAACGACAGAGTGTAGAAATTGCCATGTTGTTGGTTCTAGCGATCGTGATTTTGATCATATGGGCGTGTTGTGTATTTAAGTCTTAAATAGTGATATTCATTTGGGGAAGCAAATAGTCTACAAGTATGATTTTTGGGGTTTCCTTCAGCAAATAGCGTTCGATGGCTTTCAGCAACGACGCCAACCGAAACACATAGTCTTGTTTCGCCCACTCGTGCGGAAACATTCTCCAGACTCCGGCGTTCACATACGTCGTGTTCCACTTGCTCGACTCGCAAAGCTTGGTCAAAAAAATCTTGACGCTTAACTTGCCATTGTATGCGACATTCGCCGGCTTGGGCACACTCGAGGTTTTATCGCCCAATTGCCATCGCCAATCACAGTTCGGCATGCGACATCGTTCTTCGGAACAGTTGGCCAACAGATTTTTCACGTCGATCTGCGGCACATCGACCATACAGCAATTGGTCACTTTGGCCGGCACATTCGCGACGGGCCAGCCGTTCTTGGAAGTCACCCGTTCGACATAGGTCGTGAGGATCAAATTGTCGCGCACGACCCGCACAAAGCCAGTAATGGTTCCGTTCCAGTCTCCACACACATGCACCAAATCGACCGGCGGTGGAATCAAGGGTAGATCGACGCGGAGTTGCCATTTCCCACGAAGCGGTCGGTCGCGGTCAAACTCGCCTTCGAACTGGATATGGTATGGCGGACAAGCAAGCCAGGCAAAGCTGCACTTCCCGTGGCGCTGGTCGCTCTCCCACTGCCCGTTGTAGGTCACCGTATTGTTTTCAAACAGGAAGCCGTTGCCCCATCGCTGGTCGTGCCGATATTCACCCATGTAGAAATTTCCCCGCGTGTCGGTCGTCTTTCCAGGACCATGGCGTTTTCCGTGCTCGATGACCCCAAAATATGTCGTCAGGGTAGTCTTAGTCTTCGTGGCAGCCGGGTCGTCTATAGTCGGCGGCACATTGTAATACCACCATCCACCGCCGCTCGGCAATCCGTCCTCGTCGACGGTGCATGCGGACTCGATCTCCTTCCCTTGATGCACTTCGAACCAGTCGTTACCCGAGCGCCAGTAGCCGGCGACAAAGATCCCGGCAGTCCAGTGTCCAATCAAGCGGTACTTGGCGTCCTGCAAACATCCGTTCCCTTCGGGCTGTCCCTGCGCGTTGAATGTTCCCGAATAGACTTGCGCGTTTCGAAACTGTAATCCAACATCGGCGATCCGCAATTGATGCTTCTGGTCGTCCCAGCGAAGTTCCGATCCATTCACACACGCATCGTGAAGCCAGATACGCGCCATACCGTCCGGTCGTTGTTGCGCGACAAATCGGAACAGGAAAATGACTTCCGGAGCGAGCATCGCGTAGGCGAACAGACTGCCTCGATCGCCGCCCAACTGCACATGAATCAGACGAACGTGCGGTGTCAGTTCCAGGACGACTTTCCAGGTCGTCCATGCATCGACCGCGGCATTGTATAGTTGCAAGATCGATCCCTGGTCGAAGGCCCATTGGTGCTGACAAATACGACCGTAATAGCGCCATCGAGGATCTGGATCCTTCGAAGCATCGACGACCCGAGGAATACACGAGAATGTATCATCGATCAATTCGAATTCCATTTTAATTGTGTGTTGGCAATACGTTTCATGTCACCGGAAACAGGTCTGACCGGGCCGAGAGGCTGTTTTTTGTGGTAAATTTTTGTTCCGACTCACAATCAATTCGCGCACGATGAATCGCTCGCAATTCCCCCTCGTCTTCAGTCAATGGCTCGTCGACCATTGGATGCAAACCCACGCCGACGAAATGCAGTACCAGTTGGCAGCGATCCCGGCAATGGAGTTTTGTTGCCAGGCGATCCTCCTGGTGTTCAATCAGTGGGATCTTCGTTCCGAAGCTCAACTTCAACATATTGATCGCATGTATGATGACATGCATAAAAAAGTCTTTTACGACCCCTTGGTCACCCTTTGTGATCGTGTGCGACAACGCTTGAAATGGATGATTCGCATGAAACAACAATTACGGTTACCCGCAACCTTGGAACGTTTTCAAACGGACAAAATCATCGCCTGCTGGCCAATCGATTGGATTCCGCAGAGTCACTGGATTGTATTCTACGATCCGAACGTCAAAACCCCGAAATTGTCGCATCAACTGTGTCGGTTGTTCGCCGAGATGGATCGCCCCGCAATGATCTACGGATGTTCCCCATATGCAGTCACCCAAGCCCCCGGACAAAGGCCAGACCGATATACCACCAGCCATATCTCGACGGAATTTATCCATGCTGACCTGTTGGATATTCCCGTTGTTATGCCCATGATCAAAGGGGACCTGTTTCACCTATTGACCCATGTAACTCGACCATACATGCGCGCCTGGTTTACCAATCGCATGCAACAACAACCGTTTGTCTTTCCGAGCTGGGAAGGCAGCGATGCGTCGCAATTGGATCTTCCGTTCTGTGAAGCCGCCCATGATTGGTATGAACCAGACGCCGACGGCAATCTCGTGATGAAACGGTCCAGCTATTTTCGGTACTACTGGCATGGATGGACAAACACGATGATGGAAGAATTCGACCGGCACGCGACTATCCACGTACGTGCACTCACCCCGTCGATTACCAACAGTCTATTGCGTCCAAGAGAAGCTACCTGGTCGGCGATGGTTCCGACGGTGTTGCCATCCTCGACTCTGACCGCCGCCGCGGAAGAAGACCATGACGATTGGTTCGAGCACGCGACGTTTGCCGACATTGAACTGGATCCTGTCATTCAACCACCGGTCGACGCTCCCAATGCTCTACAGACTCCTCCCGCGTCACCTCGACCCTTGGTGGAAGAATCACCCGTCGTGGAGACCGTGGTACGTCCGAACATCTTTCATCAGATGATGCAGGTGGAACTTCCGCCTCCTCCTCCCGTGCAAGTATCCGGCAAAGGTCATTATCTGCAACACGGTGTCCATCCCTCGCTGATGGTGGAGCCGCCGGACGATGAAGACGCCCTGATCTTGCAGCAGGCGGAAATGGAAGTCGTGCAATCGCCCGTGTTGATGACCGATCCACCCGTGTCGTCTTCGACTACCGCGCGACCATCCAAGGCGGTGACGTTCCAGGAAGACGACTCCGACGCGGAAACGACCATGACCGCGGCGACCACGGCTTCGGGACGTAAGCGGAAAAGCAGCAAATCCTCCAAACCCGAAACCAAGAAGCGTATCAAAGGCGTGGTGGGTCTCAAAGACATGGGATATTTGCAGATACAAGACAATTTGCGCGCCGTGGTCAAATCCTTTGATCCCGTCCAGTTCGTGGCCCCGCCCATCATCTACCGCGTGTTGATGCTCAATGTCGTGGCATTGGATCCCGTGGATTGGCCGAAATTGTTCGACCGCATCTGCAGTCGCTGTTTCCACCACGAATCCGTGCGTGCCTATTTGGCCTACAAACTCATCACGGATTTCGCGATGGTGCGGGCGATGCGTTTGCATGGAGTGGAAATCATTTCCGTGTGTGACTTTCCTTGGCTGACAAGCTTGTCGGAGCCGAATATCACCGACCAGGAAGAACGATTTGAGCTGGGCTCTACGATGGTATGGGTGCCGCCGACCGAGGATGGCTGGAAATACGCGCTGGATGCATTGGCCGACGAGCTCGATGTCGACTTGGTGGATGGATGCAGCCCGCGTTGGGCGTCGGTTCCTCCCAGCATCCTGGCAAATCTCCGCAAAGAAGACAAGGAGCATCTAGGATTCTTGAACAGCTGGGTCATGGATGGGAACCAAGCGAAATTGAGTTGGTATTTTAGCGTGATGCAAGAATGGACTAGTCGCCACGGACGATTCAGCCTCACTTGTGCGGTGCGCACCATGTTTGGCGTAACCAAAAAGCCCAACGAGAGCCATTTCGTGAAGAATTTGTCGGAGGCCAAATGCAAGGACAAAGAATTAAAAAAGCATCTCCATGCCACCCTCTTCCATACCAAGACCGATGCCGATGTCGCGGTCGTGAACGGCCGCTTCGCGAATTTGTATTCCTGTCGCTTAACCTCGATCTCCAAAGGCCGAGAAGTCAAAGACATCAACGTCTGGTTGCCTGCCAATGTGGCCACGGCCGACGAAATGTATCCGATGATGGTGAACAGCCTATTCGGCAAAATCGTGAATCCGAACACGCCGTATCAGCCCCTGTATTCCCCGCACGCGATTGGAACCCTGCTTGGCGCGATGTATTTGAAAACGCATTGGAAGCCAGTAGCAACTGCCAATGTGCCGGACGCGGCCTGGTTTAACCAGATGTTCCAAGTCGTGAGACCGTTGGTGATGAGTTTGACAAATTCAAGTTTGGAAGATTGGATGGACAGCTGTGTGAACGATACACTAGCGCTCATGGAAACCAACACGGCCGCGGTCCATACCCATACGGATAAAGGAAATGTATTACTTCTTTCTACTAATGATCTTATTGCTTAATGATTAATTATTATTCGCTACGCACACGTTTGTTGGCGCCTTCCGCCGTTGTCTCTTCGGCAGCGGCTTTTTCTTCATTCTTTTTCTGCATCAATTCCCGCACCCGTCGCACTTCGGACTTGTAGTGGCGGGCATCCTGCAGTCGGCGGGTCAGATGGCTGTGGAAATCCGGGCTCAGCAAAATGTTGATTTTTTCAATCAGGAAAGGGGGATACATTTGTGAATTGGTTTCGCGGAATTTCATAACCGCCTCCATGGAGGGAAACCACACCACCAGCTGGATAGGGCTGGGCAAGGACGACGTGGTGGTTCCGCTCGTGTTAGTGTCGGCCGCCGCGGTGGCAATGGTCTGGCCAGCAATCGGCGCCTTGGTCATCAGGTTGCCCAGCAAGGAGAACTTGTCTGCGTCTGACCAAGAAGATACCCACCAGTAATTGATGAGCGGCAGCCACTTGTTGTAGAAGAATTCGTAGAAGTTGTCGTTGAAGAGTTCTACGGGGTGCTCGCTCTTGTACATCGGACATCCATTTTTCGGCGAGGTGAATTCGTTGCGCAGCCAGGCGTTGGCGATGCACTCGTTCACGTACGTCGGCTGAAAAGTATAGTCACGGTCGGGAATGCCGTTCAAGATGAAATCGTGGAAGTCGATGATCGGCAGCACATCAATGTCCGGCAACTTGCTCAACCCGTAGCGCACCGCGAAGCCCCGATAGGGATTGCTCCAGTAAGCAATGCAGTCCTTGAAGTCAGACGCCGATTCGTTCTCCATCGGGGTACGTTTGGGCTCCCATAGCTGTTTCACCAATGCGTCATAGTCATATTCGATTTTGGGGTGTTGATGGTGGTTTGTCCAATTGCGGCGAATCATCCTTTCTTAAATCTTACATCACACATTACAAACCTACCCGTTCAATCGCAGGTCGGCGGGAAACATCTCGCCACCTTCAGCCACATATCTTTCCATTGCGTCCACTGCCTCGGCGTCAAGATGCACGGGGTCTGTTGAAACCACAGGTTTTTCTTCTCGTCGATGCGAAACGGTCCAAACTCCACCACAGCCGCGCCTTCTTGGTCGGTTGCCACCTTCGCGGCGGCCGCGTCCTGAAACAGCTTGTCGATCGTGCCGCGCGAGTACAGGCGGTCCCCGCGCACCGCCAGGCGAAGAATCGTCGATAGCGAGGTCACGCCGTCATACGTCCAGCTATGGGTTGTTCCCTGTCCCGAGGTGGCGTGTCGGCGCGTCACGACAATCCGAAAGGCGATCTCCGAAAAGGCAATGGTGAATCCCCGGGCGGGCATTTCGTCATACTCCGGCTCGATGTGAAGGTGACAGTCCATATGCAGAAACTGGAAATCGATCATGCCGGAAGTCATTATATATTCAGTGTAGAGGATCTTGCTATGGGTCAAGGTACATTCCTTTTCCAGGGGCGTTTGGTTCAATAGGGCATGGGAGTGTAGAATGTTCATGAGGCGGCGGCAATCCATTGTGAAAACCGGCTGCAGATCGCGATCGCACACGCCTTCCCGTGGTGCTGCAACGCGCGCGGGGTCATCTGCCAGGGAAGGTCATCCTCGGCCGCGGAGTATCGGATCCAGAGCAACACCGGCCCGAGACTCAGGAACTCGCTCGTATCTGCGTCCAGGGCCGAGCGGGCAGCATAGGCTTGTCGCAGTGCGCGCGTGAACTGCGTCCAAGAGCGTTGTCCATGTGCGTCTGACAACGGAAACCACGGGTATTGTTGCCAGAGTTCGGCACGTCCGTCGGCGGTGGCAAACAAAGCCAAGCAGCGACGCATTTCCGATTTGTGGGGCAAGAGGGCAGGATCGCCCCGGCCTTGATAGGCGTCCCACCAGGCGTCAAGAAACGAAGACGGCGAGGACGAAAAATCCATCGAGGGAATGTTTTTCAAATTCCCGAAACAAAACAAAAGACGGAAACGTCGCCCCGCCGTTCCACAAATTCCTAAATCATGTCCGATGTTTACGAACCTATCCTTGACCCTAACGAAAACCGGTTCAGTTTTTTCCCGGTGCCTCCCGAGTATGTCGTCACGGTAGAACAATACTATCATAAGGCACAGGCGACCATCTGGGTGGTCGGGGAAGTCGACCTCGGCGGCGACGTCAAAGGCATTGATCTCATGCACGACACGGAAAAAGACCGCGGGGTAATGCGCTTCCTGACCTACGTCTTGGCATTTTTCCATTCGTCAGACGGCATCATCAACGAAAACCTCGTCACGAATTTCTGCCAGGAAGTGCAGCCCATCCAAGTGCGCGCGTTCTACACTTTCCAGATGGCCATCGAAACGGTGCATTCGGAAATGTACGCGCTCTTGCTCGATACCTACCTCAAGAACCCCGTGACCAAAAACGCCATGTTGGGCGCCATTCATACGGTTCCCTGCATCCGCCGAAAGGCCGAATGGGCCATGAAGTGGTTCGATCGCAAACACTCATTCGCCACCCGCATCATCGCCTTTGCGGCCGTAGAAGGGATCTTCTTTTCCGGATCGTTCTGTGCCATTTTCTACCTGAAACACTGCAACTACAACTTGCCCGGGCTGTTCATGTCCAACGAATTCATCTCCCGCGACGAAGCCTTGCACTGCGACTACGCCTGTCACATTTATCGCGACCTGTTGCACCACAAACTCGACACCGAAACCGTGCACGAGATCATTCGTGAAGCCGTCGACATCGAAGCCGAATTCATTCGGGACGCGCTGCCTATTTCCCTGATCGGCATGAACGCCGACATGATGTTGCAGTATATCCAAATGATCGCCGACCGACTCCTAACCTCCATCCAACACCCGATCCTGTACGGCGCCACACTTCCCACCCAATTTTCCTTCATGGATCAAATGTGTCTGCCGGGCAAAAACAATTTTTTTGAAAAACGAGTATCGGAATACTCCAAAGCCGGTAGCGGCGCAAGCACAATCGACCAGGAAGTGCGTTTTGATGAATCGTTTTAAGTTTTAATTAGCATAAGGACATGGCAGTTCCGGATGGAACCCATAGTCGAATTCTGCTTGGGTCAGCGGCATCATCGCGCGCCATTCCTGCATAACGGCAGAAAGGTCGTTTGGATGCAGAAATACCCACTCTTTCAGCATCACAGGACTGGGCGCACGACGCTCGTCGTGGATCAACCCTTCGATCGTGTCTTCATAGGTCACCACCTCGTCTCTGGCGAACCATCGTTGCAGATGTGTGAGGGCCAGTTCGGGGGTCAGGAGCGTGCAGGGAAGCGGCATCAATCGTCCGGGACGATACAATTCTTTGGGGATGCGGTCGAAATGATTGGTGGTGGCAATGATCATGCGTCCGCCAATGTTGTTCAGTCCGTCGATTTCCGACAACAGCGCCCCGATCATATGATTGCGGCATTCCGTTGTGAATGCGCGATCGATCTCGTCCATCACAATAATTCGGCGCAGCGTGGGCACGTGAACCGACATCGTGTCATCTTTGCAACCATTTCGCGGTATGTCCAATATTTCCTCGTTCAGAAGATCATACACGTCCTGCGGCACTATCAATTGATTGCTCGACACCGTCACCATGTGGCGATTGAATTCGTTGGCGATGGCCAGCTGCAACATCGACTTGCCACACCCTGGCGGACCATACAGCAAAATGCCGCAAAACCAGCGCATGTGTTTGGCCACATAGGCTTCGTGACTATGAAACATGCTTTGGATCTCGCGCAGGCGCGGAATATGCGGGGAGATCACCGAGTCGAACGATGCCATGATGGGGTTTTCCCGGTTGCGCAGCAGCTGACATTGATATACCCATTTGTTGGTGCGTTTGATGTTCTTGTATGCGGACAAGAGCGCGGACACGTCGCCCGTACTGCTATTGGCGAGCAACTCCTTCTGTTCGTCGGATCGTTCAATGTAGCTCAAATGATACCGATCCAATAAAATCGCATCGTCACGCTGAATACGTTTAGTGCCATTGCACTGTTGTTTCACCTGTTCGATAGCCGCTTTGGTATTCGACATAAACACCAAGTAATAGTTACATTGCTCTGCCCAACGCCCGGGATGAAATCGCCACGCATTCAAATTGAATGAGGTAGAAACACATCGCATCCAGACATGGTCGTTGAATGGAATAATGCCTCGCAGTGAGTCCTCCAGAAGCGATGGAAGCGAATGTGGAGCAATGAGTGCCAGGAATTGTTCCGTGGTCATCGTGCTACCAATATGCAGAATACCGGTCGTTTCAGAGGTGAGATCGAAATAGACGGAATGATAATGTTGAAAGGTTTCTAGCGGTTTCGGCGGTTCTGGGTCTGGAAGCAACATAGCTGCATCGGTGCGCAGAATGCATTTGTATGTCGCCATGGAAATCGGCGGCTCTGATTTCTTGTCGTCCTCTTCGTCGCTGTCTTCGTCTGTGGCGGAAGATGATCTCTCATTGGGTTGTCGCGGCGTTGATGTTTGAATCCACCAACCGTCCAGTCGTCCGTCCTTGCGGCGGCGTATCGGATAAATACCATCCTGGATCCAACGGGCGTCGAGGTGTTTGCGTATCAACCGACATTGCTCGTCGTAATACTGTAAGCGTTCGGTAACAAACTCGTTGTTCCCAAGCAACATGTGTTGAAACCAATTGCTCGTGAACGTACTGTTGCTGCCGTCCCACAGGTGGTTATGGCGACCGACCGTGCATAGACCGTAAATGCTCGAACTGTCAAACTCGGCAACTTCCGAAGACAAATCCCATTTGGTCAAGATGCGGTGCGGTGTTTGGCATTGCGGATATGCCTCCGCGACTTCCCGCAATAACCGAAGCGATTCGTCGCTCGCAAAGAAATGACTCTCGCTGAAATAAATGTGTCCGCAGTAGACCTCCACGGCGGGTATGTCATAATGCGGGACGCGAATGGGCGTCCAGGACAACATCTCCCGCTTCTCCGATTTATCCGCCGTGACAACATTCCATTGTGACTCGATGTGCAAATGACGACGATCGAAAATCGAGTAACGACACTCGGGCAATGCGAAGAGAGCAATCAACACGTCTTCCAGCGACGTCACTTGCACACCGGAACCATGCCACCACCACAACGCGGGTACGGGCGCCGGCGACACAGCTTCCTTGGCCTGGTCGGCGGATTCGGGCGTTGCAGTTTGTGTCCGTACCCCAATTGCATGACACACCAAAGTGACGACAATCACGGCAAGTGTCGACAAGATCACGGTCTGTTCGGACCATTCGGTCACGAAGGTGTTGACCGCGTGTAGAATGATCGAGGTGCACGCGATGTGGTAGGAGGCTGGCACCCACCAGTCATTGAGCAGCGAGGGAATGAGCGAGGGGAGAATGTTTTGCAGCACAGACGCCATGATGTTAACTGTCCGGCAGATCGGCCGACCTGCACATTCGTTTCTTACAACACAAATGTATCCACTGGATTGGCAATCGTTTACCAACCAGGCATCGAAGCTCGAAGCGATGCCATGGAACGGCGAACCGCCCATGAACCTCGATGACATGCAGCGTAGCGTCGTCCGACTGTTGCTGGGTGGACTGGCGACGCGCGGGTCCATCCTTGGCTTGCCCATGGGCACGGGCAAATCGCGTATTGCTGTCGCCGTGGGCATGCAGTATCTACGGCGGTGGGCGAAGTCCACACCTTGGCTCGTCATCATGGCCTCCAGCAATTTGTTTGGCCAATGGACCCGTGACATCGAATGTGTGTATCCCGGAATGCGGGTGTTTACATATAGCGGCAAAAAAGATCTCGCGGAACTGGATCAACTGCGCAACAACCATGCCACGGAGGAAGTCGTAGTGCTCATGACCCATTTTGCCGTCAACGCGTCGCTGCAAAAGCTTCCGCGACCCGGCCATGCCCCTGGCTGTTTGCCGATTGGGTTAGTCGTGATTGACGAAGTGCACCAGATGGTGAATGGCGAATGCGACCATGTGATCGCGGTGCGCAAGTGGCTACCTATCCGCAAATTGGGCATTACCGGCACCCCGTTTCATTCCAGCCGACCCGAAGTGGAAATGCAAGGATATCGAGCGTTGGTGGATCCGACGTCGACCAAGAAGACTACTCCCTTGCCGTATCACTTGCTCTGGATCGAGCAAGTCCCCACCGTCTTGCTACCGCCCGTGCATCGCGAGTACCGTTTCTTGGCGCCGACCGCCGAGGAGCGAGCGGGGTACGAAGCCTTGCTCGATGCCATGAAGAAGAGCTACGACATCTGGCAGCAGAAGCGCAAGACCTTTGGTGACCACCACGAAGATGTCAAGGCATTGCGTCAACGCTATGTCTATCGCACCGCGTGTGTTCGGGTATACTCCGCGAATGTGGAGACCAAATTGAAATCCATCGCGGAACGGGTGTTGGAGCATCCGGCGCAGGACCGCGTGATGGTGTATTGTTCCTTCGTGGAGCCCCTGCGCCGGGTACAGCAGTTGTTGGAGGATTCTCGCCCCGCCTTTTTGTACCACGGGGGCTTGTCCGAGAAGGAACGCACGGAAGTATTGCAGAAAGTGCGTGAGACTGCCGGCAGTTGTCTGTTGACCTCGATCCGCGCCGGGGGCACGGGACTGAATCTGGAGATGATCAACTTGATGTTGCCGATCGACAGCACGCCTTCGCAGGAAGAAGAGAACCAGGCGATCGGCCGCATGGTCCGACGAACGTGCACCGATCCCAAGCGCGTGGTCAACTACATGATGGTCGGCATGTATGATACGGCGATGCGGTACAAGGTATGGCCCGAGAAGGAGTTGGCGATTTGGCGCTTGCAACAAGGCCGCAAACAGCCAGAGGAGAATTACGGAACCGTCTATGCCGCCTTGAAATTGTTCGACCCGACGTTGACACAATGGAATGCCTTTTGCAAAAAACGACCCGCGTCCGACGACGCGTTTCATGTAGAATTAAAACGTTGTAAATGTTAATTTAACTACTACAAATACCCTTCTCCCTACACTGCGTCAACATACCGGCCCAAAATGTCCGATATGCTTCATTGGCATCATCGACACTGGTGCGATTCAAAATATCTTCAAGAAACGGGAGCTTGGACCACATGTGCACAAAGGCAATCACGTGGAATGCGCAATTTTGGCTGTACTGTTCCAATAAGCGTTTCACATTGAGGTCTGTAAATTTATCGACCATTACTTTCCAGTGTCGGACAAGGTGTGCGCGGTCAAAATACTTGAACAGATTCTTCCAGATCTTGTCCGGCACGTCTAGGTTGTTGTCCTTCGAGTTTGAATCGAAATAGGTGGACACGAATGCCGGTGTTGTCCCGCTGGTATCTTTTTCTCGCCGGATAAGCATGACGGTATAGTGACCCCCAGAATGTACTAACCTTGTATAGGTCCCCCCAGAATGTACTAACCTTGAATAGGTCCCCCCAGAATGTATTGGCAGAATCAGCGTCATTTCGGTCGTCATGTTCCGCAAACAGGTGGCGATGGCACCGTACATAAACAGCGAACCAATCCCATCTAACGGCAAACACGGCAACGCCATTAGTTCGTCAGTCGCCTTCGTCGCATTGTATCGCAATACAAGCACGTTCAGAATGGCACTTAGAACGGTTTCTTCTGTTTGTTTCTCACACGACGTGACCACGCTTTCAAGTGTGAATGTTTTGTTCAAGTGCTGTTCGGGTAACCACAAATGGTTGCCTAGCACATACCACAACTTGTCGTTAATGTTGCTTACATTTGTCATGATAAATTGATACTCACCGTTCCCGATCTCATGACGTTTCATCATATCAATTTCCATAACCAGATCAAGCAATTTCTTTCGATCGTCGCTAATACGCGGCCAGGTTATGTCTATTTGTTTATTCAAATCTTCACGGCCGAAATGAACACGAAATTGACGTTTTAGCATATTGAAGTAGGTAAAACAGACAAATAGATCGATGTTCGATTTGTCGAATTGTAAACTCTCTGCATAAATGCGTAACACACGACGCCAGTAATAAACAAGGGGATCAAAGAATGTCGAATCGTCGCGACGTATGCTTGTTTTGAGAAAGTTAATAATGTCTTCTACGTTTGGTGTGCTCAAATCATCTAGCAAAAAATAACCTGCTGCCAATACGTCAACGACCGAGGGAGATAACGACGTCCTGCCGGCCGCCAACCAGTTGTTCGTGTTGGTCAACGCCAAATAGGTCCGTGCAAATTCCCAAAACGTATCGGGGTTCGCATTCCATTCAATCGGCTTCGGCCTATCGAAAAACAACTTGTGGATATTGTCGTGGTCATCGGGCGAACCCCCGAGCGTTCTAGCTTTCTTGGAGTGTCGTAACATTTTCTTTGTCTGTGTTTCGAAAAATCATTTGCTATTCATCCACGCGGCGTTTGCATCCACTCGTGTAATGAAACGTGGTCGGTGCCTCCGCATTTGGATCGTTTTCGCTAGTGCAAATCCCATTGGCATCCACAAACACACGTTGTTGTCCACACGGCCGCATGGATTCCGGCGAAAAGATCGTCGTGCATACCTTGTGCGCCTCCGGACACGACGTCGGCACTTCCTCCGTGATTTTGTATCCGGCAAACGCTTCATGGGTCATGGCGCCCGGAATCATCTCGGCAATCTGCAACGGCGTCAAGCGTCGCATGGCGTGACTTTGTCCCTTCACCCACACCAAATGCCGACCGTCCGGAAACCGTTGCATCGAGACGCGATAGTTGTCGAGGAACTGGTAGTGTGGAATCGGCGGCGCCTCTTCCACATGCTGCCCCGACAATCGCTTGACAATATCCCGACGAGAAAGTGATGGCATCTTTACTTATCCGACCGCACGCGTTTCCGTTCGATGTCTCCAGACACAGTTGAAATGCGCATTCTCTATGTACAGCCGTTCGACACGACGCTCTGGATCGTGCGCCTCTTTGAAGACCACAAAACTTCCGAGCTCCATCTCTCCGCGCGCTTCGCCCATTGCACCTGCATCGACCACTGCGCCCAATATCTAAAACAAGCCGAAGCATGTTCGCCCACCCCCATCGAACCCTGCGCACACATCCAATGGATGTATCGCCGCCTCTGCAAACCCGACGTTTCCTGGTCCGAGCAGTACCGACAAGTAGAACAAACCCTACAACTGCATTGTGCGCCGGACAAAGATACCGACTGTGCCATCTGTCTCGAGTCAGTTGACCCGGAACAAACCTCCGTCTCCAACATGCATTGCAAACATTGGTTTCACGAATCCTGCATGAACCAGTGGCTGCGCCACACCGCACATCGCGGCAATTGTCCGTGTTGCCGCGCCCCCTGGACCACCAATGCGCCCATTCGCGTCATCGACGCCACCCACCAATGTTTTGAATGTTAACGCTTAATTCGTCATCTCCTCTTCTCGTTTTGCGTTCCACGACACCAAGGCTTCCACCGAACTCACCATCGTGCCGCCCAAATTGGTCTGCACGGTCTCCCACACGTCCTCAAACCCCGCGCAGTCCACCACCCACGACGTGTCCGCGCACAACGCCCACTGGCAATAGGTATCCGCCACCAACGTCAACAAATCCAGGTCAAACGTGGATTTGGACGTGCGCAACATCGGCGCAATCGTTTTCCACATACACGCCGGCAATCCAATCTCCCGCAACAACAGGCTGTGGGTGCAGGCCAGGTTGCAAAACACGTAGAGGACTTCGGTAACAATCATCCACTTCTCGACGCCCAACCGTTCCACCAACGCCGCGATCAACTCGCTGTCCTCGATCACCAGCGTCGCATAGCTTTCACTACACGCCACCACATTCGACAACAATTTCAACGTCTCCGCCACCATGCGCGGCGAGTCGTTCGGATCTTTCAGGATGAAGCGAATCGCATCCAGGATATGCATGGAAGTCATCTGGGGATCTACGGGCTGTCCCGTCACCGTCATCAACTCAATCGCCACGCTGTCACCCATCGATCCCATAAGCATCGCATTCAGCCATTGCAGCGTCTGGAACCGAATCTGCGGCAACAAGGTCTCGTCCACCAGATTGCCAAGTGATCGCGCAATGACCTGCATGCGCATTTTGGAATCGTCGCCCACCACGTCATAGTTCGCCAAATGATGAAGGATATACATGGCGTCGCTCCACAGGTTCGACTGCAGCGAACAATCATGCACGTCATACGCGCGCAAGAAACTGTAGCTTGCGAATTTGTACAACTCGACCAACACCTCGCGATTGGCCCCGTGGGTGATCAGCGATTCCAGCAACATCGAGTAGTACCACAACAACATGCTCCAACTGCTAATCTCCAAACACTCCGAGGTGATCGTCTCGGCGCTCATGTCGATCCGCAAGGGACGTTGTTGGTACAACAACAACAGCTGCGGCACCGCGCCTCCGTCTCGAATCACGACGTCGGCCCGATGGTCGGCCATCTGGGTCAGCACCACGAGGCAAGTGTCAAAGACCGCGGTGTCGTGGGTAGTATAGGCTTCCTCGGCGATGCGCATCAACATCGACACGACCGAGACGGGCAGATCCGCCAGCTGATCGATCACGGCGTTCACCGCGACGCGTTCCGTCGCTGCGGCCAAAAACTGCAAGACCGGCAAGCGACACATGGGGGTCATCAAGTGCGGCACCATCGCCGCAGCTACTTGACACTGAATCACCCGTTGCAGGGCAAACCCCTGGCCGAACAACAACATGCTTTCCTGGCTCAGCGCGGAAGTCAAGCGATTCAACCCGCCCAGAAGGACATCCGGCGACGACGCCGCCACGGTCGGGTGGGTGAGTTGCATGCAAATGGCCAAGACGTCGGCATCGGTCAAGGACCCAGCGGTCATGGGCGGAATCGCCTCCGAGAAGTCGTCGACGGGCGTGACAGTACCGCCGACCAATTTACGGCGGCGCGAGATGGTCTCTTCCTTGCTCTGTTTGCGCAACTGAATGCTTTGACGGCGATGATCGTCATGAATGGTCTCTGCCGATTTGACGCCGGCTTTGAAGGTACGCTGTGATGACATCTTTCTGTCTCCGACAAAAAAGCAATGACCTGTCCGATTTGTTTAATCGATTTGCCGCTCGAGGCAACTCCGTGTCTCCAAACGAATGTCGCGGCCGACACACCCCCATCGGCCGTTGTTTTTCTGCCGTGCCACCACGGGTTCCACGCCGTCTGTCACGACCTCTGGCTCGCCCACGGTCCCGCACAATGCTGTCCGTTATGCCGGGCACCGTCTGAAAGCGGCGGCGAACGAAGCGTATGCATGGAACGATCGCGACATCCGCGATATCGGTGGTTGCAAGAATGGGTGGCGGCCTTTCCTTGGTTGGCCGATGCACGGATGGCGGCCATGCTCGCGCAGATGGGCGATGGCGAAGACGAGACGTGGTGTCCCTGGAAACGGTGTGCGACCTGTGGCCAGGCAGCGTGTCGTCTCACGGACGGACGATTGTTGCCGCCCGAATCTACCGCGGCGGCAGCGTGTCCATTTGTGCCTGCGGAGTTGCGGTGCGAGACCTGTGTGAAGAAAACATGGCCTCCTTTTTCACGACCGAAGTGATCGAGCCGCTGCGCGATGAAATCCGCGGACAAATTGCCAAACTGATGGAACGCATGGAACGTGTCTTGTCGGAGATTGCGACGCGCGAACTGCGGCGCAAATTGTATGGCGATGCGGCCGCGGACGACGAGCGCGACCTGGCCGACTTCTTGGTGGATGAAGACGAGGCGGAGAAGCCGCCCCTGGTGGAAACGGAATCGCCGTGGTGGAAAACGATGGTGTTGTCGGTCATGCAGCCGATGTTGAAGCAAGTGATGAGCGAAATGCTCAATGATTTTCACGACGAAATGGTCAAGGCCATCGCCAAAACCAAATTCCAACTCGAGGTGAATGTGATTGAACAGACGCCTCCGCCGCCACCGGATGAACCTGGATTGTCCGCCACTGCCCCCATGGAAACCGTTGAGGATCCACAGCAGCCGCCCGTCTCCATGCAGGGAGGCGGCGAAGACGTCGACGATGCGACATTCGTCGATCCATTCCCGTATGAGGAACAAATGATGACCTAAAGATTAAAAAATGAATACTACTCCGCGTCGCTCCGCTACCTGGCGAAAGACCCAGGCGTTGCTGCCGCGCAAGACCGCGGCTGCGGCCACCGAACCCAGTGCGTCCCCTGCGTTGGAACCGCTGGAATACGTAACCCGATTGCGCAAGGCATTGTCGGATCGCACCAAAGGACTCATCTATTATTACGAATACACACCGGGCGCTCCGGCCGCGGGAGATGATGCCGTTCTCCGCGACTGGATTCAATCACACGGTCTGCGGGAAACCGTGGTCGACGGCAAACGGCGTGTGCAATTGCACGACTTGTACAAATCGTACCAACGAAACGAGGACGACGATGAACGCGACTTGGTCTGGAAAGCCATTTACCAGCAAAAGGAAGTCGCTCGCAAGCGTCACATCAAGGAAGTCTTGACCCTTATCCGGCGCATCCGCAAGATTCCGCCGTCGGTGTTGTCGCCGGCCAAGCGATACGCCCCGTTCAAGACGGACGCAAAGAACATGGTGCAGGCGTTGTCGCGACGCGGCTGGATCGAGCTGGCCGTCATCTACCGCAAACCCAAGGGCAGTCCGACGGCGCTCCCCGAGATCTATCCGCCCGCATATGACAAGCCGTCAGATCACCGATGTGAGAACGGATTCATCCAGGTGAAGCGCGGCGGCCGCGAACATCCCCGACTGATTTGTCAGTGGAACCAGAAAGTCTACAACGATTATTTGGACAAGATTCCGCTGGTAGCGTACATGCTGGATTGCTTTCTGTTTCTGAACCGCGACAACGTGGGTATCAGCAACGCCTTGCGCGCACTGGCGGTCTTCGATCTCATTTTGCGGGAACTGCGGGAAGCCAGGGCGCCCGTAACATGTTTCTCGGAAGTGGCCACCAACCCGAACGACAGCCGTATCTTGACCCAGATCTTGACCAATCCGAACGCGGCGAACAATGTGATTCGCTACAGTTTGCATTTGTGGTGCACCGACGTGTTGGCCAATGCGGGCCGCGACCGGGCGAGCGTGCAGCCGGTCATTGCGCGGTACACTCCCTATGTCCAGACCGAGTTGAAACCGTACAAGCTCGGCAAGCATCAGTCCAAATGCGCCATGTTGTTCCGCAAAACCATGCAACACTACTGTACGTTGAAGAATGAGTATTATGATGTGGTCCGCAACCTCATGCACGCACACGCGCGGTCCGTTTGGGTCCGACAGACCACGGACTTTGATTCTCCCGACACGACACCGACGGTGTTGGAACAGGTGCGCCGCAAAATGAAAAAATACGATTTGGTGCCGTTCAGCGATCACCACCAATCGAACTTTGGGTTGGTGTCGGCCGTCAAGTTCTACGAATTGATCAACCACATTTTGATCCTCGGACGGGCACGACGGTCGTGGGCCGCAGCTCGATCGGTACCGTCCAGCAAAATCCGCGTGGACGCCAGCGACATGATGCATGTGTATGTGGACGATCTAAAGCAGATGAAACACGAAGCCCAAAGCACCATACGACACGTGTCCAAATACATCAAGGAGTCCCAAATCCCCGAGCCCATGCGTCCCTTCTACGACGCATTGATCACCAATTACCGCCGCGAACTGTACATACGACGCCACAAGCCCGGCCAGGGCCAGCAACCGAAGAAGAAGGTGGGCAAGAAGAAGAACGTGAAAAAGGGTCACATACTCGACGAACACGGGAAATTAAAAGTACAGCCCATGAAGAAGATGCCGGCGGAAAACCAGCAGACCGAAGCAAACAAAGCAATCGAGGCAACCGACCATACCACGGCCGACATTGTGGACGCGGTCGAGCGCAATGGCATGGGGTTTGAATGAAGAGGAGGGCGAACAAGAAGATCCCGAGCACACCCATTTTGTGCTTCGGTGGCGCGAATGTCTTGCCTGGTGCGCGGAATACTGGGACGATGATCACGTTTTGGCCCAGTTCATGGAACGTTTGTTTGCCCTGCAACGATGTCCGCGGGCGACCTTGGATCTGACCGTGTGGCATCCACAATTGTCTGTCGCACACACCTTGTTTCACCAGCTTGTCAACAATCGCTTCTATCTCGCGACCTATGAATGTCAGGTAACGTTGGGTGTGTGGACGGAACGCGACCGGATGGAGCGTTACATTCGCCGGTATCCGGTGTGTCTGCACGTCGTGGAACATTTTGTGATGCAACAAGGGATCCGGTCAAACACTCCTCAGGTGCGGGAGGCGACCGCCGAGCTACTAAAAAAAGGCGTGTCGCTGCATTTTCGTCATGGAACGCCGCCCCTCCACACGCCGCAAAATCGTGCGTCCGAGACTCGTCGAGCATGGACGTCATCAATATCGCATCCTCGCTCCGTGGATCGCCGCGTTTATCGCCGGACAGGATTTTCCGCTCACGCCGATGACGAGACGTTGTCCGCGCGGATACGTCAAAAGCCGCGGACAGAACACGAACAAATGTCAACTGTCCAACAGCCGACTCGCCAACGTGTTTCGGCAGCGAGTCTTGTCGGACCTCTCGAAACAGGTCGGCGCTGAATTGTACAACTTGGAAGAATATTTGTATCGGCGCGAAGCCGCCAATGTCATGTTTGAGAAGCACCGCGAGCGACTGGAGGCCTTCTTCAATGCCGTGGCCGTGATGAATACCGATGAACGCAATCTGTATTTTCCCAACTTGCCGTCGAGTCTGGACGCATACATCGCGACGCACAAACCCACTTGGGACAATCATATTCGGCAACAGACGAAACGACTCATACATCGGTACTTTGCCGAATCACCAACCGGTCCGGCAGCAGCTCCCGTTCCCGCAGCTCCGGTTCCTCCGGCTCCAGCCGCAGCTCCGGTTCCTCATCCTCCAGCCGCCGCGCCCGTTCCTCCACAGGCAGACGCCGCAGACGCAATTCCGGTCGCCGACACGCAACGAGAACTGCAACAACAACTGATAGACGATTCCGCCACCAACCTCACTGATTCCAAGCTAATGCAAATATTGAACGATGATTATCATTACAATGGTTAATTAATGATTAAATGAGACGTATGAATTTCCATGACAGGCATAGGGTCTACAAACTGTATGATGTCATCGTTATTTTTCACATAGCACATGAGCACCGACAACGTGCGCGCCATCCTCGGTTTGGATTCTCCCTCGCGTACCAGCGGAATCGCCGATGGAATTGCGGCATTGTCGATCCCCCAGCTTTTCATCTTCCCACGCAACTGCGGATGTGCGTTCAACAAGGCGTTCACCTGCTGCGTTTCCATGGGCGACAAGAGCGGTGGTCCAAACTGCATGGTGGCATGCACATGTGAGGCCGGGTATTCTCGTTCCACGAGTCCGGTGTATACACCGCCAGCGTATCGTTGGTTGTCATACTCGAGGATCACCGACGGCGGAAAGGTAAGTTGACCCTCACCATTCCAACATCCCGCCAACCGATCCGTCACTCCCGTCACCGCCCGACCGTGCTCAAACGTGCCGTGAAACACCACTTCCTGACCGCGCTGGTTCAGCAACACGGCGCGACCCTGTCCGTGGTATTTCCCACCACTCCATTGGCCGCAATAGACTTGGCGCCCGTTTTGCGTCAACACGCCTTCTTCTTCCACATCATGCGCCTTGGTGTCGAACACCGGGCCTTTATACATTGTGTTGTGGACCAAATCGTAAATGGTCGCTGTTGTGTTGTCCACCAACTTTCCCTTCGCGAACATGCCGACATACACCTGGCGGCAAGGCAGGGTGGAGGGATTCTTGAGCATCTCGGCGGAAACAAGGGTGTTTTGCGGAACATCGATCATCATGATACCGCTGCCCGTAGGCATCCCGTCGACGCTCATCTCGCCGTAATAGATCGTGTCTTTGTTCATATCAACATGCATCGTCAGCCATCCAAAACAACGCGGAGGATTCACCGTCCAGTACCCGGACACTTTGACCTCAAAGTCCTGCGCCTTTTCCTGGTCGCGCATACGCATGGTCTGGCTGCCGACCCCGCATCGCTTTCCTTGGTAAAACGGACCATCGTAGGTGTAAGTCGGCGTGCGAAGCTTTCCATGCAACGGCAGACCGTTCACGTCGAACGTGCCTTTGTAGACCATGTGGTCATTCGGCTGCTGATCGATCCAGGAACCGCCCGTCAATCCTTTGCCGTTGCGCGAAAAGTTTCCTTGATAGGTCACCGTGCGCATGACACCATGTTCGTTGCGATACTCAATCATGGCAGTGCCCGTGCCATGGGCCATGTCGTTGAACCACTCGCCGTGGTAGGTGACCACCAAGTGTTGGTTTGCATCCGTGCACCAAGACGCTTCGTACCGACCCGTGTTGCTCCGAACCACCTGAAAGGTATTCCCCACGAGCGACCACTGAACATCGCCAACATAGAGACGCGACGAGGCTGTCCATTTATGCTTCGACAAATCGGCCATGTTACGAAAGACCAGGCAGGATTCGAGATCATGGTCGTCCAGATGGGGCGACAAACTCCAGGTTACCGTCGTGGGTAAGCATCCAGAGGAAGAATCGACGTCGGGAAACAGAACACTCTGATCGAGATGGAGACTCTCCCACTCGATGAGTCGGTTGTTCTTCCAGGTGCCGCGCAGACTCAGGTTGTGCCATTGCAACCATCCATAACCGTCGAGACACATAAATCCGTCGACAGCACTGTCGGCAAAGCCGCAAAAGGAAAGCGATCCGACGAATTCAACTTCGTTGTAAAAGCAAAAAGATGCAAACGTCTTGTCGTGACGTCGCGTAATACGGGTCGAGCGGAAAGCGGTTGGGAGTTGCATTCAATTGTGAAGAAAAGGTCCATGAGCACTTGGTACTTTTGCGAGGAGCGCCAGCGCTTCGAGTTTGTGCACCAAATCATTCTGGTGCAGAAAGAACCGTTGGAAGTGACCATGTATGAGGATGTCGGTGTGATGGGTTCAAAATGGATCGCCGAGCGCGAGGTGGACGAAAATCTCACGAATCTGTCCCTGGCCGACTGTGCGAGACTCATTCGCGAGGCGCTGCGCGAAGAGATTCAGTGGGACGTCACCGAAGAACACAGCGTGCCCTACCGCTGGGACTTGCTCATGCCCCAACGTATTTTTCGAGTCACCGGGACGTTGCATTTGCATCCGCATCACATTCGCGCAGTAGGCAAGGTATGTTTGCACGGTACCACCTCGTTGTGGTGGGACGGCGAGCGGGTACATTCGGTGCTCGGCATCGATCTCCTGCGCGTCATCACCACGGCCACCCAACATCCGCAATGGCAACTGATCGACCACGACGGCAGTCATTGGATCTTGCACCGCGACTTGATTCATCATCGCGCGCCGGGGTACGTGCCCAGCGAAGACATTCAACGGGCCGTACAGGCGGCCGTGGGCACGTTCCTGATCCAGCAACTGTTTCAAATCGGGTCGACATAATTGAAATGAAATTGCGATTGATTCCACGAGACAGCACCGCCTGTCGCGCAGTAGACGTACATAACCTGACGAAGGGCGCCGTCGTGCGCAAATCGATTGGCCGCAACCTGATTGCACCGTCTTCGAGTCATGCCAACCAGGTAGAGTATATTCACCTCGTGGTACGCGTAGACGTGAACGGCGAATGTATTGCGACGTGCTACTCCCGAGACCACCGAAGCAGTCTCAATGGCCAGGAAATGATCCACGAACAAGAATACCCGTTGCGAGACGGCGATGTGATTGGTCTGCTGCATTCGGTGCAAGCATATCTCTACGACTGCCAGATTGTGAAAGAGACGCCGCCGACGATACTGGGCAAACGCAAAGTTGTTCACCAACAGCTGTTGACCTGTGCTGTGTGTTTTGATTCTCGTCGCCACAGTTCGTCGCCGGCTGTGTGTTCGACATGTGCTTCTGTAGTAACATCAAATTATTGTGTAACATCGTTAAGTTAAGATTTATTTGCAAAACAACAACAATTGGGTTTTTACGTCTTGCCATTGCTGCACTTCTTGCGCAGACGGCGCCACGTCTAGCGGTCTTTCGCGAATCACTTGTACCAAGGCCGGGAAGTCCGTGCCCAGATGCTGCAGGATGGGATCGACGTCCAAGTTCATGTCGTGCAGACATTGTTCCGCCAAGGCCGCGAGTTTCGTTTGGTCATTCACCTGCCCGCCGGGTTTGGAAAAATAGGCCAGCGGTTGGTAGGCATCGAAACATGTCATGGTAAGCGAGTGCTCGTCATATTGCTTGTTGGACAATATATCGACGATGGCGTCGTAGAGGAGCATATGCTTCTCCGACGGGAAGGTGAACACAAGGTCTTCGGCGTGGCGACTCATCGCTCCGGCTTTCTTGATTACGCGAGTACAATTCATCGGTGGAGTTTTGTTGTGACGATCGTCAGTCAACATATACAAAAATGGAAGAAGTACGATCTTACGACATCTTCGACACCCTGTTGGCCCGCACGGTTCCGAACCCCACGGATATCTTTGGCATCGTGGAACAACAGACGGGGTATCCCCGCTTTCAGCTCCTTCGCCTGGAAGCCCAAGCGCGGTCCAATCAACACGCGGACGATATCTGGAAGAAGTTTCAGGAACTTACGAACGAGTCTCCATTGCGAGTCGACGAATTGCGGGAAACCGAGATGCAAGCGGAACTGGCCAACACCATTGCCATTCGCTCCAACATTCTTCGACTGCGACCCCAAGACATCCTCGTGTCGGACATGTATTACTCCGCCGCCGAATTGGCGCGCTTGTTGCAGCATCACGGGATTTGGAACGATCGTATTTTTGTCTCCCCGGGAGGGAAACACTCGGGCGACATGTGGGTAGTCTTGAACCACTTCTATAAGATCGAACACCATGTGGGCGACAACGCGCGGTCCGATGTGGAGATGGCGCACAAGCACGGTATTCCCGCGACCTTGACCACCCTGCATGCCTTCACGCCTCTGGAATCGCGACTCGACGGGTCTCTCCGGCGTCTCTTCCGCACCTTTCGTCTCGGCAACCCGCATCCCGAAGGCTCCCTCGAGTACAAACTCTACGACCAACAAGCGCGGCTCAACATCCCCTTCATGGTCTATGTCTGCCACCGACTGAAACAAATCCTATGCACGGAACGACGCACGACGGTCTTGTTTCTCACGCGGGACGGATGTCTGGTGCAACGACTCTTTCAATGGTTGTTTCCGCACTTCCAGGCCATCTCGCTAGAATCCAGTCGGCGCATGAACCGGAATCCGACCGATGGATATCGCGCGTATCTGCGCAGCACCTATCACCCCGGCTGTGTACTGTTTGATCTCCAGGGCAGTTTCGAAAGCGGGCGCGCGTTGTTTCTGGAACTCTTCGGGCATTACCCGCGCATCTTCTTCGTGGATTTCGCGCGACCTGCCATGTTGTTTCCCGAAGTCACCTACGTGGCCACCTGCTCGGACGTCATCGAATCACTCAACCACGATTGTCGCGGACCCTTGGTGGACTATACCGACCGACCTCTGCGCGGGCCGATGGAGTATCCGTACCGACTGATTCGGATCATGCACGACGCCGTGGAGGCGTTTATGCAACCGGCGGACCATCACGCGCTTTGCTCTACGCATGCGCTGTTTACCGACGACGTGTTTTGGGGATCCTATTATCGTTTCCAAGTATCGACCGCGGACCGTGTGCTTCCCGTGCACGCACCTGTCCACCCATCCTTGATCGATCTCGCGAAGAAGTATCGGGTGGTCATCCATCCGGTCTACCAAGAATTGATCAGTGATGTGTTGGCGCGTCGGCCAAACCCGGCGCAACCCTTCGCGCTGCTGGACCACGTTCCGCGATTGCATCTCTGGAACGAATATTTCTTTGGGTTGGCGATCCTCACCGGCGTCGCTCCGCACGGTGGGTTGTTCGAGGCGATGCCCCCACACTTCCGCATCGTCTATGGTGGCGTGCAGAAATTGCAGGGAACGACATACGACTTGATCACGGCATCGCGCGACCACCTCAGCACTCTGTGGCCATTGCTTCGCGAGGGAGGATGTTTCGTGATTGAGCCTGGTTTCACGGCTCCGTCGCGCGAATATTTAGAGACATTGACCACAAACATTCGGTGGGAAGAATCAATGATTATTTTACATAAGTGTTAACAATGACGCCTTCACATTCGAGAATCACAACTGAACACACAGCCACATTTCAATTATGACTTACCAAAGCAAGTGCCGCGAGAGGTTGTTGGCGGAGTAGCGATCATGCTCCCAGTCGCCACGAGTGTGGCGCGATCGTGTTTGATAGTTTGCGCGTCGTTGACGATCATGGTGGCGTGTAAAGTCCTCATATCCACGCTGACCGAAATGTACCCACCCGCCATCGGGTCGCTGTAGTTTGTATTTTTTCTGTGCCCGGTCAGACAAGTAGACGGGCACGTGTTTGCCAAAGTAGCTGTTGGCTTTGCGTTGTACGATACGCGGGTTGGACCATCGCCAAATGGTGTCGGACGAGGCCGCCTGCGTTGCTAACGTTTCGGAATGTGACATGGTTAGGTTTTTTTAACATTTACAGATTCGTGGGGGTGCGGGTATCGCGGGCTTTGCGATTCCTCTCGACATCCTCCGGGTCTTCAATCACGTCGCAATCGTCGTCTTTCATCTTGCACGCCCAGCCGACCATTGGATAGACTTTTCGCTCTCCGCGGGAACTCAGTACCTGCATCCACGTTCCCCGGACCATCTCTTCGTGACAGTATGGACATTTACGGCTTGACGTTCGGTTTGGTTGTTCTGACATTTAATTGTGTGTAGGGGTTGCCACCCCTACGACCCGTTCGCCGCGTCAGCGAGACGTCTACTATGCACTTCCCATCAGGCTGTCGGAATCCGTAGTAGTAGGGCGCCGTCCACGGATTCTTCTTGCGCAATTTTGCGTATATAAGTCAGGTTGGCCATGAAACTTAAACGGTATTTGTTTCCGTCGTATGGATGGATCGGGATGCACCATAGTTGGTACCGCCGCCATACCTAATCATCCTCCTAGATTGCAAATCGATTGGTCGTAATGTCTGAATAGTGGTTCGGTCTCGCGGTAGAAATAACAACAATTCGCGCGTGGGATGAGTCCAAATCATTTGAAATATTTCTTGTTGCAGGGTATTCGAGTGAGGGTTCCATGTCGGTGACGTCATGATGGCCGCACAATCCTGTGGGTACTTTGTTGTTATATAAGTCATTCCAAAGTATCATTTCAATGGAATGTTGATGTCGAAGGCTGTGTCCATGATGGAAGAGTCGTTTCATCAACAACGGTAACACCCCGAACCCCCCGCGCGCTGCGCCAGCGAGACGTCTACTTCCGTCGCAAGCCCAAAACCGCATCGAGCACCGCAGCGGGGTCGTAGGGGTGGCAACCCCTACACACAATCCAAATGCAATTGGACGACGAGACGTTGCGTTCCCAGGTCAAGTTATACCTTGAACGTCGCGAGCTGTACCCGCCGATCGGCGAGTGGGACGTGTCGAAGGTGACGAGGATGGACGGGTTGTTTGAAGACACGGAGTTCAATGAACCGATTGGATCGTGGGACGTATCCAATGTCGTGTCGATGAAGGGTATGTTTGCCGGCGCGACGAAGTTCAACCAGCCGATTGGAAGGTGGAACGTGGGCCAGGTGACGACAATGAAATCCATGTTTCGGGGCGCCTGTTCCTTCAACCAGCCAATCGGTAGGTGGGATGTGTCGCGCGTCGAGGATATGGAGTCTATGTTTTGGTCGGCGTTGAGGTTCAACCAGCCCATTGGGGGTTGGGATGTGAGCAATGTCACCACGATGAGTAATATGTTTTTGATGGCGTATGAGTTCAATCAACCGATCGGTAAGTGGCAAACGGGCCGGGTCGAACGCATGGATGCAATGTTTTTGCTGGCGGGGTCGTTCGATCAAGCGATCGGCGAATGGAATGTTTCCAAGGTTACGAATATGAATCGAATGTTTTGTCAGGCCCGTCGATTCAATCAAGAAATTGGCGAATGGGATGTGTCCCAGGTCCGCGATATGAGCATGATGTTCTGCAATACGTTGTGCTTCAACCAGCCGATCGAGAATTGGAACGTCGAGAACGTCACGGATATGTCGGCAATGTTTGAACGGGCATATCAATTCAATCAGCCGTTGTCGCGATGGAATGTGTGGAATGTGAAGGATATGGGGAGTATGTTTAGGCGCGCGTTGAGCTTCAACCAATCGCTGCGATTGTGGAAAGTGAGGCCGGGAACCAACCGGTCAGGGATGTTAACCGAAGCGTCTTCATTCGACGTACTGGCTAACGTGTAAGAATGTCGACGATTTCCGACTCGTCAATTGGGCACGGGGTGAGATAATCCAAAATCAGGAAATGCAAATCAAAGGGGAAATGCTTGGCTAGCCACGGCCTCAGCATGCGCACATACACCCCCAAGACGTCGCGCCAGAAGACGTATGCTTGTTGCACCACCGGCAAGAAATTGCTTTCGCGCAAGACTTCGTCCGGGGTCGAGGTCAGTAGTCGATTCCAGGTCGACAGATCCGATCGTCGGATGTGCACGTGTTTCGGATGAAACCGATAGGGATGGTGGGGAGCGTCTTTCCACAGCATGAACGAGAACACACATTGACGTCGATCCATCGCTTCGAAATCGGACGGGTCGTGCCAACTGAACGTCTCGCCCAAATAGACAATGTAGCGAGGGTGCAGCGAATGCAGCCAGGCAAACAGCCGCGTAGCGAATGGCGCGGGATCGAGTTTGGTGCCGTGCAAGACGACAAGGAGAGTATTGTGGCTGTCGTGGAAATCCAGGTAGACGTTCGGCCAGGGACACTCGGAATCGCGGGCATGGGCAAAATGATGTTTCGCGCGCAGCCCCAAGGTCAGTCCCGGGGACATGATGGCTTCCCACACGTATAGTTGGACGGCCCCAATGTTGACGGTTCGTGCAAACCAATAGGCCATGACTGGGTAGACGGTATCGTTCACTTGCAGCGTGTTTCGATCCAACATCGTGACTGTGCCCACGCCGGGAATCTCGATCGGGGTATCCCAGGTGGTTTCATAGCGCAGTTCATTGTGTACGAGCCGAATAATGTCCATTTGCTTTCCCAGTTCGCGCCGAACGCATCCTGCCACTCCTAACGCGCGTGAATTGCAAGAGGAGTGGGCGGGGTCGTAGGGGTGGCAACCCCTACACACATAATCAAAATGCAACTCGATAACGACAATATTCGATACCATGTCAAGCAATATCTCGATCCGCGTACTCGCGACGGATACCCCGCGATCCACACGTGGGACGTGTCGCAGATCACGAATATGGACGGACTGTTTGCATACACGGAGTTCAACGAGTGCATCGACGACTGGAACGTGTCCAACGTCCAATCAATGAAACGGATGTTTGCCGGCGCGTCCAAATTCAATCAGCCGCTGAAGTCGTGGGATGTGCGCAATGTGACCTGTATGGTGGACATGTTTTGCTGCGCCAACGCATTCAATCAGCCGATTGGGAATTGGAACGTCGGCAAGGTGACGCATATGGGCGGAATGTTTCGAGATGCTTGGTTGTTTAATCAACCGATTGGCGACTGGGATGTCTCCAACGTGGTGGACATGGAAGGAATGTTCAATTCGGCCGTGATGTTCAACCAACCGATCGGAAGTTGGAATGTAACGAGCGTGACCAACATGAAAGCAATGTTCTTCTCGGCCGTGAGTTTCGACCAACCCCTCCCCTTGGCGGCTGGAACACCTCGCAGGTCACGGACATGAGCCGTATGTTTACCCGGGCGGAGCGTTTCAATCAACCGATCGGGGACTGGGATACGCGGCACGTGACCAATATGCAATGTATGTTTTCGCATGCCTCGAGCTTTAACCAACCGATTGGCCGTTGGCAGGTTGCCCAGGTGACCTCGATGACGTCGATGTTTGCCTTCGCGAAGAGTTTCAACCAGCCCATTGCGGACTGGGACGTGTCCAATGTCGAAGATATGCGGAGCATGTTCATGCACACCGACGAGTTCAACCAACCGTTGGACTCCTGGAACATCGCCCGTGTGAAGGTACTCAATGGCATGTTTGCCGAAGCCGTTGCTTTTAAACAATCGTTGAATAGTTGGGTTACATTCCCCGTGTTTACTAATACTTTAAATTAACTATCGCGCATTGTTCCATACAACCGCGTTGGCGGGCACTGTTTCTCGAAATCGTTCCACTTGATCGTGGCGATATCGCTGCGAAAAATGCGTCAGCACAAATTCACACTCTGACCAGGCTTCCACCCACGGCCGCAAATGTTTCCAATGCATGTGTTTCTTCTGCTCGGCCGCGACTTCTTCGCTCGGCTCCAAAAAGGTGCATTCAATCACATGCGTGGCATAGCGTCTTGCTTCCGGATTCGTCTCCAAGGCCACGTGTGTCGTGTCCCCCCAGAACACGACGTGGTCCACCCAGTACTCTTCGCGGGTCTCCACGCCTTGCTTCGCCAGCGCGGCTATTTCCCGCGACGGCAATCCTTGCAACGCCGACGACAATCGTTTGCGGCATTCCGACAGCCCGTACGCGACACTGCCCTCGGTATGGTCCGGCTGGAAAAAATGCAGTCGATGTTTCATGTTCCGCAACATGATGTCCTCGGGCGGCGTTTCACCTGGCACCACGCCAATCACTTTCACGCGGTCGCGGTCATAGGTCGTGTTTGGAATCCCCGTCGTCGCCATGGCCCAGACATCCAACAATTGCTCCACATACGGACGCACGGCCTCGTGGCAAAACACCGTCGTCTTTTTGTCGTGGTAGAGTTGCGTGTGCAGATTCGCAATGTGGTCGGCGTGGGTGTGAGTCAAGCAAATAACCGTGCACTGGAACGGCGCGCTCAGTCCGGCATCGATCATCAGATCCGGTTCCAAGTACCAATGGGTGCGCAGACTGGCCACCGAGTACCCATGCAAGACGCGTCCCTGCCGCAACGGGCGAGGCTCCACTTCCCGCCAGGGCATCCAGACCCCATAGGTAGGCGACGGCAACGGTGGTTGCGACTGATGCTCCATTTTGTAACCAACCCCGGACAGGTGTTCGCCAACGTTCGAAACTTGTTTCACAATTCAAACAATGACCCAGCATTTGAAACTCTTCACCGTGCCCCCGACAACCCCGACCCTCACCATCTGGTGTCAAGGCGCCGCCCACGCCACGCCCTGGGAACCTCCGCCCGTCGACCCCGAGCTCGCGGCGTGGATCCAGACCAATGCCCACGTCTCGCTGCGCGAGCTGCGCGCGACACTCCGCCGCTTTGGATTCAGCAGCGGGATCCGCCAGGAAGGCGTGCCGATCGAGTGCACACATCGCCGATGCGTCATGCTCAGCGTCGACGCCCACCACCAACGCGTGCTCAAATTTCACTGGCATTACGCGCCCGTAGTGACCGAATGGGATGTCTTCGAGCAAGACGTGACGCAACCCACCGGCGATTCTGGCAACTGCTGTTTGCTTCCGGTCAACGAGACCCAGACGCCCGTCACGTACCAACTGTATCTGACCTCGTCGGCAATGTCGGTGACCTGGGTGGTTCCGCCGGGCGGCCAGGCACTTACGCGCTGGATCGTCTATGCATCTCCCCGCGTGACCATGCAGTGGTGCAAGGCCGAGGACCGTCAGACGACGTATCACATGCATATGGGCGACGTGTTGGAATGGGTCGGGTCCGAGCTGGACGCGGCGTCCCCGGCAGACGATGGCGGAGTCGTGTGGCACGGCGCAGTGACGCCTATGCTTCGATCCATGAGTGGGTTTGCGACCGAACCGTCGCCGGCCATGACGCATCACGCGAACGATTGGCACAATCCCGCACCGACCCTGGTGGGCGAATACTGGCGGGTGAATGCGCCGATGTTGTGGTACGAAGTAGCGATCCCCACCACGGCGCGCAAACGGAAACGCGGCGAAAGCAACGAGGCCAATCCGGACTGGGTGGAGTTTCAGCGCCATTGGAAGCGCGTCATGCAGTGGAGCTACGAGATGCTCTGGCGACCGTATTGGGGGCGCTTGCTCTATGACACGGATCCATCCGGCTCGCTGAAAACACTGCAGCCGCGCGTGGGTGAGTGGCACATCCACGCGCCGGGTCTGCGCCGATCCATCCATGCCTCGCTCACTTGGCTGGCGTTTGTGGAGATGCGCGACCCGTTCCAACTGGCCAGTTGGTGGCAACGTCCCTGGGCGGATCCCCTGGGCGACGAGCAGACGTGCGTGTCGGTCTCGGAGACCGTGGTGTGGCAGTGGATGGACATCACAGCGTGGATCCGGGAAAGCGGGGCGACCATGAACAAAGTCATGTTGTTTTTGTCGGTGTCGGTGTTTTGCGAACAGGAAAACATGTTGTCGCGGCTGTTGCGCGATCCGCATCCGATGCTGCGGTATAGTTGGTGCGCGACCATGGCCGGCGATTTGATGAGGTGGGACGTCATGTCGCTGATGGACCTGAAGAAGCAGCTGCGCGCCCAGATGGAAATGGCGGCGACCCAAGCGGTGGTGGGTCATCATTTGTCGGTCGCGACGTGGATGGCGCTCGTGATTGTGCAGTCGTCGCGGTGTATGATGGTGGAGTTGCTGGGCAACATCCAATCGACGCTGGACTACCAAGTGCGACGTACCCATGAATTGGGCGCCTATTTCCGCTTGCAGCGCGTGGCGGAGACGGCCGACGATCCTGGCAAACTGTATGTAATGCCGATGACCTTGTTTCAGATGGAACTGGACTGTGAAACGCACTTGTTGATGCTGCATCACCAAGACCGCCGACCTGCGCCGCCGAGTACCGAGCAACTGACACAGTTCTGGGAGACGTGGATTGCGCGGGGATGGGAGCGACCGTCCGAAGAACAACATCGGTATTTGGCCAAGATGATGGCGCCGGACGCCGGAGTAGTGCATGTGTTGCACGGGGATCCGGGCTGTGGCAAAACGGCGGTGGGTGTCACGTCGTGGGTGATGGCCTGGATGGATCACTTGGCCGCCTGCAACGAGCAGTTCATCGTGTTGGCGCCGACGGGTCGCGCGTTCAACGAAATCGTCTTGAACTTGCACGACAAGGGGACGATCTACATGGATGCGTTGCCGAAAGAGCAGCGCGACGCGCGGTTTTTGATTCCGACAACGAACCGCAAGACGCGCCGAATGCCCCCTGAACCGCCGGTGCATACGCTGGAGGATTTGTTCGCCAACTATACCTCTTCGGAGATTTCCAAGGCGAAATGGATCGAGATTGTGAAGAAGCGGATTCGGCAATTTTACGATAACGAGGTGCGGATCCACCAGTCGCCGTACTGTTTGTTCAACAATGCCTTGTCGGGCACCGTGCATCGGTTCCTGGTACGCGCGCGCACCATGTTGTCGGATATGCGCATGGACAATCCAAACTCCCTACATCGCGTGCGAAGCAAACCCTTGTTTTTCGTGGTGGACGAAATGTCCATGAAAGACATGGTGCTGTTCGGATCCCTGACGCAGTTGTTGAAACAGATGGTGACAGACCACGGCTTTCAGATCGGGGGCATTTTGCTGACGGGCGATCCGCGCCAATTGCCGCCGATTCAATATGGCGCGGTGTTTGACAACATGGTGCACAGCTGGCCGGAAGTGGCGCATTATCGACAAGTGCATCGCCAAAAGGCGGGCAATATCCAAGACGTGGTGCAGCAAATCATCCAGGCCATGGACAATCGCACCGCGTTCTCCTGGGGCACAGACCGGGATATGCCGCAAGTACATGTGGTGTCGGCGAGTGCGCATCCGGAATTCCAAGGACGCGCCGGCGGTCCGGTCAATGACGAAGAGGGAGAGGTGTCCGACGCCCGCATGCAGACGTTGCACAGGATCGCCACCCACATGCGGTACGAAGATCAGTTTGGCAAGTGTGCCATCATCGCCGCGTATCAGAACGTGGTGGTGAACGAGTGGAATCAGTATGCGCAGCACTATTGGCGGGACATGGTGTATCCGCGCATGTTTGGGGGTTCGCGGGTGCCTGCCTTGGCAGTGGCGGGACACATTACGCGCCATCGAAAGTTGTACATGTTGGATCGCGTGGTGCGGATCAAGAACCACTTGACGTCGGAAGACCGATTGTTCGCCAACGGCGACGACGGATTGTTGGTGCATATGCGATTCGGTCCCCGGACGCGCAAGGAGGAATACCTGGTCTTCTATGTGGTGCGCGGACAGTTTGAATGGGTGGACAAGGATCAATTGCGCGAAGAGTTTCGGCTGGCCTATGCCCTGACGGCGCACAAGTTGCAGGGATCGACGCAGGAGCGTATTTTGCTGATCGAAGACGCGAGCGAGGATTCGCGCTATCATAGCCAGCGACTGCAATTGCCCTATGTGGTGGCGACGCGTCCGCGTGCGCAGTTGTCCATATATCGCAACGATGTGCCGACGCCGCTTGTCTATCGCTACGATCATCCGGTGTCGGCATTTTTCAACCGAGCGGCCTGTAATCATACATTTGTGAACTACGAAAAAGATACGTTGCCGCGCTATGTCATGTCTTAAGCGTTACAAATCACTTGTAATATAACTAGATGTCTATCGAGATCTTGGATTAGCCAATCGGCGAGTCGATAGACGTGGTCGGCATATTCGTTCTCGTCGCTGTTGTTGTTTGCATGTTGGTCGTCGAAGGAGCCGAGACATTCCATGATGATGTCTAGGTGCTGTGCCAATGGATGATAGTCTTCTTCGGCCTCCGCGATGTCGTGCAGTAGTTCGCGCACAAACGGCAGGCCATATTCGACCGTTGTAATTAAACCCACGAGGGTGCGTACTTCGTGCAGTTGAATCATTTTAATTATGAAGTTACAGACAACAATGCTACACGACTATCCAGGTCTTCCACGAGCCAATAGGCGAGCGCCATGACGTGTTCTTCATGGAAATTGTCTTCATAGGGGATTTCGGGCGCGTGACGTTCGTAGTAGGCATCGAGACACGCCATGATGGCATCGACGTGGGGTTTGAGCGGAAAGAACTGGAAATTAAGGCGGATCATGTCCTCGAGAAACTCACGGACCATGTCGGAGCCGAGTTGTTTCCAGAGACCGACATCGCGGTCAAACCGCGGACAGAACGATGCCAGGATGGCGCGCAGATGGATTTCCATTTTGTTGTGTTGTTAGCTCTCCCACATCGTACGATGATCAACTATCCACCATAAGGTTATTTCGAAAAATCCATGCACTATACATGCAGGTGGGGTATAGTCGCGCGGAATTTGTTTTCTACATGGTCGCTCGGGATTCCCCCGCAACTCAAATACTTGAAAACAAGTCTCGCACAACTGCGCGTCGATACGCTTGTCGCCGTACGGTAATGATTCGACGGAACACCATGTACGATCCCAACACATGGAACAGATCGCCACCTCATTACAGTCATGCAAATATCGCATGGGGCCTCGTACTTGAAACCTGGTTAAGCGCGGGCCCATGATGTCCACATATTGATATAGATTCATCAACAAGATAAGTTGGGCAAACCAGGGTTCTCGACGGGTAGGGATCTTGCCAACACATCGATAGTACGGATAGAATAAGATGCACCCATATTTCCACGAAGGAAGGTGGATCCGAAGACGATGGAGCCCCGCCACCGAGGGAATCAGCGTGGTTACCAGCGCAGGCGTATACCACGAAAACAGTTGTTCTTTTAACGATCGCCCAAACGCAATCGTCTGCTGCACCAACTGCACGGACTCTGCAAAGGTATTGTCAATGTTTTGCAGCCACGCCGGCAAGTGCGTCCTCCAGTGCGACGAGGGTCGAGTCAACCGGTGGAACAGTAGTTGCCGCATGTGTTGTAAATATTCGCGCATTGCCGCAACAAACAACTCAAACTGAATAGCAATGAGGTCGATCGATTGGTGTTTGGCATCTCCGTGGAAATTGAGCGATTGACAAACCACTCGATCCGAGAGCCAGTCGTATGCGAGCGTCCCGTCCAACATGACTGTGTCGGTGACGGTTCCCGGGTCGGGAACCGTGAACATGCCGGACGTGTCGGTCGTCGACAGACGTTCAAACATGGATTGGGTTATGTTATGAGCTGCTGAACTTGTTGGGCGATTGGAAATATTGCCGAAAACACTTTTGCACCGCGCGCTTCAACGGATCGGGAATCTTAGCGCCACTGTCTTCGGCGTGAATCAGGACGGTGCCGACGGTCTTGGCCGGCAACAGAGTCGGACAATGCATCAAGGTCCGCAGATCGTTTGCGTCGGGCATGTCGTCGGGACGTGTCGGCCAGTGGTAAGCGATGGTTGACACGGGAATGTCGAGGTCGTCGTCGAGATGCACCACCTCGCGGTGCGGCATCGTGCGCAGTTCATGGCGGATACGATAACGCACCGGATACGGCGCCTGAGGCTCGCAGAGCAAGAACCCGCCATGCATGTGTTTCTCGGGCAGCACCTGGAAATCGCGCAGGGCAGGATAGACTGTATTGGACAGAAACTCGGTCACGTACTGGGTGCCTGTCACCGCACTGTGGATGGTCAGGGTGCCAAGTTCGCTCATTTCGATTGTGATCGGCGGGAGATACGTCGGCGCGTGGCGTTGCTGCTGGAGGTGCTGCGTCGACGGGCGCTGCGACGTTTGGTTTGACACGCGCAGGGAAACAGTTTTGTCAAGAGCGACATTGGTTTGTTTTCTCTCGTAAGCGCGGAAGTCCAGGAGGAGGAACGAGGCAAACAAATCACAATCAAAATGGCACGTGCTAAGCAAACCTCCCGCAAAACCAAAGGTGGCAAAGCGCCTCGTGGACGAGCGCGAAGCGAACGTCGAGAAGTGTTCCACTATCGCATCAAAGACACGCCTATTTTGCAAGAAAGCGATCTTGAAAAGTATCAACAACTCGCCGCGGAAGAACATGCCTTGCGCCAACAAGATGCCTTGCGTCGATATGAAAACGAGCTACGGCATCATCAAGCCAGCTATGAATCATATCTCAAAATCTTGGAACGTCAGTGGCTCGTGTTCAAGGCGGGTGAAGACGATACGGCGATAAAGGCGTGTGATTTCGGAGAAGAAGAGGGAGAAATCAAGGACGATTCCGAAGATTCGGAATCTGAAGAATCTGTAGAAATTGTAGAATTGTGTTGAATCATTTCATAACTTAACTATGTCACATAATCAACCCAAAACGATTGACGACCGACGCAAAGTGTTCACTATCGCAAAAACACCTATTTTGCAAGACCGCCGCCGCGGCACACCAAGCCGCATATGAAGCGTATATAATCATTAATTATTATTACATCACAATTCATACTTGAATAGATATGTTTTTTTAAATGGATCAAACAACGGTTGGTTTTCCAACAAGGTCCACATGGTGTTGTGGATCACCCCTGCCAGCGACGCGAGAAACACAAGGGTGCGGCTTTCGTTGGCCAGGTATATTTCCAAGTGCACCCACGCCACATTTCTCGGAATAATTTCGTTCAGGCGCGGCGCACGACCCGCATCGTTCACGCGTCGTTTGCGGCTCGAATATTTGAGCTGATACTCATCGATGGTCAGGTACGTTTCCAACTTGTGTTCTTTGCAAAACGCTTCTCGCAGTTCATACACTTCCTCCGGAATGTACTTGACGTTGTCCACACAGGTTCCCCAATAGGACGTCTGGAACACTTTCCGCGCCGTCGCGTCAATCAATTGTGTATATCGAAACACAAAATCCTTGCAATACTTGACAACCGTCACGCGAAATAGTTTCAACCGCACATTCTTCAACAACGTCCATCCACGCTCGGCGGCGACCGGAAACAGATGGTCGTCCCACATGCATTCCTTCGGGTAAGCGACCGCCATGATCTCCTCGACGCCTTCCGTACGCCGAACCTTGTAGAATTCAATGTCTAGAAACAGTTCTTTCAAATAGATATCCTTCCCGAATATAGTCAAATCCGGCTTGAATTCGTCGGGCATGTTGAAATCCAGGTCGACCGCCCTCAAAATGCCAAAGAGTTCGTTGAATTCCGCTCGATCGGTTAGTCGGGTATTGCACGCCATGTCGCGGGAATAAAATGTGTTGCGAGAATGTAAACCAGCAACAACTTCAACAAGGGCGTACGCATGTGGCGCACAATGGATGATCCGGAAATCGAGGAAACGACCGTAACGCCTACGAGCGCCTGTTGCAGTACGTAATAGCGCCATACCGCCGACCATCCGCCCAAGTCGTCCCAGACCGAAATCATCCACAGCCACGTGTCGACACCAATCAGAAAACCCATCCAAGAGCGACCCCAGGGCAATTGGTCGACACGAAACCACAACAACAGCCACAAGACCAATTGCATCCACAGTCCGCCGCCGTCCGGTCGCAGCCATCGTCGCGACCGACGGATGAGACTCCATCCATACAGAACGACCAGTCCCAGCATCATCCAGACCGCATAATACGGTCCCAAGCCCGGCGCCGCTTCCAGCACCAGCACATTGTCCACCGACAAGGCCAACAACCATAACCACACGAAGACGTCCTGCATGTTTTTCCAGAGGGGAAATGTCATGAAAAAACGGAAGCCCCGCATGTTATCCTTTTGGACCGAAGACATTGCCCGCACACTCACGGTGGACCAATGGATGCAGGAATGGCAATTCAGCCAGCCCGCATCAAACGCTTCCCACGCCGATCGATTCACCGCGCGCATGAATTTGTTGTCTCGCAGTTTGTTCGTGGTCGGACCCATCGTCTGTTTGCGCGAGGGTCGCATCGGGTCATGGATCGTCTGGTCGCTGGCCTTGTTGCTGCTCGGCGCGGCGTATTATGAACTCTTGCCCAAAATCCAAGCGCGCGACGTCTCGGAAGGATTCCGCACCACGCCGCTGGTGCCAACCCAACCCATGACACAAGCGCCCGAACCCGCCAACCCGTTCGGCAATCCCAGTCCCACCGACAAACCCGACCGCAGTCCCGCGCCTCAATACGATGAACAAACCCGCGATGCCATTCGCGCTGCCACCATCGATCAGCTGCGCGGCGACAGCAAACAAGCGTCGTTGGTGGCCTTGCTGGACCAAGGCGATCCCACTGCTTGGTATCATTTGGAGCGCATGATGTATTCCTTCTACTCCGTGCCCGTGACGACGGTCGTGAATGACGGCCAAGACGAACTCTATGCTTCTTTCCGGCGCACATCCCCGCGAATCGAAGCCAAGGAACGATTCGTCACGCGATTTGTGACGTCCTCGGGAGCCGGAGCGACCGCCAGATGAACCGAGGTGCAGCAGCCCCAGACAGAGAGCATGTGAAAAGAGGGTCCGCCGCTGCTGCTATTGCGACGGGTGGCGGTTGTGTCTGACGAAGCTGGCATGGAGGTTTCCATGAAGACGACTAACAAAGCTTTTCCGAAAACGAAAGATGTGTTTTTCTACTAACAATGTCGGAGGTCAATACGGACGACTACGTGGTAATCAAGCGCAATGGCAGCCGCGAGACGGTCTGTTTTGACAAGATCACCCAGCGCTTGAAAACCTTGTGCGGCCCTCTCTGTGGCGCCGAAATCGATACCCATCATGTCAACATCACCGAATTGGTCATCTCGGTGATTGGCGGCATGACCAACCAAATCAGCACGGAAGAACTCGATGTGTTTTCCGCACAAATCGCCGCGAGCAAGACGACACATCACCCCGACTACGCACGTCTGGCCGGACGGATCATGGTCTCCAACTTGCAAAAACAGACGGCCGGCAGCTTTTCCGACACGATCGAGCAACTCTACGCATATCGCGATCCGGTGACCAACGCGTCGTCTCCGCGCATCAATGAACGTCTCTATGCCGTTGTGCGGGAACACAAAGAACGGTTAAATGCCGCGATTGACTACGAACGCGATTTCCTCTTTGAATATTTTGGCTACATGACCCTCGCGAAAAGCTACTTGATGAAGCTCGATGGCAAGATCGTTGAGCGGCCGCAGCATATGTACATGCGGGTAGCGCTGGGCATTCACTACGAAGATATCGAGGCCGTGTTGGATACGTATCACGCCATGTCCCAGCACTATTTCATTCACGCGACGCCGACACTCTACAACGCGGGCACGACCTTTCCGCAATTGTCGTCCTGTTTTTTGCTGACGATGAAAGACGACAGCATTCAAGGCATCTTCGAAACATTGACGCAGACTGCCATCATTTCCAAATACGGCGGAGGCATTGGTCTGTCCGTGCACAACATTCGCGCCGAGGGATCGTTCATTAGCGGCACCAACGGAGTTTCCAATGGGTTGGTGCCCATGCTTCGGGTATTCAACAACGCGGCCCGCTATGTCGATCAGGGCGGCGGCAAACGCAAAGGATCGTTTGCGGTGTACCTGGAACCCTGGCACGCGGACATTGTCTCGTTTCTGGCACTGAAAAAACCGATGGGCGACGAGACGTTGCGTGCGCGCGATTTGTTCTACGCGTTGTGGATCAACGATTTGTTTATGGAACGGGTCAAGACGTGTGGCAAATGGTCGTTGTTCTGCCCGAACCAAGCGCCTGGATTGTCGGATTGCTGGGGCGAGGAATTCAGGGCAAAATATGAAGACTACGAGCGTCGCGGGTTGGCGCGCAAAACCATGCCCGCTCACGACTTGTGGGTCTTGATTACCAACAGCCAGATGGAAACCGGCGGGCCCTTCCTGGTCTACAAGGACGCGTGCAACCGCAAATCCAACCAGCAGAATCTAGGCACCATTCACAGCTCCAATCTATGCACCGAGATTGTGCAATACAGCTCGGCCGACGAGTGTGCCGTGTGCAATTTGGCGTCGATGAATCTACGACGCTTTGTGCGCGCCGACGGATCCTTTGATTATGCGTTGTTGGGCAACATGACCCGGACCGTCACGCGCAATTTGAACCGCGTCATCGACTATAGTTATTATCCCCTGCCCGAGGCCGCCGTTTCCAATCGACGGCATCGTCCCATGGGGATCGGGGTGCAGGGCTTGGCCGACGCCTTGATTGCGATGCGATTGCCGTACACATCAGCCGAAGCCCTGGAAGTGAATCGACGCATTGCGGAGACGATGTATTTCCACGCGCTCGACATGTCCTGCGACCTGGCGCAGCAAGACGGTCCCTACGAAACCTATTTCGGATCGCCCATGTCCAACGGCCAATTGCAATGTGATTTGTGGGGGGTTACCCCCACGACCTGTTGGGATTGGGAAGGCTTGCGTGCCCGCATTGCAAAACACGGCGTCCGCAATTCCTTGCTGCTTGCGATCATGCCGACGGCGTCGACCTCGATCATTCTCGGCAATACCGAATCGACCGAGCCGATTTCCTCGGTGATGGAAAACCGGCGCGTGTTGGCGGGCGAGTTCTTGGTGGTTTCGAAGCAGCTCGTCTATGATTTGGTGAAACGCGGCTTATGGACGGAGAAGGTGCGACAACAGATCATCGCGGCGTTTGGCTCGGTGAAGCATGTGGATAGCATTCCGCAAGACCTGAAAGACCTGTACTGCACGGCGTGGGAAATGACACAACGTACGATCATCGACATGGCATCCGCGCGCGCTCCGTATATTTGTCAGTCGCAGTCGCTGAATTTATACATGGCCGAACCCACGACGGCCAAACTGTCGTCGATGCATATGTATGCATGGGAGTCGGGCCTGAAAACCGGATGCTATTATTTGCGCTCGCAATCCAAGATGCGCGCCAACCCCACCACGGTGAGCCACGAGATGCAGAAGCAGGCCGAGAAGCAGGCGCAGAAGCAGCAGCCTGCCGAGACCGGCAACAAAGAATGTACGGACGAAGTGTGTGTAATGTGTAGTGCATAATCATTAAATGAATATTGTGAAAGGAGTCGTGCAGTCGGTGTCGCCGATTGGCGGCGATGTGTATGATTTGGTGTCTTCCTGCGGCATGCAATCGGTCGTGCCGCGAGGTTGTTTGCAGCTTCACGATACCTGTGTGGTGTTTGCGGCGGGGGAACCTCGTCGCGTGACGGAATGCATTCAGGGGATGCATGCGAGTTGGCATCAACAAACGGCGCGAGTCGTCACCCGGTTTCCCAGCGAACCTTCGCGCGGCCGCATTCGCCCGCGGACGATTGGTGGGATTGTATCGAATGCCGTGATTCAGCCCGACATTGTGTGTCGCAAAGTGTGCGTGTCGAGAGAACATGAATTTGCCGTGAAAGCCGCGGTTCGCGCCTTGAGTGTGTGGTGGAAGCGCACGCAGTGCAGCGCGACGCAGACGTGTCTGAGTTGTCAGTGGCAGGCGCGGCTCGAGCAGCGTGCAATAGGCACCCCCATTCCGCAGCCCGCGCCTTCGGCTCCCCCGATGGAATGCGTGGTGTGTCACAAACACGTCGAGACGGCATTTCCAGTATCGGACGATCACGGGATGTGTTGGCAATGTTTCCAACATCCCAACATGTTTCCCATTCGCCGCGTCACGCAAATGCGGTGGTGGTGTTTGCCGCGCATGCCCTTCCAACCGTTGTGGTGGAAATGGACCCGCGGGGTATGTGCCTCGATGCCAAATGCGGTGTGGACGCGTCCATCCTATCCGCTCGTGGAACGTCGCGGCCAGCCCAACGAGGACGGCACGATTTGTTTCCAATGCGGCGACAACGCAACCTTTCGCGTGTTGTATGATGAATGGACGGTCCATGTCTGCCCGATATGCATGCGGTCCGATGTGGGCGACTGGGTATACAAACTGATCCACGGATCCGTGCCGGCGGTGGTCATGATTGGTCCCCATGCCGTGCAGTGGTACCATTGCAGCGCGGAGGTGCCGAAAGTGTATCATTCGCACCGACCGATGCTGACGGTCCGCCCCTATCCCCGCATTGCCGTCCAGCATGTCGACGAACCCGTCCCGACCCCGTCTCCCGCGCCGGAATTGGCGCCTCCCTTCAAACCATTACCGCTGTTGTTGCATCAACTCGGACGGATGTTCCTGTGGACGAAAACATCCCAGCGCGAAGGATGGTTTTGTCGCTTGAGCAAAACCGAGTATCTGCAAGCGTTCACTACCTGCCAGATGCTGGATCTGATGAGCGAGTTGTGTTCCCACCCGGTGTTCACGCTCGTGGTGAACGTGTCGGACATGCAGTTTTGGCACGTCGCCTATCAGGGAACCGTCACGTCGCAGGAGCCGACGTGTGTCTATACGGCGTATGTGATGATTGGCCGTCTCGACCAGCCGGGACAGATGATCCAATTGTCGCCTATGTGTCAGATGCGTCGCAAGACGGTGATGCTCGCGCCGCCGATCACGCCGGCAAAACTGGTGGACCATCTGAACGGGAAACACTGGGTGCAGTACGTCGGGTTGTTGGACGGACATCCAAACTACGTCATGGTGGGGTACTGGCCATTTCCGTGGGACACCTTTGACGACGGCGTGACGTTGCAAGATGTGTCGGTGGAAGGGATTTCCCGCACGAGCGAGCGATGGCCAGAATTTGCCGGCTATCTACAACATCGGGGGGCATTGACAATTGTGGAAACGTCCATGTTCGCGGACATGCAAACGCGTGTGGTTCGGTTTCGTTTCAATGACCAACCGATGATCAAGAGTTTCCAGATATGGTATGGGCCGCGCAACAAACTGCCGAGCACGCCGACGGCATTGCTGTGGTAGTGGGCGGCGAACGGGCGAGCGACAAAAACACAATTGAAATGAGTCACACGACGGGAATTACGGTGGAGGGGTTTCTGGCGATCGCCCGACACTTGATGGAACGCATTCAGCGGCTCGAGGAGCGCGAACGCGTCGAGTTGGTTTGTCCAGCCGTGACAACGAGCTCCACCACCACTATATCGCGCCCTGTACCTCGCCGCCGTCCCACCGCCCGACCTGTAAAAGCAGCAGCGGTTATCCCGCCACCAGAGGAAACGGAGAAGTCGACGCCGCCGCGCATGCCACCGCCGCCGCAGATGACGGCAGAGCGGGCGGCCTTGGAGGTGTTTTGGATCGGATTGTGTCAATCGCGCAAGCTGTCGACGGTCGGCGCGGTCGAAGCCCTGACGTCGCTTTTGGGAAAACGGAATTGGGATAGAGTGGAAGAAAATGCATCCCGAATCGTTGATTAGCGCAGTGCATGTCGGTGTGAAATTGTGCAAGATCCACAGTGACTTGCTCAGCACGTTGCGCGTACGGGTGTTGTTCGACCCACAAAACGTCGCCTGGATCGCGAGTCTCAGCCTCTTGCTGAATATTGTCCTGTGCTGCTTTTGTCTGCACCACTTCTTGTCGGGCATCGCCGATGATTTCTTCTTCACGAATCCGTGGCTACCTGATACGTCGTTCCATTGTCGGCCGCCGACGACGTGTATACTGCACGAACCGATTGTGTGGGAGACGGACTGCGATACAGACGAAGACGGCAGCAGCTGCCGCAGCGTGGAGGATGAAAGTGTAGAAGATGTGTTTGTCGTAGAATAATGTTTAACTTTTACACCATTGATCGTTTGAGATTGCGTTTCCAAGAAGTTCCCTCGGCGACCCACGAATGTTCGCCGTTGTGTAGATGTACAGTGGGGGTGGCACTGGCCAGCCCGAAGCGCACCGTGATGCCCCAGGGATCCAGGAACCGGGAGGTTGGATCTTTGCCCTGCACGGTGTATTCTTTGCGCATGGATTCCAGGTACATGGTGGTTTGCATTTCGGCGAGCGTGGAATTGGGCCCGACTTTCAATTCGAGCACGACAGGTCCAATATCCGGCGCCGACGGCACGAGGTAGCAGAAGAGATCGAAGCGATGGGTCGCGTACTGGATGGGCACCTCATCGAGGAGCGCGTGGACGGTAAAGGTATACTCGGACTGGATGTGGGGCACGAGCGAGCGAAGCTGGTGGTGCAGCATGTCGCGGAAGGACGTTTCCATGCGCGCGGTGCCGAACAGCTCGTGCGCGACCTTGTAGATGGCGTCGAGGAACTTCGCGAAGACGTCGGGCGGGGGGGTTGTCATAATTGAAATGACGAGCGTGACCAAAAAGGCGAGCAAGCGAAAGTTACCTGAGGACGAGGACCCCGACGACACCAATCTCGTGGTGGTCCCGAGTTTGGTGGAGAAGACGACGTCTGCCTCGGCGCCGCAGCAGTACCAACTGGTCATGTGCACCCAGTGCAAGCGCTTTATCGACACCTCGTACTTTCGGTGCAACAGCTGCCACACGGACACGCGGATATGTGTGTCCTGCATCACCCAGGACGTGGATCAGCACAACGGCGAATTGAATCCCTGCCCGACGTGCGGCGATGTCATCACTCTGAGCAGTCTCTATGACTGTAGCCGCCATCCGAGCCACGACGACCGCAAGCACGACTATGGACTGGTCGCCATGGTGATGCAGCGCACGATGCACTGGACCGTGCCGCAAACCCAGGTGATTCTGCCGTATTCGGTCGTCGCGACCCTGACGTCCAAACCGGGCAATGTGGAGGACTTGTTGGGGAAGAACGCCGAGGAGGTGAGCAAACTGGAACTGAAACGGTTGCAGTTGATGACGGCGCTGGAACGTACCGAACACGAACTACAGCAATGTTTGTGCCGCAAACAAAGTCTGAAGGTGCAGCAAGCGTGCGTGGAGGCCATGCAGACGCTGAAACAATTGGAGCCGGCCAAGTTGTTGCCGCCATCGTCCAATGCCCGCGGCGAGGCTGGTCCCATTTCCTGGCACAGTCAGACCGACCAGGAATGGTCAGATCAATTGACGTACTACCGCGAGTTGGAACACGCGTTGTTTTCCGGGGGCCAATCGACCTTTCCCGTGATGCATTGTCCGTCGGCATGGTGCACGGGGTGGTTGGTGCAGGGGATGACAGAATGCACGCAACGATGTGGGGCGGCCGGATTGGAGTCGTTTGTGCGCTGCCAATATTGTTGCCAAGGACACGTCGTCACGACACAGTCCTGCGATCGGTGTCGTCATCAGTGGACGGACATGGAGTTTACGTCCAACTACGATCATGAGCCGATTCGCTATTTGGAGAAGGTACAGACGATTGTCGGGCGAATGTTGGAAGAGGCTTTGCCCGCGATTGCCCAGGTAGACGACAAACCGTTGCGGAACAAAATGACAACCGTGTATGGCAATTTCCGCGAGCTGTGTGAGCTGCACTTGCCGCGCGTCGTGATCATGCTGACCTACCGCGCGCTGAACAAGGTGGCGCAGCTCGGTAAGAAATACGTGACGGAAGACTATCCGGAAACACTGCAGGCGGCGAAGACGTTGCCCGCCGCCGACGTGGACAAGATCGTGACGGTCTCGTGGAACAAGTTTGGCGTCGACGTGGTCGATTCCATCCGTCCCCTGACGGTGACGCGCTCGTTGCTCGACAAGATCTTTGAAGTCTCATGCAGTTTGGAAGACGCGCTGAAATCTCCGGAGCAGTTCGAGTCGCTCCTCAACACCATTGTGGAAAAGACCCTGGGACTGGATTGGTATCGCCTGATGTATGTGTGGAAATACAACAACCCGAACCAGCACAACAAGGTGTTTGGCAAGTTGGTCGACGAGACCTTGCAGTTTACGATGGACTACGCCAGCGTCAGCAACATTAGCAAATAGTCGGCCACCCTGTCTTGTTGTCATAATATAAATGATTTCTCGTCCACCGTTTGTGTTGAAACCAAGTACGGGTGTGTTGCGGTGCATCTGCGATATGTTCGAGCACCTCATCTACACGGCGCGGCCCTACGCCATGTTGCGGTCCTGGGATCCCGACACCGACATTGAGGATATCTTGCCGCCCAAAGTATGCGGCCACATCGTGGACCGCGCGTTTCCAGAACTGCCGTGGATGTATTCCTTGTCGGCGGCCAACCAGGAATGGGCGCGCTACAAATCCTGGGCGTTACGGGTCAAACTCGTCACCAACTGCCTGAACGCCAAAAGCCGCATGCTGATGTCGATCATTCAGAACTTGCATCACGGGTCGGACGCGCCCCTGCTGTCCCATCTCGCGCCCTTGTCCGACGTCTACAAAACGATTCGACACATCCGTAGCATGACGGTGCTGGGCGCCTTGCCCATCGAACATCTGGTCATGCGGAACATGGGCGAAATTGGCTTTCGGGTCGGCGCCTTCAATCTGGCGTTCATGCAGCCGTTTTCCCACAAATTGCAAATGCGCACATTTTTCATCAACGACGATTTGGCGTCGGTCACGGACGCCGTGATCAAACCCTACAGCAATCCCCTGTTCGACATTGTCCACATGCGGCAATCGACCGAGCCGAGTCCGCTGGTCCTGCAGTGGTACTTCGACCACCTGGCGCTGCTCGTGGCCGTCGAGGACGTGCCGCCCAACACCTTCCTCTTCATTCCCAAACCCCAGGCACAATCATAATGCTATCGACTGCATGGCTACAGGTACTTCCCGTCGCGCGCCTCGACAACCTGCCATTTCATCTGCCGGAAGCCGCCGACCTGAAAGACCAGCTGACCCACTGCATTGACTCATCGATCCACTATACCCTGATGGGTGAGGACCAGACCTACTACCTGGTGTTCTCCAATGGCACGGACCTCGCGAAGTTTGCCCGCCGACATCGGTATCGCGGGTTCCCGCTGTTCGGACGATGGTGCGTTCCCTATTATCCGAGCGTCGCCGGGTGTCAGGACCGTCTGACGCCCTGTCCCTTGTTGCAAGCCACCGTACACCTATACTGGATGCAAGAAACCCAGAGTCGACTGCCGATCCATTTGGTCTCGGAGTGCAGTCTGCGCGCGATGTTCCGCGAATGGTTGCAGCCCGACGACTTGAAGTTGTTTGAGCGCATTGATGTCCAGATCCAGCAACTGCAAGGCATGACGGTGATGGTATTGCTGCAACTCTTCGAATACAGTTCCGAGGATCTGATGCGCGTCAACGGCTGGATTCATCGAAGTGCCCTGGACCCCAAGTCGAAATGGGAGCAAGAAATGCGCGTCAGTGTGCCCGGGAGGTTGCAACCACTCGGGTCCGAAGAAACCTCCACCGCCCCCTACCACCTGAGCATCCTGATCAAGTGCGAATCCGTCTACCGAACCAACCGAACTCACCCCACCAGCAACACCAACTATAGCCATGCAACCACCGATAGTTTAGATAAACACCTCTTAATCGATTAATAAAACCATTGTTCTAACCGAGATGTTTGTACGCGAAAGGCGTGATGGCCTAAAATCGCGGCGCTTATCCACAAGGTGACACTGGCCGCCCAGGTGGTGACCGAAGAACTGAACCAAACGCCATCTACCCAGCGTACGGTAAGCCAAATCAACAATAGCGTGCCGACGGTATCCCCGATGGCCACGGGCGTACCCCAATGCGCGTGGATCAACTGACTAATTGGAGTGGCTGCCATGGTTTTGTTACAATGGAGTCTGTATTGCAAAAACGGCCGGCCGCCTCGGTCGCGAATCCTCCGAAAAAACGTATTCGGGCCTGGCAAACCCTGGCGCACCAACAAGCCGTGGCCTTGTTGCCGGATCTGCTGGCCCATCCGCTGACGGGAAGCCAGCGGCTTCTGCAGTCCGTCTATTGGACGTTTCCCGGATGGGAAGCGCAGGAAGTGCTCGATCCTGACAAACTGGTGCCCTTGGACGGCGACTGGACCCTCACGCCAGACCCGACCGTGCCGGCGTCGTTGGGCGGCACCGTCGACTTTGATACGCGCGACGAACTGCGTATTCGGTCGTTGCGGGTATTTCATGAACTGTGGCGCGTGGTCGATCTGCGCCGCCGGATCGTGGACAATGCCTTGATCGAGGACGAAGCCTTGCGCGCCAAAGTCGAGCACTACATCTGTCAAGAAGCCGCGAAATGCTGGGCAGTCGATCCGCACCGCACCATCTACAATTTCGGCACGTACTATCGGGATCGGTACTTGGCCATCGAGTCCTGGCTGCAGGGTCGCTGCACCCACCAGGTGTTTGAACTGATTTTGCAAGGCAAATCCTTCCACTACACGGAGGTCGACGAACAGCGTTGGCGTAGCTGTTCGCAGTATGAGTCGGAACTGCTCAACCGGGCGAATGCGTTGAAACTCGTGCCCAACACCAACGACTATCAATGTCGTCAGTGCAAATCGCGACTCATCTACGCGATGAACCGCCAAACCCGGTCGTCCGACGAAGAGTCGACGGTGTTTTTAACCTGCACGGTGTGTGAAAAACGGTGGATTGAGTAATACGACACGCATGTGGTGTCGGGGGCAATTTTAACATTAGGGGAAAACACAATAATAGTTCCTACATACTCGGCAAATGTTTCATTCACGAGCAACTTCGTTCCGGTGGCGATCCATCGTCCGTCCGGCTGCTGTTGGCACACGAAACATCCTTTGTTCATCACCAATTGATACCCGTTGAGATATTCCGGGGCAACCACAACATATGGTCCTTGGACGACGATGCGAAGATCGTTGCGTGTGAAGGTATTAGTTTTGTCCGCCGGACGAAGCTTGAATTTCGGAAGTCGACGATCGGTTGGATACAGGGTCGGGTATTCCATAGTGATAGATAAAGACGACCAGCACGATAAAGGCGAAAACGAGGAAGCGCAGGAAGACGTCTTCCCCCGTTACACATTCGTAAGGAGCCACCGTATGCCAGACGCTGGTGACATACGGTCCGGGCGCAAGCCATTGCAAGGAGGTCGGTGACGTAATGTTGGATCGAAGTTCATATCCGCGCAATCGAACACGCGGCATCATGCAGGCGAAGGTGAGGTCTTGCGTCCACACGGCGGAGACATCCCAGGTATCCTCGGTTCTGGGCACCTCGGACAGTGGGATCGGTTTCGAGATATCGCGCTCCGGGAACGTCATGTCTTGCACACGCACGGCGTAGTGCCCGTCAAAGGTGCAGCGATACCACGGCAGGGGCACGATGACGAATATACATAAAACACACAGGAAGACGTACCCGAAATACGAACGAGACGACATGTTGGAATTGTTGCGCGGCGAATATTGGTTGTTGGGATTTGTTGTGGGTCTGGGACTGATTACCTTGAACCCGCACTACAAGCGCCGCGTGATGGTGATTCCGGACCCGGAGCAGGAATCGCAATGGCAGTTCCGGGATCTGAGCGGCGGATTGTTTGAGATTCAGAGTCGACCCGTCATTTGCGGGTTTGGCGCCGAAGAACCGCCCAAACCACAAGTCTAGTCATGAATCACAACTTCCGGCGGCTGTTGCCACACGCGCTGTACGCCACATTGCGTGTTTTTGATAATTTCGCGACCAAACATATTCCTGCGATGTAGATGTAAGGTGACGCCGAGGATGAGTTCCGGCCCGAGACTCTGCAGCATGCATGCCAACACGTCGTCGATATGATAGAACTCTGGGTTTTGTAACAAGATCACAAGCTTGGCGCATCCGTCGTCTAAGGGCGTGTAGCACAGATAATAGCAGACACCGAGCATGCCATCACATCCGCAGGCTTCATTGCGCTTCATCGTAGTGCTCCATTTGGGGATGCTATCCACAGTGTATATATGCACGTCGGTAGCAAAGGTGTGTGGCCCGACAACCCGAATCACGTCTAGTCGCACACATTCCGCGACTGCAGACGAACAACATTGGCCCATGAGTTTTTTGTTTCGCCCCACGCCGCGGCAAACTTCTTTGTTTGAGAGACAGAAAACATGAAACGTGCAATCAAAGTCGCGGGCGGATACAAATGGGGCGATCACGTCTACAAGAAGTTGTTTGGATCGCGGCGCGAGGTATGGAATCGCACGGCCATTCGCACGGAAGGCAAACTCACCTTGTCGGACTTGATGATGAATTCGTCGGGCGAGATCGTATCCAAAGTCAAACACCACACCTCGGTAAAAGAACAACGCTTGCTCGCCCACGGATACAAACCGGGGTTTGGAAACACAAAGAAACGTAGCCGGATTCGTCCGGAAGAATCGTCGTCATAAATGTGGATTGCGGTGATCAATCTCCAATTGGCGCTGTGGATTGCCGAGCAGCCGACCATGTGCGGCGCGTCTAGCAATCTCGTGCAGTGCCTGGCTTATTCCCATGCCATTCGATCGTACCTGCATGAACATCGACTGATGATATGGTGGCATGAGTTGTTAGATGTCGCCCTGTTGATCGCGGCCATGCCGACATTGATTACCTGTGAACTAGGACAACTGTTGTTATGGTGGTATCTATTCAGTTCAATTAAACATTAATCAACAACAAGCGGATCACGCCGCGATACAAACACTCTTCTAAACAGGCAACTGCGTCCGGAGTCGGTGCTTGCCAGCGCTGGAGCTTCCACCAGTCCGAAAACCACAGACGATGTTCGCGGTACTTCTCAATGTTAAACTCTTGCAGGTGGGTCAGTCCAGCACGACGCAACAAATCATCGCAATTCACCTTGTCGGGGGCCATCACGAGATATGTCCAACAATCGTGGGTTTGCATCCATTCCACTAGCGCCGGGGTTTCGGCATGCGTTGGCCGTGCCGCAAACACCGAGTTCTCGTCGGACGGATCTGGATCCCACTCTTCGCCGCCGGCAAGTTCCGGGTTGACATAATATCCGTCTCGTCGTTCTAGCAAAAAGGAGTGTTTCGGGTGAGTCCGGTTCATCACAAATTTCTCCTGTGCGTGGTCCCACGTAAACCCGGGAGTCTGTACCACAAACGGATCTCCCTTGCAATGCAAATGCTCGACTTGATACAGGTCCAGTTCCGTGGTGTGTCGAAAGACCTTCATCGTTACCTGGGTCACAAACGGCTTCAAGGCGTGTGGCAGCAACGGCGGACAGCGCCAGGCAATCACGTTGTCCACGTCGCACCGCGCGTCGTTTCCAAACCGTTTGTGCAGTAAATCGATGGCCACTCGCCATTCCACGCTTTCAAAATTGGGATGTTGTCGCCATTCATTCCAGAAGACGTCGGCGCGAAACAATTCGGTAGTTTCGCGTTTGATGTAGGCATCTAGAAAATCGTGAAAGGCCGCATGGGGGCGTTTGATCGAACGCACGTTGACGACCGGTTGTACTTCCCACTCGCCACTGTCAAGTTTCTCAGCCACGACCGCCATGCTATGCACATGTTGGAGAACGGATTTGTTGAGATGGATGATTGCCTTTTGGCTTCGATCGTACACGACGTACAGGTTCGGTGCAACGCGCACGTTGTGCAACGCTTCGTAAATATGCTCGGGGTAATTGCTGCTCATTTGCATTGTGCTGGTCATCATAATCAAAATGTTTGAATACTTTCTGATCGCCCTACTCGCGATATTTGGCATCGTCGTGCCCAGCATCATCGCCTACGTCGACGACTACGCCTACAACGTGTTGTTCTATGGATTTTTCATCGTCTCGGCTGTCCTTGTCTATCCAAACGCCGACTCGCCGGTATTTCAATTGCTAGATCGTAGACTGTTACGTCCCATGCGTACGCCATGGTTTTTTGTGTTACCGTAATTTAAATACATTCTCATGCAATTCATACCACGTTGTTTCATCCACACATAGGTACATGTTCACACGCGCGAGATACGGTCGTACCTCGTGGAAGGGTCGCCAGTAGATGTCCGACCATTCGAGGCGGTCGTATCGACGAATGCCCCATCGATAGATAACGACCGTTTGAAGCGCGCGTGGCCAGACGTCCACCTTTGCCAGCCACGTGAAGGGACTGCACATGCAATGCAGTTCGGTCACTGCCGGCAGACAGGACAACCATTCGATCGATACAGCATCGTCATACAAAAACAACGCGCGCACCGCCGGAAAGCGCGGGGGAGGTTTCGGTACGACTAATAACACCGAGAGTCCCAGTTCCGTCAAGTAGGGTGCTTGCCATTGTACGATCCATTGAAAAAAGCTTGTCGGTCTTTCCAAAAAGATGCGGTTAAAGTAGTTTACGTGACACTTGGTGACGGTCGGAATCGCATGGTTCGGCATGTATAATATGACGTCACTCGACACCTTGATCGACGACAGGGAGGGCGGGATACAATTCCAGTCTTCGATTTGCAAGTAGCATCCCTCCTGTATTCCTTCAACCACCAAGGTCTGTATGTTCGGCAGTAGCGACAAGGACAACGTCATATCGCGGTAGTCTAGTATTTGGTGGAATACACGCACGGCATTCCAGGGGTTTCCGGACACTAACGGAACACGGGTCCGTAAGGTGGTCACCGACGGGAGCGGGTGATACGGATCAGTCAGATACAATTGCACGTCGCGAGCCTCCGTGCACAACCAAGGACAGGGTTTGGTGTAGATCGAGGAATCCAGACACGTGGGGACAATGCGCGCAACTTCCGGCCAATGAACATACCGTGAATCTGCCAAATATTCATGTTTTTTCAGATACGTGGCATGAATCGACATCTTCTTCGGTATCAATCGGAACCGTTTCACCCACACAACGTCGCTGTGCTGAAAATACCAAAACTGGACCGTCTCGGGCACGGTTGCATCCATAAGCGCCGACGGAATGGCGATGGCGCGTTGCAGGTCAAATGCATCGGGGGCCGGCAAGTAGTCTTCATAGAGCAGCCGCACCAGGTCGTCGGAAAAACAATCCAGCCACGTCATTGGATTGTGAGGACTCAAAAAGTATGCACTGTCCTTTGTTCGTCCACGACTGGCTCGCGTCTATTGCCGACGGATCGGTATGGTGGAAATTGACCCGCGGACCCCATCTGCAATGGGCCATTCACCACGGCACGTTTCTCGCGCGGGTATGTGTCGACCCGCCCGTGTTGCAGTTCGAAGAAGCGTCCGATGATTTCGACCAAGAAGAATTCTATGCCGCCCTTCCCCGCGTTCCCTTCACGATCAAGCGATCGGGCATTCTCCTCCACGCACAAACAGGTCAACCCCTCTACACCGCCGCCACACTCACCCATATCCCCTGCGCGTTTCAGTGGCCGCCCCAACATCCCATTACCTTCGAAACAGCATGGATGGTGTCGGACTGGCGCGATGTGCAGACCTGGCTACGCCAGTCATCCGACGCTTCTATCCAACTGACGCTCGGTGACGATCTGACCTTGGCCGATCGAACCCGCACCATGGCACTGCCCTGGGCCGGTGCCCACACCATCGACCAACTCGATGGGTACCAGGCGTGGGTTGCCCGTGCCGCGCTGCAATTCCCCACCGACGGCGACTCAGACCGACTCGTGCTCACACTTCAGTGGTCCAATGAATTGTGTCGGCTGCTAGTGACTTCCGACGACGGATGGATGGCCGATCGTTGGATTGCCGCCATCACTAGCGGCCGCGCCGTGGCGTGATAAGTTCGACGCGCGCGAAAGGCAAAGAAGCGGTCCGGGAAAAACCAGCGGCGTTTCAGTTCCATCTTGCGCAGACACATGTTCATGGTCACGACGGTCACCTTCGCATAGGACGCCAACATGGGTTTCGTCAAGGTGCGCGGTTCGTCCAGTTGGTAGCAGACGAACCAGAGAATGGAGGCCGCGATCGCCGGCGGCAAATGATCCACAATCAACTTGTAGCGTTCGATGCGCATTGCAATGAACAAGGCGAGACGTCTCCCTTCGGCGGTAAACCCGGGCAGATCGTTCAGCCACTGATCGAGCAGCACCAAGGGTGTTACCATCCGCAACGGGGCCGTCGAGGTTGCGCGGGCCACCGGATGATGTTCGTCCATGGCCGACGGCTGGAACGTGAGGCGGAACTGGTCGAGCATGGACACGGAGCGCAAAATCTTCGGATGATCCAGACTCGGCTCGATGCTCAGCATCTGGTTGTATTCCCGGGCCGCCACCCACAGACACGCCGAGGTAAGCGCATGGACCGTCAGCCGGGCCTGGGGATACTGTTCCTTCAATTGCCGCAGCCAGAACGACGCACGGTCCACCAAGATCCCGCTCGCCTGCATCCGCGATCCTTGTTGGTGCAATTGTTGCAAGGCACTCCGTAACATCGGCGGGGCGCGGAGATAGCCGCCCTCGTCGCCAAACGTCGGGAACAACGGATGTGCCACTGCGCCACACCGATCGATGCCATTTCCGACATCGTAGCCGAACTGGGTCATGCCGGCACGCCATTCCGCGTGATCTTCCAACGGTGCCGAATTGGCCATGTGTCCACATTGCGGGCAGTACCAGTAGTGCTGCACCGATTGTACCAGCGCCTGGCCACAAAAGGGACACACGTCGGCCGACACGATGGTGTCGGGATCCACGGCGTCTTCATTCCATTCGCGCTTGCGTAGCCACTGTAGAAAATCACCGCCACTGCGCTCCGTAGTTGGAGAGCAGGCAAACATGGTTAATGATTGAAAAAAACCCTCACCGTTTCCATTCTTCTCTTCCATGTCCACCGCGATCTACTATCGCTGGCTTCGGCACAACCCAACCGGCCGTGCCACCATCGTGTTGTGGACCAATCGCTACGGCCACTTCTTGCCCGTCCCGTCCGACGGAACACCCACGTCCTTTGCCTACTTCTCCGTGCATCGAGTGCACGGCACACAACATCCCTGGATTGAAATCGGGGACGAGACAGAATTGCCCGACCGCGGTGTCCTGCAATGGACGCTCTACGAGTGGATCTATCTGCGCTTCCATCTCACGGCGCAAGTCGAACAGACCGACGACGAAACGCGGCATTGGGTATGTCTGATGTGGCAAGCCCAGGCGCCGCATCGTATTCCGATCACCATGGTCGTCAGGGATCGACAGGATACCCGCCGATGGGGTCAACCCTATTCCACGCGCCAGGAAGGCGAGGTACGCGTCTGTTGCTGGTTCGATGGTCCCTGGACGTCCTCGTGGGACGTGACCCAGATCCCCACGGTGGAATTGCCGCCCAACCCCACACAGAAAAGTCGGCATGTCGACAGTACGCGAGTCGAAACTCTTTCGTCCCACGGAACCCAAACCTACACCGCTCGTCCGCGTTTCCCGCGACGTCGTGACTAGAGTCGCGGCATTGCCAGCGGCGGCGGCAGCTTCGGTCGTCGTGCCCAGCTACACCATCTCCTTGAAAGACATCCTCATTCTCTGGCTCCTGGCCATTGCGTTGCTGCTAAGCTGGAATCGCATTCAGCGATGGATCGCCAGGTTTCGCTGGACACCGTCTTCGACAACCCCGCCTCCTACCGCACCCGACACGCTACCACCCGTCTCGGTCGCTTCGACGCCCGACTCGACGACCACAGCTACCAAACCAACCCCCCTCCTCTCGGACAAAGCTCCCGTCACGGGACCTGGATGGTGTGTCGTGGCTGAATTCGCCGACCACGGTGCGGCTCGCGGATGTGCGTACGTACCTAACACGCACTATTGCGCCTCGGGCAAACTCCATGCGACGAAAGTCGAGTGTTTGTTGCCGCCAAAAAAGGAGAGCCCAAAAGAGTCCGAGGAGCACGAGACGAAAGATGGAGACCAATCCCGCGCGTAACCCCCACGCCCCTCCGGTACTGACTCCCTGGACCCCCGAGGAAATGCAAGCCCTTGCCTCCACGTCTGCTGCGCGATGGAGAACCTGGTCGTGCTCGGCCTTGTATGACTCGCCGGTCATTTTCGCCCTGGCTGACGCCAGCTTGCAAACCGACCTGAACGACGAAGACGATCTGTTTGAATCCGTGCTGCGGGGATTCTGGTGGATGGCCCGCTTGCCCTGGCTACACGTCTTGCTGACGCGGGCCACCCCGACCTGTACCTTTCGCCGACTCCGCCAGCCGGCCGTGCCATACCGCGCCGATCGACACTTCGCGTGGAAACTAGCCTGTGAATGCCAGCACCACCCCGAGACTGCCGAGCGTAGTCAGACCCGCACCAAGCGCGTGGAAGAGGCGCATGCGTGGATGCTGGACCTCCAGGTATTCCACCAAGATCCACCAGAACACGCCAACGAGGAAGGGGAGATACCAGCCGACGATCCAGAGATCGGAGGGCAAGCGGGCGAGGGGTAAGGGATCGGCCTCGCGATAAATCTCGACGGGCGCGACACGTGGCTGCAGGGGTTCCAAGCCGCGTGCTTCGGGCGAGGCACGTTCAAATGGTCCGACGGCATGGGGAGTATCGCGGCCAGTGCGGACACGGATCGGAGGAAGCGTGGCCGGGTCCACCGGTGGCAACATGTGCAACGCTGTGAAATCGTCGTGGGGCATGGAAACGGCAAAGTAAGTGACTGGATTGCGCGCGTCTTTTTGTAGCCTATATTCGAATCCAAAACACCGGATGTCGCGACAACAGCAAAAAAAGCGCTTAGTGCCGGAAATGGGCCACATTACCTATTTGCCGAGCAAGAACAAGTACCTGGAGATCGTTGCCAATCAACTCGGCATCGCGCCGTTCAATCCCAAGGGATATGGGTTGCCCGCCAACGGCCGCTTTACGAAATCCGCCGATGGCAAAGGCGACAATTGTTTTGCGATATACACGTACGACAACGGGGGCAAGAAAACCGCCTCCGTGAATGCGAGTCGTTGCATGGTGATGACGCCGCCGGCCAAACTATATGGCATCAACCACAAGAAGAAGGGATCGGGAGCTACGGCCATTGATGATCCGGAAAAGATGCAGCTCACGTTTAGCTTTGCCAACAACGGCGACGATGAAGACGCCAAGGAAATTGCAAAACAATTTGATGAAGTGGTGTTTGATTATTGCGTGAAGAACAAACCGACCTTGTTGATGCCGAAATTCAAGACTGCTTCGGAAGAATTGCTGCGCGAAGTATTCCACGGCTTGTGTAGCTACAAGATGACAGACAACGGCAAAGATTTGGAGAATCCAAAAATGAACTTGAACGTACCCTACGACATGGCGACCGATCGCATCAATGTCAAGATTCTCGACATGGAGATCGAGGAAGACGAAAAGGGCGACATCAAGCTCTTTTTGACGGACCCCGTGTACGATCCAGATTCCACCGACCCCGCTATGATGAACATGCGTAAGGAAGACGTGCAGGCATTGATCGATCCTGAAAAGTATCAATACTTTATCGGGTTCACCGCCAGCGGCTTGTGGCAAACGCAGATTGGACTTGGCGTGAACAAGAAGGTGGTGGAACTCTGGCGCTTGCCGACGCAGACCACGAGCGTGTCCAACACCTTGAAATCCATGATGCGATCGCGCAAACGTCCGGCGGAGGACGAAGGCGAGTCACGAAAGACGTCGCGAACCGAAGACACGACCAGTCCATTGATGCGGCAATTGGAATCTGAAAATCGAGCCATTGCCGACGCCGCTGCTCCCCGCCCTCCCAAGACGCGCGACGATGCCGAAGCAAGCGCGCTGTTGAATGAACTGGACGCCACCCCCGCGCCGACACCTCATCCGGCGGCTCCGACTTCCGCCCCCGCCAAACCGAGCGTCCCAGCCGCAACTAGCGGTGGTCCGAAGCCGCCTGCGCGCAGCATGCCTCTGAAAAGTGGGCCTGCAAAGTAGTGTTAAGAATTTGTAAGTCTAAGGATACAAAGAGCCTATGAATGACAATTTTACAGTTAGCTCGACCCAGGCGTCGTTGGACGTGTGGATCAAAATATTGGAAGACGAGTTGGTCGAACCCATTCACGGAAGCATCCAACGCATTTTTGAAAAGGCGCGGGAGACAGCCACCGCGGCCAATGACCCCATGCAGTATTTGATTGTGTTTCAGCGGTATCTGAAGGCGATTCCCGAATGGAGCGAGAGCATGCTGGATGCCGAGCTGGACTACTTGCGCACGAAACGTGACATGACCCATTTGCCGACCCTGATCACGACGGTATGTGCGGTATACTTGCGGGTGATGGCGGCGGCCAAGGCAGATCCCAAGCCGCGTCGTATCTCTGTGACCATGCCGGACATGCGTACCTTCTTGCACCGGGTCTATCGGGTCGTGGGGGATACCTTGTACCGCGCGGCGTATTTGTTCGAGTTGTTGCCGGTCGACCAGTCGTTGTTGCAGCAGCAGCACTATTTCAAGATCCACGGCACGATCCGCGAATGTATTGGGCGCGCCGTCCGGGATAGTTTTCCCGCCAAGACCATTCTGGACATGTTGACGAATCCCGTGGATCAAGTGGAAGAACAAGTCACGACCGAAATCCTTGGGGTGGCCCCCGCGCCACCAGCGGTGCCGGCAGTGACACCAGTCACACCATTGGTTGCGACTCCGGCGCCGGTTCCTCCGGCTGCTGCGCCGGTTGCTGTGCCGGTTGCTGCTCCGGTTGCTGCTCCGGTTGCTGTTGCGCCAGCTCCGGCGCCAAGTGAGCCGATCTTTGCTCCCATCGCTCCCACCCCGACCGACTATGGTCGGCCAGAAACCCCGACGGTGCCGACTTACATGGCCGACTTTGACGACAATTGGTAAAGCATGCATGCCAGCGTCAACAGGGTGACGTTCGGGCCCAGATTCTGTTTGGCCACGAGTCGTTCGAATCGTAGTACCCGCTGGGTGACCGGAACAAGTTGCTGGCCACATTGCCGGGCCCATCGAATCAAATCGTAGGCCGACACGCCTTGTTCATTGTGCAGATCCACGACTTGTTGCCAGAGCCGAAAGAGATGGTCGTCGCGGATGATGGATTCCCGCATGAACGTCTGCCACTGCTCCGTCCATGCTTGCTTGGCGCGATAGGCATGTTGCCAGCGCATGCGGGCTTCGGTGAGTGAGATTTGAAAGAGAGATGCCCATTCCAAGTGCTCAATGGTCGTGTCCGCGGTCACCACGTCGTTGCACAAGTGGGCGAGGGAAGGTTCGCGTTGGATAATCGAGACGAGATAGGTCTGCCAACTAGCGGGGACGGGAATGGCGAATTGCAGCGCGGAGGCGGTGAACCGACTGATGCGAAGCAGTTGCATGGAATGCGCGGTCGCCAAGACAATTTGGGTGACTGGAATCCAGTTCAGCAAGGCTTGATGGGCCGGCGACGCCAGATGCAAGTTGTCGATGACAAACGCATATGGCCAGGGCGCCTGGAGTTCCTCGTCCCATTCGTCCGGTTTTAGCCCATCCAGATACCGCACGGACTGGCCGGCCGCCAAGAATTCGCGCGACAACAAGTACAGCCAGGTGGATTTGCCGTGAGGACCGAGAAACAACCATTTGCGGTGACCGGCGGTCCACTGGGCGCGCAGGGTCTCGCGGGGCACCTCCACGGGCGCCGCGTCGGCCCAAGACGTCGGACGATAACGTATCGATAACATTAAGTATGAATGTAGTTGTGCCACTTCACTTGGATGTTTTCATTGTAGACGTCGCCGAGCATGCGTACCGACATATACAAGGTCCGCAGCATATGTTCGGGCGGATGGGTTCCGTATGGGACCAAATTGCGCTTGATCAAAAAGGCGTGAATGTCCGATAACGGCGACTGGTACCAGGTCGTCCATTGCTGATGTGCTTGTTGTTGTTGGGACGCGCTGGGGATATACACGTGGATCACCAACTGCGTCTTGCCGTTGGAAGAGCGCTGCCATTCACGCCCGAGACGATAGCGCCGTCGGGTAACGCGCCGACGAATTGGTTGGTTTGCATGAACGGACGCGGCGGCCGACGGTTCCTTACGACGCGACTGCAAGGCCAGCTGGAATTTTTGGCGTTGGGCCTGGGCACGCAAATCGGTGGCCGATGTCAGTGGGACGGCCGGCGTTGGGGTCGTGGGCGTCGTGATGGCCAAGACGGCATCCAAGCCGGTAACCGCCGGCGGCACAGATGCCAATTGTTTGGATTTGCGTTGTCGGGTGGCCTGCAAGGCCCCTTCGCGATTGAGTTTGGGTTTGCCGGTACGCGCGCCGCCGCGAGCGGTACCAGAATGTAACTGAATGACACGAATCGGGCCGGACATTTTTTGTCTGAGCGTTCAAAATGTCCAATCTTGTTTCTACCAAACGTGCCGCGAGACGCGTCGCGGCACCGGACGCGCCGGTGATTCCGCACAGTCAACCGCCACCGGTAGACGTGGTGATGCAATTGAATCGACCCTGTGTCTCCGAACGTCCCGCGAACAAGACGTGTTGTTTTTACTGCACGCTGGAATTCGACGCGTCCCAAGCCGTGGTGATTCCGAGTTTGTCGGACCCGCTGTGTCACGCAGACACGCCCATTGAAGGAACCGGATGTTTCTGCAGCCCCAGCTGCGCCTTGGCCAGTCTGATGAAGGAAAACTGCCCGCGCATGATCAAGCAGGAGAAGATTAGTCGATTGCAGTTTTTGTTTTCGCCCAATCCCGAAAAGGGCATGTTGGTGCGCGAAGCTCCCGACCCGCATCGCACCCTCGCCAAGTTTCAGGGCAACCTCACGGCGGAACAGTACCGCCAACTTGCGCAGAGCAATCTCTATACGCGCACGCGCGACGTGCCCATTGTATCGCGGGTGCCCGAACTGGGCGAAGAGAATTGTCCCAAGATCATGGGATACATGGGCGGCGATTTCAACTACAAACACACACGTCTCACCGTGCGCCAAAACCCCAACATCAAATATGGATTGCAATTAGATACTGTTTAACTATTACACATGCTGCGCGCACAGACTTTGGTCGCGAGATCATAATACCCTTTCAATTTATTACTAATGATCGGAATAAGTTCGGCCAGGTCGCTGTCCGGCCCGAAACAGTGGTAGAGAGCGCGGCTTTCGACATAGGCGGCAATCCCGGTGGCATAATAGAGGTCTTGTTGGTGATAGTGCTGCGCGTGAAAATGCAAATAAAACACCATCAGGAGATTTTGCAGCATCAGGTAAGCGTGCTGGGCGACATTGCCCAGCAGCAAGGAATCCACGTGCACGAGTTCGATCTCGCGCGCCAAGGTCACGGCTTCCGAGGAGACCGCCGTGTTCACTTTCGTCTCACCCACGTCCAAGGTGCGGCCGCGACGCAATCGTTCCTGCATGAGTTTGCAGTCGTACACATGAGTGAACAGGTGCAGGAAGATCGCTTCGACGATCACGATCCATTCGTGCATCCATTTGCCGAAATGGAGACGATTGCTGGGATCTACGGCGGAGAGCCCCGCGGCGGGCGATTTGGTGCTGAGGCCGTCTTGCAGAATCAATAGTTGTTCGTAGCAGACCAGATCCAGGTGTTTCCGCGAGAACTCATGGCAGAAATACCGCATGGTGGCCAGACAGTCCGGCAAGAGATCGCAGAATTCCGCGGAGACCATCGCCTGCTCGTAATTGAGTTTGTGGTTGCTCGGGAAGGCGTTCAAGATGCTGATCACACTGAACAACACGCCGCGGTAGGTGTTGGCGTACACCATCCAGAGGTTTTCCATCGCGCCAACGACCCCGGCATCGCCTTCCGTTAAGGACCCGCGAAAGGCATCACGGGATCCGTACATGCCGATCCGGTACGGTTTCACAAGCGGGTTGTAGACAAACGTCAGAGTGCCAATGCCCGCAAAGGTCTCGTCGGGATCGGTGACGGCGAGCAAGGAACTGGTCGATTTGCGCAAAAAGGTTTGCACCATGGCGGCTTCCGTGTTTAGCAGAATGGCCGTTACTTTGGGATCCAGAATCACCCGCTCGGCATTTTCCATGGTTCTCGCTTCGGCCGGTTCCTTGTGCAGGATGGCGCCCCGAGTGGTTATGTGGCAGTTGTTGGCATGGATGTAGTTGTAGGTATCGTGCTGCATCTTTTTCAGCACGTCCATGCTCGTGTCGATGAACGACGCCGATTCGTGCGGGATGCAGGGTGACGCCGCGGACTCGACGACCGGTTTGCGTCTGGGTTTCTTGGAAGATCGTTTGGAGGGAGGAGCAGTTGGCGGCGGCGCATCGACTTCTTCTTCGTCCTGCTCAGTTTGTGTAGCCATCGTACCGGTCTCGCTGCTATCCGTTTGTGTGGTTGCAACAGTCACCGTAGGGCGATGGGAAAGACGTCGCAACACCTGTTGGAACTGCACGGCCATGGGTTCGGCGCGATCACCGTCAGGTCGCGGATAGTCTTTCAGCAGGGTATGCAATTTTTTCACCTGGTGTTTGACATCCTGAATGGTGGGGGGTTTGGAGGCGTTGGAGGAATTGGGGAACATCTTGCAGCAAATGACCCGGGCCGCGTCGGTTGACGTGTTCTGTTCTCGTCGCAGATCCTGGGCGGAACCGGTGATCACGCGCAGACGATCCATCATCGACCCGTTAGACGGCGGCAATGCCTGAAATGTCTCTTCCAGCAAACGCATGGAATCGTTGATCTGCATCAACTGCCGCTGCAGCTCTTGCAGCGAATGTTGCAGTGACTGTCCCGTATGTTCGCGCCCGGTCACCAACGCCAAACATTGATTCGCATACCAGACAAATGACTGCATGCACTCGAGAATGTTATGCGTCGGCCCGAACAGTTCTTCGTATTGGTCGAGCCATCGATCGACATGTTGCATGTCTTCGCGCACGGTGGGACGCGGGGCTTTCGACGGCAATGGATTCACCAACTGGAAGAGGCGCTGACAGGTGCGATGGACGGGATCGGTATGGATCGGCGCGCCGGATCCAGTCTGGGTTTCGGTGGAGCAGGTGGCGCGTTTGGGCGGCACCAAGGGATGACACACATCGATACAGGCCGGGGTCGTCAAGATATGTCGCACGAATTCCTGGCTGACGGGATCATAGACGATGAGGTCGTCGGTTTCAAAGGGAGCAATCGTCACCGCCTTGTCGCGGAGACGGTAGAACACGGGATGCTGGCATAACTGGTGGTACTCGTCGGCACTGAGCGCTTTGCTTTCTCGAATGTTGAGACGCGTCGTCCAGGACGCCTGTTGCTGCAGCGATAGGGTCGCATATAAGGTCGAGGCCATGAGAGAGAAAAAATGTGGGAATGGTTGCTATTAATTGTAAGTTTGGCACTGGCCTGGAATGAATGGACCGATCGCCGCGCGGTGCGATCCCTGATGCAAAACCGCAAAGTGGTGCAGATCGGAAGCATCGTGTTCGGCGGCCTGTTTTTGTACTTGGTCGGGAAGTATCACCCGCGACACCTGCAGCAGAGCATTCAGTACTCCCAGCGATGGATTCATCCGGACGATCGACCGATGATGCAGCCCATGTTTGACGTTGCGGCGCAATGGAGCGGGGGAGCCGCAGGTCGGTCGACCTCGACGATCCGCAAGGTGAGTGAGTCGATGAAGAAGCAGGTGGCAGCGAGCCAGCAGTGGACATGTGCCGCCTGCCGGGCCATGTTGGACGCGACCTACGAAATCGATCATATTCAACGACTTGAATACGGAGGCTCCAACGAGCTCTCCAATTTGCAAGCACTCTGTCCGAATTGTCACCGACACAAAACCCTGAGGGAAGCGACACGTTAATACTTAAGCATTACACAATTGCAAACTAGTAGAAAATTCCACCCCGATATAGGTGTCATCGGACGTGGCAAACAGACGGTTGGGCAACACCTCCGAGGTCATCAACAACCGATCACCGTGTGCCCCGATTGCGCGAACCTCGCGGGAATTTCGGCTGATATAGACCACGTCGTTGCGACGACTGATCACACTGGACATCCATTCCGGGAACTCGACGCTTTGTACCAGCGTCGGGGGCTGTTCTGCGTTCAAGGTAAACACCAGTGCCATTTTTTTGAGAGACATGGATCCGATCAGGATCATCAGGTCCGGATTCTGGTGGTTCCCCATGCGTCCAAAGACGAACTTCGGATCATGCCACACTACCTTGGCATCTCGAAAAATCGCTCCGCCGATGATATAATACCCGGCATCGTGGATAAACATGTGTTGCACCTGCCTATCTTGTCCAAGTAGATAAGTTGGGATGACTTGTTGGTAGGTGCTCAATGTCCGTGACGCGATATGGAAATAAAGGCAGTCGGTTGGCGTCGTGTTGATGATCACGACATTGCCTGCGTCGGTAAGTTGTGCGCGCGGGGAAAACGATTTGTAGGTTTGCCATTCGTCGGATCGCCAAAGCTCAGGTCGCGACTTATTATTGTCGAAACAGAGCATGGCTAACTTAAAAAAACCGGCGTTCAGAGCGTAGTGATCTTCTATCTCAAAGAATACCAAAGCAGTGGATGTTGGTGTAATAGTATTGATGTGTTTCGCAATATCGAAGTTGCCCGCGGACGTTCCATCTGCCAGCAAATAACACGCAATAGATGCATCGCTAATAACGCAAACAAACGATCCCACGACATGGCTTTCCTTCGGCCGGTTACTGCATTTGGTTTTCCATACGGGTTTCAATGGGTCATCATACGGCACCATGAACAATTCGCCAGCAAGCCAGAGGAATGCGACGAATCGATCGCCATCGACGCGGTGAGTGCTCGAGTGCACGGCTTCGGTGTGAATAACAAGAGTTGTCATTTGTTTGTGATTATGGATTAGAATTGCGAATGGCGAGCAGCGAGGTGCGCATGTGATGTAGTGAGCAGGTGTCGGAGAAGTCGAGGCCGTGTTGCTTGCCGATCAAGATGAGGGCGCCTTTGCGCAATCGATTCAGTTCTGCCTTGGTGAACTTGTATTCCGGCTGAACGGGCACAGACTCCACATCCTCATATACGTTTTCATAGTCAACTCCCGACATTTCGTCATCCTCGATCGTTGTGTCGGTCACTTCGCTAGGTTCCGACGTCTCGCTAACAACGCCTGTAGATTCCGAAACTCCCGACGTCTCGCTAACAACGCCTGTAGAATCTGACATGTCAGACGATTCCGAAACTCCCGACGTCTCGCTAACAACGCCTGTAGAATCCGACATGTCAGACGATTGCGAAACTCCCGACGTCTCGCTAACAACGCCTGTAGAATCCGACACTCCCGACGATTCCGACGTCTCGCTAACAACGCATGTAGAATCCGACAC
>JACCEC013122205.1_pt1 | contig 87834 bp, 139 predicted proteins | sample 7450121 | NCBI WGS metagenome assembly JACCEC01 (sample SAMN15323455, study PRJNA562643) | freshwater metagenome | isolation source: river surface water | place: USA:Blue River Watershed | collected 2017-08-18
CCCCTTCCATTCCCTAAGCAGGTCATCATCGGCACCTGTGGGGTCTTCTCTGGCCTCGGCGGGGGCGGCGGGGGGCTTATCCTTGTCCTCGGCCTGTTGATGGGCCTCTTGTCGCTTACGGTTGGCATAGCCCACCACCCCGGCCAGATCAGCGCTACTCATCACTTCGGCCAAGGCCAGAACATTTTGACGCTCGAAGGTCAGCAAGGCAATGGCGATGGTGGATAGGTCGCTATCGCCCGCCCCTTCCTCGGTTTCATGGTCTACGGGGTCGGTTTCGGGATAGCTGTAGCCCAGCAGTTGTTCTAGGCCCGATAGCCCCCGTACCATCTCGGGGTGAGCCGGGTTGGGATGGGGGTGGCTATCGGTGGCAATGAAAAACCCATGGCGGGATTCCCAGGTTAGATCGCTAGGGTCAATCCCTGGTATGGCCCATTCGGCTAGGTTGCGGTAGTGCTGGCAAAATTCACTGAATAGGGCCAATTCCTCAGCCCTGGTGACTGGCCAAATGTAGCGCCCTGCAATGGCCTGTAGCAACTCCTGATGGTAGCCCCGCGCCATGCGCGATACCAGAACCCCGTCCCGTAGCACTGGAGGGGCGGTGATGAGCCGCCATCGGCCATCGTTGAATTTGAGCTTCCAGTGGGGGAGGGGGTTCAAACGAAAACCTGACTCTCATAGGTCAATTTCATTTGCTCAATCACCCCTGTCCCATTCAGTGTATAGGGCTGGGTAATCTCGCAATCCACTAACATGCACTGCCGGAAGACGCGCCCTAGGACGGCAATATCTTCCACTTGGGGCGACCCCCGAAATAGGTTTAGGTTAGCCTGTTGCGCTGCCAATAGGTAAGCGCTGGCTTCCCCCTCCCGAATGCCACGCACCACAATTTGAAGCGAATACCGCCGAAACTTCGCCTGTAAGGTCTGCCCCGCCTGAGACACCACAGGCAAGGTCTTGCTTTCCGCTTCCCCTGCCTGGATGTCTTCGGGGGCCACGGCAAACCCCTTGAACGTTGTGAAGTGGCCTACCGTGAGAGGCATTAGACGTACACCGTGGAGTTATAGACGACCGACACCTGTTCCACCAGCGACGTACTGCCAATGCCGATGGGTGGCCCCGCCTGCACATCGACCAGGATTGCGCCATAGATGGTGTCGCCGCCGAGTACGATGTCTTCCCCGGTGAGGGGTTCGGTGGCATTCACCACCTGAAGGATGCTGTTCTCACGGGCTTGGTTCAAGGCTTGTACGTCGGCGGCGTTACAGCCCCGGATGGTAAAGGTGACCTGGCGTTTCCGTAGGGTGAACTGGAGGATGTCGGTTCCTACGTTTTTGACGAGCTGTTTGGATTCAGCATCGCCAAAGCTGATGTCTCCCGTGTCGAAGGCGTATTGGCGGTTGCCAATGGTTTTGGTGAATAGCGAAACGTTGATAGGCATAAAACTGACCTGATCAGGGTACAGACCTACCTTTGCCTAGGCTGTTGGGTTTGGATTGGAGTTTGCGAAATCAGCTAATCGGTTAGGATGGCGATAGATTATTGGCTGAACAGGCATGACCGACAACGTTCTTCCCATCACCGCTGTTGAGTTTGACCCCCAGAACGCCCGCAAGCGCACTGAGCGGTCTAGTTACATGATCCGCGAATCCCTACAACAGTTTGGCCCCCTGCGGTCGTTGGTGGGGCAACGGCTACCCGATGGACGCATCATTGTTAGGGCTGGCAACGGCACCCTAGAAGAGGCAGGGCAGATCGGCATTGACAAGGTACGGGTCATTGAACGCAAGCCTGATGAGCTTGTCGTGGTGGTGGCTGATGACCTGGATGAGGCTAAGTGGAAATCCTACGCCGTCGCAGATAATCGCAGTTCTGATTTGAGCGCCTGGGACGTTGACGTCCTCCAAGACCTTGCCCAGAAGATTGAGCTAGGCGACTGGTTTACGACTGAGGAAATGGCGGAGTGGGATGTGGGAGAGGTGCCGGACTTTGAACCCGTGGGCGAGGATGAACAGGGGCGGCTAGACCAGATCGAACCCAAGGAACTGAACTGTAAATGTCCTAACTGTGGCCATGACTTCATCCAACAATACTAAGCCAGATTTGCGGCTCGATTGGTGCAGCTATCAGGCGGCGAAGTATGCCTGTGAGCATTGGCACTATTCGGGGTGTGTGCCCGCTGGGAAGCTGGTAAAAGTCGGGGTGTGGGAGGATGGCAAGTTTATCGGGGTAGTGCTGTTTTCATGGGGTGCAAATCGCAACATTGGAAGCCCCTATGGATTGCAGATGAGTCAGTGTTGTGAGTTGGTCAGGGTAGCCCTAGCAAAGCACCAAACCCCAGTCACCAGGGTGCTAAGAGTAGCGATATCCATGCTCAAAAAACAATCCCCCGGTGTTGTGCTGATTGTCAGCTATGCAGACCAAAACCAAGACCACCACGGAGGTATTTATCAGGGTGGGAACTGGGTTTATGTAGGTGAGTCAGGCAAAGCACAGGGCGGCAACACTGCCATGCTAGTTATGCCATCGGGTGAGGTTTTACATAAGAGGGTTGCGTCTGCAAGGTATGGAGTTATCAGCGCAGAAAAGCTAGGCGCTTCATGGTTCCAGCCTAAAGAGAAACACAAATACCTCTACCCACTCACACCAGAGATGCGGGCTAAGATAGAGCCATTGGCCAAGCCATACCCTAAACGTGCGTCCGAAGCGAGCAACCACCCCGACCAGGGGCAGGGCGGCGGTTTAACACCGACCCGGACGCTCCACCCATCCTCTATCGCTACATCAGAGAGATAGGGCACACTATAGACATGGCACATATTGACTGGAATCACTGGCGGTTAAAGTACGTTGCGGGGGATGACTCCGTGACGCTTGAGGCACTTTCTAGGGAACCAAAGGCACCAGCCCTGAACACCTTGAAGAAAAGGAGTTCTAGAGAATCATGGACTGAGCAACGAGAGCGGTTTAGGCACCAGCGAGACACCATCGCCTACCACGATGCAACCGTGGCAGCGGCGGCTACTGAAGTCAAAAAAATCATTGACTCGGCAGAGATGCTAACCCGCCATGCCCAGCTATGTAAGCTCATGGGGGCCATCGCTGCCCACGAACTACAGCAGCTACGCCGTAAACAACTGGCAGGGGAACCCACGGGGTTAAAGCCGGACGATGCACTTAAGTTTGCTGCCAGGGCCATTGCCGATGAACGCCTCACCGAAGGCTTAGCGACCCAGCGGCAAGAGGTAGACCTAGCGGGGCTATCTAACGCCGAACTAGAGGCCATTGCCAAGGGTGAGTAACCATGCCCTATACCTTGGCCCAACGAGCCGCCGCTGAACTGGAGCTACGCCGCCGCAAAGGTTCAACCGAGGGTGAACGCCCACCGCACCTCCAGCACATCCCCCACCGCTGGGAAGATTTCGCCCCACTGACCAGCATCCGGTCGGGCACCCAAATGATTCCGTTCAACCCCTACCCCTACCAGGTCAGCATTTCCGATCTGATTGACGCTAACCGTGGCGTGGTGATTACCAAGACGCGCCAAACGGGCATGACCGAGTTTGTGGCTAACAAATTCCTTCACAAGGCTTGCCTCTACCCGACTTACTTTGCAGCGGTCTTCTCCAAGGGCCAAGACGACACTGCCAACATTGCCCGTCGTGTGCGGCTCATGGCAGCATCGGCCCGAATCCCCCTCAGTAGCAACAACGTCAAGGATATCCAGGTGGCGGGCGGGGGCAGAATCGTGTTCAGAACGGCCTCTCCCAACAGCGGGCGCGGCCTAGAGTCGGTCTGGGATATCCTCTACGACGAATGCGGTTTTGTGAATGGCATTGAGGATATCTATGGCGCGTCAACGCCTGCTCAAAGCATCCCGGAGAGCCAGGGCAACGCCCGCACCATCCTGGTCTCCACCCCGCCTGAGGTCAAGGAAGGGATGTACTACGACTTCTTTACAGGCAACAACGGCAGCATTGACGCCCTTGAGCTATGCCGTGCCGTGAAGGATCAGGAGTTGCCCCCGTTCCATTGTTGGGTGGATGAACAGGGCTGGGGCAAGGCGATTATCCATTGGCGGGCGCATCCGGTCTATGGCGCTAGGCCCAACTATCTGCAAGAAATCAAAGACGCCCAGCGCATCACCGAAACCCAGCTACAGCGGGAATTTAACCTATCCTTCGACAGCGCTACCACGGGCATCCTATTCGAGATGACGGTGGCAAGGGCGATGGCCTATGGGGCATGGAAATCCCCTCAGAAGGGACGACGCTACCTGATGGGCATTGACCCCAACTTTGGCGGGAAAGACAACTTTGTGGCCCAGATATGGGACTGCACCGAGTCGCCCGTGGGGCTCGTTGCTGAGTATGCCGAAGCCGACCGCACCATCGAGACCAGCGTGGAGTCGGTCGCCCGCCTGATTGAAGACTATGCCCCTGAGATTGTGGCCGTGGAGAGCAACAGCGGGGGCCGCATCGTCCTAGAGCAACTGATCCGCCTATTCCCCTCAGTGAGAATTGAGGGCGTGACCACCACCGCAGCCAGTAAAAAGGTGAACACCGACCGGGTTGCCCTCGCCATTGAATCTAGGGAGGTGACCTATCCCCCAGACTGGCAGGGGCTCAACGAAATGATGCACTTTGGGCTGATGCAGCGAGAGGCGCTGTCCGGCAAGGACGACCGGGTAATGGCCATGGCGGCGGCGTGGGTGTTTTTCCATGAGCTAGACCCCAAGGGCAGGGCACGAAAGCGGGGACAGTGGTTGACGCGGATCTAGGACAAGTAATGTCAACATTTCGCTGACGCTGGAAAACGCCACAAAGTTTACCCCAGTTGACGCCCCAAAGCCTTATACTGCAAGAGGTTCACGCATCAAAACCCCACTCAGTCCGCGAGAAATGTCAGCAAAAAACACCCACTGTCAACGGCTGTCAGCAGGGGTGATGACAACCTCAAACCCTTGCTACACATGGACTTGAGGGGAATTGTCAGCAAAGTCAACAGAATCTAAGCAAGCTTTTTGAAAATGACGATGATCGCCCACTGCGGTCGTCAACAACCCCTTGCACTTCCACGATTGCCCCTGCCATCCACCGCAGGGGCATCGCTTTGCCATGGGACTACCTCAAGGCATTTGCGACCATGAACAAAAACGCAAAGACTAAAAACCGTTGACAGTGCTGACAATACTGCTTACAAGCGGCAAAACCCTTGATATACAAGGCTTTGCCCTGTCGATAGGCGTTGACAATGCCACTGACAATGCGTTGACAATGCCCTGATCGCTGTTGACATTTCCCTTAGTCGTTCATCTACCAATGAAAGAGGTAAATATATTTAAGTAAGATTATTTATTTCTACATATATATCTAAGGGGGATTGTATACAGTACACAGTATGCAATCCATGGAGAAGTGGGGGCTGTCGGTGGTCTTTGGTGCCGCTGGTCAGGCTAAGCCGTCTGCAATGCCCCCGCCCGATCTAGCAGCCGTTCCAACTCGGCCCGCACCGTAGCCGCCACAGTGGCCCCGGTTTGGTCGTTGGTAGCGGCTCCGTTGACCGACACATTGACGGTAATGCCGGGGGCGTCCCTTCTGGCCGTGTTGGCGGCGATGGTTTCAAGGTATTGGTTCCCGGCTTCCTGGACGCCCTGCAATGGGGCAAGGTCAGGCGCGGGGGCTAGGACGGGGGTAACGCCTAGGGTGCTCGTTGGGGCGGCTTCTAGGGAGGCTAGGAGCGCGTCATTGGTGCCACGGGTGCTACGGGCAAGCTGGCGCTGGTCTGGGGTCAGGAGTTGGCTGATCCGTTCATCGGAAGCATCCCGCCGAATCCGGCTATTTTCGGGCAAGGCTTGAATGACAGTGGCACGGGCTTGGTTGAGTTGCCCTTGTTGGGTCACGTCCTGTTGGCGGCGGGCAATGGCCTGGGTCTGGGGAAGTAGTGCGGCCTCCTCAGCCGTTATCGCTTTCTGTTGCTGTGCGGCTTCGATGCCAAATTGGGCGGCGCGGATGGCGAGGTTTGCAGCTTCTAGGTCTTGTTCGTTGGCCTCCCCTCGTTCAACGGCGGCGGCAACACGGGCTTGCTCGGCTTCCGCCTGGGCGAGGGCGGCTTTGGCTTGAATTTCGGCAATGTCGGCCTCTGTTTGGCGACGTTTCAGGGCAAGGCGTTCGAGTTCCTGCTGAATCAACAGCGATTGATCTTCAAAAGCCTGCTGTTCCTGCAAAGCTTCTAGTTGAGCAATAGCGCCTTGGGCTTGAAGCCGTTGCCGTTCCCGTTCATTTTTGGTGAGGCTGGCGGCAATGTCGAAATTGCTGGCGGCTAGGTCGTTTTCAGCCCGTCGTAGGTCTGCCTGGGCCTGGAGTAGCTTGCTTTGCTGCTCTAGGGAGCTATTGAGGCTGTCATAAAGGCGTAGGACGCCCTCAAGGTCTTGGGTCTCGCGGGTGGCGGCATTCTCAGCGGCCTTGGCGCGTCGGTCGATGGCGCGTAGGATTTTCTCTTGGGCTTGCTGCTGAAGCGTGATTTCAGACTCAATCCTTTCGCTGGTCAGGTCTAGGATGCGCTGCTGGGAGGCTTTGACCTCATCAGAGTCCTCGCCATAAATGGCCTTGAGTCGGCCTAGCTTGGCTTGTTCGTTGGCGAGTTCTTGGTCAATGCGCCCTGCATTCAGTTCAGTTAGGGCTTCCTGGAACTCTCTTTCCGTCAACTCTCCAGCCGCCCGCCGTTGTTTTAGGGCGATTTCCTGGAGGGAATTGCTTCGCCTTAGGGCATCCTCTTCTCGTTTTTGGCGATCCCCTTCGGCTTGAACGTCTTGCTGTCGTTCATTGTCAATCCGTTCCCCTCGCAACTCTAGAAGGCGTTGCTGAGATGCACGGGCTTCAGAGCCATCACCTTGGGTCGCTAGGATGTCTTTGAGCTTCTGTTCTTCGGCGGCAATCTCAGCATCAATGCGCTCTAGGCTAGAGTCAAGGATTCTTTCTTGATATTCTCGTTCGCTGATTAGCCCCCGCTGGCGCAAGGATGCGAGTTCATTTTCCCTGGTTTGGGTCGATGATTTGATGGTATCGGTAGCCCGCTGTTGCGCCCGTTCTAGCGCTTCCTGCCTAGTCTTGAATCGCCCTTCGGCAGACTGGCGTTCTAGGTCGGCCTGTTGTTTCTCAAGCTTTTGGATTTCGGCCAAAGACTCACCCGCCTGTTCTTTGTCGGCCTCGCTTAGCTCGTCATATTCCTTTTTGAGCTTGGCAACTTTTTCGGTGGTATCTGCCAGTCGCTTGTCTAGGCTTTCTTGGTTGATTCGCTCACTTTCCTGGTTAAATTCGGATTGGCTAACCAGCCCATCGTTAAGCTGTCCCTGAAGGACGGCAAGCTGCTGAGACTGATCAAGGTCAATCACCAATTGGTTTCGACCTAGTTCAGTGTTGACCTGCTGAATGCTGCGGGCAAGGTTTTGTAAGGCATTGCCCTGGAGTTGAACCCCGCCTGTGGCACTATTCAAGGCCCGTTCGCTGGCCTCTAGGTTGGCAATTAAGGCTTGCTGGGCTTGCCTCTGGGCTTCGTTGGCAGGCTGGAGGGCTTCAATCTCGGTCTTGAGGCTAGAGAGTGAATCCCCTTGCTGCCCAGCCAGGTTAATCAGCAGTTCCCGTTGCCTTGCCTGTTCTTCGGTGAGCTTGCCCCCGTTCTTTTCAATGTCGTTCAGGTTTTTGAGCTTCTGTGCCGTGGCAATGGCCTCATCCCCCAACATGCCCACCGAGGAACCATAGGAGTCAATCGCATCGTTTACGTCACGAAGTCTTTCTGCTTGGACTCGTGCGGCAACAAGAGTAAGTGCCGCTGCGACAGCCGCAAGGGGGGCCACAACGGCAGCGGCCTTAACCGCCAACCCCTTTAGAGCTAAAGCCATTCCGTTGACTCCGCCAGCGGCGATAATCCATTTTGCGGCATTCCCGATCAGAATGACGGAGAGTTTTGCCATTTCAAAGCCTGCCGCCATGATAGCCGGGGTCAACAGCTTGAAGGCTACGATGAGGAACCCCATTTCAATCAAAACCTTTCCAACCCCGCTGCTGGCAAGATCGGCAAAAACGCCTACTAGCTTGGCCACCAATTCGATTGCAGGGGCCAATGCGGCCAACAATCCAGCAACGATCTTGAGCAATGACATGAGTGCGGCAGAAGCGCCTTCGGCTGCACTCCCTAGCACGACTCCAATCTCGCCCGCCAACTTAGCGACGGCTGGCAACAGGCTATCCACAACCCCGATCACTTCATCCGCCACCTGGTTCAGGATGGTGATGGCGCGGGTAAGGATTTGTTCAATGGTGTCTCGGTTGGCTTCCAAGAATTTGTAGAACCGGGTCAACTGTTCCACGATGGGGTCTAGGAGCGGTGCCCCTGCAATCCGTGTCACTTCCTGGAAAATTTCTTGAATGTTGGACGTGACTCCATTGATGGTTTGGGCGGCAAGCGCGTTCCCCGCCCGGAAGGCTTCAAGGCGTTCTCTCAACCGCTCTACCAATACGCCTTGTTCTTTCCAAAGCTTGACCTGTTCATTATTGAGGCCAATCGACTTGGCCAGTTGAGAGTCTGAGGAAATTTGTCCCGTTAGGATAGATTGCACCTCCTCGCGGGCTTGAAACAGGGGAATGCCCAGCGTCCCTAGTGATGCCGCAAAGTCAACGGTCAGGTCTTTGGCATCGGTCAACGATGCGCCGATATTGGCCCCCTCCTGAGCCAGTAGCTGAAAGATGGGGATTAGCTCGGCAGAGGTCACCCCGACTAGGTTTAGGGAGTCTCGGCGTAATCCTTCAATGGCTTCACTGACGGGCTTTTCTAAGGCTTGGATGGCTTGTGTAGGGTCTTCAACCTTGACCCCGGCAATCAGAACCTCGTTCGTGGCAACAAGGCTAGACTGGGTTGCTAGCAATTGCTCCTGTAGCTGAACGTTGCTCTGAACAAAGGCATTGTAGAAGCCTGATACCGATGCTGTCGCAATATTGATGACGCCCTGCACTTGCTGGAAGGCAAGGCCAATAAAGGCGACCTTTGAGGATACCTCGGAAATTTGGTCAAAGCTTTTTTTGAAACCGCTAACGGGTTTATTGGCCTCGCGAATGCCGTCTTCGACCTTCTGGAAGCTGCCTTGAACATCGGCAATGCTTTCATTCAGTCCAGCAATCTGGTCGTCAATGCCTTTGATTTGAGCCTCAACGTCCCCGGCATCTAACCCTAGGCGAATCTTGGTACGGCTCAAGGCTTCAATTTTGCGCTGTAGCTTAGCGATTTCCTCTGCACTACCGCCCTCGGCTTCTAGCTTGATTTTCTGGTCGCTCAAGCTTTTGAGGTCAGCATCAACCTGGGCGATTTTGCCTTGGATATCTTGTTGATTCAGTTCCAGGCGAATCCGCTTGCCTTCTAGCCCCTTGATTTGCTCAGCAAACTTCTCAGCTTCCTTTGTGAGAGCGTCAAACTGTTCTGCGATTTGCTGAGCGACGGCTTCGGAGGTATCGCCAAAGTTCTGCATCTGGGCTTCGGCCTTGGCGACCACCTTAGAAGCCAGGTCTTGGGCCTGAAGTACCAGTTTGACCGCTAGATTGTCGCCGCTGCCCCGTGCCATAGCCATACCGCCAAAACTAGCCTCTAGGCTAGAGGGGATATCCGTTCACGGGGGCGTGTTTGCGGGATGCGCTAACGGGGAACACTAGGCCCAGCGTAGGAGACACCATCATGCTTGAATTACTGCTCATTGCCCAGATTGCAACCGGAGACCATTACTGTTTCATGGAGACCCCCACGGGGGCGGTGGTGAACCTAGCGGCGTTGTGCGGGGTGGGGGCACGATCCGCAACCGCCACGGCATCTCAGTATGAACAACGAACCTTGCGAACGATTAAAGCTCAAGGTTGGGACGGGGAAACCTGGCCCGTGGTCGCGTTGGGGGAACGGTACTGTGACCAGTTGAGGTCTGGAATGACCCGTGACGAAATTACGGAAGAACAGGTTGAAGTCACCCTTGGCACCCACGGCTATGTGGATGACGAGTTTGTAACGGTGATGGCGGCGGTAGCGACCTATGCCCCTGAATATCTCTGCCCTGAGTTCAACGATTAGCGGATTTCGCAAACTAGCCCCCTTGTCGGCCATCGACAGGCAGGATGAGGGGGTCTTATGCGGCGAGTGACGATGTCTGACGTAATCCGAAGCGACGGGGTTCTGATCAACGCCCTGACGGGGCTAGGGACGGCCTCAGACAGCACTTTGTATACTCAGGTGGGCTCTGTCCATCGGCTAGGGCAGGGGCAGTTAGACCAGCTTTGCCAGGTGTGGCCCCTGAATGTCGCCTGCACCGCCTATCCCGATGCCGCCACCGCGAAGGGCTGGGAGATATCCTGGCCGGAGGGGGTGGGCGACAAGGTAAAAGCGGCCTTCGATGTCTACCGCAATGTGGTGGGCACCCGCACTAAGGATTCTGACCTGCGAGACCAACCCCTATCCAGTGACCGTGAAATTATCCGGTGGGCGGGGTATCTGGCCAATGTGTACCGAGGGGCGGCGATTGTCCTCAACGTGGACGATGGCAGACCGCCCCATGAACCCATCGACACCGCCAACATCAAGACCATCCGCGAGATTGAAGTACTCGACAGCTATCAGCTTTACCCCGGCCAAACGGCCATTGCTAACCCGCTCAAGACGACTCACTATCATTTGCAGGTCACGCCCGACTGGCACCCTGGTTTAGTCAGCATGTTCCAAGGGCGATTCTCTGGCACGGGGTACAGCCAGAGTTATCCCATCCACCGTAGCCGCGTGATTCGGGTTCCGGGGGTTCCAGTGCCCCCGCAGGTGATGCGCTACAACAACGGCTGGGACAGGTCGTTGCTTGAGGTGGTGTGGGATCAGTTTTCGGCCTGGGAATCGATGACCAAGGGCGTTGAGCATTTGGTGAAGGACTACAGCCTGTTCGTCTACCAGGTGGCGGGATTCGGCGACATGATGACCGAGGGCAATGAAGCCGCCATTCGCCAACGGATTACCTCTCTCCAGATGATGGCCTCGTTAATGGGCGGGGTGGTGCTGGACAAGGATGAGGAGTCCGTTAACTTTGTGTCTCGCCAGTTTTCGGGGCTGAATGACCTGATCGGCAGCTATCGGGACATGCTGATCGGCGCGTTGGGCATTCCCCATACCATCCTGTTTGGGGAGTCGCCCAGCGGCCTTGGGGCCACGGGGGAGAGCGAGGAAAAGACCTGGGCGAAGAAGGTTGGGGCGTACCAGGAAGGATGGCCCTTGGCGGCGCTGAATCGAATCTATCAGTTAATGTTTCTGGCGAAGGATGGGCCTACGGGCGGCAAACCCTTAGAGGGATGGAGTGTCATCTTTAACCCGCTGCTGGAGCAGACCGAAGCCGAAAAGATTGCCAACCGGAGCAGTCAGGCCCAGACCGATAATGTGTACCTGACGGCTGGGGTATTGGTGCCTGAGGAAGTGCGCCAATCGCGGTTTGGTGGGGCCACGTTCAGCTTTGAAACGACGCTGGATGATGAGGCATTCCAGAAGGCCCAACAGCAGGCCGGGGGCGGCGAGATGCCCATGGACGAGGGCATGGGCATGGAAGAGGGCATCCCTGAAGAAGGCTTTGAGGATGCCCCGGTGGACGAGGGCGATTTTACCGACGAACTACCTCCGGAGGAGGACTTGCCCCTAGAGGAAGAGGACATGAGCCTTGAGGAACTGGAGGGGGATCGGGGTGACTCGGTGCGGTTGGATGCCCTCGCCATGGCAACCCAGGAGGCCCAGCAGCGGTTTGTGATTTGGCCTAGCCGCTATGCCGTGGCGTGGCGGGATAGGCGGTATCAGGAGCTATGCCCATGACCACCCCAGCCGAACATTACGCCGCCTACGACCGTCGCACCAATCGCAGGATGTCCCAGTACAACCAGGGCGGGGGCGAGGTGCGCAAGCCCGTCAGGAAGGCGACCGGGGCCAGTGATGGCGACAAATGGGACAGGGCGAAGTTCAACAGTCGCAAGGCGGCGCAAATCCTAAGTCGAAAAGACCCGTTGGTGGATGGCAAAGGCTTGCCAACGCCCGCCGCCATGCAGTTCCGCAGGTGGGGTGAACGAGTGCCGAAGACCTACAAAGATGTGCGCGGGATTCTGGCTAGGGCGAACCGACAGAAAGAACGATATCGGCCCGATAGTGCGTTTAGCCAGGGTTATGAGGATGGGCTAAGACTGGATGTGCAAGGAGCAACTGGCAAAGGGCAGCGCTGTGGGGCTGGGTATATTTCAGCGAACTATCAATGCAATGCGGGCCAGCAGGGCGGGGCTACAGCGAAGGGAAAGGTGAAAGCCTTTGGCCCCATAGATCGCTCAAGACCCGATGCTTATGAACAACTGCTGAAAAGAGAGGCTGAGGTTAACCGAGCCGAAAAGATGCTGCAACGGGGGCGAATGAAGGTAAACCCCGGTGACGATGCGCGAACGATTGCCGGGAAGATGGGCGCATTGACAACGCTTCGACACGCCAAAGACCCAAAAGTTGGTCTAATAACGGCCCGTGACAGTGATAAAAACTATGTGGGATTCCTAAGTTACAAGCCAGGGCGCGGTCAAATTGAAGTGGTCGGCATAGGCACCGATGGCACCAAAAAGGGCAGCGGTAAGGCGTTGATTCAACAGGTGATTCGCATTGCGGCCAAAGAAAATAAAAGCATTTCCATCGCGTCGGTGCCATCGGCCATTGGCTTCTACGAAAAGATGGGCTTCACCAAAAATGGATACAACGACTTCACCATGACCGCCGAAGAGGCCCGCCGTTTAGCTGGACTGTAACTCCATGAACTTAACCGAAGCTGAATTTTACGCCACCCTGATCGGCCTTGCTGACCCCAACATTGCCCCCACCCGCCTGGACTCCCTGGATGAATCCGAGTTGCTAGCCGAGGGCCGCGCCTTGGCCCTGTTTGCCGTAGAGACGATGGCGGGGGCCAAACTACGCCGCGATGGCTGGCTAGGCGATGACATCCTACGCTATGACGCCGGGGACGACCCGGACGCCCTTGGCCGCTGGCTGAGGGAACGGAGCCTAGCCAATGTGAAGCCCATCATGGAGCAATGGCAGAAGCGCACACTAGCCTGGATTCTGGCCCAGAAGGACATGAACGCCGCCCTACAACGCATCTCCATGCAGCCGGGGGAACTGTTCTCCAGACTGCCCTACCGTGGCCTAGAACGAGAGGTGTACCAGGGTATGGTACTGGCTAACCTAGCAGGACGTGAACAGGTGCTGGACGAGGGCGACGATGGCGACGGGGTACGCTTTGATGGACGGGCCAAGCCTGCATGGTTCAAGCTGTCCTTCAAGGAAGCCGTGGACTATTTCAGGGCCAAGGTAGCGATTCCGGCAGAGTCGTACCAACAACTCACCGCCGACTTTCATGATTGGGCCTTTGTGGTGGCGAGGATGGCTCAAGCCGACCTGATTAAAGCGGCGAAATGGCTGGTAGAACAGGCGATCACCGAGGGCATGAGCTTTGCTGAGTTTGAGAAGTCCTGGGCGCGGCTGATTGGCCGCAAAGGATGGAAGCCCGCTAGCCCCCGCCACCTCTGGACAATCTTCGATACCAACTTCCGAGGGGCGATGGGGGCCGGACGCTACCAGCAAATGCGGGAACCCTCGGTGTTAGCCCGTCGGCCCTTGTGGGTATGGCGATGGCGCGATTCTCCCCAGCCCCGGTTGCATCACCAAGCACTGCACAATAAGGCCATCTACGCCGATGACCCGTTTTGGCGGGCGGGCAGAATTCCGGCTGGATTTTCCTGTCGTTGTGCCCTTATGAGCCTGTCTGAAGAAGCCGCCAAACGCAAGGGCATCGAGATATTGACTGACCCACCCGACCCCAAGACCATCTTCGAGAAGGGCTTTGACACTCCATTCAATGCTGAAACGCCCTATGGCAGTCGAGATCGGCAAACCTACCTGAACGAGGCCATCAAGCGGTATGAGCCGAACTTGCAGGGGTTCCTGAGAAAGCTGTTTTAGTACAAGCCGTTCCGCAAATCTTCCAGCCTTTGTGTACTTTCGGCTAAGACATTAGGGATTTGCCGGAAAGTTAGCTTGACGTTTTCAACCATTGTTTGCCCAGCAACGCTAATTGTTTTCGGGCGTTGCTGGCGAATCAGGACATATCCGTCAGTCCACGAATGGGGGACAACTTCACAATCTACGTCGGATAGATACCATCCGTCTTCGTTTGCATTTGCTCGGCCCACAGATTGGGCTAAATGCGAAAATGAACCTTGATCAAGAGCATTCAGCCGCACAAAAACAACGTCCCCGTGATGTTCATAGGACTCCAAGGGAACCCCAATCTCGCTTAAAAATGGCAGATTCATTCCTAAAGATGGCAAATTCATTCTTCCTCCTTTGTTGCCTCAAATATCAATACAGACAAATATCGATCTACCAGCAGTTGAACGACCTCAGATCGGCTTTTTAGCCTCAACTTCACCTTGGCCGCATCTAATCGGTCTATTTGCGAGGGAGTCAGGCCGATGCCAGCATTTCGCCTAGGGTCATCGACAGGCGGGCGACCCTTGCGGGGCAAATTAACCATAGACGACGCGACAAGACGGCTATTACCCGCAGCCTAACGTGCCATCATTCCCTTGTCAAGAAAATGATGCGCTCTTTTAGTGCATTCCGCAAACCCTAGGCTATGCCCCCGCAACCTTGGCAGGATGGGGGATAGTTTTGCGGAATGTTCCCCATGCCGTCTGCCGCTCACATCGCCGGATACTATGGTCTGCCCCTGGACGCTAGCCCTGAGTTTGTCCGGGGCTACCTCGATGTCATGGAAAGCCGCTTTGACCAGCGAGGCCAAGGGGTTGCCTGTGGTAAAGGCTGGATTCCTCGGTCTAAGAAGTGTTCCTCGGATAAAGCTAAGCAGACCAGCAAAGAAGCCAAGGCTAGAACCGTTGAGAAATCTAAGGCTAGGGCTGAACTTAAGCGGGCGGTGAAGGGAGCCAAGGGGCAAAAGGCTAGGGTAAAGGTGATAGACCCGCCCCAGATTTCAAGGGAAGAATCGCTTGCACTGCTAGACCCGACTGTGTATGGGGACTACAAAAGCAGGGAAAGAGGCTATGCACTGAGAACATCGACATTAAGGCAGATTGAAAAGGATCATCCTGACTTGGCCCCTGTTATCAACGACGCAAGGGCACGGGATCACTATAGCCCTGACACGGCTGAAGTGGGCGATGTAATGATCTTTAGACTCCCAGAAGGGTCCAGGAAGTTTGTGGGGATTTCTCCCGAAACGGCCTATATGCAAATAACCTCCGTGAAAAATGGCAGGGTAAGAGGCATTCCTATGGATGAATTTGGGATGCCATTGACAACGAAGGCCCAACACATCAAGGCGGACGTTACCCCCCCTCGCGGTAAAGACCGAAAGGGTTGGGCTTGGATTAAGGTAAACTTCCCTCAAGATGAATGGAAGGGGCAGAGTCGCTATTCTTCTGAAGCTCAGAAGCAAAGAGCAAGACAGCTAACCCGCACCGACTCCTTCCTTCAAGGCTACGCTGACATCATGCGCCTGGACACCGTGCGACCATCCTGCATGGAGTGTGTGGAGAAGCACCTGGGTGCGGCCCTGGTGTTGATGGGAGAGGCAGAGGCGGGCTACCCAGAGCATAAGCTGCTGGCCATTGGGCACCTCCATGAAGCAGCGGACGAATCGGCGGATCGGATGCCGGAACTATCGGCCCTGTTGCGGGATATTCGCAAGCGCTACCAGCAGGGGGAACCTATTGAGTTTGAAAACATCCTGGAAGCGCTGAGTCAGCATGGGGTGTGGCGCTTTGACCGCAAGGGCGAGGCCTAATGTACCACTACGTTGTGACTCACATGGCGACACGGGAAACCGCCATCGCCCTACTCGATGCCACCGACCCGAATACTATTACCCCATTGGCTCTAGAGGGTGCCGCAGCCCCCGCGTTGAAGGTGGCTCTCAACCGTGCCTATGGTGCCTTTGGTCATGGCTTTAATGTGGATCGAACCACCGCTATCGACCTGGACTATGCCCTGTTTACGCTCAATGACTGGCAGGCTGAGAGCATTGGGGATAGCCGAGTAGAAGGCTACGATCCAGGCATCCCAGAGGGGGCTGTGACATAATGGTTGCCAGATTTATCGATACCACCATGTTTTTTGTTACCTCGGAAAACCTATCCGGCCTCTCAGCCTACGCCTATGCCAAGGGCGAAAAAATGACAGATAGAGGTATTCTTTGTGAGTCTGAGAGCCATGCCCAGCAATTGATCGCATTGGCCCTTCCTTCGCTGAATGCAACGACATTAGAAATCAACGAAGGTTCTTGTGACCCAGCGGAATCGTCAGTCTGAATATATGGCTAAACCCCTTCTATCCATCTCCTACCTCGACAAAGACCTACGCCGCTACATTGCGGGACTACTATTGCGCCTGCGGGGGTTCTCTGCCCCTATGCGCGAGATTGGGGAAGCCCTCATCCTCAGCACCGATGAACGCTTTGAGAAAGAGATAGACCCCGCTGGCCTACCCTGGGAAGACATCAGCCCCCGCACCCGTGCCCGCAAACGAGCCAAGGGGCGCATTGACAAAATCCTGCAAGACACTGGCACCGGGCGGGCATCCATCAACTACCAAGCCAATCGGTTCAGTGTCTCCGTGGGCACACCCTTGGCCTACATGACCTATCATCAGGTGGGGCAGGGGCAGGTCAAACGCGAGTTTATTGGGTTGTCCGAAGAGGATAACGAAGAAATCCAGCAGATCATGACGGACTACATTAGGGGATAAGCATCACTCGTCCCCATCCCTTAGTCCTAGCTCAGGGTCATAGCCTGGGGGGAGTAGGGTGTCATAGGGAATGCCGTAAACATTGGCTAGCGCTGCGGCCTGAAGGAATTGGAGGCGCTGACTGCCTGCCTCTATATGGCACACGGCGGATTGAGCGCAGAAGCCTTGGTCTCCGATGGCATGGAGGATTTGGTTTGCCCTGCGAACCACCTCATGGCGGGGCAACTGCCGTCGCTCCCGATGGCAGCGCAGGATTTTGCCCACCTGTGCGTAGGGGTTGATTTTTTCGTTATGTTCGACCAAGGCTCGTACCAGGCGACTTTCTAAGAGTGCAAGGTTGTGGGCTGTATCCGGATCGGTAAGGATGCCCAACCTCACTAGCTTATTTCGGATGATTCCTAAGTCTTCTTCGCGGGTTAGTGCCATATCCCGATTTTGCTTATTTCGCTAATTTTATCCATTTTAGAAAGCCCTTTGCCAAAGTGGCACCAATAGCGTTTGGCTCGTGTTCCTTTGGCAATTCGATTTGACAGCGGCCAAGTCCTCAACCCGCATCGCACCGATGACGGGATTTTGTTGTGTGATGCCATTTTTGCCCGTGATGGGGTACTGGAGTATAAATCTCCGGGCGGCAAAACACGGCGGGAATTTCGGCCCCCTGAGGAGAATCAAAAGGCGATTGCTGAGTTTGGCTTAGCCTCTCTGACCCTAGAACATCCCACGGGGTTGGTGGATGAGTCCAACGGTGATCGGCTGCGAAAGGGCATTTCGTTGCAAACCCCTCGGTACGTTGTTGTACCAGGGAAGGGCGGGTTTGTAACAGGGCAAATTGCGGTGATGAGCCGCGATGCTCAAGACGCCGTGCGACGGGGGGATGCCTCCGAAATTAGCGCGGGCTACAAATGCCGGATCGAAGAAACGCCTGGGGTGTGGTTCAACCCTGCCACAGGCAAAAGCGAACGCTATGACGCCATTCAGCGCGATATCAAAGTAAACCACATTGCCCTAACTCGGATTGGCCGTGCTGGCCCCTCGGTGAAGGTTCTGGGGCGGTTTGATAGCGCTGACCTAGAAGACAACGACCTGGCCTATCAGGTTGACGCCCAGGAGCCACCATACTCCAATCTTTTCACCCAAAAGGAAACTATGAGCACCAACGGATATATGCCTTTGGCAACATTGAATCTTCCTGGTGGCTCCGTTCAGGTGCCCCAAGACATTTTCAATTCCATTCAACCGCTACTCGCCCGCAATGATTCTGCTGTCAACAGCCTTGAGGCAGAACTAGAAGACGCGGAAGACCGGGCCGACAGTGCCGAAGCTGCCCTCAGCGATGTGCAGGGGCAAGTTCAGTACAAAGACGGCATGATCGAAGCCCTTCGCGACCGTCTAGACCAGGCCGAATCCCTGCTGGAAGATGCCAACATTGCATGGCACAACGATAGCTATGTTCGCCTAGATGGCAAGGGCAAAAAGGGCAAGATGCCTGCCTTCCTAGAGGACATGGAAGAAGACGAAGAGTACGTCGAAGACATGGACGACGAAGAGTACATGGACGAAGACATGGACGACGAAGACGAGGAGTTTATGGAAGAGGACGAGGAGGAAATGCCCGCCAAGTCCAAGAAGACCAAAAAGGACATGAAATCTAAGAAAGATTCTGTCCGGGCCGATGCCGTGGAAATGGTTAAGGTCATCCGCGAAGCCGAAGCCATCGGGGTCGATTTCTCTGACCTGCGGATGGATGCCATTGACGATGCTGCTGATATTCGCCGCTTTGTGGTGGAGCAAAAGCGCCCCAACCTGTACCGGGATGACGCTAGCGATTCCTACATCCAAGCCCTGTACGACGCCATCGTAGACGACGCCATGGGCCAACGCAGTGCCCCTAGCCGTCGCTCCGACTCTGGCTATGCCGATGAACTCAGCCTTGTGCTGGGCACCGCATCCAGTGGTCGTGTCATGGATGCGGGGGCGGCTGATCGGGAACGGCGGATGAACAATTTCAGCACCCCGCTAACCGCCAACAAAGACAACTACGGCAAACGTCGCTAGGGCTTGACCTTGGCTCAACGGCAAACGTCGCTAGGGCTTGACCTTGGCTCAATAGCTCCCTCTTTTTAGGAATTTTCAACCATGTCACAAACTGTTTACAGCCAATACAGCGCTAAGGCGTTCCCCGGCCAAGTCGATGGCCTAGGCGATATGGGTGTTCGGGCGATGATTAACTCTGCCCTGGACGCCAAAAACACCTGGACGGTCACCACCCCCGCCACCGTGGACAACAGCGGCATTTACTCGATCTCGGTGGTCGGTGGGGCGATTCCTGCCGCCATCGTGGCCTCATTTACGACCGATGGCAGTGCGACCCGTGCGGAACTGACGGCGGGCCTACTGGCGGCGATCCAAGCCTCTGACCTGAGCCAATACTTTGCTATCAGTGAGGCGTCTAACGTCATCACCTTGGAAGCCTTGGTACCCAACGTGGCCTACACCGTCACCAGCCCTACCAATGCTACGACCACCAATGACCTCACCCTGTCTGAAACGGTGACGGAAGCGGGCTCGACGGCGATCCCCTTTGGGCGTTTTGTGGTGCGCTCTACCAGTGGCACCGTGGACGCTTTCAACGAAGCCCGTCTGCCGACTACGGCTAGTAACGTGGCGGTAGCGGGGGTGACCATTGCCCCAACCCACGCCATCGAGCGGGGCGTGGTTGGCAATGCCACCGTTGGCCAGTATGCGGCCAACGACGTGATGGACGTGATCGACCGAACGGCCCCCGGCGGCGGCGTTTGGGTCAAGTGCGACTCTGGCAGCATTCTGCCAACCACCACGGCCTACATCGATTGCAATACCACCCTAGGCGTTGTGACGGCGACTAGCTCTAGCAACCTCGCCCTACCTGCGGGCGTGAAAATCGTTGAACCTGCGACAGCCGACCCGAACGGGGGCTTTGTCGTCAAGGTTGCGCTGACCCTGGCTTAGGTTTCGGCCTAGCCCCTGCGTAACCATCCTGTAATCCCCTGTTCTGGAGACCAATCATGTCTATTTCGATCCGAAAAGATGACGCCATTCCCGGCATGTTCCTTCGCCAATTGGAGGACATCGAAGCCGAGGCCCAACGGGTACAGTTTGCGGAACTGAGCTTTGCCGATGGTAAGGTTTGCCCCGTAGATATCCAAAACAAGCCCGGTTTCCGCACCAGCACCTACCGCCAACTCACCCGCGTGGGGCAATTTGGCCTGGTGCGTTCCTACAGTACCTCTATCCCCTCCATCAATGTCTTGTCCGAAGAGTTCACCCAGCAGATCCACAAATGGGCCGGGATGTACTACTTCTCCGATGACGACATTGCTAGCGCTCAAGTGGCAGACTTCCCCCTAGAAGCCGAAGAAATTACGGCTGTGCGGGAAGCGGCAATGCAGGAAATGAACCGCCTGATGGCCGTGGGCTCTGACGAACTGCGGATGCCCGGTCTGCTGAACCACCCTGACGTATTGCGTTCTTACAGCCCCGTCCGGTTCAACAGCACCGCCACCCCGGCCCAAATTCTGGCCACCATGAACGATGCGGTGACCACCGTGGTGAACCTGACCCAGCGGGTAGAACAGCCGGATACGCTGTTTCTGCCCACGGCACAGTTCGACTATGTGAGCACCACCAACCGCACCGACAGCACCGACCGCACCATCCTGGAACAATTCTTGGCGGCTAGTCCGTACATCAAGAATGTGGAGCCCTTGATTGAGTGTGATGGGGCTGGCCCAGATGGTGAAGACGTGATGCTGGTGATGAAGCGGGATCGCCGCAAGCTGAAAGCCATGATTTACGAAGACTTCAAATTCCTGGATCTTCAACGTCGTGGCCTTGGCTTTGAGCGCCCCGCCATCTTCCGTTATGCCGGGATTCGGCTATATCGGCCCTACAGCGTCCACCTGGTTATCAACGTCTAGCACTGACACAGGTAGGCTTGCCCCGTGGTGAGCCTACCTATGTCTCTCGTTCACCCTGGCACTTAAGAGGTTTTGCCATGTTCTCAACTCAAGCGTGGGCGGCGCATTACGGACTACCCCTCAATGCCCCCGAAGATTTTGTTCAAGGCTACGTTGACGCAATGCGCCTAGACGCTAAGGGCCAAGGCAAGCCCTGCGGTCGAGGGTTTATTGCCCCTGGGAAGAAATGCAGTACTAAGGGGCGACAACAGCTAGCCTCTGACCTAAGGGCGGGTGATGCCAAAGCCAAGGCACGGGTGGCAACGGGCAAACGGAATGCTATGACCCAGCAGGCGGCAAGAAGAAAGTTGGCTAACGAATGGGAGAACGAGGTAAAAGCCCGAGAGAAAACAAGAAAGTTGGCCAACGAATGGGGGCGGGAAGCAAAAGCTGAAATGAAGAAGCAGGCTCAAGAGAAACAGGCGGGCGGCGGTTCTGAAACCAAAACATCAAAAGCCCTAAAACGTGGAGAGAACGTTCGGGGAAGAAGCACAACTAACACCAGAGTGACCCCAGGAGTAGATCCCGTTCGACAGGCAGTACGAGAAGCCTCGGCCCGTGGCGCTACCGAAGGCTCACAGCGTCGTAGAATAGCCGCGTTTCGCCCTGATTTAGTAGGGAAATCTAAAGCGGAGCAGGCCAAAGCACTTGAGGCCGAACAACCCGCAACGCCAAAGCGTAAGCGTAGTCCCAAGCCAAAGCAACGAAAGCCTAAATCAACTTAATTGATCGATGCCAATAGGCCAATCCCATGACCACCCCCTACACCCTCGGCTACCAAGACGGCCTCAATTATCGGCGGCGCACTGACGCACTACCCTCGACCCTTTCCCCGTGGGAGCAAGGCTACCAAGACGGCCTTGCCTACCATGGCGATAGCCAATGGGTCGAACGGGCGCGGGATGAGGCCGGACGCTTTGCCGCCAAAAATGCCACCACCCTTGCCACCAAAGCAGCGGGGGCGGTTGGGGGCATTGCCGGGGGTGCGGTGGCTGGCCCGGTCGGTGCCTTGGTGGGGCAGGCGGCGGGGCTAGCCATTGGGCGGGTTGGGGCAACCTTAGTCGATGAGGCGATGAAGGGAGACGATCTGAAGGAAGGCCGGGTTGTCGATGCCATGGTGCGCGGGGTGCAGAAGGTGGCCAGTGATGCCCGTGCGGCCCTGCAAGGCGTCAACATGGACAACCTTGAGAATGAAATGTCTCGCGATCTGATTGGTTGGGGCGTGGCCCACGCTGGAAGCTATGCCCTTGATATGCTAGTGCCGGGGGCATCTGCTATCCCCCTGAAAGGGATGGCCGTTGCCGTTGTGGGCACCAATCCAATCCACAGCGCCAAAACCCTTGCCAAGAAACGCCTAACCAAACCCAGCCCCGCCTAAAGGATGCCACCATGACCCCAAAAGACGCCCTAGAAGCCCTCAAGGCCCAGCATGAAGCCCTTGGGAAGCAGCTTGAGGAAACCTTACCCAACCTGTTCAATATCCCCGTGGATGAGGTCGTGGACTTTCAGCCAGCAGGCCCAGGCGGGGGCGTTGTGGGGCTGCTAAAGTCCGGGGAACAATACTACAAATTCACCTTGGCCAATGGCAGAAAGACACTGCAAGAGGTTGAGGTGAAGCCCGCCGATTAGCGGAAATCGCAAAATCAGCCCCAGCCCGTAGCGCCTATGGCAAGGTGGGGTCATTCCTTCCGAAGACGACCTATCTATGGCTACAGCTACCCCCGTTAAGGATTCGGCGGTGCATACCGTCATTTTCAACAATGACCGCTACTCCCGTGTTTGTGGGGGAATGCGGATTACTGGCCCCGTTCGGTTCGTGACCTTTGCCGACAACAGCCCCAAGGGCAGGGCCAACCCTGAACTAAAAAGCGTGTGGTTAACCCCTGGTGGCCCCAACCACAACCTGACCGGGGAGCAACTGGAAACCATCAAGGGCTCTGACGAAGGCAAGAAGCTGCTAGAGCAAGGTGTATTGCAAATTATCAGCCCCGCCAACCTGGAAGACGCCAGCGGCACCACCAGCGACTACGACGACACCACCGCCCTCAGCATCATTCGTGATTCAGAGGATCGGGAATGGCTCGAAACCTCCGAGAAACAAGAGAAACGTCCCGCCATCCGCGAAGCCCTGAAGAAGCAAATGGATGCCATTGATAGCCGAATGCTGACACTCAGCAAACGCGCCACAGCCAGCGAATAGTTTTCCCCTGTCCATCATCTAGTCCTACGTTCCCCGGTTGCCTTGTGGTAATCGGGGCTTTTTTAGTGCATTCCGCAAAGATGCCTACGCAAGGGCGCGGCCATGGCACGGTAGGGGGAAACAACCCCGGTAACCCCCATGGCTAGACTTTCCAATGCGTGGCAGATGACCTTACCCCCCGCCAAGGCCGAGCCTATAGCCCCACTGCCAGAATCAGAACCATCTCTAGATGCCCCCGCCGCCGCCCTCACCCTTATTAACGGCTCCGACGTTGCCCGCGATGTGGCAATCATCCCCACGATTGGCCAAGGCGCGGCTAAGGTGCTGATCGAAAATCGGCCAGAGGGGGGCTATGCCAGCCTAGAAGAAGCCTGGGAGTTGAACCCTGTGCTGTTTGATGGACGATACAAAGTTGACATTGAAACCGTGGCCCAGTGGGGAGGCTAGACTAGAATCAGCTTATGGATAGCCTCGGCCCGCCTAACTGGCGGGCTTTTTGTTGCCTATCGATGGAGGGGCGACCTTGCTAAAATGGTGAGGTGAGTTCTGGCGTGACCCTGTGACACTATTTGCCCCTGGCATCCACGGCTCACTGTATGGCTACGGCATCAACCCTGCGATTGCCACCCCTATCAACCCTCCGGTTGAGCCCGATCCGCTATGGGCTAACCTACGGGTCGCGACCCATCGCCTTGTCTTGGATCGGGTAGCAATGCCATCCCCTGAGCTTACTGGGTTGGCCCATGCCGTGGCCTTGCATTCGTCGAACCCCGTGCTTGTTCTAACCACCGCCACCCATTCAATGAGGCTTTTCAGGAGTGAACCAGGAAACGACGACCCTTGTTGAACCGGGAACCGCCATCATCTACACGGGCGAGTTTCGCAATGCTGATGACGTACTGGCCGACCCAGACCGGGTAGGGTTTGCCCTGATTAACCCCAATGGTCAGCAAACGAATTTCGTCTTTGGCACCGACGCCGAAGTAACCCAGGCATCGACGGGGATCTATCGGTTCACCATCGTGCCTCAAGTGGCGGGGGAATACGAGGTGCAGGCGGTGGGCAGTGGGGTCGTCTGGGCCACGGGACGCCGCAGGTTTAGGGTAGGCCAGACTCGGTTTACCGCCGGGTGGATTGATAGTTAAAGTCATTGAGCCTTCTTCCGTTTGGCCCGTTGCCGCTTCGCTTTTTCGGCTGAACTAAGCGGTGCATCTCCCAGCATGGGCCGTCCTCGCTTGGCGGGGGCAGGGGAGAAGGTGCGCTTACAGACCTTGCAGCGGCAACGGGGGCTCCCGGCAGTGGTGGTGCCATAGCGTTGGGTATTGCCGCCGCAGTGGGGGCATGAGGGGGTAGACATGGCAAAAGCCCCAGCGGTTGCCGGGGCGGCAAAGAACGATGGGGGAGCCGGGTCAATCATTAATCAGGTTCGCTCCAGTGGTGAAGTCCTGGGTACTTTGCATTCATGGCGCGAACCCATGAATCTGCCTCAGCAAGGGTTAGCCCACCACGGCCTTCGCCTTTGCGGAGGGGCTCGCTTTTCTTTTGCCAACAGACCTTATAGGTGGTGGTCATAGAAGTTTCCTAAGGGCGAGAAGTGAAAGCCCCTCCATTGAGGGGCATGGAGGCTAGGGGATGTAATAAACGTTGACGGGATCGGTGCCCGTGCCCATTGCCCGCCGCTGGCAGTATCCCAGTTTCACCAGGCTGCTATACAAAGCGGTGTCCTTGCGCCCGGTAACAATCATCTGGCCACCGCAGGCAATCAGCTTGTCAAGGGCGGCGCGTTGGGCGTTGTAGAGCGGGCGGGTGGTGGTGTTCATGGGGTAGCCTCTCGGTTGGGATACCCCCAATATACCAACATATTAAAGTAGCGTCAACAGATTAAGGTAACGAACTGGCCTAGACGACTGGCACAAAGCAGTAGCTATATTGATGCCTGATTAGCGCATTCCGCAAAGCCCAACCCAGCCTTATTTCCCTGTGGCACCGTGGGGAGAGCATTGAGGATGCCATGGCGATCACCGTTGCCCAATTCAAAACGGCCTACCCAGACTTTGACGGGTTCACCGACGGCCAAATCTCAGAAGCCCTCGCCATTGCCGAGCTTCAATGCCCTGCGAGGGTGTGGGATGTGCCTACGACACGGGAACGGGGGGTGAAGGTGCTGACAGCCCACTATCTGGAATGCCAGCGGCTACAGCAAGCCATGAGTGCGGCCACGGCTCAAAGCGTGGCACAGGGGCAAGCTAGTGTAAATGCCCCCGGCGGCGAAGATGACCTTTCCCAAACCTTGTACGGCCAACAGTTTAAGCGCTTGCGTCGGACATTGCCTAAGCGTTTGGGGTTTGCTTTTTAAGGATGCCTGCAATGACCTCTGCGACCGCTGTTGCCAGCTACTACGGCTTACGCCTTCACGCCTCTGAAGCTTTTATTCAGGGCTACAGGGACGGGATGAGATTGGATGCCAAGGGCCAAGGGAAACCCTGTGGACGGGGGTTTATTGCCCCTGGTAAAAAATGTAGTGACAAGAGCCGGAAGCGGCTAGCCTCTGACCTGAGGGCGGGTGATGCCAAAGCTAAGGCGCGGGTAGCAACGGGCAAGCGCAATGCACAGAATCAGCAAAAAGCAAGGCGGGGGGCGAAAACAGATATTAGTCTGCGAGACTTGGAAAGCTCTGAAAAGCGCCTAAAGGCTTCCCTCTACAAGATTCGCCGAATGGAGGGCAAGAGTCAGAAACAGATAGACACTGAATGGCAGCGCATGAAGCTTGAGGGCTTGGTCTCCGATATTCACATTGAAGAACTGTAGTTATGCCCATCAACCTCACCACCCTATTCCAGTCCTCCAGGGACGCCGCTGCTCACCACGCGGGCAGCTATGGCCTGCCCACCAACCGAGTGCTGACCATTGGCGACCGCTCCGAGGGCTTCAATTGGTTGACCATTTGCCCTAACCCCGCCATTGACCAGATTTCCCCTCGATTAGTGCAGCGGTACGAGGGCATCCAGGGCGTTGAAGTAGAGCTTGACGACCTTCAGGTGCAGGGCATCAGCAAAGCCTATGCCCTCGACCAAATCCACGGGCGGGGCAAGTTCTATGTAGTGGGGCTAACGGCGGATCAACTCTCGGTGCTGGTCTCAGAGCGCCTAGACCAAGGGTTGATAGAGTCGTTCGGGGGCATCCTCTGTGACCTGGTGCCGGGGGTGGAGGTGGAGAAGCAGAATCAACTGCATTGGTCAATGGTGTTACGGCGACGAGGGCGATCCTGATGGACACCCTCCCCACCTTTCATCAACGCCGACAGCAGGGGCAAGCCCGGTTAAAGGTGTTTCAGGCTTTGTCCCGCCATGGCTTTACCGATGGCATTCAGCAGGTATCTTTCCAGGTAGAGCGCCTGGGATCCGAGCGTTGGTTTCGGGGTTGGTTTAAGGGGCTAGATGGGCTTACCTACGGCTTTGAATGGCGAGGGAATACCTTGTCCTACCGTCAGATTGGCACCGCCCCGCCTGTGTTGGCCCATGCCCTGACGGTGCCCAGTCCTGGGAAGCTAACCCGACGACTCTCTAGCGACCAACGAGCCCAGCATCAAGCCCTGGTGAACAACCCCGCCACGTTCTCCTGTGGGCTGGGCCGCTGCCCTCGGAATCGACTGTGTAAGGTGACGGGGGCGATGCTGGGGAAGGAATTGCGGCTATTGGTTGGGCTGTTTAGCTGATTTCGCAAACTGTCGCCCATCATGCCCCGCCCCTGCCACAGTGACCATGTGATCACACCACGTTTAGGGGTACCCCATGTCCATTACCGACTTAACCTATACCGCGATTACGACTTCCACGGCTTCGGTGTCGTTGGAAGTTGAGGCCCGTATTGTGCCCATTGCCGGGGGCGCTAACGTTCGCGTGGAGCATTGGGTAAACCTTGATGCCACCAGCGAACCCCAGGTTGAGACCATTACCGTTTCCCAGGCGAACCTACCCGTTGCCGATGCCCATTACCAAGTGTCTATTGATGGGCCAACGGGGGCGGCGCGGGTGTTCTCCTGGTTTTTCGACGTGAGCGAGACGCCGGATGAGGACGCTGTAGCGGCGGCTCTGGCAGAACTGATTAACCTGCATCCTGACGTGATGGCGGTGCAAGGTGGCACGGGGGCAGAGAATACTGTGGTCGTCACAGCGGTTAACCCTGGCACCACGGGCGCGTTTACCTGTACCGCTACCTGCCTTTCCCTGTCCAACGGCAGCGCTGTATCTAACGCCATCTCTCGGACAACCACCACCGCCGCGAGTGGGGATGGCAAGGTACGCAAACTAGCCCAGTTGACCATTGCCCCCGCCATTGATGCCAACCGGAAATTTACCGTTCAGGCGACCGGGATTTCCTTCTTTGATGGGGCGGCTTCCCCCGTGGCGGTCAACACTACCAGCGGATCGTTTACCCATCCTCAGACGATGGACGCGATTCGGACGGCTCAAGGGGAATAACTGAGGCACACACCATGACATCAATGGCATTCTGGGCGGGATATTATGGGTTCCGTTCAGATGCCTCTGAAGCTTTTATTCAGGGGTATCTGGACGAAGTTCAGCGCCTTGACCAACGGGGTCAGGGTGTGGCTTGTGGACGTGGGTGGATACCTAGGAGTAAGAAATGTTCTCCTGACAAGGCTAAGCAGACATCGAAAGAGGCTAAGGCCAAGACCGTTGAGAAGGCTAAGGCGAGGGCTAAGTTGAAGGGTGAGGTAAAGGCGGCTAAGGGGCAAAAGCCACGGGTAAAGCGGCCCGCAATATGGGGATTTAAGCAAATAACAGATTTGGATCAGGAAAGCAGGGACGAAGTGTCAAGGCAAGTGGCTGAGAGACTTGGAGAGAAAACAAGAGATATCGAAGAACTTAGTGGATCGGCTAGTGAATTGTGGGTACGGCTAAGAGGGGATCTATATCCCCGGTTACTAGACGTTTCTAAAGAACCGCTACCTAAGCCTAAACCCGCCGATCCTGCAAAGCTCGAAGCTTTTAACAATGCGTTTTCAGGGTCGGGAAAAGAGCGTCAAGCATTTATAGAACAGTCAGTAAAATCTCAGAAATTCAAAAATCAGCAAATTGAGGTTGCTACCGTATCAGGGAAAAGATCTGTTCCTGCTAGCGTTAATGGTGACTTAGCTTTTGCCAAAAGTAAAGACATCAGCGCTGATGGAAAAGGATCTGGATATAGTATCACGCACGTTCCCAGCGGCTTAAAAATTACCGATGCGAAAAACGTGAAAGAAGCTAAAGCTATCACCGCAACACTGACCGCATCTGGCCTTGACTGGCGTGGAGACCCTAGTAAATTGCCTCCTCAGGACAGGGAAGCATTGAGAGACCTTTTAGGTGCTGCCTACGAGGGTGCTTTCAGGGGCGACTCTAGCGATATCTCCCTAGCAGAGGCGCTTTACGGCTAACCCATGCTCCCCTCCCTAACCCACATTTACCGCACCTGGCTGGAGGTTGACCCCATCGGCGACCTCCCCGGTTTGGCGGTGCCTGTCTATGCCAAGCCCAGCAAAACCAAGCTGGCGGGGAATGTGTTGACGGTGGAACTAAACCCCTGCCCTGAACGGGATGCCCTACTGAAGGGACGACGGTTTGAGGCGGCGGGTATGCCCTTTGTGGGGATGTTTGAGGCGGTGGGCGGGCCAGGGTTGCTGTCTTTGCGGCCATCGGGTACGGGCTATACCCTAGAAGCCTCTGACCTGGTTAGCGCTACCATCGTGGCCTATTCCCTGCCTAAAAGCGTGGAGGGGCAACAGGTGCAGGCCACAGAGGCCACACTAGGGACTGGCCCCAACTCGATTCAGGTCTTTCCTGATATGGGCAAGGGGGCCACGGCAAAATGCAGCCCCGATCTCTATGACCGTGCCTTGCGGGTGCGGGTGCAGTATGCCCAGGCCATTGTGACCACGGATGAGGCGCTAGGGCCAATCACCGCCCATTTGCTGGCACGGCAGGGGGATAGCGTGGTCTATGCGCGGTTGGCGGGGTGTAAGTGTACAGCGGTGGCCAAGGTGTTGTCGCTGACGATTGACCCGGATCGGGTGTCGGTGGATGTGATGGCTACTTATCTAGGTAGCTAGGATAATGAATTGTAATGGTTCTAGTAACGGTTCTAGTTGAGTCCCAATCATTCATCCTGCTTGATATGGTAAATTCGTGCTCTTGAAACCATGCTTGTGCTGCGGACAAGTCGTGTCCGTCACGAAGATGATCTGGCAATAGCTCTTTTAGCCTAGACTCAACCTCTTGATATTGAGCGTTTATGGCCTTTTGGTATAAATCCATCAGTGGACTTTGTAGATCAAGTAAATCACCTTCGTCTACGTTGTATTGATACTCACTCATTTCTCAAAACCTAAAGCGTTAAGGCTGAAAGATGCTTTTACTTGCCAATAATAGCCTACCCACCACCCCAGAGCCACCCCTAGCGAGGGCACCCCTACTCAGGATAGAAACCATCGCCTCACCCCAAACCCGGCCCCCGTTTGCCCTGGTGAGTGCCTATGGGGGCTTTGGGTTGCGACCTGGGTTTGAGGGCGTATCAGTACCCTTGCCCGCCCCAGCCTATGCAGGGCGATTGTTCACGGTTCCGTTCAGCGAGGCCGAATCCTACACTGTTTCGGCGGTGGATCGGGTAGCGCTAGACGGCAAACTGTATACCCTCAAATCAGACCCCAATGCTATCCCCGGCGTGGTGCCCTTGATGGCCTGGGCCAATACCCAAGGGCTAAGCCTGTATGCCCCCGTGGGCACTGTGGCGGGGGATGTGGTGACGGTACAGCTAACGGTAGAGGCCCAAACCCCAGCCCCGGATATTGATCTGAACTATGCCATTGACCTATCTGGCTTCATTGGGGATAACACCTTCACCGTGGCGAGGGCGGTGAGTGAGGGACTGAGCTTTGTTGTCGCTACCAACCCCGCCGATCCCCAGGCTGGGGAATTGGTGCAGGTGGATGATGTGGTGACGCTGTACGGCAGTGCCACCTATCGCCCTCGGTCGTTTCAGGCGGTGCAGATTGAAGGGGCATGGCAAGGGGCATTGCCGGAAATGACGGGGGCTTTGGTATCGTTTGACCTATCGACCATCAGCGGCGAAGTGGTAGACGAACTGACCTATCTGGGCATCGTGTGTCGCCCTGCGAGGGATGTGTTTGCGGTGCAGGTTGGGGACTTGCTAGCGACCCGCTCCATGGCGACCGTGTGTGTGCCCTATGCCCGTGCCCTGTGGGTGAGAGGGGCTGAGGCGGATGGTGGTACCGGGACAAGCACTCTGGGCACCTTGTCGTACCCGTCAGAGTTGGGTTAGCGGATTCCGCAAAGTGACGGGATTAGATTGCTTGGGATGGCAGGATTAGGGGCAATGCGTTCTCCCTTTGTGTCATGGCCCTATCCCCTCAACTGTTAGCACTTCACTACGGGCTACGGCTAGATGCCTCTGAAGCCTTTATTCAGGGGTATGTCGATGGGATGAGGTTAGACCAGCGTGGGCAGGGCGTGGCGTGTGGTAAGGGGTGGATTCCTAGGAGTAAGAAGTGTTCGTCGGATAAGGCTAAACAGACCAGTAAAGAAGCTAAGGCTAAGACCGTTGAGAAGTCTAGGGAACGGGCTAAGTTGAAGGGTGAGGTTAAGGCGGCTAAGGGGCAGAAGCCTTATGTGAAGGAAAAGCCAGATCCTAAGCAAGACCCGGCTACGCTTAAGAAGGTCAATACTGAGTTTTCTAAGCGGGTCACGGACGTTGCGACGGAATACCTGAGAGAAGCTAATGTTGCTAAACCCCGATACGGTGAAATTGCCATAGGTGCCCGCCACGTTGAACTAGAGTCAATGGGCGATTCTCTGCTTACCTTTGCCCGTACCCTGTCCGAAACCGGGGATGTGGGCAAGGCTGAAGCCGAGGGCATGAAGGTGGCTGATTCATGGGCCAAAAACTGGCAACGGAATGTCAAAGGTACGATGAGCGCATCAGGAGGCCCAAAAGGGAATCCTAAAATGGCTGCATTTGAAGTGGAAAAAGCGGCAAGGTTGGCCCGCGAGTCTCAAGAGTCTGGCAAAGCCTTTTCTATGCCGTCAGACATTCAAGGGGCTGCACGGGTCAGTATGCAGAAGCGTCTGGCTGCAAAAGACAAGAAAAAAGAACAGCAATCACGAACACCTCAAACAAAAACAAGCACAACGTCACAAGAGGAATTTAATAAAAAACTGAAAGAGGAACGAAAACAGCGAAGAAATGCGACTAAGAAGGCTACATCAAGTCTTCCGAACCCAAAACCAGCCGACCCAGAAAAGATGAGTAAATTTTCTGACGCCTTTCAGCCAAAGAGGATGACGGCAATGACAATTAGCTCTAGTGCTGGAATGGAAGAGCGTAAGCAATTCTTCCAAGACGCCATGAAAGGGAAGAAATTTAAGTCTCAAGAGATTGAGATTGTTGGGCTTAATGGCAGTCAAAAGGTTAGCGCCAAAGTCGAGGGAGACTTAGCGATTGTTCCAAACAAAGACATTAACCTAAATCCCAACGCAAAACGATCAGGGAGAGAGACAGGCTACAGCATTACCCACATCCCAAGCGGAATGCAAATCACAGGGGCAAGCAACGGGAAAGAAGCGAGGGCAATTGCGTCGGCTTTACTTGAGTCAGGCATTGATTGGACTGGAAACCCACAAAAACTAGGTCGCCAAGAACGTCAATCGATAGCCGATTTCCTGACTTGGACAAAGAACGGGGTAAAGCTTGACTCTGACAGCATCTCCCTAGCAGAAGCGCTTTATGGCTAACCATGATCCTACTCACCAACGCCAGCCTACCCACCACCCCAGAGCCGCCCCTAGCGAGGGCACCCTTACTTAGGGTAGCCACCATCACCCCGCCCCAAATTCGGCCCCCGTTTGCCCTGGTGAGCGCCTATGGGGGCTTTGGGTTGCGACCTGGGTTTGAGGGCGTATCGGTGCCCTTGCCCGCCCCAGCCTATGCAGGGCGATTGTTCAAAGAAAGCCGTGCTAGATCAGTATCCAGATGCTAAAAATAGCGCTGAGATTTTCTTGGAAGAAGTTTACAAAAAAGAAGACATCCCTTTGTTTAACGATAGGGAGCAACGACTAGCCGAAGAAAGAAAAAATCCACGTCGCCGCCGCTAACCCATGCCCATCCTCACCCGCACCAGCTTTATCCGTAGCCCCCTCGTCTTTGACGTGCCCCGGTTGCCCTACCCAATGATGGCGGGGGAGATCAGCTATAGCGACAGCATGACCAGCGAACCCACGGCCAGCCTGGTCTACACCGGGGTATCCAGCACTGCCATTGCTGAGATTGAACGGGCCTACCCCATGGGGCAGCGCATCAGCCTGTATGGGGTGCCGATGGAGGTCAATAACCGTAGCTATAGTCAAGACTCGGTAAAGGTGGATCGGGTGGGCTGGCTGGATAGCTACACCGTCACCATTTCCTTGCAGTTTCTAAGCATCGTGCTTCAGGCGAAGGAACGCTTTGGTAGTGGCATCTCTGGGCGAGTGCAGCCAGGGCAAACCAGCCGCCCCCGCTGGCAAGAAAAGCTCGAAGAACTGGGCAATGAAGCTGACCTGAAGGGATTCTTGGCCTACTCTGACGGCCTACGGGCAAAACCTTTGGGCGCGGGGAATAACTGGCAATTCACCCGTGAGCAGGTCATTGAAGTAGGCGGTAGCTCTGTGGCGTTGCCCTCGGAAGGCTACAACAAAGCGCCATTAACCTGGGGCACAACGGCCAAGGCATCGCCCCCGCCCAATGCGCCGCTCACTCCCAAAAAGCCAGAAAAGCTGACCCTGATCGAGGGCGATGTAGACCCTGAGGTTCCACCGGATAACGATGTACGCCGCTGGATTTCGACGGAAGAACAAGCCGCCGAAGCTCAGAAGCTACGGGACATGAGCAGCAACTTTGACCAGTCTGGGCCAACCAAATTTAAGCGCACCGTCGTTACCATCGATGGCACCCCAGAATCAGAGTCCTATGAGCTATGGGGCTATGTGTATCGATACATCGACATCTTTGATGAGGATGCCTACCCAAGGCCATCGGGGCCAACAGGCGACTATGTGCCCGCCGACTTCTGGCGCAAGGTCGAAGAACGGGAGACGATCTACAAGTATTCCAACCTGGATGCCTACACCAGCTTGGCCCTGACCATCACCGACCCTGACAACCCAGGCCGCAGAATCCAGGCCATCGTCCATCCCGACTATCAACGCTTTGTCCTTGGCGGGCCACAGGTTTCCTCGGTCACGATTAAATCAGAGACACAGTATCTCCTAGAGACCGTCACCAGAGGGCGGAAATTGACCCGTCTGGTGCAGGAATCTGACCAGCGCAATACCCTTGACCCCACCGATCCATGGGTCATCGCTGGGCTATTTGAGCCCGCATGGACGCCCTACGAAGACCGAACGGCCTACCTGCTGAAGCCGTCGCGGGGCGTTTTTACCCCAGAGGATGAGCAACTGCCCTTTAGGGTAGAGTTTGCCGCCTACGATAGCCTGGAACCCCGGATCCAAGACTTAGTGACCAATGCCGTGACGACCAGCAGCGGGCAGGTCGCCATCCTATACCCAGACCCTAACTTTGTGGAATCGCTGTGGATTGCCGAGGAAGGGCGGCAGGCCAATAGCTACCGCTGGGCACCTGACCCAGAGGCCGATGTGGACTTAGCCCCTGACCCGGACGATCCACCGAAGCCCCCAGAGCACTTCCAGACGGGGGAAGAGTCGGAGACCCGGATTAAGCGAACCCCCACCAAGCCTGAGGAAGGGCGATACACCGAAACAACCCGGCAATATAGCTCCCAAGACCCGCAATTCATTGCCGTGGCAGAGCAAACCAGCTTCAAGGAAATGCAGGGAACGCCCCCATCGCCTACGGTGCGCCGAAAGCAGTTTGAGCCGGAAGAGGTAGACGAGACCCAAAGGCCCGACAACACCACCGTTACCCTGGTGACCACGCCGGACGTGGCCAACCGCTATGCCGAAGGGGAGGGCAGCGTCAACATTCCAGGGGCCAAAACCTTGAGCGAGGCCAAGGCGGGGCTACAGGTGCGCTTGCGACGGTCGGGGCTGCAAAATACTCAGGCTCAGTACAAAGTTCAGGGCTTCTATCCCCGCATGAAGCCAGGGGACGCGGTTGCGATTGAGGGAGATCGGCACCGACACCTAGGCCGCTGGTTGATTACTCAACTCAGTTGGAAGCTAGTCTTTGACGGCAACATGGCTGACCTCGGAACCCCTACGGTAAGCTGTGAGGGCATGAGCCTGTCGCTAGGCTTAGACCGCCTTCGACCCATCGCCTACACCACGCGCCCTAGTTCGGCACAAGGGGGAAGCCCCACGGTATCCGGGCGAGTGACGAGGGGGTCTCTATCTGCCCTCGGTCGTATCTTGCCCCCATTGCCCAACCGGAGGAACTTCTAGTGAGCGACCAAGACAACCGCCTTGCCCGCAAACTGCTAACCCTGATTGACCGCAGTGGCCCCCAGGTGTCCCAGAATGGCAACCGACTGGTGATTCAACAGGGCAATCAAACCTTTACGGTGCAACTGGGCCAAACGGTGCAACAATCTGGCTCTACCCCTCGATTCCGATGACCCAAGAGGATGAACGCATTGCCAGAAAGCTACTCGATCTATCCTCCCGAAGCGACCGGGTGCAGATTCGCAATGGGATGACCTACCTGGATGGCTATGCTCTGGGCAATGGCACGGTTGAGCTTCGGAGCCAGGTGGTGAGGGATCGGCGGATGAGGATGAGGGCTGCTGAGGAGAACGCGGCGAGATATTGGTATGAGATATCCACCTATTTATTTGTTAGCGGCTACCCATTCCCCCCGCAAGAAGAGCCGTTTTTGTCCGGCAATCTTATTGCAGAGATGTCAAGCTTAGATGTGTTGCTTGGACGTGCTCAAAACATCCAAGATGAAAACGGCGCATCGCAAGTTGTTGAGAATGATGTTCAGCGAATAGAAGTAGTCAATACCATTTCCAATGAATTGTCGTCTTCTTTTTTCTCTAAACGCTTTTGGCTAAGAGCCCCTGAGGATGTATTCACAGAACAGGCTACAGCTAGCCTTGATTTGAATTTCCAGATTCAGCTTAACAGAGCACCTATGCGTCATCCCTCCTTTTTCGGAACCGAATCCTCAGGGATATTGCTTCAAGTCAATCTTGTTTATGGAACCATTCAAGACGGTGCCGCCACCATAAACACTGTTGCTAGTAGGCAGCTAAGAATTGACTGGGGGGCGGATCAAACCTTCAATTCATTGTCAGAAACAATAGAGCTGCTCAATATGGTGCCCCCCTAACCCCCTAACCTACCCTTTAGCGGATTCCGCAAACTTCAGGCCAGACCGCCCCATCCTCGGCATACTGGCCCTGACCCCATTGCGGCCTCCCCATGCCCAGATACCAATACGCAGCGGCCCCATCCAATCCCCCGGCGCTCACCACGACGGGCATTGCCGGGAACATCACCACAAGGGCGGGCACCTATTCGTTCTGGCTGCAAACACAATCCCGTGCTGGGTTCTCCCTGGTCTCTAGCCGTGTCGAAGCCACCATCACCAGCGGGACGGGGCTACGGCTAACCATCCCCAGCACCGCCCTACCGTCGCCATCGGGGGGCGTGGATATTCGCTCCTACAGCATCCTTTGCAGTGCCGACAGCAACCCCCTCAATGCGGTCATCATTGCGGCCAAGCCTGGGATTGACACCGATGGCAGCACCGTTTTGCCCCCGCCCCTCACCATTGACCTGACCGAGAATGAACACCTCAACCTAACCTCCCTAATCGTTGCCAGTAGCGGCAACCTGCCCACGGGGGCAAACCGCCTCAATGGGATGCGCCGCGCCATTGACGACCTCGACGGGGCGATCTACGAATGGAACGCCGCCTCTACGGCCTGGGTCGTGGCCATCCCCCAAGTATTCAGCAGCTACACCACCAGCCTAGAGGGCGCACTAGGGGCCAACCAAAGCCTATCGGCCCTCACCGACCTAACCGCCGTCATCTACCCCAGCTATGCCCTCTCTGGGGACTCGGAACCCATCAAGTACTGGCTTGCCAACAACGACGCTAGCCCCGTTGCTCAGGGAACTCGTGTGGGGCTTACCGTTTCGGCTGACATTGGTGGCATCGACACCGACCTAACCAACCTAGCGGGCATCATCGGCGGGCTAGAGCTTACCTTTCTGGGCTATGCCAATATCGCCACGGGCGTCCTAGATACCACGGGCAACGGCGGCGTGGGCACCATGGCGGGCATTGGGGAGCCCGTCGTCTACACCGGGAACAGTGACACCGGGCTTATCCTGCAAAAGGCATTGCCCGCCGGGTCGGCCTATGTCGTCAGCATTCGCGCCAACCTCGACGTGGCGACGCTCACCACCCAAATTCCCGATGGCACCGTTCTGAAGATTACCCCATCGTTCTTTGCGGAAAATGCCACGCCCAACAACGCCGCCGCCATTACCGGATCGGTCATCCTGGGCGAGTACGACCGCCGCCGCCTGGTTCCCACTCGGACGCTGAATGCCCTCGCTTTGAATGGGTCAGGCATCCTTAAGCTTCCCCTCAATAGGGGGTTTAGCTTCACCAATGTGGGGGAGCAGACGGTCACAGGGCTTTTGGCCAATACAGCCAATCAAAATGTAGCGATCAACGTTAGTGGAGATTGCCTCGTTGTGGGCACCGTGCCGGACTACGCGCCCCTGAGGGCCATCGTGGGCACGGTAGACGGCCAAGGCAAGGCGACGGATTGGAGCGCCCCCGTTACCCTGTCCAATGCCCTCTACGCCCAGGTCACGGTTACCTACCCAACCGCTATTCGCATCAATTATGACGATGTGATCGCAGGGAGCACCCTAGGCCAGTTCAATGCGGATACGGTACGGGTTTATGTTAGACCCACAGGGGGCGGCAATGCGATCTACTGGGATTTTCCCGTGACGCAGGGCAATGCCTCGGATGTGTTCACGGTGGGGGCGGTGTCTGGCGTGAACAGCGGGGGCACGGAACCCCCAGCACGGCCCAATGACCGCTTTGGCCTATACGAACCCGCCGATAATAGCTTTGTGGCGGTGGCCACGGCGGGCAGTTCGGTCTTCACATCCCAGACCTATGAAGTTGCCATCGCCTTCCGGTTCGATAGCACCATCACCAGTATTGACCATCGCCCTACTTCCGGCTGCATCACCGAGGTGGACGGCAACCTGGCCGATCTGTTTCAACTGCTGACCTATTTAGGTCGCCCTGTCGATACGGTTTGGGACTTGCGTAGCCTTGGCCCTAGCGACCGCTCCACCTACAAGGAAGTTTTTTGCGCCGACGAGGGCAACTCCTATCGATGGCAGGCGACCGAGGTTGTTACCGAAGAGGCCAACTACCTATTCTCGTCCACGACCACACCGGGGCCAGCCTCAGGGCAAGTTAGGGTCAACAATGCCACGCTTGCCAGCGTCACCACGGTTTATCTCTCAGAGACCAACAGCGCTAGCACGTCGGTGGCCACCTTGCTAGATGCCCTCGCGGCAAACCAGACGCTACGGTTACAGTCGGTGACCACCGAGACGACCTATGCCGATTACATCATCAGCGCGGTAACCGACAGTGGCTCGTACCGTACTGTCACCGTGACCTACGCCGAAGGTAACGGTGCCTTGGCCAACAGTGAGGCCATTGTGGCGCAGTGGGGAACACAGTTTGTTCGCCCCTTCGACATTACCTACCCCGGTGCAGGGCGTTGGGTCAAAGACGACTCGGATCAGATCCTTGTGTTGCAATCTGCCCCGACCGCTGCCACGGGCGAAACGGGAGACTTGGCGGTGATCGCTAACGATGCCCTCGCCGCCTATGGCGATGTGCTGAAAAAGACCAGTACCACCACCTGGTCAACGCTGTTCAACTTTTTGCCCTACTCCCTAACGACCGCCAACTTTACCCAACCCGCCTCCGGAGCCAATGTCACCGTCAGTGTTCGCAACTCGCGGATCTTCCCGGCGGGGGCTACGGTTTTTGTGGAGGGCGGCGGGGCTTACCTCGTCGTCAGCAAGCCTTCGATTACCTCGTTGAGCCTGCAAAATACTGGGGCGACAGGCAATGCCTCGCCAGGGGCCACGGTCGCCAGTGGCAGTAGGGTCTATGTGGCAGGGCGACCGGGAGAGCAAGGGCCGCAAGGGAACACTATTTTATCGGGAGCGGGTGCCCCTAGCTTTAGCCTTGGCTCGAATGGCGACTTCTACATCGACACGACGGCGGAGGCTATCTATGGCCCCAAGACGGCAGGGGCATGGGGTAGCCCAACGTCATTGATTGGCCCAGCGGGGGCCACTGGGGCGGCAGGTGCAGGCGGGGCCGATGGCAGCACAATACTAAGCGGCAGCGGTGCACCTAGCGGGGGGACTGGGGCTGATGGCGATTTCTACATTGACACCGCTACCAGCAATTTCTACGGCCCAAAAACGGGTGGGGCGTGGGGTAGTGCAACCTCTCTGATCGGGCCGACCGGGGCTACAGGCAGCGTATCGGCGGCGGCGGGCCTTACTCTATCCCACATCGCTACGCCATCAGCCCCGGCATCCGGCAATACCATCGTCTATGCCAAGTCCGACAACCTGCTCTACTATCGCCCAGCGGGGGGAAGTGAGACCGCCATTGGCACAGGGTCAGGTGTAACGGATGGTGACAAAGGCGATATCACCGTCTCTGCCTCGGGCGCTACCTGGACAATCGACGATGGGTCAGTGACGGCTTCCAAGCTAGCCAATACCGCTGTGACCGCTGGCACCTATGACCGGGCCAATATCACCGTAGACGCCCAAGGGCGCATCACGGCAGCGGCTACCGGAAGCAGGGTGGGGGTAGTCCGCGAAGTCTGGATCGGGGCGGGGGCAATGACACCGCGAACCACTAGCGGGGCAGCGGTAGCCACGGTGGAAACGACGACCAACGACGTGACCTACGACACCCTAGACTTTGACCAAACCACAAGCGAGGGGGCTTGTTTTCAGTTCTCATTCCCCCAGGCTTGGAACGCGGGAACGGTGAAGGCGAAATTCTACTGGACGGCGGCGGCGGGCACGGGCACGGTTACATGGTCGCTACGAGGGGGGAGCTTGGCCGATGACGAGCTACTGGATACGGCCTATGGGACGGCCCAGGCGGTGACGGATACCCTAATTGCGGTCAACGAGATGCACATCACAGCGGCCACAGCGGCGCTCACCATTGCCGGAAGCCCTGCGGTAGACGACTGGATCTACTTCGAGATTTCGCGGGATGTGGCCGATACCCTCACCGCTGATGCCCGATTGATTGGGGTAAAGCTTCAGTACGTTGAAACTAGCACGGAGCCGACAGCATGGTAGGGAGTTTTTATGTTCAGCATCGAAGAAAAGCTTTTCGGGGAGGCGGAATATGGACGCCTGCACAGATCACGACGGCTCTGTGGCTGAAGGAAGAAGGTACGGCTGCATCCTGGACAGACCATAGTGGCAATAATCGCCATGCCGCACAAGCCACCCCTGCCAATCAACCAAGCCTTGCGAATACGCTGAATGGCCTAACCGTTCGCACGTTTGATGGCGTGAATGACCATCTAATTACGAACTGGAATTTATCTAATCAACATAGCATCTTTGCTGTCGCAGAGAGAGGGGCGCAAACGCCTACAAGTGTTTCGTCGCTTCGCCATTTTTTAGCCGCATCAGTTAATGACACGTCAACTGGATTCGCCGGGTATGGAACCCGTAGCGGTGCCACGCAAACAATTGATTTCGCCGTTGGGTCTGGGCGTATTGTAAACGTGACAAATGCGTGGCTAACGAATGAAACGATTATTCTGAGCGCTACTTATAACGGGACGACGCTAACGGGATGGAAGAATGGGAGTAGTTATGGATCTGTTAATTTAAGCGCTTCAAGTTTCGGGCTTGTTGCAATTGGAGGGGATCCAGTAAGCGGATTTGTTGATCGATACTTCGCGGGAAAGGTCGGAGAGATAATTGCCCTGCCTACAGTATCCTCCCTGGATATCCGTCAACGCACGGAGGGCTACCTCGCCCATAGATGGGGATTAACCACCAATCTGGCGGCTGACCATCCTTACAAAAATTCTCCACCGTACATCTAATGGGTTATCTTCGCTTGTTTTTAGCCTTAGTCATTATGCAAGCACATGCCACGCCGCCGGGGCTCCATTATGCGTGGTCAAATCTGGCGGTGCTGTTTTTTTTTGCCCTGAGCGGGTATGGCTGCACCGCTGCAATGCAAAAGCAGTATTTCCAAAAACCTTGGACATTCCTTGTTAATCGCTATCTGCGACTATGGCCTAGCTATGTCGTTTGCTTTGGTTTTTCATGCTGGTTGATGCTTTGGATCGCTATTCCCGGCGCGTCAATACCTAATGGCTCGGACTGGATTCTGAATCTGTTCATGATGCGATCTGACGCTGTTCCTGCGACTTGGGTTTTGCCCTACATGCTTTTGGGCTATGTTGTCATTGCACTAGGAGCGGGTGCTACCGCGACCCGCTCTGCAATGTGGCTTGTTTTCAGTTTTGCGTGGGCACAGCACCGCGCCTTTGTGTTGGACTGGGGGGAATATTATGGCAGCTTGGCTTCATGGTCATTAGCCTATTCTGTAGGAGCGTCAGTTTATTGGCTAAGGTTCAAAATGCCGCGAGATGAGGGCTTAGCAAAAATAGCTGGGGAAATCGCGTTTCCCATATTTTTAGTGCATGAGCCGATCCTTGCTGTGATGCCCCTTGTTCCCGGCTGGCCCCTATTCTGGGCATCTCTCCCCCCAACCCTGGCCCTATCGTGGGCATTAGTGGTGTTTGTTGAACGCCCTGTTTCAAAGTTTCGTAAACCCTAAGGAGCCCCTAGCCCGTTCCACCGCCGCCAACCGCAGGGCGACAGGTTTCAATTTCGATAGGGGCGCAAGGCATTTCTGATGCCTTTTTTCCAGAGATTCCAACGAGAGCGCCATTGGTCAGGGGTTCGAGGGCACCACCAATCCAGCACCTTGATCCGATGGGGATACAGTTCAACGTAGCCTAGAATGTTCGGCCCCATGCCCCGAATATCGTTGGGGTCTGAAAACTCAATATTGATGCCCCCGCTGGCATAGATCGAAAAATCAATCCACAACCAAGGGAGGAACAGAAGGAAGCCGCCAGGGTAGAGGTCGAGTTTCATACTTTTGCTAGGGTGACTCGTTCTTCTTGGTCTTGATATTTTCCCTGTCGTTTTTCGTAGCTGACTTCGCAGGGTTCGCCCTCAAAGAAGAGTAGCTGACAAATTCCCTCATTCGCATAAACCCGGCAATCGGCGCTAGAAGAATTGGACAATTCTAAGGTTAGCCATCCCCGCCATCCTGCTTCGGCGGGCGTAAGATTGGCGATTACCCCACACCTCGCATAGGTACTTTTCCCAATACAATTGACGGTAATATTGTCTGGCACTTGCAGGCGCTCCACCGCTACCCCAAGGCCGTAGGAATGCGCTGGGAGGATGAAGTAGTCGCCATTTTCGTCCGACCTCAGTTCGGCGCTTTCCAGGTTGGCAGGATTGAAGTTCTTGGGGTCTACAACGGTGCCGGGAATGTGGCGGAAAATGCGAAAGTCTGCCGGGGATAGGCGGATGTCGTAGCCGTAGGAGGAGAGGCCGTAGCTAATCGCCGGATGCTGGCCGGGGAAGCCCTCGCGCTCAACGTGTCGCACCAGGCTGGATTGGAAGGGCTGAATCATCCCCTCCTGGGCTTTCCTGACTATCCAGATGTCGTTTTGAATCATGGTGTCTTTTGTTGGTAAAAAACAATGCAAAGGCTATGGTTGCCAGCTTCGGAGATGGGAGATAAACTCATCGGCAAAATCGACAACTTCACTTCCGGCCCTAGTAAGGCGGTAGTATTGACGATTCCCTCCCCCCGCTGGTGCATTCCCTTCGATAGAGGTGACGTATCCTTTGCCGCGCAGTCGCTTGAGCAGAGAATAGAGGGTTCCAATAGAAATGGAAACTTTGCCCCCGCTACTTTCTTCAATAGCGCGTTTGATATCAAGCCCATAGACGCCGGGGGGATGTCCATTTTTGATCGCCCAAAGAATGAGCAATTCTGATTGTGGGGGGAGATCGAGGAAAGTCCCCGCTCCTTCAGTGGACAGGGGATTGATTGCCATGAGATGCAGCTTCTCCAATTGGCTTTAGATATACCCATAGTACTGCAATCCTGATAAATGGCAAGCCTGGAATAGGCGGTGCAGTGGGCGGCTCTACGTCCTCTGGTATTTTAAAAAGAACCCCCAAGGGCTGCACTCCTTAGGGGTCTCACGAGAATCATCACATTGGCCGTTGTCATGTTCATTATACCAAGGTGCCCCCGTGCGTAGGCCACGGCGGGCGAAAAAAGGCAGCGTTTCGGTGGGCACCCGAAACGGGATGCTTCGCCTTCGCTGGACTCACCAAGGCCAGCCCTACCAACTCGCCCTAGGGTTGCCCGATAGCCCCCTGAATTATCAACGTGCCGTGGCCCTCGCCGCGACCATCCAAGGCGACATTGCGCGGGAACAGTTTGACCCGACACTAGCCCGCTACCGCCCCCAACCGGAGGAACCGGAGCCAGCACCGCCCCCGGATGCTGTTGCCCTGTTTCAGCAGTTCATGGAGGCCCGCCGCTCTGGGGGAACCTCAGGGCAAGCCATTGCCGCCCGCTACCAGCCGTTGCTAGCCAACCTGGGACGATGGGGAGTCATCACTACACCACAGGAAGCCCGTGGGCTTGTGGCTCACCTGCGTACCCGTCAGTCGCCTTTGGTGGCCAACCAGAATCTATCCCTACTCAAAGGCTTTGGCCGCTGGGCCGTGGAGCAAGGCCACTGGGAAGCCAACCTATTTGAGGCCATTCCTAGGTTCAAGGAACCCCAACCCGCCAACCCCAAGCGACAACCGTTGACCGCCGACCAGATCCGGGCTGTGCTCGATTTCCTCCAAGGCGACCCACACTATCGCCACTGGCATGATTTTGTGATGTGCCTGTTCTACCTTGGCATCCGCCCCAGTGAAGCCGCTGCACTACGGTGGCAACACATCGACCTCGACCGGGGGCTGGTGACGGTCTGCGAGTCATTGAGCCGGGGCGAGGATGGCAGAACAGCGGCCCATGCTCGACAGCGAAAAAGTACCAAGACAAATAAGGTCAGAACACTGACTCTACATAGTGACATGGTGTCAATGTTGGCTCACCGCAAGGGTTCCAGCCCTGACACTAAGCCCGACGATCTGCTTTTTCGCACCCCTAGGGACAACCCTATCAGCGACCACGACTTTTCTCACCGCACCTGGAAGCGCATCTGCGAACGAGTGGGCCTTGAGCGCGTACCCTACGCTGCTCGACATTCCCTTGGTTCCCATCTGCTGGAACAGGGCGCGTCTATCCCCCAGGTGGCGGCAACGTTGGGCAACACCCCAGAGACGACGGCGCGGCACTATGCCCACATGATCGACCGACCGGAGATGCCGGGGTTCTGATTTGTCAGCAAAAATTTCACTGTCAGCACGACTGTCGAACGGCTGCTGACAGTTCCAAACCTTTGCACATCAAGGCATTGAGGAGTTTTGTCAATGTGTCAACAGTTTCTATATATAGTTATTCTCCCAATAGAGAGGAGCCAAGATATATGTACTACTATCTCTAAAATTAGCTAAGGGTCAAAAACTGTTGACACATTGACAAATCGGCTAAAACCTATATTTATCAATGGCTTGGCACTGTCAGCGCACCGCTGACACTACTGCTGACAGTGAAATTTTTGCTGACACTTCTCATCTACTCCAACGAATGGAAATAAATACTTAGTAATTTATTTATAAATATCTATCTATACAAGGGCGTTGTATGCAGTACACAGTATGCAGGGGCTTTTGCCGTGCCAGTGGGTTGTGACACTAATTATTTGACCGTTACTTAATTCTGGGCTACATTAAGAGTGTCCCAACCACCCCACTATCATGTCCACCCCCACCCCCTCCCCCTCTAATCCCGAAATCACCCTTCAATCCCTTGAGGAGGGTGAGCAAATCCTCAAAAAATCCTACGCCCTCCTGTACGCGGGCGAGGATGCCCAAACCATCCAAGCCGGATGGGACGCGCTCTGCGCCCTCGCCTCGCAAGAGGACATTCACATCGAGGATTTGTAATCCTCACATTCCCGCCCCTCCCTTGAGGGGCACCAGCACACCTTTACTCGTAGGGAAAAATGAGCACTGAAGAACGGATCGCAGAGATGGCCGCAGCGTTTTTAATCAAGGCTTATGGAAGCCCAGAAGAGGCGGCTAAAGCCGTAGAGGCTGGATTAGCCACAGGCGACCATGGCGCAGTTCGCGCTGGCGTCATCCATGCCAATGAAACTGTTCAACGCATGGGCCGCGCCGCCGTGGCAGATCCTGGCCAGTTTGCCGACCTGGTGCATGACGTAATGAACCATGACTAACCCCCCCTGCCCCGCCTGCCACAGTGCCCACACTGGCCCCAAGGGGACTACCACTTCCGGCAACCAGCGCTATCGGTGCTGGGATTGTCAACACTCCTGGACGCCCAACCCCGCCAAGCGAGGGCGACCACTGCTGGGCGATGCGCCGCTAACCCCCGCAGAGAAGATGCGGCGGGCACGGGCGAAGAAGAAGCAGGCAGACACCTGACCCCCTGCCCGTTATCTGCACGTTATGAGCCACCCAACCGCCCCCAAACGCACCCAACGAAACCCGCACTAAAAAGGCCAGCCCTTGATGGACTGGCCTTTTTGCTATCGGAGCGGCGGGATTTGAACCCACGACCCCCACTACCCCAAAGTGGGGAGCCATTCAGGCGGGGTAAGGGTTTCGGGCTTCAGTGGGGAGGGGTGCCCGTTAGCTGCACGTTATGGTTCATTTTGGTGGTCAGCGACATCCACGACCAACCCCTTGCAGGATGTGCAGAAACAGTCCCCGATGGTTGCCCCATGGACGAATTGATCGCCGCCACACTCGCAGGGGATAGTCTGCTCTGGGTTGCCCTCGTGCCGTAGGTGGAAAGGCAATCCCGGATCGGCGGGGTAGTGGTGAGGTGGGGCGGGGGTGACGTGGGCGGTGAGCATAACCTCTACCCCTTGCTTAGCCATTCGCGGATCATCTCAATGGCAGCGGCCCTAGCCTCTTTGTCGCCCTCGAACTGCCCAGACTCCCAATCATTCAGAACTTCCAATGCCCCTGCCTCCTTGGCCCGTAGTCGGGCGTTTATCAGTTCCTTGTTCTCTAGTTCTAAGGCCCGTTGCCTGCGGAGTTGTTCGGCATCCTCTTTGGCCTGAATCTTAGGCAACTCCACCTCTAGCCCAGCGTTCACCACCCGCCGCAACGCCTCACTACGGGTTTCTCCATAGTGCGCCGCAGTTCTATCCAGGTCATCCCACACCTGGTCAGGGAGGGTAGCTGTTTTCTTGCCCTTCGGGTTGTGGCTGGTAGGTGGCATTGTCTCATCCATAACGTCCTCTCAAATATATGGCGTTTGTGCCCATTGTACGCTACTGGGCGTTGTTCGGTATCCCTAGAGTATTACTAGAGGGTTGCAAAAGGATTCCCAGAGTGTTAGATTCTGGTCAGTTGTTGAAACAGTTCAGAAACGATTCAGGAGAGCCGCTAATGAGATCAACTGCCGATATTGCCCGTGAACTGGGCGTTACAGTACAGGCGGTGAATAAGTACCGCCGCAAGATTGAGAAACAGAACGGGAAACAGATGGGAACCGCTGACCCTAAAGACGGGCGGCGCACCTTGTTTTCCGAGGATGAGTTTCAGCAAATCAAGGCGCTGGCCCCGGAATTGCCGCGTGAAGCCATAGAAGCCGAGATTGTGGAGGGCGAAGACGTGGAGGTTTACCACGGGCCTACTAGCGCGCTGGCATTGCGACACAGCAGCCTTCCTGCTTTGCAGCGTCAACGGTTTGACCTAGCTGCTGCGCGGTCTGACCTGCGAGGGATTGAGGCTCACTCCGTGGCCACTGCTTCCCGACTGGATTCTTTGATGAGCGAGTTTGCTGTGGGGGAGTTGCAGGGGGCATTCGCCGAGATTCAGCGAACCATTGCCACCGTCAAGGCCAATGCTCTAGGCGATGCCCTTGCTGCTGTGGGAAAGCCCGCCGCCCAAACCGACTGAAACAGTTGATTTCATTAGGTTTGGCCGCTTTTGTTTTTGTCTTGATTGTGATGTAGAGAAAGGTTCGCCATGCAACACACGACGGTCGCGACTTACTTGCAGCACCGCACACCAAGCGGTGGACTGACAGCCCCCGAAGGTCACGAAACCTTGCCCCTTAGCCGCCCAAGCCGATTTACTCCCTGGGCGTTGCATGGGGCTGAGTTCACGCTGTTCCCCATTCGCCCAGGCCAGACCTACACCACTGGCACCAGCACCGTAAGAACCATCACTTGTAGCCCCATTCAGTAGGAGAAGTACGCCATGAAATCTTGTTTGGACTGCGTCAACTGCCAACCCGATGCCGCCCCTGATGGGTTCTGCAAGGTGGCCAATCAGCCCGCCGTTGCGCGGTTCACCACTGACCCGCGCAACTTCAGCAACGCCGACATGAGCCGCTGCCCTGGCTTTGTGGAGGACAAATAACATGAAGCCGCAATGGGGCAAGATCGCCCAGTTTGGAACCTATGCCTTGTTTGGTCTGACCCTGCTATCGGTTAGGGCGACCAACTTTGCGGGGCCAGAGGAAACCCCTACCGCCCTAGCCGCCAGCCTGTCTGGCGACACTAAACCCCTGTCAGACCAACAACTCAAAGCAGGCCAAAACCTGCTGAGTAACCTGGTTCTGGCGAGGGCCACCTACCTACTTGACCGTGCCCAACAGGAGGCCGATGCAACGGCGTGGCTAGAGCAGCATCGGGGTTCCGTCCTGGGTCAATTGAGGGCCGCTGATGATAGGCGGGGGGGGCTGTGGAAGGGGCAGGCCGAAGACAACGCTATGGCCCCAGTGGTAGTAGAGTCGCTGGCTATCGAACTAGCCCGCACTTGGATCGCTACCAGGGAGGCAACCCCCGTCGCAACCCACACCATGAGCGACTATCTGGCCAGTGCCCGAATGGCTGGCAGCAATGGCCGCTACGACCCCGCCACCATGGACTTTTACCTGTCGGCCCTTGGGGTTTTGGACAATGTGACTCCGGTGGTTGTGGCCCCGCCGTCGCCCCCGCTAGAGCCAGAGACAATGCCCGCTGCCGATACCCAGGAGGTGAGCCGTGAGCCACGGTAAAGACCTAGAAAAACAAGCCCTAGTGGGCTTAGCGCTAACCTCTGGCACCTTGGCAACGGCCTTGGTTTCTGGCCCCATCGGCTGGGTTGGTGGCCCTGCCTTACTCGCAGCGGGGGAGTTCTACCGCCGCCGCCAAGGGCTGGGGCTAGGGGAAGTTTCCCTGGGGATGCTGCGGTTTGCCTGGGACAATGCCACCGCCGCAACCAAGGTGGTAAGTGGGGAAGCCGAGTCGGTTATCCCGGTTTATGCCAACGTAGTACAAAAGGCGAAAACCTTGGTAGATCACGGCATCCAGCGACCTGAGGTGGACTTTGCCAAGTGGGTAAGCGACACCGTCAACCTGCGATCCACCATCATTGCGGGGCTACCTGGCGAGGGCAAAACCCACAGCGCCAAGGCATTGATTCTGGCGATGCTTCAGGCGTGGCCAGAACGCTACCTCAAAATCTGCACCCTTGACCGTGGCCTCTCCCACGATGACGACAAACCCGAAACCTGGCTGGGGTTGGGCGATGAGTTCTTCGCGGAAACCGAGGGCGATATTCGGGCTGAGATTGATGCAGCCGAGGCCGAAATGCAGCAACGGTATCAGGCGGGCCGCAAGGGCGAACCCGTCAATAAGTATCCCTACATCGTGTTCGTGGATGAACTGCTAGTCACCATGTCCATGCTGGGCAAGCAGGAACGAGGGGACAAGCTAGACAAGACCATTGAGAACCTGCTAGTGCGTGGCCCCAAAGCCCGTGTGTGGTTGATGGGGGCGACCCAAAAACTAGACGTAGCGGGGCTGGGCCTTTCTCAGGCCACACTAAAACTCTTTGAGTTCCTGCTGTTCCCTCAACTGGGGAGTAGCCCCGCATCGTGGCGAAACCTGCCCACGGTAGCCGAGCAAGCCTACATCGTCGGGGAACTGCAACACGCCCCCCAACGTGCCCCTAAACCCGTGGCAGTGCTTAGGGCTGGGCGTGGAGCGGTGATGACCATGCCACGACTAGAGGTGCCCGATAGCTTGGTGGTGATGTCTCCCGGGGACGAAATCGAAGCATGGCTAGAGAGCATTGCCCCCGCCATGGCCGAAGCCATTGCCCAAGGGCTAAGCGCTTCTAAAGGCTGGGGGACGATGGAACTGCCTCAGGGAGTCTCCAAGCTGAAGGCAAAGGACAACGATTGGTGGCAACGCTACAGGCTCAAATACGGGGCCATGCAGACGACTAACCCTGAAGGGCAACCAGCCCCAACCGTCGAGGATTCGTAGGTTTTGGCTGGGCGAGTAGCAAACTAAGCGCACAGATTTTTTATCAACCGGAGGACATCATGGGACGTGGATTTGGTGGATTTTTGGCAACGGCATTTATCACGGTGGCCCTCGTTGCCAGTGTGAGCGACGGTTCGATCAACATTGGTGGTGTGGCCTCCAATGTGATTGATTACGGGCTGGCCCTGGTCGAAGCCAGCATGGATGCCATGAGAGCATCGGGGGACTAGGCCATGCTGAAAGACACACTAGAAGTCGGCATCAATACCGCCAAGCTGTTACTACTGGCATTCAGCATCTACGCTGTTGCCGCCCTGACCAAGCCCGAAGAATTGGAACTGCGAACCAGCCAGCTACGGCAATGGTGGGGCGGGATGATGGCCAACCGCCAAGAACAAGTTAGCCAGCCCCCCGCCGAACGTGCCCCTGATGGGCAGTGGGGGTTCTGATGCAGACCACCGACACGACGATTGAGGCCCAACTAGCTGAACTATCTGCCCAGGTGAAAGGCATTGCCGATACCTTGGAGCAGGTCAAAGCCACGGGGCAAACGACGGTACGAGAGCAAAAGCGAACCCGCAAGGATTTGGGCCTTGTCGCTGCACAGGCCCAGTTTACTGACCTAGGTGTCACGGCACTGCTATGCGCGGCCTGTGTGGGCGTAGTGGGCGTGGTTAAGGCCGGGGTAGTCCTGCGAGAATCGATTCAAGAAAATGCGCCCCCGTGGTTGGTCTCCATCATCTATCCGGGGTTGGGGAGTGCTGGCACAGGGCAGTCCAACGACAATCCGGCCAAGGTGATCGCAGCAGCAAAGGCATGGGTGGGGAAAGACTTTAAGCCCGGTGTGACGGCCCGCTGTGCAGACTGGGTGAGGGAGGTTTTGAAAGAGGCGGGTGTAGAGGTTGGTGTAGCTCGTGGCAGTGCTGGCCCATTGATGGCCGACAGCTTCCACGGAGCCGAACTAGGCGAACTCATCCTAGACCCTGGCCAATTGCAGCCGGGAGACATTGTCATGTTTGCCGATACCTACAATGGCCCTGGTCGATCTCCTATTCCGGGGCGTGGACAGATTACCCACGTTGGGATCTATGTGGGTGGAGGCGAAATCATTGACCGTTCCACGATGTCAGCCCCCGTTCGCCAGCGGGCCTTGACCACCTTCAAGTTTCACAGCGCCCTTAGACCCTCGGCCTATGCTGAGCAGAATGGTGGCGGCAATGCCTTCATTGACCGCTACGTCGCCGCCATCGCCAAGCAAGAATCTGGGGCCAACTATGGGGCGGTAAATCCCCACAGTGGAGCCTTGGGGAAATATCAGTTCATGCCGTCCACACTGGTCAGCACTGCCCAGAACTGTCCAGGCGTTGCCACCGTGCCCAGCCAAACGGAGTTCCTGAACAGCCCAGAGATCCAGGACAAAATCATGGGCTGCTATGTGGCCCTCGCGCTACCTACGATCCAAGGCAAGGCGTCGGACGAGTTTACGCAGTGCCGGATGCTAGCCGCGTACCATTACAGCGGAGACCCGGATCTGTATGACAATAACCGCCCCCAAAGCTATGCCGGGGCTGCGTATCCTTCGATTGCTGAATACACAAAATCTGTATGCAAGGGGTTCTGATGGATTGGCGCAAATTCGACCTAGTGGAATACGAGAAGGGCCGTTATCGGCTAGAACGACAAACCTGGACATTTTGGGACTGGGCCTTGGCCTTTATCCTTGTGGCCGTCCTGTGGCGGGTTGGGGCATGGCTACTGGCCGCAGCCGTAGGGATGTCCATCATGATCGGCCTGGGCTTTTTACTGTTTTGGATAAGCCGCAAAAAATAACCCCAACACAAAACTCATTGTTCAATCACTACTCCTAACCCATGACCTACACTACCTACCAATCCCGCCTAGGCCGCATCGAAAAGACCATCAACACCGCAGAAACCATTTACGACGCCTGGGACGGCAACGGCGAATATCTGGGAGGGTTCACCACCGAGCCACGCGCTATGCAGGCTATCGAGGAAGCTAATGATGCCGTAGCCCAACCCTGCCGCCGCTATGCCTAAGCCCGCCGCCATGTTCCTACCCTTCACCCTTGGTCTGTGGCTGGGCTGGAGCATGAGCGCTGAACGACTATGTGGGGTACGGCCTACGGTGCCCCTTTTGCCGCCGCCGACACATTGCCTAGAGGAACCCCATGGCTCAAATTATCTTCACCATTGAGATAGACGAAGACGCTGGGACTGCAAACCAGCTTGCAGAATATTTAGAAGGACAAATCAATTATTGCCTAGAAGGCAAAGGATCAGTTGACTTTGAAGTAAAGACTGACCATGAAGCTAAAACTCACTTCGAGGAGAAGCTTGAATTGCTCAACGATACCTGCTTATAACCCTAGGCAGACCAGTCTTAATTGAAATGTTGATGGACGCAACTGGAGATAGAACTTCAAACTATGAAAGCCTTAGTGATGATTTCTTGGTTGCCTACGTCTTTGATCAGATCGAGCTTGGGAGATTGTAAACAAAGCAAAGCCCCCACTGCCGACGAAAACAGCGGGGGCTTTGCAGGGGTATACATTGCACGACCATCGGGTACCGAAGTGATGGCCAAGGCAACGGGAACACCTGGGATCAAGGTCTGCGAAACCTGGAGTAAATTATCTTGCCACAGCCACAAAGGGTTGACAACCATGATCCGCCATCTCTACGGGGGCACCAACCGTACTCCCTCCCCCCTCCAAAAAACTGACTTTCAGGACCCAACCCATGAATATTGAGTTACACATCCAAGACGGTTATCACCTTTATGCAGTGGCTATTGCCGCACGATGCAGGGTAACCAACAAACCTGCGGCTTTGGCTATCCTGGCCAGCGCACAGTCTGTAAAGCAGGTCAAAGATTTGCAGAGTGAAGTTATTGCCAGGGAGTTTCCAGAATCTCGGTGGGCAGACATTGTCATCTCTGTTTGCGAGCACCCATGACCATTATCCGCCGCTTATACGGGGGGCCCTTTTGCTGAGAGAGATCACGCTTACGTTATTGGGAGAATGACTATGCCAGAGTCAGATTTGCACACAGAAATAGAACTAGCTGCCACGCTAGGAGACTGGGAAAGTGTAACAGCCCACTTGTATGCTGCCATGGGAAATCCCGTAGGACTACCCACTCCTAAAATGCTAGTGGATGGCAAAAAAGAAGTTGACCAAAATGATCACATCCGCCGTAGCAACAGAATAGGATCCGCCGTAATTCTTGCAATGACCTCATTAGGTCATACCTCATTCTCTCCTGTTCCTCTTTTTACAACGAATCAAGGAGAAAAACGGCTTGCAACTTACCGATACGCCTATACCGTGTTCCACGAAGCAAGTCAACGCTAATGCTCCGCCACATCTACGGGGGCCCCTTTTGCTACGAGAAATCACCATCACCCTAGTCGGAGAATAGCCATCATGCCCAGCACCATCACCCTTAACTGGCACCGCGTCCGCCCACGGGGGCAAGCCATGCCCTACCTGCGGCTAGAGCTAGGCGAGATCCACCAAGTAGCCCGCATTTGTGTGGCCAAAAAGGGCGGCGGATTCATCGCCTTCTACGACCTCCCCGATAACACCCTCATTGAAGGGATAGACAAAGATAAGCGCTTTCCCAACGAACGGGAAGCCAAGGAATATGTAGAAGCTGCCGTTAGGGCATGGCTGAACAAGGCGGGGCTGGCTTGATGCTCCGCCACCTCTACGGGGGCACCAACCGCCCCCACCACCTACGACTATCCCGCCACCTCGCCCTAGCCCTAACGCTGGGGCTTTTTCTATGCGCCCCACCCCACCTGGCCCTAGTGGCGGGGCTAGGCTGCATCTGCATGGAAGGCTGTGCATACCTGTATATACCTTGCCTCCTGAGATGGCCGGGGCATTTGTGCTGGGCTGTGTTGTCAACGACGCTGGCCACCTGTCGCTGGATGCCTGAAAAATATTTCCCCTACCCCCTTGCAGTTTCGTATACGTTACTGCTATATTGATTGACATGGGGCTGAATCGACCCGGCAGGGAAGGATTCTCAAGCGATGCCCCGGGGGAATCAAAAGGCGGGTTCAAGTCCCGCGCCGCAAGGTGCCTAGCTGGCAAGCGAAGGATGGCCCACGAGACCCTTGGAAAGCTACCTGAAAGTGCAGTAGTTGCACGGCTCCATCAACCACCACAACTATCCCCAAGTGAACCTGCATGGTGGGCAGGGTGCGCCGAAAAGAGGGGCGGCGAGAAGATTGTGGCTAATTATTTTGGTATTGAATTTAGGGATAATGTCTTGCTCTGGGATGAGCAGGAGTTGCTTTCTGCCCTGGAAAGTCAGTTTCCGGGCTATGAAATGAACATGGCTTTTTACCCTGCATTGGCGGGCGGGGGCAGTTACTTTGTCAACTCGGCAAAGGTGAAAGCCACGGGGGCTTACATCAAGCCTCTTAACGCCAAAGGCTTTGATTTGACTATCGGTCAGACGGCACCGCTGCAACCGCAGCTTGACGAATTAAAAGCTGGGATTGAAAGGGCGTTGGCAGCGACTCTTCCCAGTAGCAAGCCTAAGCCCGTCAAGCGTAAATAATCCCCCCACCACTCCTAGCCCCCTCGCAGGGTGCCACCGGGCTAGGGTACGCCCACGAAACCCTTGGAAAGCTAACTAAAAGTGCAGCAGTTGCACGGCTCCATCAACCACCACAACTATCCCCAAGTGAACCTGCATGGTGGGCAGGGTACGCCGAAAAGAGGGGCGGCGAGAAGTTTATGGAGATCAAAAAGCCGACCATCAAAAAAGGGTGGACTTTATTCAAGAGTCCGTCCGACAGAATGGGATTATATTACCCGGAAGGATGGAAGGGATTTTCTGAGCTGGAAGGCAGGGAGACCATACAAAGGGTCTCCCCCAAGGGGAGGGTATTAGAAACAAGGTTTGGTGTCCATGTCCACCACAAATTTGTGGTGGACATGGACGTTAACACAGGGGTGGCGGGATATATCCCTGTGCCAGTTGCTTGGCGAATTGTCCCGTAGTCTTTGTGGGGTGGGCAAAAGCCCCTTAAATGAGGGCGTAGGGCGACGGACTACTTTCGGAGTAGGGAGCTTAGCTCAATAACTGCCGCCAGACGTACCGAACCCACTTACATTTCCATCACTCCTAGCCCTCTCGCAGGGTGCCACCGGGCTAGGGCACGGATCGACTCCGGGTGATGGACTCCCCAAAAGCAGCGGGGGTAAACGCTGCACTTAGCCCAAGGAGGGCGTTACTATGAGCATCGAATTTGCGGTTTCTGAAGTGATGGCGGGCGACTACCCCGCCACACTGATCGAAATGACCATCCCCGGTGATGGTGTCATGGAGTTTGCGGATCTTCAGGCTGTCATTGATAGCCTCCCGCATGTCGATCCGTCAAAAGGGGTCGTGCTGTCGGGCCGACTGCCCATCCCCGCTTACATGGCCATTGGGCACCATTTCCACCCCACGGCTTGGGTGGCCGCATTTGCCCCCGCCGCTGGAGGTGCCGTCGTGGCGTTCAGCCACAAAAAGGGCGTCGGGGTCGGGATGGTGCTGCCCCTCCCAAAGGCCGAATAAGCCGCCGAATAAGCCGCAGGGGCCGCGTCAACGAGGGCAAACCCCCCGAAGGCGCGACCCCCATGCAGACCACCATGCGGGTTCCCGGACAGCGCTCCAAAGGCTACCGGGAATTGCGGCGTATTATCGAGCAAAGCCCAGACCCCAGCACCGCCCTAGAGCAACTGGTGGGATGGGCCAAGGAAAATCTGTGATGCAAGCCCCCATTGCGCTACGCCGTGGGGGCTTTTTGGTGCCTACATCAAAGCTTTATATTTATGCCCTTGCATTATTATTGCGCAAGTGCTTAAATGGAAAATGTAGAGAGCGAGGTAATTCAAATGTCCATCCGAACCATTGCAGAGCAAGCCCTGGCTCACATGTTTGGAAACGGTTGCATCGATACTGGCGGGATGAGCGAAACAGCCATCTGGGATCAGATCGAAGCCCAGCTTCAATTCACGTTGGAGGACATGGAAATTGAACTGGATCAGGAAGACCAAATCAAGGTGCTCGACGTGATTGCGGAGATCCGTAGCTAGGTGATGGGTGAGCCGCTAGATATCGACATCTGGCGGCAGTTTGCCCAGCATGGAAAGACTGCCGCCGAGCTTGCGAAAAGCAAGCATTTGTCTGTGCCAGTTGTCCTCAAAATGATCATTGATGTCGAGTCTGAAATGGGGACGAATCGACTTAAGGGCAGAGACGTGCTGCCAAAAAACAACCATGAATTGGAATCTCTGCTCAAGAGACTTTTGCAAAATGCCTGATGAATTTATCCCTGCTCGCCCCCCCGGTCGGCCCACCGAATCCCCTAGCGGCAAGCCCAGGGGGAACGTGACGGTCAGGATAGACCCTGATCTGCGAGACAAGGCCAAAGCTCACAACCTAAAGCTAGGGCCGCTGCTGGAAAACGCCATCATCAACGCACTGCCAGGAACGCCATGATCATCCACGCCGATCCAATTTTCGACCACAACATGGTGCAAGCCGCAATCTTTCTAGTGCAAAACCCTAGGGCACCTATTGAAGATGTAAAGGCCATGTTTTGCCTAAACGACGTTCAAGCGGCCTATCTTCGGCGGAAGTGGAGGTTGATGGCATCACAACTCCTGTAGCCCCACTCCGATCCAACACAAAGCCCCACGGCATAACGCAATGGGGCTTTTTGATGCCTACATCAAAGCTTCACAGTGTACGGACACTTTACTATTGACAGGGCATATCATCGGTGCAATACTTGATATCAAGGGGCGAGGGATTACGGCCCAAGCCCCCAATCACAACTATTCCGAGGTTAATCCGATGGCTGCACAAAAGCTTTATCTCACTCACGAGCAAGCTGAGCGGCAGAAAACTCGCTCTCAAGAATTTGAACGGGGCTATCAGCGGGGATGGTATCACCAGCCCGACCCCGATGAATGTGACAGCGAAGATTTTAAGCAGGGGTACGTCAAGGGATGGAATGACAGGGTTATGGATGGCAATTAAATCATCCTGGCTACAGCGTTTTGCCCGGTTCGCTACCGGGCTTTTTTATCATGAGCCGCAAAGACTCGATCACACTGTCGCTAGACGATGGCGACAAAGAAGCCTTGGAAAATCTGGCTCTAGAGTTTGGCCAGACCTGGGGCGAAAAACCCAACGTATCGGGACTCCTTAAGGCGTTGGCCAAGGGCAAGCTTCGGCTAGACTACGCCGACGCTGCCCCACCGGACAACCCCAAGCGCATGGCCGTCCTAGCTGCCATTGCGTTGATACAGGAGGGGCTAAGCAAGCTGTTACGCCTACTCTGACGACAAAGCCCCTGACATCCAACGGGATCCAGGGGCTTTGTTTGTCCACTCTGTACGCTCACTCTGGCAAATCAGCCTTGAGCCTTTCCAAGTAGGCCAGCATTGCAGCTTCCTGGGCGTCCCTCAGACTTAGCCCAGCCTTCTCAGCTTCCTGCTTAAATTCCCGGTAGATCGAAATCGAGACATGGGCCGGACGCACCGACGGTTCCCGATATCGCAGATCCGGCCTCGCACCCTTGGGCCTTGGCATCGCAATCCCTCAAAACATCCCTTTATCCTAGGCAATTCGTTAAACACTGTCAATGCCTTATCATCCTAGAAAAATAATCGCTGAAAGGTATTGACATAGCCTTTCGGTATTGGTAGATTGGGTACATACAAAACAACCCGCCCCCCGGCGGAATAAAAATAGGGTGACAGGCTGGAAGAGCAGCAGCCACAACAAAACGCCCCATCGCTACGGGGGCACACACCTAAAAGAATTTTGGAGAACTGACCATGTACGCTATCCCCGATTCCCGCTACACCCGCACCGCCGCATTCATCTACGGGGCTACTGAGTCCCTGGTTAGCGTCGCCAGCGCCGCCGCCCTAACCGCCGCCCGATGGGGTGTGCTGGGCTACGATTTCCTGGCCAGCCCCGAAGCCAGGGCTACCTACAAATGGGTGGGCGGCATGACCGTGGCCCTAGGTCAACTGGCCTTCTGGTCGGTGGTTTGGGCTTACGCCAAGACCGCCGAATGGGCCGAGTCCGAGGTTCAAGGCTGCATGGCCGCTGAGGTTGCCGACCCCTTCGAGCAGCCCCAAGCCCTCGCCGCAATCCCCGCCGCCATGGCCCCCGTGACCACGCTGGTGGTGAAGGTGGAGCCCACCGACTACGCAGCCATGAAGACGCCCCAACTGCGCCAACTGTGCAGCCAGCGGAGGATTCAATGGAGGAACGCCCACGGCCCCTCCAAGCACTTGAGCAAGGGGGAGATGGTCGCAGCCCTCGCCTAATGCCCACGCTCTGGGAGGGAACTAACCAGGGCATTACAAAACCAAGGATGAAATGATCAAAACATTGACAGCCCTTCAAATGGGCTTTGACCCTGACATTAGGTTCAAAGCGCCAGTGCTTTACTCCGTTGAGCAGGGGAAGCCCGTGCTCACCCCGATGGATGCTAGCCCCGATGACTCAGACTGCAATGGCCGGACGCTGTACCGCACTACCGACCATGGCGAGACATGGGTTGCGGTTGCCCAATTCCGGCAGCTTAGCGGGGGCTACAAGCTTGAATGGTTGACCAAGCACTGAGAGGGAACCCGTCAAGGCAAAACAAAACCCCGCCGATCCTTCTGGGACGCGGCAGGGCTATAACCAAAACCAAGGAACAATATGGCTATTTTAGCTGACCGCTCCCCCATTGAGGCCGCTGACAACCCTGGTCAGTGGTGGTGCATCCGCCTGACCCGACAGGAGGAAATAACCCGGTGGGACGAGGAAAACAACTACCTCGACCACTGGGTCGAGTGGGTGAAGGATGAGGCTGTTGTGGAGTTGGCCTCAGGCGAAACGCCTGACAGCTACGCCGCTGAGCACTTCCCGGAATGGGCGGTAACAAACGCCTTTCCCACCTTCAAGCCCGTCCCTCTCCCCTCGGGGGTTTGGGTGCCGTTCTAAAGGCATCTGTGCTGCCAGCCCACAGCGTAGAGAGGGCATTGTAAAACCAGCAAAGACAGTAACAAGGAAAATAATACGATGAATGCTGTAGCTAATGTGTTTGATGGGATCCGCGCCGATTACGGGGTTCAGGTGGATGAAAGCGGCCCCAAGCTGCCCTTCCTTCAAGCCACGACGTACCAGCCTCGTACACTGAGCGAAAAAGTCGCCTTGTGCCTCTCGGAGGAGAGCTTTGACATGCTTGACCCGGAATCGGGGTTGGCCCAATGTTGCACCACCGAAGTGTGTAACTTCGGGGAGGATGATGAGACGATGTGGAAGCTGCCTGAAGGAGTTCGCTTCATTGTTCTGGGGGTTCCAAGGATGTGCATCCTTGATAAGGACACCGGGCTGTACTCCTTCCCCGTTCGGGGGGATAAACTGGCGGGCACCAACCGGGTTACGGCAACCCGCCTTACCTTGTCCATGCTGAAGCCTGACGGGGAAATGCTGCTGGGGCTAGATGGTCGCCCCCAACTATTTACCCTGAAGCTCACCAGCAATAAAACCGCATTGGTTTCGGGGGACAAGTTTGATCCTGAATTTAAGTCCCTTCAGGCCATGAATAAGGCACTGCAAGCCCACTTCAAAAAGCGGGGTGTGAGCCTGACCCACTTGGTCAGCGTCGGCCTTGCGGCGGTTCCCAAAAAGCTCATCAGCCGCGCCTCTGGCGAAACCTCGACCGGGATTCTGTTTACCCTGGCAACCGGGGCTAAGCCCTTGCCTGAGTCTCAGCAGTTGCTCATGTTTGAGTTGCTGCAAGATCCCGAAGTGTTGGGGATGATTCAAGACCCGTTCCGCATCAAGAAAGCCAAGGAAGAGAGTCAACAACCGATGACGTTCAACCCTGACGACATCGACTTCTAACCCCACACACTGCCCCTGGCTACGGCTGGGGGTGGTCTTCAAAACGACGACATCGACGGATGCCTTGGAGATTTTTGAGATGCTTGGAACCCTAATAGACGTTGAAACGACTGGCCTAGACCCCGCCACCGACGAGGTGATCGAGGTTGCGGCGGTGCTGTACTCGGTAGAGCACCGGGCGATTGTGCAGCAGGTGAGTACGTTGCTGCCCGTGGAGGCAAACCCCGCCGAGGCGGTGAATGGGATTAGCCCTTATTTGTCTGAAAGCTTGGTTTTGGCTTGGGATGCCCGTGCGTTCATTGCCAAGGCTATCAGCGAAATGATGAAGGCCAGCGATTACATCGTGGCGTTTAATGCAGACTTTGACCGGGCCTTTGTTGAGCGGGCTTCCACGCTCTGGACAACGGCCATCCCCTGGTCAGACGCCGCCGCCATCCGCTACCCCAAGCCCAGCCACAAGCGCGACTTGGTGAACCTCTGCGTTGCCCACGGCATCCCCGTAGTCTCTGCCCACCGGGCATTGGATGATTGCCGCCTGTTGGCCGAGCTACTGGGCAAGGTGCCTGACCTTGAAGCAGAACTAGCCAGGGCGGCGCGGCCTAAGGTTTTGGTTAAGGCGTTGGTCGGCTACGGAGATCGACAGATGGCCAAAGACCACGGCTTCCACTGGAACAACCCCGTACCCAACGCCTGGACCAAGCGGATGCCCATTGAGGATGCCGAAGAGTTGCCCTTTGAGGTTGTGGAGATTGTTGTTGGATGACTCTCACCAGAATTGAGATCGCGAAGCCGGGACTGTCCATCTGGGTTGATGATCAGAAATACGAATTTCCGGCAGTAGTGCCGACGCTGGACTTAGTCGAAAAGCTATTCCGGCATCTCAATGAGCCTTGCCAGGTCACGATAGTTGAACGGTCATACTTCCGGTTTCAGTTTCAAGACGTGGAGATTGTGATCCACGACTGACCACCCGCCGCCAGCCCACAGCGTAGAGAGGGCACCGACCATAAACCCTAGCCAGTGAGGATAGACCCATGACGCACGGCTGAAAACAGCCCGCCCGCCCCTAGCGCATAGGGGCACCGACCAAGACAAACCCCCACCCGTGTTTCTGAGGCCCAGGCGGGGGCTGTAGCTAACCCAAGGATGAATTAACCATGTCGATCTTACAACGCCTTGCGACTGCCGCCACCGTGGCTATTGTGGCCCTTGCCGCCGCCCCTGCCATGGCAACCCAGAGCGATAGGGAGGATGACGCCCTGCGGGGCTCTGGGCGGGCCGTCCCTGCTGATGTGCAGCACCACCACTGAACCACCCGCTGTGTGTGCCTAAGGGGTAGCGCGTAGCCTAGATGGATCACGCCTCCAGAAAGGGCGTTGCCCTGAAACGTTGGCTGGCCAATCGCTAGGCGCTATCCAAGTTGTTTATTGAGAAAACACCATGACAGTAACCACTCAAATCCATCTGTTTGCCAAGAGCGATGATGCCCCAGAGCTTGACCCATACGAACTGTTTGAGTTCATTCGGCCCATCGTTGCGTTAGACCCACAACACAGTCCCATGAAAAATGCTGACGGGTCAATTCAATCCCCTGTTGGCGTTGGGGCTAAGGCATGGGTCAAGGTTGATGCTGATTTTATCAAGGCCACAATCTGGCTCGACACTGACAACAATGGCCCATACTGCGAAGTGCATAACGCTGTTGTTCAGGCACTCTTGGCGACATTTCCCCAATTCCACTGTCTCGCTCTCAATGAGTTTGAAGGGGTTTATCACTACAACAAGGAGCCTTATTAGGTTGCCCCAGCCGATCTAAGAGCCACCCTGCCCCTGGTTTCGACTGGGGGTTTCTGTACCACCGACAAAAGACACTGAAAACAACATGGTTGCCTACAATTTCAAGCCTCAATTCGTACCACTAATTCAGTCCGGTCAAAAGCGCCAAACCATCCGAGCATTAGGCAAGCGTCGCCATGCTAAGCAGGGGGATGCTTTGCAGCTTTACACGGGCATGAGAACCCGCAACTGTCAAAAGCTCCTAGATGCGATTTGCACCAATGCCACGCCGATCAAAATCCAGCCCCACAAGCTAGGTGATTTTGTGACAGGTGTCAGCATCTACCTAAGTGATTCTGTGTTTGCCCTAGATGCTGCCAGCGCTGAAGCCTTGGCCAAGGCCGATGGGTTTGAATCTCTCTCTGAGTTTGAAGAGTTCTTTAAGGATCGCCTGCCGTTTGAGGGGGTGATGATCCAATGGTAATTACCTTCACCGTTCCCGCCGTTCCCGTGGCCCAGCCCCGCCAGCGACACAACCACCGAGGGCATTGCTATGTGCCCAAAACCCATCCCGTCTGGGCGTTCAAACAGGAGGTGGCCCTAGCTGCCCGTGCAGCCTACCAAGGGCCACCACTGGAAGGGCCAGTGTGGATGCACCTGGTGCTGGTGTTCCCCCGGCCCCAGCGTTTGATCTGGAAAACCCGGCCCATGCCCCGGCAATGGCATTTCGTGAAGCCCGACCGCGATAACTCTGAAAAGTCGGTACAAGATGCACTGAACGGAATCATTTGGGTGGATGACTCCCAGGTGTGCGACGGGCCGATCACCAAATTCATTGCCGCTGGGGATGAGCAGCCCCATGTTGAGGTAATGGTGAAACCGCTAGACTAGAACCACTTCACGAAGACACCACTCGCCCTGGCAACCGCTGGGGCTTTTCGTTTATTCAGCCCTTGCCATGATCACCCCCACTGCAACACCACCCCTTTCCCGCAACGACACCCACCACACCCTAACCCTCCATATCCCCCACGGGTCGCCCCTGTGGGCTTTCCTGACAGAGGAACAATGCCCACACACCGAAACCCCGCAAGACGCCATCCTGCGCCTACTGGAGGAACGGCGGCAACTGTCGCAACAAGGTTTTTGAAATTAGATATTTCTACGGATAGCAATCACTAGCGCTAGTGATATAGTGAAGGGGTAGGTTAGAGAGGACAGAGATGGCTATTACGACTGGTTATTGGCAATACATGGTCGGCCAGGATGAGTACATTTCCGGCTGCGGCCTGATTTTCGTCAGTCACAAGATTGATGGCAAAGTGATGAAGCCATTGGCTAGCAAGAAAGATGCCGAGGCATTGGCTCAATCCCTAGGGGATAGCTACAGGGCTAAGCGGATCAAGGCTTACCGATAAATGGGCCTCTATCCCTTTCCTTTATTGGCTGACTACCATGCCCGCTAGCCAAGGCGCATAACTTCTAAGGCCCAGCAATGGGCCACCCTTTGCCCTTTACCCATTAAGAACCATGGCACCTTACATCATTGTCAAAACTACTCGTGGCTATCAGTTCTGCGTCCCCCATAGCATCCCGGCCTATCGCAACTTAGGAATGTATGAACACGCTGAAACGTTCTCGACCGCTGCCCAGATAAAGGCGTACTTAGAAAAATGGGCAGAGGAGAATCTTGTCCATGCCCGCTAAACACCAAGCCGACTACAGGGCACGGCACCCCGACCGTGCCCTGGCCACCGCCCAGGATGTAGAAGCCCGCACCCTAGTCCGTTCCTCTGTGCGGTTCATGGAGGGGCGGGACGATGACCTGCTGGAGTGGCTCAAGGAACGCTACGGGGGCAATGGTGGCCCTCACATCCTAGCCGCCCTGCAAGACCTCAAGGACAGCACCCCATAACCCTCCCAGCCCCTCTAGCCAAGGGGCTTTTTCATGGCCTCTCTCAGCCACAGGGGCCAATCCACCTCGTGCTCGTAGCAGTACACCGCCGCCCGTAGCATCGCCTCAGGTTCGCCCGATAGCTGCCCATCGTTCAAGATCCTGGCTAGGGCAAACTCTGGGACGGGCTGGCGAAGCACCCAACCATAGCGGCGTAGCATGGCCTCTATCTCTGCCACATCGTAGGCGTACTCCTCTGCTAGGTCGGCAACGGTGGCCCCGCCAACCCATTCAAAAAAAAGGATGTGATGTGCCCGGATTCGTGGGGTCATGTCTTACAGAAAACCCGCCCTGGTTAGAGGCGGGTTACGCGCAGAGATTTATGAGATATGCCCCTAGGGTAGCTAATCCTGAAGGGCTTTGCGGCGGGCTTCTAGGGCTTTGATTTCGGCCCAGAGCTTTGCTTTGCGGGCTTCTAGTTTTTTGATGGAGCCCTCTAGGCTGGCCTTGTAGGACTCCTCCCCGGAAACTCGGTTGCCCTGCCGGGAAATGTGGGCAGAACTTTCTCGCTTGGGGGTGCCGTGGGTTAGTTCGGCTCGTCCGGTTTTTGGGTCAAATTTCATGCTGCCCCCGTGGCATTTGCCGCACCCGAATATCCTCTGGCCATTCGTCCATGTTGCTGCCCTTGCCTGTCACAAGCCAAGGCTCCTGGCAGTCGGGATAGTCATGCTCTGAAAAGACAGGCTTACTCCCAAGTTGCTTTACAAAACACGGGATGGCCATTGCATCGCACTGACCAATGATTGAGCGAATCCAATCAATATCGCAGGGGCGGGCCTTGGGGCCGGACTCGCCGCCCACGATGACCCAATCGATGTTATCGGTATGCCCAATGGATCGATCCGCATCAAACATTTCCCCAGTGAGTGCGTTGATAGTTCCAGGCCCATCCTCTGAAAAGGCTTCCAATGTTCTAATCCGGCCCAAATTCAGCCCCCCCAACAACGGCTCACAACTCAGAAACCGCACCGCTGCCGGGGTTTGCAGTAGCAGGGGAATGCGCTCGTCTGCGGCCCGCTGGTCTTCGGCTGTTACCCCTAGCCATGCGTTGGGGAGGGTTCGCAGTAAATGAAACCTAACTTGCTCCATCATGCGCTTTGGGCGCTTAGTCAAAATCTGGTAGGTGTGATGGGGAGTGGCTTCCATCACGTCCCAGATTTTCGCTATCTGTTCATCCGTGACCGACTCATGAAACAGATCGCTCATGCTGTTTACAAACCACACCGTCGGCTTTTTGCGCTTCAGGGGAATCTCTAGCGCCTCTGGCACAAACCGAACAACGCCCGTCCACTCCACGCGGGTGCCCCGCTTTTCGGTTAGCCCGTCGTAGTAGGCTAACCGTCCAGGGTTCTCAAGCTTTTGCCCCATGGCATCGTTGCGGTAGGCTTGCTGGATGGCGTAGCAGTTCTGGCACCCTGCCGAGACTTTGGAACACCCCACCATAGGGTTCCAGGTTTGCTCAGTCCATTCAATCTTGGTCATCGCGCCACCTCAAATGCCTTGGCCCTGGCTTCGGCAAAGTTCCGACTGATTTGGACATACTCAAATGCCCCCTTCGGGCCAGCCGAGTCTACCAAATGACAGAATTGCCGCAGGCGATCTTCGTCGATCAGGAAGTCAAACAAGGCACGGCCACTGATGTACTCAGTTGGCATAGCCCATTCTGTGACGGGCTCCACTTGGGGAACTGGCTGGGCTTGTGAGGTGGCGTTTTTTTGCCGTGGCGGGTCAATGTCAATGTCAATCTGCGCAGCCGTTAGCGGAACGTCCATCCTCAGCCACTCCATCAGGATAATGGAGCGCACCAGGGTGGCATTGGGGGTCAATGGGGACGCGGTGAGCCAGCAATTGTGCCGATTGAATCGACTGCAAATGCCCCGGAGGCTGGGCTTGATGTCGCTCTGCTGGCATTCCAGGGCGTAGGCGCGGGCAATGGCCCGGATTTCGTTGGGTTCTGGGATTGGGCTTGTGTTTGCGGTCATGGTTACAGTGTCTTTTGGTTGGTTGGTCTTAAAAAATCCTTAGTTGATTTCCCCGCTTAAGCTTGGGCCTAGGGGACGGCTTGGGGGTGATGATGCCCTGGGCGACCGCCTCAGAATAGATTTGCTCAGCGGTTAGCTCAGACAGATCAGCCCTAGGGGTGCGAAAGGCGGGGTCTAGGTTTAGGTTCATTGGGGAGCCTCCCCATCTTCGGGCTCCCAAACAATTTCGATCAACTCAGCGATACTCGACAGGCGGAACCATTTGCACAGCACCGTAACCGTGTGGTTGTCGATGCGGTTGAAATGGCCACGGTAAAGCTTGCCCACCGTGGCAGGGCTTAATCCAGTCTCTAAAGCCAGGGTCTTCTGATCGACCCCGGCTGACTCCATCAATTTGGCAAGGTGGCTTTTCACTTTCATGCCCTCCAACTTATCATTTTCCGATTTTAGCACGAATATAACAAGGCTCGATGCTGCGATGCTAGCTTATCTGCTACAATAAAACCCAAGGGCACCTAACCAGCCCCGACCAACAAAGACAGGTAACACCTATGAAAACCAAAGATGGCAGTGAGCGCATCACTCCGTTTCAGCCCACGCTTACCGAGCGTGGCGAACGGCAAATTCAGACCATCCGCCGAAGGCTTGACCACCGCAATGTTGAGCAGGTGCTTAACGTGGAGGGCTACTGGATCTCTATCGAGTAGCGTCAAGGGCTATTGCGCCTACTGTTCCCTGGAATGGTGGGCGCGTTTATCGTGGCCTAGGCCAAAACGGCATCCACGCCGCCAGCCCACAGCATAGAGATAGAGAGAGCATTATGGAAAACCAGCAAAGGAACAATATGGAAACCCTAAGACGCCTAGCCGAAATCCGCGCCGCCATTGCCAGCCTGCAAGCGGAAGCGGAAGCACTGACAGAAGCCCTCCGAATGGAGGTGATAGAGTCCGGCCCCGTGGAAGCCTTTGGGCTGCGGGCGCACTTAAAAAAAGGTCGTGCTTCTACCGACCATGAAGCCGCCGCCATGGCCGCACAGGTCGATCCGGCCATCATCGAAAAGCACAGCACTACCAGGGTCACCTGGGTATCCTGGGACGACACTACCAAAGTGTCCGTAGCCTGGGCAAAGGTCACCAAGGAGGCCAAGGTAGACACGGCACCCTTTACCACTACGCCCCCGCCCGTGTTTGCGATTGATCCTGTTTAAGCCCACAAAAAAGCGGCGCTGGGGAACATCGGGTACCACCCCGAACCAGCGCCGAACCAACAAAAGACAAATTGTAACCTCTTGATGATAGACCATGAATACCCAAATAAACCCAACGGCGACCAACCCTGTGCCACTTTGCGGCAATTTGGCAGGGGCCAGGGTTCGAGTATTTTTCCAAGCCGGGGAAGTCGCCGTTGCCGACTTCGGCTATACGGTTCTCGACAGCCTCAATGGTGAGGTTGTTGTTTCAGGGAGCGACCCGGAGGGGGCGCTAAAGGCCCATGTTGCCCAGCATTATCCAGGCTGGGAGTTGATCGATTTTGTAAGTGTCTAGTTTTTGTCCTTAGGGCTGCGCTGTGGCGTGGCCCTTGTTTTGATGTGGAGGTTTGAGGTGGGACAGTTAGAGCTAATTCCTAGGGCTCCGAGCCAGTGGGAAACGTCCGATGATTGGGAGACCCCAGATCGGGTTGCAAAGCAGATGGCTGGGCTGATTAAGCCTAGCGATTTGCTAATCGTAGAGCCCAGTGCTGGGACTGGGCAGATTGCGCGGCATCTGCCAGCCGGGGCGCTGTGCATTGAAAATAATTCCTGTCGGTGCAGCATCGGCGCTGAGGTCGTGCCTATCCACAGGTGGATGCTGGGGGATTTCCTAGATGCGTCCCGTGATGAGCTAGGCGTCCCCCATGGGGCGGATCTTGTCATCGGCAACCCGCCATTTTCGCTGTGGACAGATTTTCTGCTGCACTCCCTGCCCCTGGTTCGGCCTGGGGGGCGCGTTGTTTTCCTTGGCCCCTGTGACCAATTCCACAAGCCGACCGAGCTAGATCGGCTGGGGCGGTGGAAAGACCGGATCAAGGTCATCCCTCACCCTATCGTAGGGCGCGTGGCCTACCTCAAAAATGGTGTGCCTGTCAGTGGTCGGCAGATCTACGACAGCATTTTTGAAGTGACTCAAGTGTTGGGGGTGGCGTGATGGCAACCCCATACCCTGCCCACTGGAACGCGGCCCCCAGTTGTGCCACCTGCCTTTATCACCTAAATGGACATGGCCCCAGCCCGCCTACTGTGCGGTGAAAGGCTGCAAGACCCGTCCCGCCGATGCCTGTATCAAGTGGGAGTTGTGGATCGCTAAAGCTTCCAGTGTCGCCTAACGATCCTTTCTCTCTTTCTGGGAACCCTAAGGGTGCTGTGGTCGGGGGGCTGCTCCGCCGACCAACTAAATCGACGAAATGCGGCCCCATGGTTGGCCGTGAATGAATGACCAAGAACGAACGTGAACCATGACTGATTTCATTTCAACCGAAGAAGTATCGCCTTATTTTATTTCGACCAAAGAGGCGGCAACCCTCCTGGGGGTCAGCAAAACCAAGCTAAAGGTTTGGCGCTTGGGCAAAAAAGGAGAAGCTGAGCCCCGCCTGATTGAAAACGTCCACTGGATCCCCATGGGGGAACGCAAGGTGCTCTTCCATCGCGAATTGATGATTGACTTTGTGGCAAATCTGAATCGCCCGAAAGTTCATGAGAGGGCGGTAATGGCCTACCTGGCTTCGCTCCCTAGCTCCAAGGCGGTGATGTAAAAAAATCCCCCCTCGGTGACAAGCCGAGGGGGAACCGGAAGGAGTAGCAGAGTAAGATAGGAAAACGCGCCGATTACCAGTCAGCGCACCGAACCAACACAAGACAAGTAACAAGGAAATTATGAATATTTTACCGCATTTCAGGCTGCAATGCCTGTGTTTCGTGGCATCCACCCCAGCGTTTCAAGGGGGTGTGGCATGAAAACTTTCGACATTCGCGAACACCTCGACAAGCTTGAGCCCAACGAGAAAGAGAAGGGCAAATACATCTGCCCTGTGTGTGGCGGCAATGACTTGGCCGTAGCAACGGCAGGAGACCCCCCCGCTTACAACTGCTTCTCCAATGGCTGTGAACCCAAAGATATTCGCAACCTAATTGCCCCCTTGGCCAAAGGGCAACGCCCAGCCAAGACCGAAAAGCGGCGCAATGCTGACGCGACCCGCAAGGCGAACGCGGTGGAGAACAAAGTCACCAATCTGGTGATGCTCATCACCCTGGAAGAAATCAGCCTAGAGCAAGCCCAGGTAGAGCTATCGGCCTGGTGCCAGGAACATGGCCACGACAGGTTTGCCGCTGGGCAGTTGCTCAGGGCCAAGGCCAAAAACAGTGTCAGTGTCAGTAAAAACGGCACTGACAGTCAATACCCTGCTGACAATGCCAAACCCTTGCAGGGCAAGGATTCTGATAGAAGTGTCAGTAAGTCAGTGAAATCTAAAGGGGATAATTCGACGGAAAGCCCCGAACCTCTGATTACAGATCAGGAATGGGCTCGGTTTGCCCAGACGATGAAAACCCCCGGCAACTTCGATCCATTTCATTGGTTGCCAGAGGATTTGGCCAGGATTGCCCGGAGCGACGCGGCTAGAAACAGTGTTGATCCAATGGCCATTTGGGGATACTTATTGCCCGCCGTAATGTCCATGATGGGGGCTGACACAAAGCTTGATATGAGCGGCTGGAAAGTGCCCAACATTATCTGGTCGCTTGTCATTGCTGAATCTGGAATGGGGAAAAGCAGGGCAAAGGAGCTTGTCGTCGGCCCTATTGAAGAACTAAATGCCCAAGAGTTTGAAAACTGGCAACTTCGGGTTGAAGACTGGCAGAGGCAGGAGCGGGCTAGGGCCAAGGATAAAAGCGACGACAACGAACCGAACCCTAAGCCAACCTGTAGGCGGTGGGCCATCTCTCACAGCACCCCAGAGGGGATGATTAAACGACTCAAGGATCAAGATGGGCATGGTGTCCTTGCCTATCGAGATGAGTTTGCCGGGTGGGTCAAGGGGCTTACCCAGTACAACCCCAAGGGGAACGGGATGGAAGTGCTGCTTGAAACCTGGGATGGTGGCAGCATCTTGGTAGACCGAGTTAACGAAGACGACAGCTTCCTGGTTAAGTCTTCTCGCCTATCGCTGGTGGGTGGCATTCAGCCCGGTATGTTTGCCAAGGTTTTTGAGACAGCCGAGGACTCGCAGGGGATTTTAGCCCGGTTCATGGCCCTGCTGCCTACCGAGTTCCCCTATAGGCGGTATCGGGGGATTAGCTTACTCCCCGGCGTTTTGTCCAAGATGTACAAGTTTTTGAACGATACAGACTGGGGAATCATTACCCCCACCCCGGAGGCTGACGATCTCTTTACCGAGGTCGCCGAAAACTTCATGAACCAAAAAGCCCCGACCAAAAATGCTCAGCCCTGGATGCGAAAACTGGCAGGGCAAACCCTACGTTTGGCAATGGCCATTCACGCGATTGAGTGCTACTACGACCGCAGCAAACGCCCTCAAACCCTTACCGCTGACACCATGGCGAGGGCGTACCACATGGCAGAGCACTATAAAAAGCACTTTTTCCACGTCATGGGGATTGCGGCATCAGACGGACTTGAAGGGGTACTCGCCAAAATTCAAAGCGTGGCTTGCTGCAATGGCGACGGCGTATCGACCCGTGATATTGCTCGTGGCCCCGCAGGGAGCCGCGTTAAGGCGCTGGCCCAGTCCGAAGGCATGAGACCCGCCGACTTCTGCCTAAAGCTGTTTGAGGAGCTTGCCAGTAATGGATGGGGCGAGGTTTGCGAGACGGTTCTACCCAATGGCCGCAAGCGTGTTACCTACCATGCTTTGGAAAGTCACTGTTCAGAATCTACTGACACACTGACAGAAGACCCTCAACCCATTGAACATCAAGGGTTACGCATTGTCAGTGAGGTTTTGACTCACGATGACACTGCTACTGACACTTCCTTGAAAGATACGAGAAATCAAGGGTTTCAAGGTTTTGAGCCTAATCACGATTTTGTTGACACTTCTGTTTCTACCAATGGTCATCACCCCGAATCGCCCCCGGACTATTCAGGGCTAACCCCAGACAGGAGGGAAGAAGACTTTGGGTTTGAGGAATTTTAGAAATGGAGGATCTAACCTTATTCACCCACTGCACTACGGTGGCGGAGGTTAAAGCCCGCTACCGAGAATTAGCCACCATCCTGCACCCGGATGCAGGCGGGGAAGCCTGGGCCTTCCATGAGCTACAGCGTCAGTATGAGGCCGCTAAGGGCCACCGCAAGGCCAGCACCCATCAACAGGTGGTGGAGACCTACAACCGCCATGCAGCGGCCCAGGGCAAGCGGAAAATCCATATCTCTGAAGAGAAAGGTTTTGCCCTGGATAACCTGACCTTGCCAGAGCGGAATATCTGGAGGTCGTTCAATCAGGCATTCAAAGACTTGGGTTTACCCCCCATGAATGCCTGGGAGTTTTACGACTGGATGAATGCCTGGAAGGCCAAGGTTGCCCAGCGGGAACGGGGCTGGGCGGAACAACGCCGCAGGGCACAGGGCCAGACCTCGCCGCCCCAAAGCGTAGCGGAATGGATCGCACGGCATGGGGGCTTAGAAAATGCCCTCGCGCAGTGTGAGGAGTTTTGACGTTTACCAACAAAAGGCAATGACTGAACCAACGTATACCCTTGAACAACTCATGGAAATGATTTGCTATACCCGCCATAGCAAGGGCAGTCAGACTGGCAAAAAGCCTTACACCACAAGGGAGAGCCTTCTAAATGGCTTCGGTCGGGCCTGCAAACTCTTTAAGGCGACCCACGGCAATGACAGCCTAAAGGATGAGTATGTACGCCGTAGGAATTCCAATTCATTAACCAAGGAATTTCTAGACCGCATTTTTCCCTACTTCCCGTCGGTGACTAGCTTTGAGGGTAAACCCCTGAAGGTTATTGACTACTCTCTGGCTACCACGGAGGCTACCAAGCCCACCGTTCCACCCATCGACCTTGCCTATACCGCAAGGGTGGTGGAAGCCTCCGAGCGGCGGGAATTGGAAAAGGAACTCGCCGCCATCTACGCGACGATTGACGCTATCGATCTGAACTCAGATCCATTCCCCGTAGACCTGGGAGAAGCTGCGCTGTGGTTGGGTTATAGCGGGGAGGCATGGCGAGCGAAAGCCAATGCCAAAGCGTTGTTGACTTCTGAGTTCACTGATGGCGTGGACTATGTTTCTCTGAGTACTCAGAGAAACCATCCATCAAGTGGCGGTCGTCCCACCGAGGAAATCCGCCTAACCGCTGAATGTTTCAAAAAAATCTGTCTCCGTGCAGGCACCAAACGGGCTGAGCGGGTGCGGGAGTATTTCATCCTGGCTGAGCAGCGGTTCCGGGCTGCGTTTACGGGCGATGCCAATGCGGTTCAGGTTTCGAGCAATCCTGAACACCTTGAAAACCTTATTCGTCGGGTTTCTTGGGACGAGGCAGGACAACAGCTAACAGCGGCTATGGATGAGATTGGGGAAAACCTGGGCAGCGTGGAGGTCAAGGTGCTGACGCGACTTGAGGCTATGCAGCAGTTCATCGAGCAGCAGATTGACGCGCTGAAAAACGACATCCAAGAGAGGGTTCCTGAAAACAAACGGCGTCAGTTTCCTCTTCCCGTTCAGAAGCGGGTGGGTCGTCTGTTCTATGAGTTCACCCGTGGGGGTGGATGTCTGGGGAACCGACACATCCAAGTCATCGACGCCAATGGGGACAAAATCAGCCCCATGCAGTTTGACCATTGGGACGGCAATGAATCTCGAAACGTCTACGACAACTGCGTTCCAATGTCCCTTGAGCTTCACAGGCGCAAAACGGCAGGCAGACTAACCGCCGAAGAACGCAAGCGCATTGAAGCCTTTATTGACTGGATGCGAATGATTGAGGACGACACCGAAGAAACTCAGTTGGGTTTAAGTATTTTCTGACCCGTGAACCGCCCACCATGCAAGGGTTGTAGCCCTGTTTGTTCAGAAAAGCTTGACCCGTGAACCCCGGCAACTGTCGGGCGTATAACCCATAGCCCACAAGGCGTTGACGTTCCCAACCAACCAACAAAAGACAGTAACCATGCTTTTCTCCACCTACCCCCCCGAAGCCCTCCCCAAGGCAGGCGACACGGTATGCCTCAACTATGGCGAACCGCTGTTAGTCCTCCGCCGCACCCGCAATGAATACCGCCAAGTGCTGCTACGCCTTCAATCCCCAGACGGGAGCGAAACCCTAGAGATGGTTGAAGCCTGCCATTGGTGGCCTACCGTTGGCGACCTCTGCACCGGAGTCCCCGCGACCTATCAGCGCTGGCTCACCTGCCATTGGGAAGACGCCAAGGCTGCTGACGATAAGCCCACCATAAAGCGCATTGAGAAAGCGTTCTATGCCTATAACAACCCTTCCTCCTGGCTCTATGGCGAGTTCACGATCCAGTCCATCAAGGGCGAAGTCGCTACCGTCACCGGGGTGCGGTTCTCAGGCACCCACGCCCTACCCCTTAGCGCCTGTGCTGTTTTGTCTCGTCCCTCTGTTCAACGTGTTTTGGAGTTAGCTGCCTAATGTTTGCCCTGCCCTGGACACTCATCATTCGCACATCTGATGGCCCCTATGCCTCCATCCCCGTTGCCAACATCAACACCGCTGGGGATGCCCTCGCTGCCGTTCAAGCCATCACCGCCGTGCTCGACTACCCAGACCAACCCCACGCCCGTCAGTGGCTTACCGAACGCTTTGGGGAGGCATGGCTTGAGCCCCTGCTGGAGCTATCGGCAGAACTACCCCCGGCGTTCTGGGTAGACATGCTCGACCCTACCGGGCACCGCTGCCACACGGGACTGAGCGCCGCCGCCGCCATTAGCGACCGAGAGAACCTGCAAGTTATTCAAATTGGAGGCTAGACCATGACCAACCCGATCCACCTTTCCGCCCAGATTGCCCACCTGTGCTACACACTCTCCCTGGAAGACCCCGCCGCTACCCAGCAACTTTGGGCGGTGGCCTTGCAGCATCTCGACCCCAAAGGCATTCGTGCCCTCAGTGATGCCATGCCACCCTCTGGGGCGGTTGCACAGGCACTAAGGGAAAACTTATCGTCTCTGGCCCTGGAACGCGCTACAGCGCCTCAGGAGGTGCGGTAATGCCCCGTGGCCCTGTTTGGTCTTTGGCCGAGGATGAATGGTTGCGGGCGGTGCCTGTAGGTTCTCGCCTACCGGATGTGACCGAGCGATACAATGCGGTGGCCCAAAAACGGGGCTGGCCTGTGCGTAGCCAACGATCCGTGGAACAGCGATGGCGGTCCTTGGTGCCACGCCGCAAGGGCTATGGCAAGAATATTGCGGTTCGCTGTGTCGTCACAGGGCAGCATTGGGCCAGCCTTCGGGATGCAGCGAAAGCCCATGGCCGAAGTCCTACAACCTTGGGGAACGCCATCAAAAAGCATGGCCGCTGGGGGTCTCTGTTTGTTTGCGATAGCCTAGAAGCACCAACAAAAGACACCCCATGCCAAAGGGCACACTAACCACTGAACTACGCGCCACCATTGGCGAAGAAGCTACCCGCCTCCTGATTGCGCATCACGGGGGCGGGCTTTTGTATGTTCCCAAAACGGCCTACGGGCATCCCCTCGCCGATCTGCTGGGGGAGGCCGCTGCTAGGGCATTATGTGAGCGTTTTGGTGGGGAGCGCTTGGTGCTGCCCATTGGTCGCCAACTGGCGATAGAACGCAGGAATGAGGCGATCCGGGCTGGTCGGCAATCGGGAATGTCGGTGCCACAGTTGGCGCGGCGGTATGGGGTTTCGATACGTCAGGCGTACAATGTCTTAGGCGCTTGCCCTAATCCTCCCCAGTGTCGGGAGGGGGAACAGCCCCGGCAGATGAGCTTGTTTTAGCCGCGTCATGATCTACCAGCCACCGCAGATACTCTGACACTGTCTTGCCTCGCTTTGCAGCCTGGTTTTTGATCTGTTCCTCCTCCATGCCATTGACGCGGATCATGATTTTCTTTTCTCGGTTCATGGGTAGACATAGGGCTATACATTTAGCTATACTAGCATCCAGGCGAAAACCTTTTAGGTGATGTCAGGTATGGTGCCGTCGTGCATGGCGCAGTTCGGCTTAACCCTGGCCCCGGCATCTGCTGTGGGTTCATTTCTAGGAGTGGGTTGTGAGTAATCCAGATTGGTACGTAGACGTAAACCCCGATGACCAAGACGACTATGGCGGTGATAACGAACCCACTCCTGACCCCGATGGATGGGATGACGAAGACGACGGCGACGACTGAGCCCCGTCAGTTGGAGTTAGAGCTAGTCACCGCTGGCAATGTGCTAACCCGTGGCAATAACCCATGTGGCAGCATCCTAGACGGCATCCTAGCCCCTGGTTCCATCCCTGGACTGGATAGCACCTTATGCAAGTGCGAGGTTTGCAGATCTAGGGCTGTAGGTGGGGTATGGTGGTTCGATAGTTGGATGCGCCAGCGAGTGTTAAAGCGCCAGGTTGCCTACAATTTCACCGTTGCCAGCGGCGATAGTCTGAGAGACGCCGAAACGCCCTGAACGCACGGCGAAAGACAATGAAGCCAACTGCTCTTTTGGGGTGGTCGATTTTTGCATTGCAACATTGCACCCTGACCAACGCCCTAGCCGAGGGCGACAATTGAGTTTGTTTTAGTGGTGGCCCACCGTGACCGCCCCCCAGCTTGCTATCAACGTCGTGGAAACCGACCAAACAACCATGTTGACGGTTGCCGATCCTCAATCTCGACGGCCTCAACACTGGACAGTAGGCCGTGCCCCGGATTGTGCCGTGCGTATTGCCGATACCTGGGTCAGTGCCCACCACCTGGTTCTCCGGGCCGAAGCTATGGAAGGGCCGGGTTCCAATGATGACGAGGGAAACCCCCGTTACCTGTGGATGTTCAAAGACTCTGAGTCTACCAACGGCACCTACCAGGGCGGGGTATTGGTCGGGCGGCGCGGCTACCCCAGTCCATGGATTTTAATTGAGGGGGACGACGGGGTGGTGGTCGGCCAGACGCATTTGCGATTCAGCTTTGATGGCCATTTCACTTGCCAATCGGGCGATACGGACAACAGCGAGGGCCAAACCCTAGCCGAAACCCCTAGCGATATCCGGCCCAAGGCCGCGCCCCAGGTTGATGTGGTAGCCGAGATTTTGTCAGACAAAGAAGTGGGTCTGTGGGACGTTGTGCTGCTGTTGCTGACCGGGCCACGGGACAGGGCCAACTGGCAATGGTGGGCGTTTCTGGCCACCGTGGGAAGTGCTGTTGTTGTTGCCATTGAGTGGATAAAGAGCCGATGAACCAACTACTGCAAGGGGATTGTTTGGAGGCGATGAAGGGTCTGCCGGATAACTCGGTGGATGCTATTGTGACTGATCCGCCTGCCGGGATCGCCTTTATGGGTAAGGATTGGGATAAGGACAAGGGTGGTCGTCATGCGTGGATAGCGTGGATGGAATCGGTAGCCCGTGAGTGTCTGCGAGTTCTCAAGCCCGGTGGTCATGCGCTGGTGTGGGCTATCCCTAGAACGTCACACTGGACGGGGCTTGCATGGGAAGAGGCGGGCTTTGAACCAAGGGATAAGTTATACCACTGTTTCGGCAGCGGATTCCCAAAGTCTCTCAATCTAGGCAACGGCTGGGGAACTGCCCTAAAGCCTGCCATAGAGGAATGGTGGCTATTCCGCCGCCCCGTCAGTGAAGCCAACATCGCCGCCAACGTCCTACGCTGGGGTACCGGGGGGATTAACGTGGATGGGGCGCGGGTGGGGGACGGGAAAGATCGGGTAAGCGGGGGCGGGCTGGGCCTAATAAGAAACAATGATATTTACAACGACGGATGGGGGGTAAGATCGCCAAGACCCACAGGGGGCCGCTTCCCTTCCCAACTCATCCACGATGGCAGCGAGGAAGTGGTGGGGATGTTTCCTGAAACGACTAGCGGGGGTGGAAATAAAGCCAGTTCTAGGCCCGGTATGTGGGCAGGCAAGAAACCCTTTGACGATATTCGAGAAATTGACTCAGGCAGTGCCGCCCGCTTTTTCAAAGCTTGCCCCGACACCGACCCGGAGGACGCCGAAACCCGCCGTCTTGTGTACCAAGCTAAGGCGAGTAAGTCAGATCGGGACGAGGGGCTGGATGGGTTTGAGGAAAGGGAACGTGGCCAAAGATTCGGCCTTGACTCAGGTGGAGCCACGCCAAAGCAGACACCACATAAGCACGAACCGCAACGCAATCACCACCCCTGCGTAAAAAGCACACCTCTCATGCGCTATCTATGCCGCCTCATCACCCCGCCCGGAGGCATCGTCCTAGACCCGTTCATGGGCAGCGGTTCCACGGGCAAGGGGGCCGTCCTAGAGGGTTTCGAGTTCATCGGCATTGAACAGGATGCTGAGTACCTAGAAATTGCCCGTGCCCGCATTGCTGCCGCTGTGGCTCGTAGTCAAGCGCTATCCCTAGAACAGCGCGTGGCATGGCTCGAAACCCAAGTACAGGCACAGGGGGCCAAGCTACGCAAGCTAGAAGCCGTTCAACAGATGTCCCTTTTCGATGTATCAGCATGAAAAACACCATCATCAAAACCTCAAACGGAATTGATGTGCCCTTATTCCGGGTGCTCGGCTCCTATCGCGCCGGGGTCGATATTGTCCACAAGGTTCAACTGTGGGTAGGCGAATCCCCCGGCAAAGACCCTGTTGTAATCCGCTGGATGGGCCATGACGAATGGCGGGCCATGGTGGGGTTAGCCGATGGTTAGCCTACGCCTTAAAACAGCGGTTCGCCTAATTCGCCTATGGCAACGTTGGGGGAGATCCATAGTGCTTGGCGCTGGGCTCGTGACAATATGCCTTCCGTGGGTTTGGATAACGGTTGCGTTGCACAACGATGGAGGAGTTTTTATTCATGTCGTTGATAGCCCGTCTGATAAAAAACTGGCTAAAGGAGCATGGCCACACACTCTGCTGAGAGCGCACTTTGGCCCAACCTTTATAACCATTACTAGCCCCTACGGTTGCTGGAATTGTCCGGCTTCCACAGGCGAATGGATGCAAGCGATCAAATAGTGAAGTAACGACCATGACCCTACGCGCCCGCTGCCTTGGCTACTATCCTGACGATGCCCCCTGCCCCTATCGAAATTCCTGTGTACGGTACACTCAGGCTAAGGGGAATCTCTGGTTAACGCCCGTGATTGAAGACGGGCGGTGCTACAACCGAGTAACCGATCTGGCCGTGCAGATGATGGGAGAAAACGAGCCCACCAAGATTTACCAGGAGCGAATCTAATGCAAGGCAATCTCATTCCCTACTGGGATACAACCGATCTGGGCAAGGCCGCTTTGCAATTGGCAAATCCAGGGTTTACGGCCTTCCTGCGCACCAATGTAAACGGCACAATTTCGGCCCTCAATGCGGCGGATTTTAGGGTGGCCATTGGTGTTGACCCGACCTATTACAACCGAGCCAACATCCTCGGTACCGTTTCCCAGTCTGGCGGGGTGCCCACGGGGGCGGCTTTTGAGAGTGGAAGCAATGCTAATGGGAGCTTTATTAAATATCCTGATGGGACAATGATTTGTTGGAGATACTTAAATTTCACAGGATTAAGTATCCCACCAAATTTTGGAATAACTGGGGATTTAGGAACTTACACGTTTCCTGCTTCTTTCAATAATACTCAAGTCGTAATTTCAGGTGGGGCAAGCGTTGGGCTTGATACTGGGCGACGGGCTGGAATTGTAGGGTTCGGTACAAATAACAATAACGTAATTAACTGGAATGGTGTGACTGTCGCAAATATGTCCTCTTTATCAGGGAACGCCACAATTGCAAATGTGGGTCTAGTCGCCATTGGGCGTTGGTATTAAATCATGCAAATAATTCTTTCTCCCATTGCATCAAGCCACACAACAACCGTTTTCCTAAACGGGTTAGTGTTAACTATTGACGGCACCCCCTACGACCTTTCACAAATCCCAGAAGGAGGCCAAGCCGACGCGCCACCCAACAGTCCGTTCCTCGGAATCGTCACCCGTGAATCCGTCACCATTCGCTATCACTACGACTCCCAATTAGCCGAACCTCAACAGTCTACGGACTGGTCATCCTATAGGTTTGAGGTGACGGGCGGTGAAGTTCCTAGCCCGATTGTGTGGAGGCAATAGTAATGTTTACTAACATCAAAACGGCTGAACAGTTGGCCGCTGAACAGTTGGCCGTTGCTATCGAAAAGAAAATAGCCGAAATCAAGGCTTATTATGAGCCGATAAATTCCGAAATGGCTTATCCAGAAGGCGGGCCAATTTTTCAGATAGATGCCCAGTCGGCTTTTGACATTAACAGCACCTTTCTGGCGTTAATCGGAGGACTTATTGAATCGCCTTCCGATTGGCGCACCAAAGACAATACTTGGGTACAGTTCACAAAAGAAGAGTTTATCGCCTTCTCTGGGGCTGTGATGGCTCATAAGTCGGCTGTATTTGCCCAGCGGACTAGCCACCTTGACGCCGTTCGAGCCCTGACAACCGTGGCAGAAGTAGAGGCATACGACTATGGCCAATGAGCTAAATATTGACTTCTTCGAGTCCGGCCTAACCGTCACGGCGACCCTGATCCAAGGCAATGCAGCGGTGGGTTCTCCTGTCGCTCTGGCCGAGTCTGGCACCATTCCCGGCCATTACTCAGGCAATATGCCTTCAGTGGCGGCGGGGGTCTACCTCGTTCGCTTTGAGGGCGGGGGCTTTGTCGGTAATGGTGAGATTGATTGGGACGGCACCGCCGAACGCCGCTTACTGACCAGCCCTACCGTGGCCCAGCTTGAAGCCCGGACGTTGCCCAGCGCTGATTACTTCGACCCGGCGACCGACGCCGTGGCTACCGTCACCAACCTAACCAATCTCCCCGCCATGCCCACCGATTGGCTAACGGCGGCGGGGCTTTCCGCCGGGGCTGTGGCAGAAATTCAGGCGGGGCTAAGCACCCTCACCTCTGCCAATGTCCGCACTGAGGCCGATGCAGCCCTCGCAGCCGTGGGCGTGACTAGTACTGTCACAGGCCGGATAGATGCCGCTATCACGAGCCGATCTACCTACGATGGCAGCGACACCGCAGGCATTGTTACCCTCGTTTCTCGCCTCACTAGCGCCAGGGCCGGATACCTTGATACCATCCCCAACCTGCTAACCGCCGCCGCCTATACTGCCCCTTTGACCATGCTTCAGACGGAGATAGCGGTGGGCAATGCGTTGATCGACTATGGCGCGGCAACGGCAGCGAATGTGTGGGGCTACAGTGGCCGCGCCCTCGATGGCACTCAGGCGGCGCAACTGGGCAACCTAGACGCGGCCATCAGTACACGATTGGCAACCGCCGACTACGATCCGCCGCTCAATGCTTTAGAGACGGAAGGGGCGGTTACTGATGCCCTCGCCACTTACGACGCGGCAACAGGGGGCGATATTACCGCCCTTCAAGCCCATGGCAATTCCAACTGGGCCACGGCCACGGGCTTTTCAACCCTCACCAGTGCCGACGTATGGGCCTATACCGGACGATCCCTTGATGGCACTCAGGCCGTTAACCTAGCCTACTTAGACGCGGCCATCACCAGCCGCCTAGCCGCCCTAGCCTACACGGAACCGCTCACCATCCTGGAAACGGCGGGGGCGGTTACCGATGCCCTCACGGCTTACGAGGTGGCGACCACTGCCGGGGCATTTGAGGCGACCGACCGACGGGCATTGCTGGCGATGGCCTATGGACGGCAAAAAATTGATTACACGGCATCCACGTTTGAGATGTACGGGGTAGATGGGGTGCTGGCCCAACAGTTCGACCTGCTCACCGCCGACGGCAACCCGGCAACGACGCCCCAGGAGGCCGTGGAGAGGGTGCCTGTTTAGGCAATCACTTCAAAGCGATCTTTCTCCATATCTCGGCTAGAGTCGATCTCTCCAACAATCTCAGCTAGAACCATGCCATCGGTGCCAGGGTCGTAGATCATGCCCTGCCCATCTTTGAACCACCATGGATGCTGTGTGCCAACTTGGGTTAATGGCTTGCCCCGGTCTTCGTCTTTGTCAAACTGGTAGCAGTTGGTATAGCGCCATCGCTCAGGGCGGGGGAACAATCCCTTCGCCACTGCTGGCTCATGGATGCGAATTTCATAGAGCTGCATTACTTGATCTCCTTCTGCTGTCGTTTCCTGGCCCTGCTTAGCCTCATTCGCTCAGCCGGGGTCATGGGCGCATCCCCTAGCAAGGGCCGTCCCCGTTTGGCGGGGGATGGGGTGAAAGCTCGTTTGCAGGCCATGCACCAATAGCGCTGATTGCCAGCGCTGGTGTGCCCGTGGGTGTGGGTAGCGCCCCCGCAATGGGGACAAGGTGGGTTAGGGGTGGTCATGGCGATATCCAATGGGGTGCCCCTCAGGGGAGGGGCGGGGGATTAGGCTTTTACTAGCTCGTATGTGCCGTTTAGTCCAGATGTAACAACTTGCTGCATGAGATAGCGACGGGGAAGAGCATAAACAAGGGGGGCACCTGTCCTTTTGCATCGGGAAAAAGAGACCCACGCTTGAGCTTCGTTGTCCCAAAGTCCATAACCTTTGTAAGTAATAGTGACAGTCCCAGGGCCGTAAGCAATGGTTTGCTCAATGTTTTTGACAGGCTTTACGGAGTAGTTATGGGACAATCCAGATGTTGTTTTGGTGGTTGCAGTGGTCATGTCGGCGTCCTTTGTGGTGTTCTCTACCCTTTCAATATCGCACAGAATAACGTAACGCGCTATCCGTATTCCTACTTAATTTCGTAACGGGGTAGAATAGCAATAATGTCCCGGTAAACACCAATGCTCTACGCCCCCGGCCTCCTTGGTAGCCTCTACGGCTACGGCCTAGCCCCTGGTATTTCGGCCCTGATTCGTCCCTAGCACTTAAAGGGGACGGGAAGGAATCTACTAACGTCACATCAAAAGGCATTGATGTCTGATCGTGGGTGCTGGGGCTGGCGGTGGAGGGCTGCGAGTGCGGGGAGTAGGAAGGGCGGTGGATCGTACTACTCCCCAGATAAGGCTTTAGCCGAGTTGTACTACTCCCCAGATAAGGCTTTAGCCGAGTTGTACTACTCCCCAGATAAAGGATCCCCACCCCCACTCTCCCCATGGCAGATTTTTTGAACGACTCCACCTGCTCGACCGATGCAGCGGTGGCGGGCCTTGGCTATCGTTTCACCGCAGACCTAGCCACGGCCCAGGAGTATGACCCAAGCTTCACGCTTTTGAATTGCGCTATCGCCCTAAAAATCTACGCCCTAGCCGACCGTGCCAGAACCCTGGCTTCTATCAATCCCGCCGCACCCAGCCTCACCCTCACTCTGGGGAATGGCCTAGTCCGCCCCGCCGCTGGGAACCTCGCCGCCGAACAGTGGCAGCATCACCATTACCCCGGCCCAATGCGCTGCCCTTTTGGGCGATGAGACTTACCGTTTTTTCTCCTACCAATGGCGGGTCACCCCGCCGGAAGGGGTGATTGTTGCGGGGCCAGTGGATAGTGACTACAGCGGTAGGTTTGGCCTATGCCTACCGGGCTATACCGAGGATGCATTGCTGAAAATCCGATGAGTCCCCCTGATATAATCAAGGGGACAACCCTAGTTACAGTAGGGCTTAGATGAATCATACTTTTTTTGGCATCCAGAATGCCGCAGACTCCGCCTACGGGCTGGCAACGGCTTTGAGTTATTGGGTCTTCAAATGCAGGGACAGAGTAAAATCCCCGGCAATGGGCACCAAGACCTGGACATTCCTTGAGTCCAGCATTCAAAATAGTGCCCAAGTTTCAACGACACTAGAAGACTACTTGCAGCGCCTTGCGACGGCATTGCAAAGCCACCTACGCCCCGCTGTGCTAACAGGCATTGTGCAGCCTAAGCAGCGGATCTTACGGGTCAACGAAGACCTTTCTGAGATTCAAGAACTGACGACTGACCAAGCCCTTATCTTTGTCGGTTGGCGTGACTTGCTCGACAGCATCGCCCCCGACGGCTTTACGGAATGGGACGTGCTGGAACTATGCCGTTCACGGGCTGGCATTGTGCAAGTGCTGTGCCGCCTACGGTTTGAGGAAGATCGGGCGGTGGGCAACGATACCCCCGATGATGTTTTAGAGGTGGATTCAGTAGAAGTAAGCCCATACTCTGGATATATTGAAGCATTGGCTGAGATGTCGGGTCATCAGTAGAGGTAAGCCATGTTTGAGAACTACGATATCTACGACCGGGAACGCCTGACCCTCCACTGCCTGATCACTCTGCAATCGCCGCTGTCGCACATTGGAGAGGTAGCGGGCAATGTCAGCAACCTCAAAACGACCAAGCTGCTTGACCTTGAAGGCAACCCCCGTTCCTGCTTTGTCTACTCTGGCAATGCCCTACGCAATGGCATCCTACGCCGCCGTGGCACCGCAGCCGCCCTTGACAGTTTGGGCCTAGAGGTCAACCCCGACGTACACCACACGCTGTTTGCCGGAGGTCGCATTGATGGCAGTACCGCTAATGACATGGATCTCGATAAGCGTATCCGTCAGTTAATGCCCTGGCTATCGGTGCTGGGCACGGCCAAACCCGCTGGTGTGTTTGGCGTCAAGGCTGCTCAAATGGTGCATGGCCGTATTGCCGTGGGCAGCGCTTATCTGGTCTGCTACGAATCGGCAGAGCGCATCTATCGGGAGTTCCCCGGCGTTCTTTCCGCTGATGTGTTGCCCCGCCTGGGAGAGTATCTGGAGTTCAAAGGGCGGCTTACCTCCAACCCCTTTGAGGTGCCCAGCCCTGAGGATGTGCGGGCCTACCAACAGGCCAAGGCCGACCATCTGCCCTATCTCCGCAAGGCACTGAAAACCTGGACAGAGTACCTAACCATTGACCAGACTACCCGCCGAGATAGCACCCATGACCCAGCCCTACGCCGCTATCTACCAGGGGGGCGGGAGCTGGAAGAGGGCCAAATGTCACTATTGGGAGAGGCCAAGCCCAAGGGCAAGGCTAAGGACAGCGAGGGCAAGGAAAAGAGCGACCAAATGATCGCCTCCGACCGCCTGATTATGGCCGGGGCCAAGCTCTATTCCCGCTGGGATTTGCACACCACTGCCGTTGAGACAGGCTGGGTTGTGGATACCCTATTGCAGTTTGCCGAGTCCCCCTACCTTGGCGGCAAAAGCAACCGAGGGAATGGCCTAGTACAGATGGAATTTTGGTTCCAGCGTGGCACCGAAAAGGGCCATTTCCTGAGTCTGGCGACAGGCACACAGCAGCTATCCAGCGCCGCCCAGGAAGCCCACCAAGCCTACCGGGATTACCTGAGCGTGTATCAGGAGTTCCTGGCCGAAGCCGCTACCAGTGACGCGGTGCGGGGGCTGCTCAATGCCTAGCCTAAAAATCACCGCCCACCTAGCCAATGGCTTTGCCGCCTTCGACGACTGGAGCCCTGACCTAGCGGGGTTGCTAGAGTGGCTGTTGCTCGATGCCCACGGCTTAGCCAGCCCCAACCCCACCGCCGCCGATGTGGAATCTAGCCGCCCCATAGTAGAGGCTGAGATGCCCTTGCAACGGGCGGAAATTGGTGGGGAGTGGTACTGGGCGACCTCGTCACCCTGCTACGCCTACGCCACTGAAACGACCGACAAATTCCGTAAGCGCTGGGCACCGGGCACGGATAGCCCCGAACCCAATTGGGGCAAACGGAAGGCCAAATGGAAGGAAGGCGAAGGGGCAGAAAAAGCCTACGATCTGCCCCTCTATGTGCGCGTAACCGATGCCGTAACCTGGTATGCCGTGGGAGACAGGGCAGGCGTTGAAGCGCTGCTGCAAGGGTGCCCCGGCATTGGCAAAAAACGCGCCCATGGCCATGGACAAGTGAACCGCTGGGAAGTAACCGAAGTCGAAGCCGACTGGCATCTATTCGGCCCGAATGGTGAACTCATGCGGCCTGTCCCCTTGTCTGCATTGGCCGAGGCACCGCTTGATTTTGCGATTCGGGATTGGGGTTGGCGTCCCCCGGCATGGTTAGCCGCCAACAAAACCCGATGCGCAATGCCTGTCCTAAATGCTAGGCAAACGCCAAGGGCCGCATGATGGACAATGCCGAACGATTAATGTTTTTGGGCTGGTCTAAACGCCCCCAATTCCTCGCCAAAGTCGAACAGGCCAAGGCTTCAATCCAAGAGGCGCTGACAATCGCCCCTGCTTATGTGGCCTGTAGTTGGGGAAAGGATTCTATTGCCCTAACTCACTTGTGCCAAGCTGTTACCCCTGGCATCCCAGTTATTTCTTTTGGGCATCCAGAGCGGGAATTGCTTGGCTATCAACCTGTAATTGATGCTTATTGCGCTGAATATCGCCCCAATCTGTTCACGATTGACATGGATGGCGACCATGTTCCTGACAAGGTAAAAACGGCAAAGCTTTGGGAAGGATACCCTGTTGCCATCGTTGGCGTACGAAAAGAAGAATCTAAGGCCCGTTCAATTGCCATTACTCAATACGGGATACTGCATCAATTCACGACAGGTTCTCGGTCTGGCTCTTGGCGGTGCTTTCCTCTAGCCTATTGGGGGTGGGAAGATGTTTGGGCTTATATCGTATTTCATGATTTGCCATATCTTGATGCCTATAACCATCAATCCTGGGAACGAGGGCGCACAACGGATCACCTGACTAAAGGTACTTCTAAGCGATGGCAACGTACACGGGCCGAAGCGTTTGCCCATGTGTCCCCTGAGTATCACCATTACCTTAAAACTCAATTCCCGGAGATGTTTCAATGAATCTACAAATCAAAAATTACCTTGACTCGACAGAATGGATGTCGATGGTTGGCAGTGGAGCATTAGGACTGCCCTTGGTTAAATATAATAATTTTGCGGCTGATATCCTGCACTTTCAGCCCAACACCCAAACCGTTCTGCACACTCACCCCGGCAACCATATTCTATTTGTTGCAGACGGCAGCGGATGGTTGTTGTTTGACGGTATTTTACACACCCTTTCCCCCGGCGATTGCTACTTTGTCCCAGGGGATACACCGCACCAGGTCGGCACTAACGAAACGACATTGTATTTACTATCAATTGCTGACGATCATCGTCCGGTTGATAGCCCAGAACGGTTGAGAGAAGTATCCCATGCCTAGCCCCTGCTATCTATGCGCCAAGCCAGGGGACAACCCCCTCGCCCTCAAAGACAGCTTTACCGCCCACAGCCTTGCCAAATGCCCAGATTCTACAACCCTGTGCGACCGTTGCTACAGCGCCATCGACGGGGCTGAAAAGCTGCTTTGGTACTGGAACGAGGGCAAGGGTAAGTGGTCGAAGCTGTGGGGTCGTAGCCTATCGCGGCTGTATCAAGGCGATACCCTGATAGCCCCTACCCTTGGCCCTAGCCATGCCGAAGATAACCTTGACCTCCCCACCGTTAGCAACCTCCCCACCCGCGCCCAAATGCGGGGCTGGCTGCTGGATCCCCCAGAACCGCCCTTTACCATTGCCATTGCCGAATCAGGGCAGAAACACATCCTCCCTTGGGCACAGGAAGGCCACAGCCGCGACTATTTCCCGGTACAATTTGAGCTAGATTCCCTGTGGATCGACCGCGCCCAGCTCACCACCCTGCTAGGCCATTACGAGGCGCTGATGGGCCTGGGCTTTAGTAAGACCGAAATTGATAGCGGCCAATACCACAGTGACCGATTGATGAAGGCGTTGGCTCAGTATGCCCCTCACGATGCTGCCGTAGCCCCGTACCGTGGCGGACGACTTTTGGCCTTGTGTAGCCATGTTGCACAGCCGCCCAATGCCTAAAAATCCGATGAATAAGCGGCTCCTGAAAATACGCGATACGAACCTCAATGCCGAGGTGCTGTGGGGTGAAGGGGTAGCACTAAACCCAGAGCGCACGATGCTACGGGATGCAGGTGGGGAATGGTGGCCGATAGCGTGGAGCAGTCATGAGGAACGCTACGAAAGCCCTATAGCCCATGTCGATGCTATATTGCGTCGAGCTACCATTTCGCAGGATGGTTTGAGGTAGATCATGACCCCAAGAATGGCGATAGTGACCCTAGCCACGGATCAGCGGTGGCATTGTTTCGCCGCCCGTGTCATTATCCAGGGCGACCTACTGGCGGGGAATGAACTATCTACAGGTGAGTGGTTTCAGGTTTCGCTGTCGCAATGTTCCGTCACCTTCGATCCGACTCAGGCGAGGGCGCATTGAAGGTCTTGGGGCTATTAAAGCTTTAGGAACTCAAACAGGGATTCTGTCACGCCAAAGCTTTCCAGGATAGGTGAATAGGTCGTCATCCCCCGCAGTTGGCCTACCGTTTCATCGGGTAACCCCTCCAGCGTGGCGAGTTCAGCCCCGGTTAGCGTGGGGCGGGCGGGCAGTATCTCAGGCTTAATCACTGCAGGAATGGCCTTAGGCTTGCCCGTGGGCACTTCTGGGGCAAATCCACGGGGGCTGGGTTTGGGTGATGGTTCTGGCACGGCTACGGCGGGCGGCGGGGTAGGTTCCGCTGCAAACTGGGCCATCGCTGTTTGGATCAGCAAGGCAAGCTCCTCAACATCCAGGTTGAGGGTGAAGTCTTCGTATCGCCGCCCGCCCTCGTTCCAGACCCGATAGCTCAAAAGCTCATCCGGCACCGTGGGGAATAACCGGGCCAATGAAAACGCGATCTGATAATGTCGGGTGGGTTCTGCCAACCGCTTCAATAGGCTTCGCCCGTAGGCTTCCCGATCTGTTTCCGACATGGCCGCAATGTTGCCAGAGTCGTCCTCGGTGACCCCCATCGCTGAGAGCAGGGGCGATAGCACCATTACCGATGCGTTTCCCAGGGGATATTGTTGGCCGCGAATGGTGACGGTGCTGCTCATAGGGATTGGTGACTCGTGTAGATAGGAACATGCCGACCGTAAATATCAGCATTGACAAAGAAACTGAGAGCTAGGTCAGTGGTGACATCCAGCACCCAGGTGCGCCCGCCATCCTTCAGTGGCGTACTGCGGCGGGGGTCGATGGGGCCAGTGACGACTAGCTTTTCAACCCACTCAGGGCAATCAATCTCGGCATACACTCGCCCAATGCGATGCTCTAGGGCCACGGCTTCAGTCAGGAATAGGGCGTCAGCATAGAGTACCGATTCATCCCCGGTCATGCCGTCGCTATCGAAGGCGACCTGATGCCAGAGGGTTAGGGTGATGGTTTTTGCCATGCGGCCTAGGCGTACCTCGTCCAAGTCTGGGCGGTTCTGCGTCGTGGCCAGGGAGTTGACCATTAACTGCCCCTGTTGTTCGCCTGGGAGCAGGTTGTAGGCGTCAAAGGGCAACCGCCAACTAAATTCGTTGGCAATCGCCCGCCGCAAGTCCTGAATGAGGCGGGGCATTTGGTCGGCGTAGGTGCTGCCAGTGGGGAGAATCACGGTGGCCCTCGGTAGTGCTTAATCTATGTAGGGATTGTACGGTTCCCCGACGTGCCATTTCCCGGTGTAGTCGCTACGAGCGACCAATGGACATTCTGGGAAGGTTGCCTGCAACGCTCTTACCACCGCATTATGGGCTCCGTAGTGCCCCCCGATAGCATTGCTGCTGCCGCATGAGTTGAGCCAGATGAAGATAAAGCCGTCGTCTTCGTCAAAGGATACGGATACAAGGGCACTAGCGCCAACCCCTTCCGGACTTTCTATTTTTGACTCAGAGATTATTGGTGAAACACCTAGCGGCATTCCTGCGGCGCTGGCGCAAACGTCCCATATCTTTAACAAGTCAAACGCTTGGTCTCCAGGGTACAGGTGAATGTCGGTTGATACTGCCATCGCGCTCCTCGGTGTATGGCCCTATTCTATCAAGGTGATGTGATGGTGGCATTTGGTGATGGCGTAGGTGCTGCCTGTGGGGAGAATCAAAATAAGCCCTCAAAGTTAACCCTTTGGCTTCCAAAATACAGCGTAGCTATGACCTAGGACATTGCCGCTCTCATCTATGGCGACATCCGATTTCCTTAAAATCTTATCGGGATATCTAGATTGCACCTCTTCAAAAGGTTGATGATGATAGTAGTTGGATAAGAAAAATTCATCCTCTTTTTGAGATGGATTGATCGCACGTTCCGCAGATTTTTGCATGGTTGTGGAGTCAGGTTACGAGTTTTGGCTTACGGATGATTCTAACAAAAATGGATGGCTCCGCCCTATTACAACGCCCCCGGAAACCTCACTCCCATCGCCCTCAGCCGTTCTTCAACAGCCCCCTTCCATTCCCTAAGCAGGTCATCATCGGCACCTGTGGGGTCTTCTCTGGCCTCGGCGGGGGCGGCGGGGGGCTTATCCTTGTCCTCGGCCTGTTGATGGGCCTCTTGTCGCTTACGGTTGGCA
>JACCEC012613261.1_pt1 | contig 87705 bp, 62 predicted proteins | sample 7450121 | NCBI WGS metagenome assembly JACCEC01 (sample SAMN15323455, study PRJNA562643) | freshwater metagenome | isolation source: river surface water | place: USA:Blue River Watershed | collected 2017-08-18
CGCGGGAAAAAGGCCTGACAGCTTATGCGGAGCAAATTCATGCGCGCTACACCTACCGCATGCACGATCTGAGCCAGTTCATGAAGACCGTGCTGCAACGCATGACGCGGTGGTATAACCTGTGCAAACAACGCAAAGGAACCTTGTGGGAAGAGCGCTACAAGAGCGTGATCGTGGAAGATGGCACGGCATCGCGGATGATGGCGGCCTATATTGATCTGAATCCTGTGCGTGCGGGGATGGTGAAAGACCCGGCGGAATACCGTTGGAGCAGCTACGGCGAAGCCGTGGGTGGTGGGGCGAAGGGAAACGGCAAAAAGGCGCGCGAGGGCTTGGTGCGTGCTTGCATGGGCCACAAGGGCGTGGGATTTGAAGCGGAGAAATGGAAGGAAGTGGCGAAGATGTATCGGAAATTGTTAGGCCTGGCGATTGAGTGCAAGAGCGGTAGTGCGAGCGAGGAAGTCACAGATGCGAAAACCAAACGCCTGCAAGCAGTGACGCGGAAATCTTTGAAACCTGGTGAAAAACCTGATCCGAATGCCGTGAAGCAGGCAGTTAACGACACGGTGTATCAGGAGCTGAACATGACATCGATGCTGTGCCATCGCGTGAGGTATTTCACGGCGGGGGCGGTGATTGGCAGCAAGGCGTTTGTGAATGAAGCGTTCGCCAGCGCGCGAGAACGATTCTCCGAGAAGCGCAAGGATGGAGCGCGGGCGATGAAAGGCCATGCCACGGTTGCAGGCAATGCCTTATGGAGCATGCGGGATTTGCGGGTGGATGTGGTCTGATCTGGCAATCTGTATGTGAGGCGAACGGTTGAATGGAAAGAAGGAGGACACAGGAAAGTTGCCGGCATGGGGGAAATACGACGATGCATGACCTCTCCTACGGTGTTGTCTTGCTGTTGAGCTGGTCTTGGAGCGTGTGATTGGTTTGCTAGATGAACCAGAGGCGAGCCCTGTTTTTTGCGTTTTTCCGCCGATTTTGCTTGTCAACGAGCCAGCAGACCTTAGTTTCGCGCTCCGTTTTCCTTTCGAAAACCCTTTGCGCGGTCGGAGCCCTGGTGCGCAATGGTGAATAAATTCCAGGGCAATGCAGTCAGGAAAACGAACCAACAACCAAACCATTAACCATACATTATTATGAGCTCTGCTCTCGAAGAACCCGTCAATCAGGAGTTGATTGACTTGATCGATTCCAAATTCCGCGAATTCCGCGAAGGATCGATCCTCAAAGGAACCATCCTGGAAATCCGTCCCCAGGTCGTCATTGTCGATATCGGCTACAAGTCCGAAGGTGCCATCGCCGCCAATGAATTCGAAGACGATGACATCGAAGTCGGCGACGAAGTCGAAGTGCTTCTCGAAAAACTGGAAAACGACGAAGGCATGGTCGTTCTCTCCAAGGAAAAAGCCGCCCATAAGCAAAACTGGGACAAGATCGTCAAGGTGTTCCAAGACGGCGGCCTCGTTCGCGGCAAAGTCAAAGCAGCGGTCAAAGGAGGTCTCACCGTCAACGTCGGCGTGGAAGCCTTCTTGCCCGGTTCGCAAGTGGACATCATCCCACCGAAGGATCTTAACGAATACATCGGCAAGGTGTATGAGTTCAAAATCGTCAAGGTCAACGACGAGCGTAAGAACGTCGTTCTGTCCCGCCGCGAGGTCATCGAGGCCGAGCGCAGCGAGCAACGCCAGCGTTTCCTCGGCACTGTTTCCGCCAACGACAAGGTCGTGGGCACGGTCAAGAACATCACCGACTTCGGCGCATTCGTCGATCTCGAAGGTATGGACGGCCTGCTGCACATCACCGACATGTCCTGGGGCCGCATCAACCACCCCAGCGAGATGCTTCACATCGGTCAATCGCTGGAAGTGCTGATCCTCGAAGTCGACCGCGACAAAGAGCGCGTTTCCCTCGGCCTCAAGCAAATGTCGGAAAATCCTTGGGCCGACATCGAAGCTCGTTTCCCCATCAGCACTCGCGTCAAAGGCAAGATCACCAAACTGCTGCCCTACGGCGCGTTCTGCGAGATCGAAAAAGGTGTGGAAGGCCTCATCCACGTGTCCGAGCTCAGCTGGGTCAAGCGCATCACCCGTCCGAGCGATGTCCTTTCCCTCGGTCAGGAAATCGAAGCCGTGGTGCTGGGTATCAGCATCGACGAGCAGAAGATCTCCCTCGGCGTGCGTCAGCTCGACGCGAACCCATGGGACGAGATCGAAAGCCGCTTCCCGATCGGTGCTACCGTTAAGGGGCCAGTGCGCAACCTTACCGCTTACGGTGCGTTTGTGGAACTGGAAGAAGGCATCGACGGCATGATCCACGTTTCCGACATGTCTTGGACCCGCAAGATCAACCATCCGTCCGAAGTGCTCAAAAAAGGCGACGAGATCGAAGCCATCGTGCTTTCCATCGACAAAGCCAATCAGCGCGTTTCACTCGGTGTCAAGCAGTTGGAAGACGATCCATGGAGCCTCATCGACAAGCGCTTCAAAGTCGGCGACATCGTCAAAGGCAAGGTCGCCAAGATCGCTAGCTTCGGTGCCTTTGTCAGCTTGGAAGGTGACATCGACGGCCTCATCCACATCTCGCAACTCAGCGAAGACCACGTGGAGAAAGTCAAGGATGTTATCAAAGTGGGCGACGACGTCGAAGCCCGCGTCATCAAGGTGGACAAAGTTGAGCGCCGCATCGGTCTCTCGATCAAGGCCCTCAGCTACAGCGAGGATCAACTCAAGAAAGAAAGCGCCAGCTTCGAAAGCCTGCGTCCATCCAGCGAGATGGTCGGCCTCGAGCACGCCTTCAATCTTGCTTCGTCCGCCGTCGAGGAGTGGAGCCCCAGCGAGGAGAAATAATTTCTTCGTATCTCGCATTGCAAAAAGACCGGAGAGAAATCTCCGGTCTTTTTTTATTTTCGGCATGCACCGGGCATCTTTTCATTGGTTTGGAAATCATACCAGTTTCCGATGATGGAGTGAAGGGCAAAATGAGATAGGTTGATTCATATTTGACATGAAACTCGTCGTCATGATCTCCATCGTTCTGGCTACTTGCCTTCAGGGGGCGCACATCGATGTGTTTGTATTGACGGGACAATCCAATGCGCTCGGGACCACTGCGGGTGGAGAGGCGGACACGACGCCGGGAGCGGATCCTGCAGATCAGAAGGTGAAATTTTTCTGGAGCAACCGCGCCACGGCTTCGCTGGTCATCGGTGACAGCAACGGAACGTTCACCACGATGCAGGCCCAGCAAGGCGGCTACTATAGTGGTAGTAGTACGCACTGGGGGCCGGAAATCGGTTTTGCAAGATCCTTGTTTCGTGCCGGGGTCCGGGATTTCGCGGTCGTGAAGGCCGCCCGCGGCGGTGGCGGCAACACCTTTTGGTTCAAGGACAGCAGCGATGACCACATGTATGATCACGTGGTGGCCACGGTGCAGGCGGCAACAAATCAGCTAGTCGCGCAGGGCCATACTTTTTCCATCAAAGGCTTGCTGTATCTGCAAGGAGAAAGCGACAGTGCGGCTGAAGCCCAAGAATCGGGCGTGAGGCTGAAAGCCTTGGTGGATCAGTTGCGCGCTGATCTGCCTAACGCCGGTTCGATGCATTGTGTGTCTGGAGGTATTGCGGCGGCGGGTGCCACGCGTGACATGGTGCGCACCCAACAGGAGAGTATCGCTACGGCGACGGACTACATCGATTTTTTTTCCAACACCGATCTGCAATCCTATCTCTATGACAATCTTCATTTCAACAAGGCGGCCAAAATCGCAGTAGGGGAAAGGTTCGCCCAGTCATTTTTTGCGGCATCCGTGATCTCGCGGCATTATGGCAAACTTGTTTTTGTGGGAGACTCGATCACCCAGGGAGGAAACGGGCGCCCCAGTTTCCGCTATGAAGTTTTCAAGCATCTGGCGCGCCAGCAGGTCAACCAAAGCACGGTGAATGGCTATCGTTTCACGGGATCCGTGACTGGCGCTTACCAGTCCAATCCGGGTCCGACACCCGATGCACATGGGCAGACATTTTCCAATGTGCACGAGGGTCATTACGGTTGGCGTGCTTCCTGGATCAATGGTCGTGTGGCATTGCCGTCAGACAGGAGGTCACAGAATCGAGGTGAGGGCACCTTGAGGAATTGGACCAATCAAGTCAGTCCGCAACAATACGCCATCAGCAATCCCACGGCGACGGTTTCTTATCCGGACACAAGCGCGGCAGACACGGGAAACACCGGTATCACTTACATCCCCGATACCGTTTGCCTGATGGTGGGAGTCAACGATTTGGGGGACAACAACAGTGCTGCGATACAAGTGCGTGATGATCTGTCCACCATCATCGATCAGTTGCGCGCTGCCAATCCCATGGTGCGCATTCATTTGTGCGAGGTGTTGCCGACCAATCAGACCGCGGCGATGGCGACCGGCATTCAGACCTTGAACGGATTATTGCCGGCTCTGGTGGCGGCAAAAAACATTTCGTCGACGACATCCCCTGTATGGTTGGTTCCCGTCCACGCGGGATTTGATGCGGCAAGCATGACCTATGACAACGTGCATCCCAATGCCGCAGGTGAGGCGCATGTGGGACAACGCGTGGCCGAGTCTCTCGGATTGTTGCCACCGACGCTTGCCGCGAGCACAACAACGACAGTCGTATCCGAATCCCTCGACTCCTCCGATTTCGCATCCATCCATCCGGGGCATCAAATCTGGGGCAGCGCGGGATACCGGAACGCGTGGTTTGAAAGCGGCTCGTTGACCGAGTCGATCACGGCCGCCAACAATTTCCGCGTTACTTCCGGATCATCCGTGGCTTCGTGGTTCGAAGGAACGAAAACAGGCTGGTCGGCCATTTGTGCGGGATCTTGGTCAGCTGAAATTCGGCTGAAATGTCATGCTAATCCCAACGGATTTGTTTTGTGGTTCGGCATCGGCGGTCGTCGCATCATTGTCGAAGTGATGAACAACGCCACGCGCGACAACGGCATCAACACCTTCAACGAATCCCACAACAACCTCGACGGCCAGTTTCACACATTCCGTGTCGTGCATGATGCGGTGAATGCAAAATACCACGTGTTTCGCGATGGATCGCGTGTAACGCCTGTTTCTGGAGTCAATTACGATGCGACTGCGACGGACAATCGTTTCATTTTCGGCGATTTCACATCCGGAACTTTTGGCAACAATTTCGATGTCGAGATCGAATCCATCCGCTACACGGCCGGGGCTTATTTGCCAGTGGATGCTGATTTGGATGCCGACGGTCTTTTCGATGCTTGGGAATGGAAGTGGTATGCCTCATTCACTGCTGCCCTGCCTGCGGGGGATGACGATGGCGACGGTTTTTCCAACATCCAGGAACAAACCGACTCATCCGACCCTTGGAATCCGAATTCGTATGGGACACAGTCGCCCTCGGGATCGGTTCAAAAAACATCGCAAACGATTCCGCGATTTGGGCGTCATGAATTGTTGCAATTGGTCGTTTCCAATCCGACCGCTCAGCCCATCATCCTCAACAGCCTGGAACTGCAGTTCAAAAACCAATGCGAGTCCCTTATCGCCAGAGCGGTTCTGCTCGATAACGGAGCGGTCCCTGAAACAGCGAACGGCACCATAGTGGCGGAAACCACTGATCCGGCATCCTCGTGGCAAGTGGTCACCAATCTCACCATTCCGCCGGGTCGCCGATACCTGCGGATCATGATCGAACCGGAGCGCTACGCTCCGTTGAATGCCGTGATTGATGGTTTTATCAGCGGGATGATGATAGGAACCATCGCTGTCACTCCCGATCCACGAGACCCACCAGGGCGACTCACACTCGGTCTTGTGCCGATGATTTCCGATGTGGTGAAGAGTGGTGATCTCGGCATTCACACCTTTCGCATTCCCGGCATCGTGACCGATCGAAATGGCACATTGCATGCGGTCTATGATCATCGCTATGACTCATCCGCTGACTTGCCCGGCAATATCGATGTAGGATATTCACGCAGTGAGGACGGAGGAGTCACGTGGAGCCCATCGCGGGTCATACTTGACTTTGACGCGACAGTGGTGGGATCCAGTGGCAACGGAGTGGGAGATCCTTCGATTTTGTATGATCCTGTGACCGATACCTTATGGACCGCGGCTCTGTGGTCGCAGGGCAATCGCGCATACAACGGTTCTGGACCGGGACTGACACCGGCGGAGACTGGGCAGTATGTCCTAACAAAGAGCAGCGATGGTGGCATCACTTGGAGTGCTCCGATCAATATTACAAGTCAGGTCAAAGACCCTGCATGGCGGTTGCTGTTTTGTGCGCCTGGACATGGAATCGCGCTAAGAAATGGCACCTTGGTTTTTCCCTCGCAAATGCGACGTGAGTCCGATGGTCTTGTTCGCAAATGCTTCATTTTTTCGAGCGATCACGGCGAGACCTGGCAATTTGGCAGCGTGATTCCTGACACCTCGCCACAAACCAATGAGAATGAGGCATTGGAGCTCGACGATGGGCGTCTGCTGTTTTCGAGCCGTACGCCTTCCGGATCCAATGGACAGCGCGCATGGTCGCACTTTACTCCGGGAGGAACCCAGCCGCTCAAGAATGGCGCTTGGGCGCCGCTTTTCCGACTCGCGGAAGTTCCCGATCCCGTTTGCCAGGCTTCGATCATCCAATGGAAAAGCCAACATACGGGTCATCCGAGAGAATGGATTTTGTTCTCCAATCCCGCAGGAGGCGGGCGCACCGGGGGCACCATACGGCTCAGTCAGAATGGCGGCATCACCTGGCCGCATGCGCGTTTGTTGTATTCCGGTAGTTTTGCCTACTCCTGTCTAACGATTCTCAACGATGGTAGCATCGGCGTTCTATTCGAGCGAGACGACTACACAAAAATCAGTTTTGCGAGGGTTGAAGAAGGTTGGCTGCTGCGCCATGATCTTGACGCTGATGGGGATCAGATCCCGGATGCCTGGGAAACCATGCAGGGACTGAATCCGGCATCAGCCGCTGATGGTGGCATCGATGGCGATGGCGATGGTTCGACAAACCGGCATGAGTATCTCGCGGCTACGGATCCGTCGAACGCCTCTTCCGTTTTGCGCATATCCGAATTGTCCCGCTCCGGAGCATCATCCCGCTTGAAATTTTCCGCGGTTCCGCGCGAACGTTACGGAGTCGAGCAATCAGAAAATCTCCTGGATTGGCAATCAGCGGGCAGCGTGACAGCTGATCAAGCTGAAATGACGATCCTCCTTCCCGGCGCAACTTCAGCACGACGGTTTTTCCGCATCCGCAGAATCCCCTGATAGGCAGGATTTCCGTCATGCGTAAGGGATTCACGCTCCCATCGTTCACAGGGCCATCGCACAAAATCGAAAACAGGGTGGTAGAAACCGTCGCCATCCGATTTTTCGCGACTTTTCCCTCGATCCTCTGTTATATCCTTGATTGATCCACCTATGAAACCTGCATTTTCTCACATCGGCATTGCACTGGGTTGCCTGACCATGGTTGTTTTTGCCGCGCCGGCGGGCAAAGCCAAAGGAAAGGGCAAAGGCAAGAATGGTGGTGGAGCTGAGGTGGTTCTGCCGGCGGATTCGGTCGCGGTCGATCCCACGTCCTGGCATGTGTGGACGGCTTCCAGTGGAGAGAAACTGGAGGCCAAGTTCAGGGCATTGCAGAATGGCATCGTCGCGGTGGAGAAAAAAGACCAGCAGGTTGTGCGATTCTCGCTGTCGCGCCTGAGCGAGGCCGACCAACGATTTGCCGATGCCTGCCAAAAAACGCAACCGCGTCCGCCCATGGACCAGCGGGTGATCGACAACGCTGCCGCACGTCTTGATCAGACGATCCACGAAGGATTGCAAAGCCACAAGGTCAGCCCGAATCCGACTTCGCCTGATGCCTTGTTTTTACGACGCATCTATCTTGACACGATCGGTCGCATCCCCACGCAGGAGGAAGCGGAGGCTTTTCTGGCGGATCGTGCTTCCGATAAGCGCTCGCGTTTGATCAATCAACTGCTCAATTCTCCCGGTTACACCATGCACATGTATAACTGGCTCGCCGATATGTTGCGGGTGAAAGATGACTACGGCAAAGGAGCGAAGTCGTATCTCTACGAGGATTGGTTGAAGAATCAGATCGCCATGAACGTGCCGTGGGATCACATGGTCCGCCAGATGCTGACCGCTGATGGCAAGCTCAACCAAAATGGTGCGGCCGGTTTTCTCCTGCGCGATGCGCAAATGCCTTTGGATGGAGTTTCCAATCTTCTCACCATCTTCCTCGGTGCCAATGTTTCCTGCGCGCAATGCCATGACCATCCTTTTGCCGAATGGACGCAGCATGACTTCTACAGCATGGCGGCTTTTTTCGGTGCCACCGATGGGTTTCACGAAGATGTTTACCGCGACGCGCGGCGCTTGTTGAAATCCGATGCTATGGCGAATCTGAACCGCGCCGTGGTCAATCAGATTCTCGCGTCAAACCCGTATAACCTTGTGGATCTCTCGAAAAACAAACTGAAATTTCCTCCGGACTACAAATACAAGGACGCGGCTCCTGGACAGCTCACCACGCCTGGTCTGATTCGCTGGAGTGACACCCTGAAGGAAAATCCCGCCTATCAGATCAGCACTTCCAGTGCACAGCAATTGCGCAATCAATTTGCCGAATGGATGGTGCATTCAGAAAATCCCCGCTTCGCTACCGCCATTGCGAACCGTCTGTGGAAAAAAGTCTTTGGCATTGCCGTGCAGGAACCTGTGTCCGAGATTGATGATCCGGAGGAAGCCAGCAATCCCGCGTTGCTTGCCCAGCTGACCACCTACATGAAACAGGCGAAATTCGACCTACGTGAATTCCAGCGCATTCTGTTGCATACCGCCGCTTATCAGCGCTTGGCGAGCAGCCCGCCGGACGACCCGAAAACCTATGGCTTCCCCGGGCCGGTGATACGCCGCATGAGTGCTGAGCAGGTCTGGGATTCCCTGATCGCATTGACCACTGGTGCCGAGGCGGATCAAATCCTGCTGCGCCGTGGTGACGACCTTCAGAAGACTGATATCCCCGACAACAAGATCACGGCCGAGGCAGTGCGCGCGGTTATCGAGGAATTCAAGGAAGACCGCACCATGGTTCGAGGTGGAGGCAAAAAAAGTGGCGGTAAGGGCAGGGCGGTCGCTGCTCTCTATGAAGGAGGCACGCCCGCTTATCGTAGCGGACTGCTTTTGGCACGTGCCAGCGAAATCCAGCAACCGGCACCGGAAAACCATCTACTGCGTTTATTCGGACAAAGCGATCGGCTGGTATCGGACACGAACACGGTGGACGGCAGTGTGCCGCAATTGCTTCAGCTGATGAACGGACCGGTGCAGGAAATGGTGACGCAGAACTCCCTGGTCATGCTGCAAGCCAAAAAGTCCTCGCAGCCTGCCGATCAGATTCATTCCCTGTATAGGAGCTTCCTCACCAGGTCACCCAATTCCGGCGAAATGAAAAAATCTCTCGACGCCCTCAAAGACGGCCTTGCTCTGCCGGACATTGCTTGGGTACTGCTCAATTCTCGCGAATTTCTCTTCATCCCTTGAGCGCGAACTTTTGTTAGAAAAATCATCATGAAATCTGATCACTTGAAATCCAGCGAAGTCACCCGGCGGATCTTCGTTGAGCGCATGGCCCGCTCCGCTTTTGGCGTCAGTCTGTTGCCCTATCTGTCAGGCTCTTCGCTCGAAGCCGCGGAAGCATCCCGGCCGCCGCAGCATGGTGCCTTGCCCGGATTCGGCAAAGCCAAGGCTGTGATCATGTTGCAGTTGTCCGGTGGCCTGAGCCAGATCGACAGCTTCGACCCCAAAACCGGTGCGTCGAAGGGACCCGGCAGCGCGGTTGGCACCAAAGCGGGATTCCAGCTTTCGTCGTTTCTGCCACAGACTGCGAAGGTAGCGGACCGGATCACGGTCATCCGCAGCATGACGGCGAAGGTTGGCGTGCATGAGCAGGCGCGCTACCTGATGCGCACGGGGTTTGAGAAGCGCGGTACCATTGTCCACCCCACGCTCGGAGCATGGGCGAACAAGTATCTCGGCGCCAGTCACGATACCCTCCCGAGCAGCGTGTGCATCAACCGCCCCGCCAATAATGGCAATGGATTTTTGCCCGCCACGATGAGTCCTCTTCCGATTCTGGATCCCGATGAAGGATTGAAACATGCGATCAGTCGGGAAGATTCCACTGTGATGCAAAAACGCCTGGCCATGCTGCGTGACATCGATGGAAAATTCACGGAAACCGTGAATGATCCCAGTGTCATCGCCTACAATGATTTTTACGAAAGCACCCTGCGCCTGATGAAAGGAAAGGATCTGAAATGCTTTGATCTCAACGAAGAGCCGAACGAGTTGCGTGAGCGCTATGGCCGAAATCGCATCGGTCAAGGCTGCCTGCTGGCGCGGCGCTTGGTCGAAGGGGGAGTGCGCTACATCGAGGTCGAAAGCGGTGGTTGGGACATGCACAAGGACATCGAGGGCGGCATGCAGGAACGAGGTGCGGAATTCGATGCCGCCTTCGCCGCACTGATCGGTGATCTCCATTCGCGCGGGTTGCTACAAAGTACGATGGTCGTAGTAGCAACGGAATTCGGTCGTAAGCCTTCTTTCGATGGCAGTGGTCGGGGTCATCATCCGTTGGTCTTTTCCACGGTCATCGCGGGTGGTGGAGCCAAGGGCGGTTTCGTTTATGGCGCAAGTGATGCTGCGGGTGGTCAGGTGGCTGAAAATCCGGTCACGGTCGGCGACCTGCACGCCACCGTCGCCCATGCTTGCGGGATCCCGATCGAGCGTGCCATCGTCAGTCCGAGTGGGCGCCCCTTCAACATTGGCAACAAAGGCAAACCCGTTACGGACGTTTTTGCCTGAGAGATTTCTTGGAATCGAGGCATGTCGCCTCGGGTCACTTCACCGTGATGATCCCGTTCATTTCCCCGAAGTGTCCGGGGAAGGTGCAGAGGAAGGGATAATCCCCGGGTTCCTTGGGCGTGAACTTGATCACATGTGATTCGCCCGGACCGAGTTGCGGTGCATAGGCGAGAATCGCAGCCTTGGTTTCGGCATCGGTGGCGATGTAGTTGCTCTCTTTGGCTTGGCCGCATTTAGCGGAAATGCTTGCGACCATACTGCCGGGTTTGAGGATGACCAGATTGTGGGACATGCTGGCTTTGGGGATTTTCCCCGTGTGTTTGAGCGCGATTTCCATGGGCACACCCGTTTTGCCTTCGATTCTTTTTGTGCTGTAGCGGATCTGATCATTGACGGTCACCTCTACTCTCAGCGGTGGCGGTGCAGCATGCAATGGAACCAAGAGGGCAAGGGCAGTAATCGACAGGAGCAGTTTCATCGGAGAAAGAATGAAGCAAAAAATCCGGTCACCGCAATCAAAAGATCGGGACATGACCGAATCCATGGTCAGATGCCCCCATTTGTTAGAGAGAAATCTGCGCGCCTAACTCCACCACACGCGAGGGTGGTAGAGAGAAATAGGCTGTGGCGGGTGTGGCGTTGCGCGTCATCCAAGCGAAAATCGCCAAGCGAAAGCGCTCCCACGCATTCAGACCGCGACTGACGGCATACGTTTCCCGACCCAGAAAGAAGGTGGATTTGTGCGGTTCGTATTTCACCTCGCCATTCAGGCATTCCTTGAGTGCGGCTGGCACATTGGGAGTTTCGCTGAAGCCGAATCGCAGGTGGAGCAGAATCATGCCCTGTCCCAATTCCTGGATATCGTAGCGTTCTTCCGGCATGGCGTGAGATGCATCCAGAGTTTCCACATGCAGCAAGATCACCCGCTCGTGGAGCACCTGGTTGTGTTTCAGATTGTGCAACAGAGCCAAGGGAATACCACCGGTTTTCCCGCACATGTAAAAAGCCGTGCCCGGCACCCGATGCACGTTTTTGCGCTGTAGGTCTTCGATCAGCATGGCCGCAGGGATCGAGGCTTTTTCCATGCGTTTGCCCAAGCGCTCACGACCCCAGCGCCAGGTGGTCATCAGGAAGATCATCACAAAGGCCACGGCCAATGGCATCCAGCCACCGTGAAAAATCTTCGCACCATTGGCTAACAGGAAGGCGAGATCGATCACCAGAAAACTCGCCGTGGCAAGATGACATTTCCATGGTGCCCATTTCCAAATAATGCGAGCGGCTTGGTTGAAGAGCAGTGTGGTGACGGTCATGGTCAGGCAGATGGAAATCCCGTAGGCCGCAGCGAGGTTGCCGGATTTCTCGTATTTCGAAATCAGGAACAAACATGCCACCATCAGCAGCCAATTGACGGGAGGTAGATAGACCTGGCCTTTTTCCGTTTCCGAGGTGTAGAGCATGCGCAGCCGGGGTAGGCAGCCGAGTTGGATCGCTTGCGAGGTCAGAGAAAACGCGCCCGAGATCAGGGCTTGGCTGGCGATGATGGCCGCGGCTGTGGCAAGAATGGTGAGCGGCAGAATCCACGACTCCGATACCAGATTGTAAAACGAGTGGGTCGATTCCGGATGTACCTGCATCAGTGCTGCCTGTCCGAGGTAGTTCAAGGCCAAACCCGGGAACGCGACAAAATACCAAGCTTGGCGGATGGCTTTTGCGGAAAAATGACCGAGGTCAGCGTAGAGAGCCTCACCACCCGTGACTGACAGAAAAACCGCAGCGAGGATCGGCAGAGCGTGTGCGGATTGATGATAGAGAAATAGAATGCCGTTGAGCGGATTGAGCGACCACAGCACCGAAGGGCTGGCGATGATCCATTTCACGCCCAGCAATCCCAACACGGCAAACCACAGCAAAATGATGGGGCCGAACAAGACGCCGACGCGCCCGGTGCCGTGTCGTTGGATCGCAAATACTCCGACAATGATCCCCATCGCGATGGGCACCACCGAGCCGCCCAGGTTCGGCGCCTTGACTGTCAAACCCTCGACGGCGGAAAGCACGGAAATCGCGGGAGTGATCATGCCATCGGCGTAAATCAGTGCCGCTCCTAACAAACCTACGGCAAATACCCACGCACGGTCGCGCAGTCCTTGCATCGCGCGATTGCCCCGCACCAGCGCTGATAGCGACAAAATTCCGCCTTCTCCCTTGTTGTCCAGTCGCAACACCAAGGTGACGTATTTCAGCGAAACGATCAAAATCAGTGACCAGACGATCAACGATGCGGCACCGCACAGATTCTGCGAGACGGTATCGACATGGTCGGCAAAACATTCGCGGAAGGCATAAAGCGGGCTGGTACCGATATCGCCGAAAACAATACCCAACGCACCGAGAGCCATTTTCCAGGACACTGGTTTTTTGTGTGAAGCGAGTTGAGACATATCATCCCGCGCAGCGCAGGGCGGGTTTTATATCCCCGCAAGGAAGAGTTGGCGAGCGTAAAAAAGGATGTGCTTCACGGCAACAGACCAAAGAGCGGATGCGTTTGGTGTCTATGGCGGAGTTTCCCATTGCCGTGCCTGTGGTCATGAACGTAGCTTGATGCATCATGCAACGCAGACCATTTCTCCAAACATTGTGCGGCGCTTCGCTCGCCACATCTTTTTCTCAAGCGCAAGAAACTCCGAAAAAACTTGGCTGGGCACTTGTAGGACTCGGCTCGTTGAGCACCAACCAAATCGCTCCGGCTTTGGCTAAAACAAAGAACGCGCGTCTTGCCGCAGTCGTGACCGGAAGTCCGGAAAAGGGCAGGCAGTGGAGTGAAAAGCATGACTTCGACGCCAGCCATATCTACAGCTATGAGAACTTTGATCGGATCATCGATGATGCCGACGTCGATGTCGTGTATGTCGTCTTGCCCAACTCGATGCATCGTGAATATGTTGAGCGTGCCGCGAAGGCGGGTAAGCATGTATTTTGCGAAAAGCCGATGGCAAACACACCCGATGATTGCCGTAAGATGATTGCCGCCTGTGCCGCCGCCAAAAAATTGTTAGGAGTGGGCTACCGTTGTCAGTTCGTGCCCCATCATCGGGAGGCAATACGCCTGGCGAAAGAGAAGGTGTTTGGTGAAGTGAAACACATCCAAGCCAATTTCGGATTCCAGAGCGGTGACCCGAAGCAATGGCGACTCCGAAAAGCCTTAGCGGGCGGTGGTGCCTTGATGGATGTTGGCATCTATGCTCTGCAAGCGTGCCGCTATCTCATGGGCGAAGAACCGGTGGAGGTATCGGCGATCGAGACCAAAACGGATCCAGTCAAATTTGCTGAGGTTGATGAAACGATCAACTGGCAGATGAAGTTTGCTTCAGGACGCAGCGCGCAATGCACCACAACCTATCTTTTCAATGGCTATAACGATTTTACTGCGGTTTGCCAACGTGGCAAATTCGGTTTGGAGCCAGCATTTGGATATACCGGCTTGAAAGGATTTTGTAGCGGTGGAAAAAACCATCTCGAACTCCCGAACGTGGATCATTTCCAGCTAGAGATCGAGGCTTTCTCCCAAGCCATCATCGAGGGCAAAGAGTTCAGCCCGTCCGGTGAAGAAGGCCTGCGTGATTTGCTAGTAATCGATGCGATCTATCGCTCGATTCAAAGTGGAAAAGTAGAAAAAGTCGTTGCAGTGTAATAAAACGATGATTTGACTTTTACGATACATAATCTTTTCTTCTCATCACCCAGAAAAGTCCGATGTGAATCATTTGGGGAAGTATCAGGATCATGTATACTTTGATTTTTCTATACTCTTAAATATGTTCAAGAAAATTTAGATTCCAATGCTCCATGGGCTTACAATTGACCTTTGTGCAGCGCTCCTCACTCTTGTTTTAGCCATGAATCACGCTCGTCCGGATGGGCTTTGTGCGTGGATTCCGCTACGCAGTTCTTTGCTTAGTGCCATCATGAAATGCCGCCCCAATCGTTCCTCCATCGATAAATTCCGCCTGCGTAATCGCTTTGCGCGTATCTGTTTTGCCGAGTGCGACATTTTCCGCCCAGCGCACGATACGTCGCACCCACGGAGTGCTGTCCCAGGAGAAGTGTGCGATTGTTGGTCTGCACCAACAGAAGGTGGGATCGGGGTCGCCAGAAATAAGGGAGACATCCTCAGGTATGAGAAGTTTACGTCGGGCAAGAAATTGTTGCACCACCTGAAACATATCGAGATTTCCAGCAACGATAGCGGTGGGTGGAGTCGTAGCAAAAAGCGATGTGAGAAGCCGCTGTAAGTCTTCTGGAGAATCAGAAAAAACTGGCCTGTTGTAGTCATTCACTGGAATTTTCAAGGCTTTTAATTCTTCCAAAAACTGCTCCATAAAGGTTGTTTGTGCAGCCAAACGGGTCAGCACTACGATTCGGCGGTGCCCTAATTCCACTAACCTCCTTGCTGCTAGAACATAGGCTTGTTTTTTGCTCGGGCCGGCTCCAGCAATAGGGTGTGTCGATATCGAGCCAAAAAGGCCAAAGCAGGGAGTGGGTTGTGAGGCAAACCATTCCAGGATGTCATTGGACCCAGCTATGACAATCCACGCATCGGCTTCGGTCTTTTCTACTAGTTTCGCGATACGCTTGACATCGAGCTTCAAATGACTCTGCGTCTGATCTGCGAAGTGCACCTGATGTCCCGCTTCGCGCAGTTGGTGCACAAACTCCACCACGAAGTAAAGCTTGGTATCATCAGCTTCGAAGCGAAGTATGGCGATCTGAAGTTTGCGAGGTTTCCATCCTGTCTCTGGTAGCATGATACGTCGGCGACGACCATGCCCTTGGGTAGTCACCAGGCCTTCTTTTTCCAGTTGCGCTAACGCTCGACCGACAGTCATGTGGCTCACTCCCATTTCCATCGCCAGGCGATCACGCCCCGGAAGGTAGTTCCGCCATTCACGAAGAAGTATCCTCTCCCTAAGGTGAGATGCCACCTGTGCGGTGACTGTTGAAACAGATACGCTGGGCATAAATCTAACTACAACAAAATTGGCAGAGCTTGTAAATAAAAAAGTATTGTATTAGCATGATTAATCGTGCAAGTTTGTTGGGAATTTTTTAGCGCAATCGATATAATGAATCACTTTGCAAGGCTGTTTCAAAAGATCAATTTCGCAACTTCTTTGCCATGTTCGATAGCCTCAAAAATAGCCAAGAATTTAAAAACAAAACGCAGATTTGAGACAGGCGCATGAATGGAGAGAGATTTTTTGCACTCGTTTTTTCGAGTAGACTGCTACCACGCATGATTGTTTCTCCGTGGGTTGTTGCAGCCAGGCTCCTCCAGTTTCAGTCCTGCAAAAATCAGATCATTAAGAACATAAAAAACTCAAATGACAAGCTACTTACCGTGCAAGCTCATCCTGATTTTCTTGCTAGCATCTCTCGGTGCATCTGCTGAGGCAACGCAGCAGGATCAAGCAGTTGACGGATTCAAAGTCCGTGTGGAAGCAATGTTTCGTGCCGTGACTGGTCAACCGCTCAAGCGTGCCAAAAAAGAGCCGCCGCTGCGTCCCGGAAGCGGCAATTACACGCGCGCCTATTCCTACTCCATCGTCGGCTACGCTGCGCGGTGCTTCTACCTCGGCGAAATGCTCGACGAGGCCAACGCCGCCCTCGTCGAAAATGCTCAACACTACCTCGACAACCCCAAGGACATCATCGACCGCGATAGCTTCCACTGGCACGCGGACATCGTCATGCGCCTGATCGACATGTATGGCCCGGAAGGCAAAGTCCATGCCGGACGCCTCACCGCCGAAACCGAGGTCGCCTGCCTGAAACCAATCTGGATCTATGTCAAAACGAGTGCGAAATACAACAAGCCGGATCACGCCACAACGAAGACCTGGCAATTTCACAGCACCGAGAACCATCATGCCATGGACTTCACAACGCATTGGCACTTTTCCAAAATTGCGAGAAACAAACCCGAATACCGGGAGCTGAAACTCGATGGCGGCTCCACACTCGAGCAACACTATCGTGCATGGAACGAATACATCGTCGTCTATTGCCGCGAGCGTGCGAAAAAGGGTGTGTGCATCGAGATCATGTGCCCCGGTTACAACGCCGTTTGGCTCAAGGGCTTCCACAATTTCCGCGACTTCGGCGAATCGGAAGTGCGCCGCTCCGCCGAAATGCTGCTCGACCTCTATTGGGCCTTTTGGGCGCAGGAACAACTCCATGGAGTGGAAGGCGGCGGTAAGACTCGTATCCGCAACGTGAACGGCTTCAAAAACAGCACCCACGGAATCCCCGCCCTCGCCTGGTTTTATTTCGGCATCGGCTCGCAGGACAAGGACGCTACCTCCGAACTTAATGCCTTGCTCAGCGATTACCAACCGCCCGCCTTGGTCGCGGAAATCGCCCATGCTTCCCGCGCGGACGGCCCCTATGAAATCCGTCAGCGCGCCCAGGGACTTGGCCAGCAAGGCACCGAAAACGCGGTGATGGCGGATGGCGTAACGCCCAACAAATTCCGCACCGATGGCGGCGGTATCGTTCGCTACAGCTACTGCGATCCAGCATTCACCATCGGCACCCTGATGACAGAGGCGCGGCCGCTGAAAGACTGGGTTCACATCAGCGCCCAAAGCCGCTGGCAGGGCGTCGTCTTCGGCGATAGCCCCGGCGCGCGCATCGTTCCCGTCGTCCGCCCGGCGGGCAAGGCGCGCGACGTGCTCAACGGCCACTGGTCGGTGCAGAGCAAGGGCAGCCTGATCACCCAGAAGCTGAAAGGCAATAAGGCTGGCGGCCCCATGATCGTCTGGATCTCGGAGGAAGGCATCGGCAAACCCGTGCGCGACGGCGAGCTGGTTTTCGTCGAAACAAAAGGAGCCTACGCCGCCGTCCGTGTGGTCGGCAGTGAATTCGAACTCGCGGATAAACAGGTCTCGAACCCATCGATTGAGGGCGACATACGTATCGCTCCTCCGGGCAGAACAATCCTGCCAAAAGACGACTTCGCCGCCGTCATCCTCGAAGTCATGGCCAAAAAAGATTTCAAAACCTTCGAGGACTTCAGGACCAAGGTGAAGGCCAGCAAGCCGGAGATGAACGGCGCGCTGCTGGTTTACCAAACCGTTTACGGAGACCGCCTCAGTTTCGACACCAGCCAAAAACAAACGCCGACCATCAACGAAAAACCGGTGGATTACACCCCGCCGAAAGTTCTCGAAAGCCCTTTCCTCAATGCAGACTACGACAAAGGCGTGGTGACCATCCAAAAGGGCGGGCAAAAGAAAATCCTAGATTTCACTCGCTGATGAGAAGCTCCTTCATACTCAAAGATCTATTGTATGCATGGTTGAAGGGGAATGATTACGACACATCTTTCCGAATGAATTTTGTATCATATCTTACCCCGAGCAGGGATGTGACTAGAATAATCATTTTTTGGTCATTGGCTTGTTTTTGGGTCATGTGCGGAGCGTCTGCCGAGGTAGAACCGAAAACCTCCCAAGCGACGGGCTCGACCGACGGCCATGCGATTCCGGCGGGAGAGGCGGGGCACCGCTCCCACATCAAACCGTTTTTCGAATCCTACTGCATCAAGTGTCACGGCCCTGATAAGAGCAAGGGTAAGATCACCTTGCACACTCTTGACGGCGATCTGGCTGCAGGCGCGGACGGAGAGATGGAACGCTGGGAGAAGATCCTTGAAGTCATGGATTTGGAGGAAATGCCGCCCGAGGACGAGAAACAGCCGACCTCCGCCGAGCGCGAGGCAGTGAAGGGATGGATCGATCAGGGGATGCGCGATCACGTCGCGAAGGCTGCCGATGTGAAATCCGCGCCGCTCGCCCGGCGGCTCACAAACTTCGAGTACCAGAACACGATGCGCGATCTGCTGGGCATCGACCTCAAACTCATCAAGGATCTCCCACAGGATCCCGCGAAACCCTATCATTTTAACAACAACGCCGAGTTCATGTTGCTCGGACCAGAACAGCTCGAACGCTATCTGAAGACGGCTCGCCGCGCCCTTGCCAGTGCCATCGTCGATCCGGGCAAACCGAAGGTGCATCGCCAGAAATGGATTTTTGGGTCCGAGGGACCGGCCTTCGCCTCCGCGAAATCGGACGAACTCGGCATTTACAGCAATAGCCGCGGCAGCATTGCCAGCGGAGTTGCGGTCGATTCGTGGCCTGACACCGGCGAATACCGCATCCGCATCAAGGCCGCCGCCATCCTGCCCCAGGGCTTCAAGGAGGTGCCGCTCCGCATCGTGATGGGAAGTCATCTGCGCAGTGACTTTGGTACGGGGGATTACGCATCCGTCGGAATGGTGTATCTGAGCAACTCGGTAGATGACATGCGAGATTTCGAGTTTCGCGGCCGCATCGAGAACCACCCGATCCAAGTCGGGATGGTGACGGCAAAAGGCCATCTGCCTCCTAAGCGATACATCAATCCGCAGAACCTGTTCGATAATGGCCAACTTAACGACCACCGCATCAATCACCTCGACACCTCGTGGCAGAACTCCGTGCCCCGAGCTGTGATACGAACGATTGAGTTCGAGGCTCCCGTGATCGATGTCTGGCCACCCGCCCACCATACCCGCATCCTCCCCGAGTCGTCGTTGCGCTCCGCAGATCCCGATGAATACATTCGTGGCGTTCTGGAGAGATTCATCTCGCGTGCCTTCCGCCGCCCGGCCAGCCAAGACGAGCGTGAGCGGTTCTTCAAAATCTACAAGATGCTTGAGCCGTCTTTCGATACGATTGAGGAAACCATGCGCGAAACGCTGGCCATGGTGCTCACCTCGCCACAGTTTCTCTACCACACCGTGGCCACTGATGGACTGACCACGCCCGGCTACGAACTGGCCTCGCGGCTCTCCTATTTCCTCTGGGGCAGCCTTCCTGACGACGAACTGCTCGCCCTAGCAGCCGGAAAAAAACTCGATGACCCCGCCGTGATCGAAGCGCAGGCACGCCGCATGCTCGCCGACGACCGCGCCAAGGACTTCATCCGGAACTTCACGACCCAATGGCTCAGCATCGAGAAAACCAAGGCGGTCAACATCAACCGCCAGCTCTTCCCGCGCTTTCTTTTCACCGTGCCGAACGGCGAGAGATTTGGCCAGGAGGAGCTGTTCCGCCCGACCATCCGCGATTACATGATCGATGAAACCGTCGGCTTCATCGGCGAATTGATCCGCCGCAACGCCAGTGTGATGAACATCGTCCATTCCGATTTCGCGTGGCTCAACGAACCGCTCGCCGCCCACTACGGGATCAAGGGCGTTCAAGGTCTGGAATTCCGCGCCGTTCCGCTCGCTCCGGACTCTCCGCTCGGCGGCCTGCCCACCCAGGGATCGGTTCTCGTCGGCAACGGCACCGGCTCCGCGCCGCACCCGATTTACCGCGCTGTATGGCTGCGTGAGGCGATCCTAGGCGATGAGGTGGCACCGCCACCCGCCGAAGTGCCCGCTCTGACTGACACCGCAGGCGAGGAAGCCAACAACGCCACGACTATCAAGGAAATGCTGCGCATCCACCGCACTGTGGAATCCTGCAACGACTGCCATGCGCGGCTCGATCCCTGGGGCATTCCCTTCGAGGAATACAACGCCATCGGCCAGTTTCAGCCCAAGATTCCGAAAAACGGAGCCACCGTCCGCAAGTTCAGCGAAAAATTAGACGGCAGCCTGCAGGCGTACGCCGACTATTTGAAAACCGTCAACACCATACCGGTCGATTCCTCCGCCCGCGTTCCCAACGGTCCAGAGGTGTCAGGTATGAAGGAACTCAAGGAATACCTACTGAAAAACCGCAAGAAAGATGTTGCCGAAAACGCCATCCGCCGTCTGCTCACCTATGGCATCGGTCGTTCTCTCACTTATCAAGATCGCTACACGGTCGAAGAACTTCTCAAACAATCCGAAAAAAGCGAATACCGCTTCCAGGATATGATCCTCACCATCTGCCGCAGCGAATTTTTTAGAACCCCCATCACAACATCAAAACAATGAACATGAAATCCCACCACATGAACCGTCGCGATGTCCTCCGTGGAGGCGGTATCGCCCTCGCCCTTCCTTTCCTAAACAGCATGAGTTGGGCGACCGGTGCTGCCGCTGCGAAGCAATATCCCAAGCGGATGCTCATCAGCTACATCGCCTATGGGGTTTATGATCCGAACATGCCCGACGGCAAATCCCACGAATGGAGCTGGTATCCGCGCCACGATTCCGGGCCGATTACGCTCAACAAAGCCTCCGCCCCCTTCGAAGACGTCAAGGACTCCCTCACCTACCTCCGCGGTCTCGATCACGCCCGCGGCTATCGACTCGGTGGCCACAGCAGCGGCGATGTCTTCTCCACTGGTGCCGACCTAGCCGGCTTGGAAAAAACCAACAACATTTCCATCGATCAGCTCGCCGCCAAGCTCAACGGCCACCACACCCGCTACGCGTCCCTCGTGCTGGGCAGCGAAGGCGGCACAGGATCCTACGGCATGTCCAAGACCCTATCGCATTCCGGCCCAGGCCAGCCCATCCCTGCTCTCGAAAAGCCCCAGGAAATCTTCAACCGCCTGTTCCGCCCTTACGCCAACCACAGCGTCGAAGATATCCGCGCCCGCCTGAAACGCGAAGCGAGCGTCCTTGACATCATGATGGAAAACTACAAAACCCTTCACGGCAAACTGGGTGCCGAGGACCGCCAGAAAATGGAAGAATACCTCGAATCCGTCCGCGCCATCGAGCAACGCGTCGAGCGCACCAGCAAATGGACCCATGAGGAGCTTCCAAAGATCGACACCAAAGGCCTCAACCTCGAAGCAAGCTACCACCAGCCAACCGAATACATCCGCTGCATGTATGATCTGATCTATCTCGCCTTCCATACCGATTCCACACGCTTCGCCACTTTCCTGACCGAGAGCGAGCACTCCGTCGGCAACCTTGTAGGCAACTTCGCCAACGTGCTCTTTAACTACACCGGAGCCACCCACGACATCGCCCACAAGCGCCCCGAGGCAGCCTCCGGCCAATGGGAGAAGTGGCGCGCCGAGCAGCACGCCTATTTCCTCAAGCGTCTCAAAGACACACCGGAAGGCGATGGCAACATGCTCGATAACACGGTCGTGCTCTGGGGATCCGCCCACCCTCACGGCTCGCACGGTACCAAGGACTACCCGATCCAGATCGCCGGTGGCAAGCGCCTCGGCTTCAAGCACGGACACCTCCACAACTTCGAGGGCGACCGCAAAAAGCCGCTCTCCAACCTATTTGTTTCCATGCTCAACGCCGTCGATGCCCCCGTCGAGAAATTCGCCGACAGCACCGGCGAACTTACCGAAATCCTCGCCTGAGCTCCATGTTCCATCGCATGAAATTTCTCCTGTTCTCTCTCACTCTCCTCCTCTCACCCGCAGCCACAGCACAGGACAAAAAAATCCTGCAAGTCCTCTTCCTAGGTGATCCTGTGCAACAGGGGATCGTCCAAGCCGCCGCCAAGGAACTCACCGGCAAGGCCAACTTTCAATACCCGCCGCCTGGCAGTGCCAACGACAGCGGTAGCGCCCTCGCCCGCATCGACCAACTCCTTGGCGACAAACCATGGGACATCATCTACTTCAACTTCGGCATCGGCGATCTCTTCTACAAAGACCCGGCCAGCAAAGAAATCCGCATCATGAACAAAGACGCGGGCGGCGTGCGGGTTTCCAGCTCCGACCAGTATGAAAAGAACCTCGATGCCATCGTTAAGCGCCTGATCGCCTCCAAAGCCAAACTCATCTGGGGCTCCACCACGCCCTTGAACAACGGCAACCTCTTCGATGGGGATTCCGAAAAGGAATACAACGCCATCGCCGCCCGCGTCATGGCAAAATACAAAGTCCCCGTCCTCGACCTCCACGCCTACGCCATGGCAAAATTCAAATCCGGCGAAAAACAACCTCCCCCCGACAAATACGCCGCCGAAATGCAAAAACGAGGCCACCCCCTCCACCCACCCTTGGTCAAAGCAATCCTCTCTGTCGCTGAAAAGCCTCAATAGTCTGGAGTTTTCAATATCCTTCGCTTCGAAATCCAATTCCCAAAAGATGAAGAACTTTATTGGAAAAACCTTCTTGGTATTGCTGCTGGCATTCACTGTTTCACCGACCCGTGCCGACGAGGAGAAGAATCCTCAAGAACGCACCGCCTTCGAGCAAGCCGCCTCCGCCAAGTGGCAGGAAATCTTCGCCGACGACGGCACCGGCTCTTGGAAAGAGAAATGGTTTCTCGACGGTGAGGTCGGCTCCGTGGCCAACAGCCCCGAAGGAATGACCCTCACCGCCGGACCCGAATCCAAAAACGACGCCCACCATATGGTGCTCTGGACGAAGCGGGAATTCGCTGGCGACCTCAAGATCGAATACGACTACACGCGCACCGATGAGGCATCCCAATTCGTGACGATACTTTACATTCAGGCCACCGGCAGCGGCAAAGGCAGGTTCGCCAAAGAAATCACGAAGTGGAACGAACTGCGCAAAGTGCCCGCGATGAGCACTTACTACGACAACATGCACACCTACCATCTCAGCTACGCCGCATTCGGAGACTCCGGACAGCATAAAACATCCTACATCCGCGGCCGCCGCTACATGCCACATGCCAAAGGACTGAAGGGCACGGAACTTACGCCCGACTATCACTTCGACACGCTCTTCGCCAGCGGTGTGAAACACCACATCACCATCATCAAGCGCGACCGCGACCTCCATGTCCGCGTCCAAAATCCCGATGAAGTCCGTTACTGCTACCTGCAAAACGCCAAGTTGCCGGTCATCACCGAAGGCCGCATCGGCCTCCGCCACATGTTTACCCGCTCCGCCCGCTACGGAAATTTTCGGGTCAGCGTCCTTGATGCCGAAAACCCCGATACCAATAGGAAAGCAAACCCATGAAGCATCCCCGATGCCTCGCTCCTTTGCTTGCCTGTGCATTCTGTGCCCTCACTTATTCAGTTTGCGCTGGGTAACTGGAACTCACGGAAACGGAAGATCAGATCCGCTCACCCTGCACAGCAACCCTGTTATGAAATATGTCAAAACCGAAAGACTAGTCCGTAAGGCATTGAACCTCGCTTCCGCCAGAGCGGCTACATTCAACCGGTTTTCACGCCCGCCGGTCCGGAGATCACCGTCGACTTTCCCGCAGACCACGCCCATCAGCAAGCGCTGTTCTTTGCCTGGACGAAGGCCAGGTTCGATGGCAAAGAGTTCAGCCCGTCCGGTGAAGAAGGCCTGCGTGATTTGCTAGTAATCGATGCGATCTATCGCTCGATTCAAAGTGGAAAAGTAGAAAAAGTCGCTTCATTCAAATAAAACGCTGAATCGTATTTTACGGCATATCATTCTTGCCTGATTCATCAAGGCAAGTCTGATGTGAATCATTTGGGGAAGTATCGGAATCATGCATACTTTGATTCATCGAGATTAAGCAACCACGCGCAACAGAACTACGGGAAATTTCACTATTGCGGCAGGGTGGAGTTTTTGGCAGGCTGAACGAGATGAAGGGCTTGCGCATACGTTCTGCTTCCGAGCAGGTTGCGGACTTCTTACGGGAGGAAATTCAGCGTCGAGTTTGGATTGGCACGATGCCCGGCGAGCATTGGCTGGTCAATCAGCTTCACACAGGACGTAACACGGTGAGGATGGCACTTGATTTATTGGAAGCTGAGGGCGTCCTTTTGCCTCAGGGTCACGGACGTCGCCGCAAAATCGCGCCGATAGAGACGCCTGTGACTGAGACATTTCGCGTTACCATTTTTTTATACTGTGCGAGAGACCGGCAGGATGCGAATGTTCATGAAATCATGCATCAACTGACGAAATGCGGATATGAAGTGAAATTAGCACCCAAGACCCTCACTGAGCTTGATATGAATGTTGCGCGAGTCGCCAAAATGGCAAAGAAGATCGAAACAGATGCCTGGTTGGTTTGCGCTGCCTCCAGTGAGGTATTGAACTGGTTTTCCACTCAGGCAACACCTTCTTTTGCGGTTTTCGGACGGTTTTCCATGAGTAACATGGCTGGAACTGGACCGGATAAGCTACCGGCCTATAAAGCCGCTATTCGTAGGTTGGTAGAGTTAGGCCATCGCAGAATCGTATTACTGTTGCCGCCCCAAGTGAGAAAACCAGAGATTGCGCAGTTGCCGCAACAAATTCTCTGTGAAATGGAATTCCTCGGCATCAAGATTAGTTCTTACAATTTACCCGATTGGGAGCCCAGTCCCGCAGGGCTGCGACAATGCTTGGATCTTCTATTTGGTCTTACGCCTCCAACTGCACTTTTCATCGAGGAGCCATTCGAGTTTTTTGCCGTCAGGGATCATCTCGCAAAGAAAGGAATCTTGGCTCCACGCGATGTTTCATTGATTTGTTCGGACTATCACCCAGTTTTTGAATGGTGTGATCCTTCCGTGAGTTGCATCCGCTGGTCTGTTGATCCGTTGGTGAGGAGGGTGATTCGCTGGGTAGAAAATAGCAAAAGAGGAAAAGAAGACCGAGAGAGTAGTTTTTTCAGAGCCAGCTTTATTGAGGGCGCAAGCATTTCTGCTGTAACCAGACTGCAATGATATCTCGCTAGGAAATATACAGATCCTAGTATTGATTCTCACCGCCACTATGCGTCTTGATGACGATGGCAAGAGGGACGACGGCGGTGCAACACTACCAGCATGCCAAGGCAACTGAGAAAAATCGTTGAGGGTTCGGGAACTGCTGTGTATTTTAGCACCAAATCTGTGTTATCTTCACTCAAGCCAAGGCTGAAGAACCCACCGTTCAGTTCGTTGGTGAAGCCGTTTGTGCCATTGATTGCGATGGTGTTGATCGTGAACTTTTCGGCGCTGAATCCGGTAATGGCTGATTCAGTAGAGAATAGCGTCCACGCTTGGTTGACGGAATTGTCGAAATTAGTTGCATTCCCGTTCACATCGGGTCCGATTTCGGAGAGGCTCCAGAGGTTAATGTTGTAAGTGTTGCCGACACTTAACACAGAGAGGTCCAATGTTGCTCCGTTGGTAAGGCTAACGGTGTCATAGCCTACACCCGCGGCTCCGTCAGCGTCATGCATTTGCCAATTGTAATTTCCGCCCACCCCGAGTTGTAAAGTTCCTCCGCTCTGGGTGAGAGTGCCGGGGCTATTTCCCGGAGCAAGAGTGCCGTTCGCAATCATGGTTTTTCCTGTTGCAAGAAGCATCCCGGAGCCTAGGACCGTCTGTGCGGAGCCGATTGTGAAGTTGCCAGCGTTCAAGCCAGATACGTCGAGTGTGGTGGAAGCGCCGACGATGATCTTGGGGGAATTGGCGATGGAACCGGTGCCAGCAAGTGCCAGTTTCCCACCGCCGATGGTGGTATTCCCGCCGTATGTGGTGCCGCTGTTGATGGTCAAAGTGCCGGCTCCGTTCTTGATCAAAGATCCGGTGCTACCACTGATTGCAGAATTTGCTGCCGTAGCAATACCGACGTTGAAATTGCCGTCACCAGCAAATGTCAGAGTATTGGCGTTGGCACCAGCAAAGGCTCCGAGACTGATGACCGCTGAGCCATTGGTGCCAAGTAAAGTCGTGCCAAGATTCAGCGCGGTGGTGGCGCTATTGTTCGCCCAAGTCTGGCTCGATGTCGTCGGGATAGTGATGGTAATAACGCCCGTCCCTGTGGTACCAGCGGCAGTATTTCCATTGATGTTAACGACCCCCGAGTTACTGGTTTTGTTGATCCCGCCTGAACCGATCGTCAAAGTCCTATTTCCTGCGCCAGCGCTGACGTTGCCGTTCATAGTGAAAGTTCCGGTGCTACGGAAGGTTATGGATTTAGCCGTCGGATTGTAACCATTTCCAAAGGTCATGGTCCGGGTGGCATTGATGGTGCTTATATGGAAGACAACATCGTTCGCTGCTCCCGGAGTTGTTGCTGGATTAGGCGTGGTTGCACCGGCGGCTGTGCTCCAATTAGCAGGTGTAGCCCAAGTTGCATTGTCCGCCCCATCCCAGTATACTGTTTGGGCGTGGAGAGCGGGAGCGCTCAGAGCGAGAGTGGTTAAAGAGACAAGTGGGATTTTTTTGAGTTTCATTGTAGGGTTGTTGGATGGATGATTTTAAAAAAGATCGGAAGAGTGCATTGCTAAAAGGGGGTGTTTTCAGGCGTGAATAGAAATTGCGTGCGTTGTCTATTTCTTGACTATAGTAGCGAAAAAACAGGCATCGATTCTTTTTGTCATTCGGAACTGGGTTTTATTTCACCAAGTTAGATTCCACGGAAGATTGTGTGATGGGAGCATGAGCCCGCTGATTTTTCAGAGGACCCGGATTTTTTCGAATCACTGCACTTCCGTCGACTTTGGGTATTGCGACCTATCTGCTAGATGATGAACAGGCGAGGAAATCTCATCATGGCGATACCTGATGCACGGATCACTGAAGGAAAGGAAAGCTGCCGCAAGGCCAGCGCGCTAGCGTCGATCCATAGGGGTGATCGCGTAGGTTTCTCTGGCTTGTCAGAATTTTCCGTTATATGGTGAGCGAGTCTTTGCCCGCTTTCGGAAAAGGCCGGCAGTATGACCTTCGTATCGTTTGCATGGTTGCGAAGGTGATCGCTTGTGATGGATTTATTTCTTGGCGAGTGCCGCGGTGATGGCATGAAAAGCGGGCTTGGGCTTTGCCTCGCGGTCAAAGAGGAGTCCGTGATTGGTGCGCACCCATGGCCATTTGTTTAGCCAGCTATGGCGGTCGCTGATGCCCCAGACCGTAACGCGATCCATGTGTTTGCGGTTGGCCAATACGGCATCCATCACTTCGCGATAGACCTCTGCCTGTTTGGCTAGAATTTCCTCAGGGCAACCATTGGCGTAAGGGTTTTGTTGGTTCGCTTTCTCGCGGGTTTTTGGATTCCAGTGCAGCGAGCGCGGAATCACATCGATGTCGAGCTCGGTCAGCGCGCATTGGAAACCTTCCGCTGCAAATTGCTTGATCATGCTGTCGAGGTTGGCGGTGGTTTTATCACCGAGTTCGAGGTGGCTCTGACTGCCTACGACATCAATATTGCATCCTTTGTCACGCAGCTTGCGCACGAAAGCGAGAATGGCCTTCAGTCGATCAGGCCGTTCGACGGCAAAATCATTGTAGGTGAGCTTCGCCTTCGGATCGATTTCCGCTGCCATTTTGAAGAGTCTCTCCGGGTAATCGGCCCCGAGGATACGCGTGAGGTCCGTCTCGCGATAGCCGGGAGCGGGAACCTCGATGAATTCATTGAGCACGTCCCAGGAATCCATGCGCCCCGCATAACGCCCCATCAATTTTTGTGCATGGTCTTCGATTCGTTTCCAAACGAGCTTCGCATCGGCTTCTTTTTCGCCGTCTTTGAAAAGCCAGTTCGGGTAGTTTCCATCGCGATTGAAAATGAGCGTGTGGCCCACGACTTTCTGCCCATGCTTCGTGGCGAAATCTACAAGACGATCCGCCGCTTCGAAACGGTAAACACCTTCTTTGGGACACAGGTATTGCCATTTCATGCAGTTCTCGGGAGTGACGCTATCGAAGTGGGTGGTGAGGATTTCTATTTCCGCAGGAGTGTAGAGCGTATCGAACTGCGTCTGCACGGAAGTTCCGATGAGTGGAGTTCCATTAGCGAGTTTGCGCAGTGAAGTGACGGAGCTATTCTGTGCCATGGCATGCTGGCAAGAATACAGCAGGGCGCTGGCGGAAATGCCACGCAAGAACTGTCTGCGTGTGTTCGGGGGAAAGGGTGAAATTGGATCAGGTTTCATGACATGTGCTTTACGGTCGCTAGGATGATATGTCTGCCGCAAAATAACAAGCGAGCATCAAAATGATGCATCCATTTTCAACAATTTGCTTGCCACGAACTGGTTCTCATTTCACCAAGTTTTGCACTATTGTTCAAAGTGGATCGTGGATATAACAACGATTGCAGAGGGATTCCGAAGATGGTAAGTGTCAGTCAATGCAAATGCAATGGATCGCATGAGGGTTGCTTATTCTGTGAGTGGGCCCATGTTTTGCCTGGTGATCGGGAATTTCATGCTTGCTGCCGGTTGATGTCTTTACCGTTGATACATCGTCTGATCGCCTTGTTACTCCTCGCGGGGTCGGGACTGATCCATGCGCAGAACCTTGTGTCGAATGGTGGATTCGAAAGTGGATTGACCAGTGGATGGAGTCATAGTGCGAGTGGAAATGCTAGAGCCAGTTTTTCGACCGAGCTCTCCCAGCCGTATGAAGGCACCAGAGCCTTGAGGGTCGCGGTGACGGCTCTCGGTGCTAACGTTTGGAACGTTCAAACCCTAGGTCCTACGTTCACGAATCTTGGCACCGGCCGTGAGACAACCATCACCTTCCGCGCCCGCGCCGCCGCGAACGGCACGCGCGTGCGAATGGTGATGCAAACCAATTCCTATCAGCAGCAAGAATTCACACTTTCAACCTCATGGACCTACTTCATCTGGAAACATACAACGGTTGAAACTAGCCCGCGCCTCCGCATCCAGTATCCTACAGCGGGAACCGTCTGGTTGGATGAGATTTCTGTCGAAGCCCACTCCACTCCTTCTGGCGGAATTTTGGTTACCCTTGATCCATCGATCCGTCATCAGATCATGGATGGTATCGGTGGTTCGATAGCGTTTAACACGCCTGACTATGAAGCCTTGAGCGCCACGCAAAAAAACCAGATCGAAAACCTGCTTTACGTCGATTGCGGCATCGATATTGTCCGCCTCAGGACAGGCAACTCTGATGCATTGAACAACGAGTTGGCCATGAGAGCTCAGAGGAATGGTGCCAAAACCCTATTAACTTGTTGGTCTCCACCGGCCTCTCTCAAGAGCAATAACAGTATCACAAGCGGAACTCTAAGGATCGTATCAGGCAAATATGATTATGCCGGATTCGCAAATTGGTGGTATGATCGGCTTGTGGCGTCCAACTGGACCCACGACTACATCTCGATCCAAAACGAGCCGAGTTACGATCCCGGCGGCAAGGAGACGTGTCGTTTCTTCGCGAACGAGACCGTTCCCGCAACAACGAGTGGTTCTGCCAGCTACAGGTTAGCATTACAGGCCGTTGCCAACAAAATCGGGAATGAAACGAAAGCGCCGCAATTGATCGCGGTGGACGCTGAGACCCACCAGGCATTTTCTACAACAGCCCCGACGGTTTCGGCGCTCTCTTCCGTAAACTACTTGGGATTCCATAACTACGGTACAAATGACTTTGCTGGGGTCAAAGCAGACTATAATGGAAGGAAGGGATGGATGACAGAATGGGGGAAAGACGCCTCGCCCACGGACCCGATTGGAATCAAAGAGAGCTGGATGCTTCTCGCGACAAATATTCACCAAACGTTGGTTGAGTCAGATGCCTCGGCCTACCTTGCGTGGAGAATGGTGCATGGCAATAACACGGGACAGGTTTGGGCAATGATCGGTGTGGAAAATCAACAATATCAAGTTCAGAATTCGTTTTACGTCGTTAAGCATTTTGCAAAAGAAATTTCGGCTGGCCACCAGCGCTTTGAAGTCACCAAAGCCTCTGGAAGCAACGCAAATATCCGCGTTTCCGGCTACATCCATCCTGCGGGAAACAAAGTCACTTTGATCGTCCTCAACACCGGTGGCACTGACGATACGATCTCACTGCGCTTGCGCGGGCTCCCTGTCACCACTGCGACGGCCTTTCGGACGAGACAATACGATATCGGTAGTTCTCCTTATCATTCGCTCGGCGCGGTCAATCTCGCCAACAATCAGACAATTTCCAAAAACTCGATCACCACTTACGTCATCAATTTGGCTGGCACGTTGAATCCCTATAATCCGTCACTACTTCGCGTGGATGGCACTCAGCACAGTGGCAATCAATTTTCTCTCGCGATTCCCTCCCAGCCCGGTCACAAATTTATTCTCTGGAAATCGACAACTCTTGCTCCCGGTGACTGGGTGAGGGTCAGCAATATGATTACCACCGAATCCGATGGATATCTGTTTCTCTCTGACCCAAGCCCGGATGCCGCTCGTTCTTTTTATATGGTTCAGCGCGATACGGCGCTCTAATTCTTGGTTCGTTTGCCAAGATCAGAGTCTTATGCTATGCTGCGTCTATGAAATTTTTCGCTATATTGAGCATCATTGTGGCAGTCATTCTTCCATCGTGCATGCCCGCCACACCGCAACAGCGCATCGCTCAAAACCCTGGCGTTTTCCAAGCACTGACCACAAAACAACAAGAGCAGGTGCGCCAAGGTCAGATCAGCCGCGGCATGCCGCCCCAAGCGGTGTTGCTTGCCTGGGGGCCACCCTCGCGTCGTTATGAGGGATCAAGTCAAGCTGCCACCACACAGCGTTGGGATTATCTTGGCTCACAACCCGTTTTTACCAATCAGATCGCCTATGGCCCCGGCTGGGGCAGGGCTCGTGGCTGGGGTGGCTGGGGCTGGGCTTCATATGGATGGAATGATCCCTATTTTGGTCCGGATATCACCTACATCCCCTATCGCCGTGCGACGATCGTGTTCAAGAACGAAAAAGTTGATTCGTGGGAAAAAATGGAAGAATCCCGACCATGATGCGGTCGATGAAAAACATTGCGCGCTATGTAGGGCGACTTAGGCCTTGAGCACACCGACGAAGGGGAGATTGCGGTAGCGACCTTTGTAATCGAGGCCGTAACCGACAACAAATTCATCGCCGATTTCAAAGCCGATGTAATCCGCCTGTACCTCCTCCTCGCGTGGACGGTCTTTTGCCAGTAGCACGCCCGTGTGTACGGCTGTGCAACCTTCTTGACGCAGTCGTTCACTCACGGCTTTGAGAGTGCGTCCGGTATCGAGGATGTCATCCAAGAGCAGCACGTGGCGCCCTTTCACATCGGGCAGACTGTGATCGAGAAATTTCACCACACCGCTGCTTTCGGTGCCGCCGTGATAACTGGCAACATTCAGGCATTCGATTTCCAGCGGACGGGGAATGCGGCGCAGCAAATCGGCAGCAAACACAAAGGCACCTTTCAGCAAAACAATGGCGACGATAGGTCCTGCGGGAAACTCACGATCAATCTCCGCAGCCATGGCATCGAGACGTTTTTCTATGACCTTTTCATCGATCAGCACGCGATCGACATCCGCCGCGCGGCCCAATTCATCGGCTATCATTGTTCAATGCGGAAAATGGTTTCGCCCGGACGATAGACTTGCAGCCGGTCGCGGGCCTGAATTTCGAGATAAGCTGGATCGTTCTTGATGGCTTCCAGTTTCACCCGCAAGTAGTCCAACTGGCTCTCAGCTTGCTCTTCGCGTTCCCGTGCCTCTGCCAGTTCTCCGAGTTTCTTCTCGTAGGCATTTTTTTGTGGCAGGTAGGACAGGCAAAAAATCAGCCCGAGCCCGAGAAGGATGACTGTGATCAGAATTCCATTTGCCGTGCGAATGAACGTCGTCTGCGCCTTCAAGCGTCTGATGTTCTTTCGCGTATGTTTTTTATCAGCCATCGATCTCTTCGCGCTCTTTACATCATGCCGTGCCCCTTGCCAATGAAAGAATTGTAGGGAGCGCTTTTTTATCGCATCCGTCGCGAATGGGTGGTATGTTGTGCCATCCGATGTATCGTTTGTTTCGTCCCTTTTTTTTCGCGTTGCTGATTCTGATGGCGCTGCCGATTCTGGCGATGGTCTCTTGTCAGCATAAGCTGATCTATTTTCCGCGATCTTATCCCCTGTCTCATGATGAGCAATGGCAGCACCAAACCCGGGGAAAAATTGTAGCCTGCCGCACATCGGCGGGGCATCAGCAGGCCTATTTGTTTTGCCCTCGTCCGCAACAAGCGCCGCAGCGTCTGTGGTTGGTCTGTGGGGGCAATGGCACCTTGGCCACGGAATGGTCGTCATTCATGAAATACGAGGCTCCGGCGGAGGATGCTTATTTGCTCATCGATTACCCTGGTTACGGCAACAATGAAGGCACACCCAGTCCGGCGAAAATCCGCGAGACGCTGCGGCAAATCATTCCGCTGGCGGCTGCCGATTTAGGATGGAATGAGGTCCAACTTCGCGAACGCACACGGATCTTTGGTCACAGTCTCGGTTGCGCGGTGGCCCTGATCGGCGCCGAGGAGTTCTCCCTGCGCCGCGGTGTGTTGCTCGCACCCTTCACCAGTACGATGGATATGAGTCGCGAGGTGACCGGGCTCGACCTCGGCTTCCTGGTCACTCATCGATTCGACAACCAACGCGTCTTGCAGCAAATTTCCGCCGATCCTGAGGCCCGCATTCATTTGTTTCACGGTCTCACGGATGGTGTGATTCCTGCCACAATGTCGTGCCAACTTCATCGCATCGCGCCGCCGCTTTTTCCATTGACCTTGTGTGAAAACTGCGGGCATAACGATTGGCGGCTCGCGCAGACGCAGAAGATCGTCGCTGCCATGAAATCTGTGGAATAAGGTCATGAAACCGCATGCACAAAAGGTCTTGGTCACCGGAGGAGCGGGCTTCATCGGCTCCCATTTGATCATGCATTTGTTGCAAAATCGCGAAAGACAGGTGGTTCATCTGGATGCGCTGACCTATGCGGGGAATTTGGATGGGTGGGGGGAGTTTTATCCTCATCCTCGCCATCATCTGGTGCAAGGTTGTGTCACCGATGGCGCGCTGGTGTGGAGCTTGTTGCAGCAACATCAACCGCAGGCGGTGATTCATCTCGCTGCGGAATCACACGTGGATCGTTCCATCGACGGCCCGGCGGTTTTTGTGCGCACCAATGTCGTCGGTACCGCAACGATGTTGGAGCAGTCACTGCGCTACTGGCATCAACTCCCCGCAGGCGAGAAAGAGTGTTTCCGCTTTCTTCATCTGTCCACCGACGAGGTCTATGGTTCATTGCATGTCGCTGACGCGCCATTCACGGAAGACACCCGTTATGCGCCGCGCTCACCCTACTCCGCTACCAAGGCGGCGGCGGATCATCTGGTCACAGCCTGGTATCATACTTACGGATTTCCCGGCATGATCGCCAATTCCTCGAACAACTACGGTCCCCGGCAATTTCCTGAAAAACTCATCCCGTTGGCGATTCTCAAAATGCTGCGCGGCGAAACGATTCCCCTCTACGGCGATGGTTCGCAGATCCGTGACTGGCTGCATGTGCATGACCATTGCCGCGCACTTGGCGAAATTCTCGATCGCGGCGTGGGTGGCGACCGTTACCTCATCGGCAGTGGCCGTGAAACGCGCAACCTTGAACTGTTGCAGTTGCTTTGTGGACTGATGGACCAACGACATCCGCGTGCCGATGGGCTTCCGCACGCAACCTCGATCCGTAAGGTCGCTGATCGTCCCGGGCACGATCAGCGCTATGCCATTGATGCAAGGCGTATCCGCTCAAAACTCGGGTGGGAACCTGATATCACGCTCGAACAGGGATTGGGCGAAACGATCGATTGGTATCTCACACACCAATCCTGGTGGGAAAACATTCTCCAGCAGCGTTACGGCATGGAGCGACTCGGGCGCTCGATATGAACGTCTTGGCGTCCGGCGAGATACTGCCGGACCTTGTCGTGGTTCATCATGAACAGCACCACCACCGGATAGGTGAATGTGACAAGAATGGTGAATAGTTGTGAGTATTGCATGACGGAACCCATGGTGTTACCCATCGCTCCGGGAAGGCCCTGATACAGTGAATCGGTCATGCGTTTGGTGGCGGGCATGACAATGGCGATGGTGTAGGCCAGCCCGATGACTTTGGTGACGATGGAGGCCCACGCATAGCGGATCGACATTACCCTGCCAAGATCGCGTGACTTGAGAAGCCCGATGCCGGCGATGATCAGCATGACGGTGAGACACAAACTGAAGGCCAGAGACCCATAAGTAAAAGGCTTCAGTTCGTTCATGTATTGTAGCATCGCCTTTTCCTGTGCTCCACCGGATGAACCGCCGGGTATAGAGCCGCCCATCAGGCTCTGGGACATGCCTTGAAAAAATAACGTGCTTACGAGGCTGAAAAGTCCCGTGAGAACGCCATAGGCGGCGATCACAAGATGCATGATGCCGAACACCTTGATGCTGGCCGGCTCATGAATCATAGGTTCCAGAACATACTCTGGTGGTTGGGGCATCATCGGGGATGACGGGGCTTCGTAGGGTGAGGATGGGTTCATGGCAGACAATCATACCCTGCTGATGTTTTGTGGCAATCCCAGAGCGTGGTTGCAGGAATTTTTTCTGATAGCGCTTTCTGGACTCTCCGTCGAAGTGCCGCTTTCGCAAAATTTCTTTGATTTTCGGTATTGCCAAGATCGGCGCACCCCGCTATGGCTCGCTGCGTCAACAACCAAACCAACACACCCATGTCAGACAAGAGTACCGAAGATCGTGTAAAAGATATCATTGTGGAGCAACTCGGCGTGAGCGCTGATCTTGTGACCACTGGCGCCAAATTCATCGAAGACCTCGGTGCCGACTCTCTCGACACCGTTGAGCTTGTGATGGCGTTTGAAGAAGAATTCGGCATTGAAGTGCCCGATGAAGCTGCGGAAAAATTGCTCTCCGTGGGTGACGTGGTCAGCTACATTGAGTCCAACGCATAATTTCCGCTCATGCGGCGGATGGTGAACCCACCGAGGCCGCTTGGCATCGATTCGGGGCGGTTTTTTCGCAAAACCGCCCTGTTTCTTTGGAATTGCGGTAAGTTTTGCTTTTTTGTGAATTGCTGCGAACATTTCCGAGCATGAATCTCTCGCGCGATCATTTTTTCTACGCCATGGAAACGAGTCGGGTTCTGCACGAACCGGACCGACGCATTGCCACCTTCGGTGAGACGCGTTTTCAATTCCAACTGGTCAGCGAGCTCATGGATCGAGCGGGGGAAGTGCGCATTCGCAATGGCGAGATGGAGGCCTGCAAACCTTTGTTGATCCGTCCTATACCCGAAATGGAGTGGGAGGGTTTCGATGACGAGTCCCGCGAGCGTTTGGCGCCGCTACTGGAAAATTTGCGTCAGCAGGGTCTCGATCTCGCTTTTCTTCAGTATGGCTTTCGCTTCCGTCGGTCGAATGTCACCGAGGAGATTGTCCACGAACCGATAGAGCGGGTGCGTGAGCGATTGCTGGATGATGTGCGTCGCACGGGAAATCCGATGCTGGCGATTCTGGAAGGGGTGGATGATCATTGGGAAATTGCGTTGGTGAAATTCTCCCTTGAAATGATCGCTCAATCGCATGCGATCAATCGCTTCGATCTGCAACGCAAGAAATTGCTGTAATGCTCTCGTTATGAGCCTCTGGACCTTTGTCAAACTGATTTGCGCTCTGGTGGTGGCGGCCATCGTGACTTTATCAGTGTATTTCACGATGCATGTGATGGGCAAGTCGGTTCCCGCTCCATTGGCGCGTCTGTTTCTGCAATGGATGCCGGAGCCGGAACGGCTACTGGCCAATCCTGCCACCGAGCATGAAAAGGCGTTGGACCTGGCGGAAATGGTCGACATTGAACCCGGTGACAAAGCATTTCAGAAAGCGGCGGAATTGTTAGCCACAGGAAAAATCGCCGAGGCCCGGGAGAAGCTGCTGTTTTTGATCAATTATTATCCCACTTCCAACGCCGCGCCCATGGCACGCGAGATCCTTGGCGAAATGAATTTGGATGATTTTTTTGCCCTTCACCATAATCCGCACCTCCTCACCTACCAGGTCAAACGCGGAGACTCTTACTTAGGAATTACGGCGAAAAATCAAACGACGCTCGATGCCTTGATGCATTTCAATGGCTTGCTGGAAATGCGACCGCTGCAGCCCGGAGATGAATTGAAAATCATGCCCTTGAACCTGCGCGTGGTCATAGAACCGAAGCGTCAAGCACTCAGTCTGTGGAATGGCGGGACATTTCTCAAGGAATACCGGTTGAAGAAAAGCATTTCCCTGCCAGTCGCCGGCACGACCGTAAAAATCATCACCATGGGCGGAGTATTGGGCGAAAGAAATGTCACGCCCAGTATGAAAGGGTATCGCGAGTCGCAAAAAACCATCACCCTTGAACGCAAATTATTGATTCTCCCTGCCGGAAATTCGGCTGTCCCAGGCTGCCAACTGAGTGCGGCCGACACCGAAGAACTCGCCCTGCTGCTCCGACCAGGAAATGAGGTGGAAATCCGTCCGTAATCCTGTTACACTCCCGTCACGCCATGATCCAGTTGCTCGAATTTGAAAAGCCCATCGCCGAAATGGAACGCGAATTGGAAAAGCTCCGCGAAAAAGCGGACTCGCAAAACATTGACCTTTCCGCGCAAATTTCCGAGATGGAGGAAAAGCTCGCACGGACGCGGGTTTCCCTGTATCAGGATCTCACACCTTGGCAAAGGGTGCAAATCGCACGTCACGTGCAGCGACCCTACATGCTTGATTATGTGTCATTGGCATTCACGGATTTTTGTGAATTGCACGGCGATCGCCACATCGGCGATGACAAATCGATGCCCGGCGGACTGGCCATGCTGGGTGACCAGAAAGTGATGGTGATCGGTCACCAAAAAGGTCGCGATACCAAGGAAAACCTTTTGCGTAATTTTGGTAGCGCCCATCCGGAGGGTTATCGGAAGGCGATCCGTCTGATGCGCCTTGCTGAAAAATTCCGCATTCCCATCGTCTGCCTCATCGATACCCCTGGCGCCTTTCCCGGCATCGGCGCGGAGGAGCGCAACATTGCTGAAGCCATCGGCTACAATCTGCGGGAAATGATGCTGATCAAAGTTCCCATCGTTGCCGTGGTTCTTGGTGAAGGCGGCTCCGGTGGAGCGCTTGGCATCGGCGTGGCGGATCGCGTGTTGATGATGGAAAACGCCTACTACTCGGTGATCAGCCCGGAAGGTTGTGCTGCGATTTTGTGGAAACACCGCAAGCACGCGCCAGAGGCGGCGGAGGCGATGAAAATCGCGGCGCCGGACTTGAAAAAACTGAATCTCATCGACGGCGTGATCCCCGAGCCGATCGGCGGCGCACATCATGATCACGCTGCTGCTGCTCATGCACTGCGTCTGGAAGTTTCCCTGCATTTGCAGGCATTGCAACAACTGGCTCCATCGGATCTGCTCAAGCAACGCTACGAAAAATTCCGCCAATACGGCGACTGGCAGGGCAAATAGTGGTGGAGGCGTCCCCGCCTTCTCTTGCAATTCACTTGTCACGCGCGCAGTCCTTTTGCTAGGCTCTGCGCGCCATGAGCGATTTCTCTCCCGTTGAAGCAAAAATGAAAGCGGCCGGCGTGTCGCGTGCCGCCATTGAAGCGTTTCGGCGGAACTTTGGTGCTCTCGTGCGTCAGGAATCCGGGTTGATCGAGGAATCTTCCATTGCTCCTGCTCGCGGGCTGGTCGACTGGGCGAAATTGTCCGCCACCGCCGTGCAACCGAACGCCTCCCGCCTCGGCGAGGTGGTGGTGATCAAGCTCAATGGCGGCCTCGGCACGAGCATGGGCTTGCAAGCTGCGAAAAGCCTGTTGTCCGTCCGCGACGGCGCGACGTTTCTCGACATCATGGTGCGCCAGATCCAGTTCCTGCGCGAATCGAGCGGGGAAAAAGTGCGACTGTTGCTGATGAACAGCTTCAACACCAGCGAGGATACGCTCGCTCATTTGCAGCGCTACAGCCAAGAGGGTTTTGCTGATGCCGCGGAAGTCGAGCTCATGCAAAACCAAGTGCCCAAGCTGGATGCCGCCACGCTGAGCCCCGTTTCTTGGCCCCAGGATCCGGAGCTGGAATGGTGCCCGCCCGGTCACGGCGATCTCTACCCCGCGCTGGTGGGTAGCGGATGGCTGGATCGTTTGTTGGATGCGGGAGTGAAATACGCTTTTGTCTCCAATTCCGATAACCTTGGCGCGGTGATGGAGCCTGCCATGCTGGAATATTTCGCTTCATGCGGCGCACCATTTTTGATGGAAGTGACCCGCCGCACCAGCGCCGATCGCAAGGGTGGTCACCTTGCCGTTCGTCAGAGCGATGGTCAATTGCTGCTGCGTGAAGTCGCCCAGTGTCCGGCAGTGGATCTGGAGGAGTTTCAAAACATCGAAAAACATCAGTATTTTAATACGAATAATCTGTGGCTGCGTCTGGATGCCTTGCGCGATCTGCTCGCCCAATGTGATGGTGTTTTGCCGCTGCCCATGATTGTCAACCGCAAGACCGTGGATCCGCGTGACAAAAACTCCACGCCGGTCATCCAGCTCGAAGTGGCCATGGGTGCTGCGATCGAATGCTTCGCCGGAGCCGCCGCCATCGAGGTGCCGCGCAGCCGTTTCGCTCCGGTGAAAACCACCGCCGATCTCTTCAGCCTGCGCTCCGATGCCTACGAAGTCGGACACGACGGCCGCGTGAAACTGCGCGATGTCCGTCAGGGCGTACCCCCCGATGTGGTGATGGACGACCACTACAAACTCGTGGATTCCATCGAAGGCATCGGTATGCCTTCGCTCATCGACTGCACACGCCTGGAAATCCAAGGCCCCGTTACCTTTGCCGATGGCGTGGTGATCCAAGGGAAGGTCCGCATCGAAAATCCCACGGCCACTCCTGTTGAGATTCCCGCGGGGATCTATCGGGACAGAACCTTGCGTCTGCCGTAATCTGAGCGCAGTTGTGTCGCCTTGGGTCGCAGATGCAAGGCCTTATGCGCATCGGATCAATTTTTGTTGCAACTTTTTTCTACGGAATTAGTTTGCATCCATGATGCAACGCAATTGGCAACTGGGAGTGATTTTGCTGGTGTCCGTCTTTTGTTTGCCGTTGGAAGCCCAGTCCGGCAAAGTCGAGCCGTTTGAGGATGCGCTGCGTGAATCGGTCAAACAATATCGCGCGGGCAAGATCGCCGAGGCATCGGCGGCATTGGATCAGGCGAAGGAGATCATCGAAAAAGCCCAATCAGCACAGATGGGCAATGCTTTGCCGGATCCTCCATCTGGCTGGGAAGCGGATGATATGAAAACAGAAGATGTTGGCCCGTTTCTCGGAGGGGGCAAGGTGGTCAAAAAACTCTACAAAAACAAAAGCGGTCAGCAACAGGTGCAACTGGAAGTGTTTTATGGTTCGAGTTTGATCCGTCTGATGCGCGGCATGCTGGCGAATGAAGCGATTGCCAAGGCGCAGGGATACGAAACGAAGCGTGCGGGTGGTGAGTCCGTATTGGTGAAAAAAGTCGATGCCAAAAACTCCGAACTCAACATGCCCATGGAGGACGAAATCATGGTGCGCATGACGGGTCGTGAGGGGGCGGAAGAGGATCTCATGCTCAAACTCATGCGCGATGTCGATCGACGGGAAATCAAATCCCTTGTGAAACCTTAAGGTTGGGCTGTTCGGTCGAAATCGCGCTTCCGCTCTTGTCAGTGATATGCGCCGCGCTAGTATGGGTGTGTGGAAATGACCGGACAAATTTCACCTCCGCGCGCTTGGGCGGAAATTGATCGCGATGCCCTGCGGCATAACCTACAGGTGGCCAAGGATGTCTGGCCAGGAATGGCGATGATGGCGGTGGTCAAGGCCGGTGCTTATGGTCACGGCTTGGAGGAAGTGGCTCGTGTGTTTGCCGATGCCGGCGTGGCTTTTCTGGGAGTTGCGAATGTAGGAGAGGCGCGGCGTATTGCTCTGGCAGGGATCGATTGCCGCATCTATCTGTTAGGTGCGACATGGTCAGAGGAGAGAAGGGAAATTGTCGAGCGCGGATGGACGCCTTGCATCTCCTCCATGGCGGAAGCGCGGCACTTCGATGCGTTGGCGCGGTCGTATGGCACCCGACTCAAGGTTCATCTCGCGGTGGATACCGGCATGGGACGTGGTGGCTTCGTCATCGAACAACTGCCGGAAATCTGGGGAGAACTGTGTGCCTGCGATGGACTGCTCGTGGAGGGGGTGGGTTCTCATTTGCCCTCTGCCGATGAAGATGAGGAATTCACGCGTCATCAGTTTGCCCGATTCAATGAGATCATCGATCAATTGGGTGGAGTCACTGCTTTTCCTTGGCGACATTTGGCGAACAGTGCGGGATTGTTGGGTTATGATCCTCTGCAATGCAATCTCGCCCGTCCCGGCCTGATGCTCTATGGTATTTCTCCGCTGTCTGCGTTTCAGGAAAAACTGCGTCCGGCGATGACTTTGAAATCCCGCGTGACCTTGATTCGCACCCTACCTGCCGGTCATGGAGTTTCGTATGGCCGAAGTTTCGTTACCACTCGTCCTACGCGCGTGGCTACCATCGGCATGGGCTATGGTGATGGCTATCCCCGCCACGTGTCCGGTCATGCGCCCCGCGTGTTTCTACGCGGCAAGTATTTCCCCATTCTCGGACGTGTGACGATGGATCAGATGATGATCGATGTCACCGATGCCAGCGATGTTGTGGAAGGAGATGAGGTGGAATTATTTGGTCCGCATCTTTCTGTCGAGGAGGTGGCCAAAAAAGCGGATACGATTGCTTGGCACATCCTGACGGGAATCACCGCGCGGGTGGTGCGACGTTATGTTGGTGCGAAAACTTGATTCATAACGACCGGATTGCTTTTCCTGGGCTGTCGTCCTAGAATCGGGTCGTGAGATTGTTGGCATGGATCACGTTGAGCTCCTTGGGCATTTTGATGATTTGGGTGATCTGGGGCGGGCACTGGGCGCAGTGGACGGATGTGCAGGCGGTGAGCATCCTTCTGCAGAGTTATGGCGTTTCCGCTGGGTTGGCTGGCGTCGTCTTGTTGATTCTGGATCTCGTTTTTCCTGTTCCCAACACGGTGGTGATGTCGGCGTTGGGTTATCTCTACGGGATCGTGAGTGGAGCCGCGCTGGGTTTTCTCGGTTCACTCTGTGCGGGAATGATCGGCTATGGCATAGGACGTTTGTGCCCAGAAAAATTCTCCCGTCGATTTCTGGGAGAGAAAGACTTTGAACGCGGCAGGAGACTTTGCACACGAGGGGGCGGCTGGGTGATCGCGCTATCACGCGCCGTGCCCATTCTCCCTGAAGCTCTCTCCGTTACCGCTGGGCTTTTGCGCATGCCCTGTGCCGCGTTTTTTCTCGCACTGTCATGTGGCAGCCTGCCGATGGCGATGTTGTTCTCTTGGATTGGCGCCACAGGGCACGATCGGCCTGTATTGACCCTCGTGCTGAGTTTCGCAGTTCCCGCAGTTCTCTGGTCTCTGGCGTCGTTGTGGCATCGCCGCGCAGATTGAAGATTGCGCTTTGTGACGAAATCGTCACAATAGGTCGGTCGTGAGATGATTGATGCCATGGCATCTTTGTTGGAGCGACGTTCGCTCAAATCATGACCAACACACTTCCCGTATCTGATCAGGCAACGTCTTCCTCGACCCGCACTGCCGTGGCAATCGAGGAACTTGATTTTTGTTACGGCGCCACCAAGGTCCTGAAAAACATCTCACTGGAACTCGCGGCCAATCGTGTGACGGCATTCATCGGACCCTCGGGCTGCGGTAAGTCCACACTGCTGCGGTGCATCAATCGCATGAACGATGAAATTCCCGACGCCCGCATCACCAAGGGTCGCATCTGCCTTCATGGGGTTGATATCCACGGACCACGAGTGGATGTGGTGAAACTGCGCAATGAAGTGGGCATGGTCTTTCAGAAATCCAATGTTTTTCCCCGCAGTATCTTCGAAAATGTAGCCTATGGTTTGCGTGTGCGAGGAATCAGCAATCCGGCGCTGATTCAGGAGCGGGTCGAAGGTGCACTGCGCCAAGCCGCCCTGTGGGACGAAGTGAAAGACCGGCTGCATGAATCCGGATACGGGCTCTCGGGAGGGCAACAGCAACGGCTGTGCATCGCGCGGGCCATCGCGGTGAGGCCGAACGTCGTGCTCATGGACGAACCATGCAGCGCCCTGGATCCGATCGCGACGCTCAAAGTCGAGGAACTATTGTGGGAACTGCGCAGCGATTACACTTTTGTGGTGGTGACCCACAGCATGCAGCAGGCATCGCGTATTTCGGACTACACCGCCTTTTTTTACATGGGCGAGGTTGTGGAATACGATGAGACGCGCAACATGTTCACCAATCCCCGTGAAAAACGTACTGAGGAATACATCAGCGGCCGCTTCGGCTGACAACTACTGAGAAGGATATGAATGGACCACACATTTTCCGTGATTTTGACAATGCGATTCGCACACTCAAGGATGAGGTGTTGTTGATGGCCAGTTTGACCCGTCAAAATCTCGAGCGCGCCATGCGATCGTTGTTAGAGCGCGACATCGAACTTTCCCGCGTGGTCATCGGCGATGACAGCGATGTGGATGATCTCGAAATCCGCGTGGATCAAACCGGCATGGAAATTCTCGTGCGCCATCATCCTGTGGCCTCCGATTTGCGACTGGTGATTTCTTCGATGAAAATCTCCACCTGCCTCGAACGGATCTCGGACCATGCGGTAAACATTGCGAAGCGTTCCAAGAAAATCTGCCGCGGACCGGAGTTGCCTGATGTCGCTCTGGTGGAACCACTGTATGTCATGGCGGACAATTTGCTGCGCGATGCGATGATTTCTTTTACCGATCAAAACGTCGAACTGGCGGAGGGTCTCAAAGCGCGGGACAAGGAACTGGATCGTTTGCATAAGAGTCTCATCGCTTCTTTGAGCGAGCGTCTCGAACATGCGGAGGGTAAATCGGAATCACTGTTGCATTTGATTTTTGTCATCCGTTCGTTAGAGCGCGTGGGAGATCTCGCTGTCAACATCGGAGAAGATGCGGTGTTTCTCGGCAATGCCACGGACATCCGTCATGCTTCGAAAAAAGTCACAAAAGACTCCCGGGCGGACTCCACTGAATGAAACGAATTTGTCACAGGACGGAACTTTCGAATTCTTGCTAGAGAGTTATGTTCGACAACGTGCAAACTGTATTAGTGATCGAAGACGAGGTGGACATCACCGATTTGGTGGCGTTCAACTTGGAAAGAGCTGGTTGTCGTGTGTTGAAAGCCCACGATGGTCAAGTCGGCTTGGATCTGGCTCTCAAGGAGCGGCCTGATTTGATTGTGTTGGATTTGATGCTGCCCACTCTCAATGGTCTGGGTGTGCTGAAAGGATTGCGACGTGATGCGCGTACGCAGCAAGTCCCGGTGATTCTTCTCACAGCGCGCGCGCAGACCGAGGATCGTATCGCCGGTCTGGCCGCAGGTGCGGACGATTATGTCACCAAGCCGTTTTCTCCGAAAGAACTCGTGCTGCGCGTTCAAGCCGTGCTCAAGCGCATGCAAATCAGCTCGGGCTCATCGGATTTTTCCATCGGCTCCTTCCGTTTCGATAAAAACGCCCTGAAATTTTACATTGATAACGAGCCTGTGGAATTAACCTCCACCGAATTCAAACTGTTGTTATTCCTGTGCGAACGTGCAAACCACCCGCAACAACGCAATGAGATGCTGCGGAATGTTTGGGGATACAGCGATGATGTGATCAGTCGCACGCTCGATACCCACATGAAGCGATTGCGGCAAAAGCTCGGCTCTCATGCGGATAAAGTTGAAACGATCCGCGGTGTCGGCTATCGTTTCGTCAATTCCGCTCCATGATTGTCGAATTTTCCATCCTTGCCTCCGCCTTGGTTATCGCGTGGTTGTGCTTGGATCAAATTCGCAAACAAAAACGATTCCATCAAGAAATACAACGGGTGAAAACCACGCATCATGAGGCCTTGGAAGCCGAAAGAAAACGCCACGAATTGCTGCTGGACGGCTTGTCGGACGCGTTGTTTCTCGTGGATCAATCCGGTTTGGTTTGTTACGCGAATATCGCCGCTCAGTCCATGTTTGCGGAGCGTAACGTGGTAGGGCAATCGCCTCAGGCCGTGTTTCCTGACGCACGATTCATTCAGGCGATTCATCAGTGTGAAAAGACGCACCAACCGGTTGTGCAGCGCTTGGTGCTGCCACAACAACTGTCACCGCTGGGTTCGCGCGAGAGCCGAGGCGTGAACGCCTGGTTGCTGGATGTAGCGCCGCTACCTCCTGAAGCTTATCCGCAGGCGAAGTTGCGCGTGTTATTGCGCGATCTTACCGCTGAATTCCAAAGCGAGCAGGTGCGCAAGGATTTTGTCGCCAATGCTTCGCATGAACTGCGGACGCCGCTGGCTATCATCCAAGGATACCTGGAAAACTTGTTGGAAGCTGGGGCATTGCGGGATCATCAGCAAGCGGCTCGATTCCTCAGCATCATGTCCAAGCACACCGACCGCGTTTCCCGCATCGTCGAGGATATGCTGGTCATTTCGCGTTTGGAATCCGGTGAGGCCGCGGCGCTGAGCATCGAGCCTTTCGAGTTCCATAGCTGCGTGCAGGATGTACTGGAGCGTCTGGAGCATTTGATCGTCAGTCAGCAGGCGAGTGTTGATTACGCGAAAGTGGAACGGGGATTGATGCTCACGGGTGATCGTTTTTATTGGACCCAGGTGTTGTTCAATCTCATTGAAAACGCGCTCAAACAAAATCCTCGACCAGGACTGAAGGTGGTTGTCACGGCTGAGCAGAAGGGTGATCACATTCACATTGCGGTCGCCGATGACGGCATCGGCATTCCAAGCAGTCATTTGCCTTTTGTCTTCAAGCGTTTTTACCGGGTGGATCAAAATCACACCAATTCCTCAATCAAGGGCACGGGTTTGGGATTGTCGATTGTCAAACGGGCGATCGAGGCCCACGGCGGCGCGATTCGCGTGAGTTCCACCCCAGGAAGAGAAACCAAGTTTTCGATCGTGCTGCCGGTTCATTACGTGCCATCGGAGGGGTCTCCCGTGCCAGTGGGTTGAATGATTTTTGATTTTTGCTCTTTATTTCGTTAGGTTTGCATCGCACATTCCTATGATGTTTGCCGATGCACCTTCTTTGTTGATGGCGAGCGGCGCCGCGGATGTTTCGCCGCTGTTTGGCCTATTGACACTGGTGTTGTTGCTGGCCGTATTTGTTTCGCTATTGATGGTGAGGCTACGTCAAAGCTTGTTGGTGGGATATTTCCTCTGCGGCATGTTGATCGCAAACAGCGGTATTCCCGAATGGTTGGGTTTGGACACCCAGGGGGCCATCATTCCCCAGTTTGCCGAGCTGGGTATTGTGCTGTTGATGTTTACGTTGGGCATGGAGTTTTCGATCCGTGAGCTTCATCACTTGTGGCGTCTCGCCCTGTTCGGAGGAGGGCTGCAAGTGGGCATTACCGCGGCAGTGGCGGGGAGTGTGGCCACAGTTTTCGGCTGCCCATGGGAGGAGTGTTTGCTCATCGGAATTGTGTTTGCCCTCAGTTCCACGGCAGTCTCGCTAAAATCATTTCAAGACCAAGGCATAGGATCCAGCCCAGGAGCGAAAACAGCGCTGGGTATCGCACTTTTTCAGGACATTTTGGTCATAGGACTTTTTCTGGTGCTACCGGCTTTGTTGGGTAATGCCGATGTTCCGATGTTGCAGCAAGTGGGCACGGCATTGTTGAAGGGGGTGGCATTCATCGCCGGTGCTGCGCTGTTGGGCCGTTTCGGCATCAATCCATTGCTCAATGCTGTTGCGAAAACCCGCAGTCGCGAGCTGTTCACTCTGACCATCATCGGGATGAGCGCAGGTGTGGCTTTTGCTGGAGGAGCATTGGAGCTCAGCCTGGCGCTTGGCGCGTTCGCAGGAGGCATGATGGTCAGTGAGTCGATTTACAGCCATCGCATCATGACCGACATCCTGCCATTCAAGGACTTGTTTCTCACGATTTTCTTTGTGTCGGTGGGATTGATGATCGAAGTGAAGGTGGTCTTCGGGCATTGGTGGATCATTCTGTTAGGCACAGCAGTGATCTTTGTTTTCAAATTTCTCACAGTATTCGGTGTCGCTCGGTTATTGCGTTTGCCACTGCGTCCCGCATTGCTTGCGGCCGCCAGTTTATCGAGCATTGGTGAATTTTCCCTGGTATTGATTCAGAAATCGAACGAGTTCCGTCCGTTTGAACCATGGCTGGAACAGATGATTCTGGTGTGCACCGCCCTTGGTATGGCGTTGATACCGGGGTCGATGTTGTTGATGACGCCGTTCAGTTCATGGTTGGAGCGTCATGGTTGGTTCCGCGCGAAACGAACGGCACCGGCGGTGCTGAATCTTTCTTCATCGATCAAAAGTCTGGAAGATCATGCGATCATTTGCGGCTACGGTCCGGTGGGGCAAGCACTGCACCAAGCTCTGCTCGATGAGGGGATTGACTGTGTGATCGTGGATCTGAATGCCGATACGGTGTGCGATTTGAAAAAGAAAGGGCACCCCGTGTTGTTTGGTGACGTCACTCACCCCGAGGCCCTGGCCCTGACAAAAATCAAAAAAGCCCGGTTGATCGCTTTCACTTTTCCGCAGGTTCGTATCACTGCCAAGGCCATTCCCCAAGTGATTTCGGAAAATCCGGAGATTCTCATCTTGGCGCGCGCCAAGTTTTCTTCGGAAGCCCTGGAACTCACTCTCATGGGTGCCAAGGTCATTCACGATGAGCAGGAAAGCTCCCTTGCCATGGTGGAACATGGATTGTGTGCGTATGAGAGAAAAATGCTGTGAATCCTTTTCAGCGAAGGAAGAGCTCGCGACAGAGCATGCAGGTTTTGCCATTGCAGCCGCGTGCTGTGCAGTATTCGCGGCCGGCAAAAATGATTTGCAGATGGAGCGTGTTCCATTTTTCACGCGGAAACAATTTTTTGAGATCCGTCTCGGTTTGTTCAACAGATTTTCCTGAAGAAAGTTTCCAACGTTTTGCTAGACGGTGAATGTGGGTATCGACGGGAAATGCCGGGACTCCAAAGGCTTGTGCCATCACCACCGAAGCGGTTTTATGACCGACGCCGGGCAGTGCTTCGAGGGCATCGAAATCCTGAGGCACCTGACCATGATGCTGCTCCACAAGAAGCCGCGAGAGTTCAACGATAGCAACACTTTTGCGCGGTGATAGCCCGCAGGGGCGAATGATCTCGCGCACCTGTTCCACGGGCACACGCATCATGTCGTGAGGATTGTCCGCCAACTCGAAAAGGGCAGGAGTCACGGTATTGACGCGGGCATCCGTACACTGAGCGGAAAGCAATACCGCGATCAGCAACGTGTAAGGATCCTTGTGATCGAGAGGGATGGGCGTTTCCGGATAGAGCTGATCCAGTCGATCCAGCAAATAAGCGGCGCGTTCTTTTTTGGTCATTAGGGTTGCTGTTGATAGGCGCTCTCCTGCAACTTCGCCACTTTTCTTCCCGTGAGCAACAACCACCATTCGCGGGCGCAACCCAGGATGATGACGGTGACCAGAACCAAAAACAATGTCGTGATTCCGATATCCACCCAGGCATTCACGATTGCCTGCTCGCTCATGCCGCGCTGCTTTTCCGTGAGATCATTTGCCAGCAAGGCGCGTTGTTTGAGGATTTCTGGCCAGAAGCCAGCGGCTTTGTGGGAGAAAATTTTCATCCATCCCGCGATGAAAGTCACACTCGTGAGAAAAATCATCGGGATCACGGTAACAAGGCAGTATTTCACCTTGCCCATTTTGATGAGTATGGTGGTGCCGAGGCAAAAGGCAATGACTGCCAGCAATTGGTTCGAGATTCCGAAAATCGGCCACAGGCTTTTTGCAATGCCGCCGGGATCAAGAGCGCCCTGATAGAGAAAATAGCCCCATGCGGATACCAATAAAAAGGTAGAGATCACGTTCGCCGACCAAGAACCTGTGTCTTTCAATTTCGGTATAAAACTGCCCAAGAAGTCCTGCAATATAAAACGTCCCACGCGCGTGCCAGCATCCAAGGTCGTGAGAATGAACAAAGCCTCGAACATGATGGCGAAGTGGTACCACAGTGAGAGCGCGTCCTTGCCTTTGAATACTTTCTGAAACATCATGGCCATGCCCACGGCAAAGGTTGGAGCTCCGCCGGACTTGCCGATCATGGTCGGCTCTTCCAGCTTGGCGGAGAGGTCTTTCATTTCCTGCAAGGTCACCGCATATGTCGGACCGTAACTGTTGATTTTTTCGATCTGCCGCTCCACCGCTACGGGATCCGCGGGATCGATGGGTGAGTTGATCGCAAAGTATTGCCCGGGTGGAAGGGTGGAGGCGGCGATGATGGCCATGAGCGCTACCAGCATTTCCACCACCATCGAACCATAACCGACCAGTTTGATTTCCTTCTCGCGGGCTAACAGTTTCGGTGTTGTGCCGGATGAGATCAACGCGTGAAATCCGCTCACCGCACCGCAGGCAATGGTAATGCAGACAAAGGGGAAGACCGGGCCGGGGACCACAAAACCGGAGCCATCGATGAAAGGCGTCACAGCGGGCATCTGCAAGGGCGGGGCGAGGATCACAATGAAAACCGCAAGCACGGCTACGGTGCCCAGTTTCATGAAGGTACTGAGATAATCACGCGGTGCCAGTAGCAACCACACTGGTAATACGGATGCTGCGAAGCCGTAAATCATGATGGCCCAGGCGAGAGATGGAGTGCTTAAGGTCAGTGCCTCATTCCACGAAGGTGGCAAAAATTTTCCACCCACCACGGCGAGCATCAGCCCTGCCACGCCGGCGACCGATACTGGAGTAACGCCGATTTTTCCTGATTTGATCGCCACCCCCATGATCATGGCCAATGGAATCGTGCAAGCGATGGTGAATAGGCCCCAAGGGGAGTGGGCGAGTGCTTTTGCCACCACGAGGCCCAGCACAGCGAGCAAAATGGTCATGATGGCCAACAGGCTGAACATCGCAATCAATCCGACGACGGGATTGATTTCCTCTTTCAGCATTTGCCCCAACGATTTTCCATCGCGTCGCATCGAGGCAAAGAGCACAATCGCATCGTGCACGCCGCCTCCCAATGCCGCGCCGATCAAAATCCACAGGGTGCCCGGTAGATAGCCGAATTGCGCGGCCAGCACGGGTCCGACTAGCGGTCCAGGGCCGGCGATGGCGGCAAAGTGATGGCCGAACACCACCCATTTTGGCGTGGGAACGAAATCTTTTCCATCGGATCGAGTCACCGCAGCGGGTGCGCGGTTGTCGTCAACCGTCAGAACCTTGGCAATCAACCACGAGGCATAAAATCGGTAGGACACGGCAAAGGTGCAAACACCCGCAACGACCAACCACAGAGAGTTGATCGGTTCACCACGAGAAAATGCCGCCACTGCCACGGCTGCCGCACCAAGCAGGGAAACACTGATCCAAAGCAGGAATTTCCAAATACGCATGGCACACGATAGCGATCATCTGCACTGCGCGACAAGGAAGAAAGATGCCATGATCGGGGCTTGGCATTCTGCGTGATCTTATGCCAGTTTGTCGTAACGCTTGATGAAAACAAATTCCTTGGTTCTATCTGTTTTTCTGTGGTTCGGAACACTGGGCTCTGTCTGGAGCGCGGGAGTAGCGGACTACCTCAAAAAACCAGACTCATGGTATGGCAGCGATGAGGCAAAAACCGTGGCAAGCAATCTTCTGACCTACCAGACAGAGCATGGCGCTTGGCCGAAAAACACCGACACAGTGAAGCGCCCCTACACGGGAAACCGCAAGGATCTCAAGCCCACCTTTGACAATGGTGCGACCATGGACGAACTGCGTTTTCTCGCACGCTGTTACCAAGCGACTCAGCACAAGCCCTATCAACAGGCATTTCAGCGTGGTTTGGACTACATTTTTATCGCCCAGTATCCGAATGGTGGATGGCCGCAATATTATCCTTTGAGCAAGCAGTATCACCGGCACATCACCTTCAACGATGGTTCGATGGTGCGGGTGATGGAGTTCTTGCGTGAAGTCGCACGCGATTCTCTCTACGGATTTGTTGCGGCTGCCGATCGCAAGAAAGCTGCGGAGGCATTCGAGAAAGGTGTTGATTGCATCCTGCGCTGCCAGATCCGCATCGATGGCAAACTCACGGTATGGTGCGCACAGCACGATGAGGTCACGCTTGCGCCCGCAATCGCCCGATCCTACGAGTTGCCGTCACTCAGTGGTTCGGAGTCGGTGGGTATCACCCGACTGCTGATGAGCTTGGAGAAACCGCGTGCGGAGATCATCGCAGCCGTAGAAGGAGCCGTCGCTTGGTTTGAGAAATCGGCGCAGCGGGGCATTCGCATCGATTCCATCAACGACCCGAAAGCACCCGGGGGCAAGGACAAGGTGATTGTCAAAGACTCGAAGACCCGTCCGCTGTGGGCGCGTTTCTACGATCTCAAAACCCAGCAGCCGATGTTCTGCGATCGCGATGGCATCCCCAAAACATCCTACTCCGCCATCGGTCATGAGCGCCGCAACGGATACGCCTGGTACGGCAACTGGGCGCAGTCACTGATCGAAAAAGATTATCCGAAGTGGAAAAAAGCCAATGGCTTGCGCTGATCCATCGATCAAAACGATCAATCGACTTTTACGATGCATCCGGCATGCATGCCCAGAAGAATGCATTCGATGCGACCAGTATCGATTTCTAGCGCCTGCGCGATCAATTGCCGGTAGATGAGTAATTGCTCCGCATGACGCTCGCGCAGGGCACTGGGATCGGTGAGGCGATCGGTCTTGTAATCGATGATTTCCGCGCGGATGATGCGGTTCGTGTCATCGCGATACAAATGCAGTCGGTCGATCACGCCACGAACCCATCCTCCATCAACCATGCCCTCCACAGGAATCTCGCGCTGCAATTCCACGCGTCGGCCGCGTTTTTCTAACATTTCCCGCCAATCGTCACGCTCTAACAGCTTCGCCGCGGCCTGTGCCATTTCCCCTTCGCCTGCGAAGGGTGCTTCATCGAGCCAAGTGATGGTTTCCATCAAGCTGTGCATGCTGGTGCCGTATTGCAGAGCCGCGCTTGGACCCTCGGCCGCGTGCGAAGCGGTCTTGGCGCGAACTTTCCAGACAGCGGTTCCGAGTGATGGGGGCGGGAGATCCTGTTTTGGTGCTACTTTGTCGACTTGGGCAAAACAATCAAAATTACCCGACTCAAATATCACCGAGCCTTCTCCGGGGCAGGAATCGGAAATCCATTTCGCCAACGAATTGTTCTCTTCTTTGAGTGACTTGGCATCGAGCAAAACATAAAGTCCTCGTTTGGCTCTTGTCAGAGCGACATAGAGCACGCACATCGCTTCATACTGTTGTTGTTCGCGCCAGACTTCTTCCAATTCGCGCATGGGTGGCAGGAGTTTGCGCACCCACATGGGAGGAGTTTTGCAAATCCAGCGATCGGAGCGTGCGATATCGAACTTGCTGTTGTCGGGGATCGATGAGGTGGATATCATCGGCAGCACCACCACATCAAAGCCGAGACCTTTGGACTTGTGAATGGTGAGAACTTGCACTTCGGCCGATCCCGGACTCTGGGTGGCGTCCAGTGTTTCTAAGATCCGCGCCGCGACCTTAGCTGATCCCGAACCCGACGAGTCCACGGCCTGCAGTGCCTGGATCAGGTCGTCCGCACGACTTGCGCCGAAACTCGACAAATCCTTTCGCATGGTTTCGATTACCCTGCTGACCATGCCTGCGATTCCCTCAGAGGCCATCGCCGCATGGCAATTGCCCCAAGGGTATGGGCCGAACTCCGCGGTGATCCTTGTCCACAGCGGAGAAAGACGTAGCACTTCCTCCGCGAACGAGTCGGCGGGATCCGCCAACCAACGCATCCATTGCCAAATGCACAAACCGACGGGATTGTCCTGAGCCGGCTTGCGTCTTCCTTCCTCTACGACTCGATAGCCTTGCTGGCGCAAATAATCCGCCACGCGTTTGAGTTCATCATTGGTTCTGACCAATACACCGCAACTGAGTTTTTTGCGACTCACTCCCACTTCCTCGAGGATAGCGGCCAAACGGACCAAACGCGCGTCTTTGTCCTCGTTTTCTTCAATGCTTTCGACCCTTGCGTGCCCGCATACATCCGTCTTTGCAGAGATATGGTCTTCCCATTCCCAGCGGACGGCCGCCTTGCCGTAGAGTGATTTCATGGTGTCGATGTTACCGCAAACCCGATTGACCAGGTCCAGAACCTCCGTGGCCGAACGATAGGATTCTTTCATTCTTCCCACGCTCAGGTGATCGCCGTAATGGCGGCGTAGTTCATCGAACAACCCCACATCGCCTCCACGCCAAGCATAGATCGCTTGTTTTTTGTCACCGACCAGAAATACCGAGCTCTCTTGGTTGGTCATGGCCTCATCAATCAAAGGTGACAGACCGCTCCAATCGAGTCGGCTGGTGTCTTGGAATTCATCGAGCAACCAATGTTGGTATTTGGCATCCAGTCTGTAGTCCAACGCTTCACGCATCAGCCGCTTGTCCTCCTGAAGAGTCCACTCACTCATCTTGGCTTTGACATCGGCGAAGCTGAATTTCCCTTTGCGTCGCAGCCGCCGTTCGCAAACTTGATCAAACATCCCGATCACTTCCGCCACGGCGCGCGTGCTGGCGCAGGCACTGGCCATTTCCGCCATGGCGGCACAGAGCAGCGCCTCACGGATCAACGCGAAGACATCAGAGGGTATGGTGAATTCTTTGTAGTGCTTTAACACCTGCTCTCCTGCCGCATCCGCGGCGATAAGATCGATGCAACGTTCGATCATCGTGTTTCCAGTGCCCATGATGCCGCTGCCTGTGCTGTGATCCGCAAACAACTGAGCCATTTTTTTCCAGGCTTCGGATTGTCTCTTGTCCGTGAAGGTGATTTTCTCGGCGGCATCCCTGATGCGTTCGGCGAAATCGTTTGACTGCTTGATCCAATCATTGATGTGGGAGTCGTCGGCGAGATGCGGAGGCCCCCATTCGAGGCGGTCCCCTCCATTCATCCAGTGTTCATGCCACTGAGACGTGTAGTCCGCCATACGCTTGCGCACGGTGATGATCTCTTGTCCCATTAGCGACTTGCGGAAAGCTTGGAAAAATCGTTCCGCTTCATCAGCGCTGAGTTCCTGCTGGAGCAAACTTTGCAGAAGATTTTGCTGTATGATTTCCGCCTCCGCGCCCTCGATCAGCTGAAAGTTGGTAGCCGATATGCCCATTTCGAGGGGGAAGGCTTTCACCACCTTGGTGAAAAATCCATCCATGGTACCCAAAGTCATGCGCGGCAAGGCGGCGATGAGCTTCTCGAGCACGCGCAAAAAGTCACGATCATCAAAAGTTTTTCCGCTTTCCAGAAAATCCTGCTTCAATTTGTCCGCCTCCGTGTTGTGCAAGCAAACCTTGGCCAGTTTGCTGAGGATCGCATCGGTGAATTCACCGGCGGCCTTGCGGGTGAAAGTGAGCGCCACCATGGAAGAGGGATCCACACCCATCGCAATGTATCCGATGATGCGATTGCTCAATTGATAGGTTTTCCCCGAACCTGCCGAAGCCAATACCATCATGTGTGGTTCGAGTATTTCCATGATCGGATGCTACTAGGAAAACGTAGGATCTGGCAACGGAAATGATTCGTTCCTTGGATTTTTGGTGAATGTTTTTATTATGCAAAAGCTGTTGAAAAATCGGTTGCACGTGCGATGTATCTTCCTTATGTCATTTCTTCAACCTTCGGATCGTCGTCAGTTTTTGAAAACCGGTGCTTTTCTCGGTGCTTCATCCCTTTTTCCTTCCATTGGTGCTGCTGCTGATGAAGCGAAGCCCATCAAGGTTGCTCTGGTGGGTTGCGGCGGTCGCGGCACCGGTGCTGCCGCTCAGTCGCTCAATGTTGCCGGCACCACGCTTGTTGCGATGGCCGATGCCTTTGCGGACAATCTTGAATTTGCGCACAAGGAATTGAGCGGCAAATACGGCGATCGCGTCGATGTGCCACAGGCGCGTCGATTCGTCGGACTTGATGCATACAAGGCTGCCATTGACGCTGCGGACGTGGTGCTGCTCTGCTCGACTCCCGGTTTCCGTCCCCAGCATTTTGAATACGCGGTGAAACAGGGCAAACACGTGTTCATGGAAAAACCCGTGGCGGTGGATGGTCCTGGCATTCGCAAGGTGATCGAGGCGGCTAAGATCGCCGATCAGAAAAATCTCAAGGTAGTCTGCGGTTTGCAGCGCCGTTACCAGAAGAGTTATTTGGAAACCTTGGCCAAGGTGAAAGAGGGAATGATCGGTGATATCACCTCCTCGCAAGTGTATTGGGTCAGCGGAGGCGTCTGGACTCGCCCACGAAGTGAAGGGCAGACGGAAATGCAATATCAAGTGCGGAATTGGTATTATTTCAACTGGCTGTGCGGTGATCACATTGTTGAGCAACACGTTCATAATATCGATGTCGGCAATTGGTTCAAAGGAGCCCATCCGGTGAAGGCTGTGGGCATGGGTGGTCGCACCAGTCGTATCGGCAAAGATTGGGGTGAAATTTTCGACCACTTTTTTGTCGAATACCAATACGCCGATGGTTCCATCATGAACAGCCAGAGTCGTCAGTGGAACGGCGTTTGGTCGCGAGTATCCGAGTCCATCGTTGGCACCAAGGGCACGGCGGAACCTGGCGTGATCAAGGATCGCAGCGGCAAAATCGTCTGGCGTTTCCGCGGTCCAGACAACAATCCTTATCAGACCGAGCATGACATGCTCTATCAATACATTCGCGAAAACACGGCGCACAATGATGCTTTCTACACCGCTGAGGCCACGCTCACCGGCATCATGGGGCGCATGGCCTGCTACACGGGCAAGGAAGTCACTTGGGACATGGCGATGAACTCACAGGTGGACACCATGCCTAAAGAGCTGACCTGGGATTCCCAACCCGGACCCAAGGCAGGTGCTGACGGTTTTTACCCTTGTCCCAAGCCTAGCAAGGAAGCTGTGATTTGATCGAAAGAATCACTTTTCTCATCCTTGAGTTCCATCAGAGCCCCTCAGCATCGGTTGAGGGGCTTTTTTGTGGACAAAAGCCTCCAAGTTCGCTCACACGTATGAATTCATGCGGTTACGCTCATGCCGAGGCTTTGATAGATTTCCTTGGTGGCGTTGCTTTTGTTGAGGGTGTAAAAATGCAGTCCATCGACACCCCCGTCGAGCAGTTCACTGCATTGCTGTGCCGCGTAATGGACTCCCACTTTTTCCACGGCTTGTGCATCATCATGGGCGCGGGAGAGGGCACGCAGGAGTTTGGCAGGGTAGCGCGCGCCCGCAGCCAACTCGGCCATGCGTTTCATGGAGGAAAGGGAAGTCACGGGCATGATGCCAGCAATGATGGGAATAGGAACGCCCGCCAGCGCGCAGCGATCACGGAAATCGAAAAAATCGTGATTGTCGAAAAACAATTGCGTGCAAATGTAGTCAGCTCCCTCATCGCACTTCGCTTTTAGGTGATCCATTTCGAGCAGGCGATTCGGGGTATCGGGGTGTCCCTCGGGGAATCCTGCGACGCCGATGCCAAAACCCCCGTGAGGATGTTGTCCTGATTCATTGAATTCGCGGATGAAGCGCACCAAATCGGCGGCGTGGCGGAAGTCGCCTTGAGACCAGTCGTAACCTTTCTGCTGGCGAGGCGGATCCCCGCGCAGCGCCAGAATGTTGCAGACACCCAAAGCGGCATAGCGTTGCAAAATCTGTTCGATGTCCGCTTTGCTGTGACCCACGCAGGTCAAATGAGGGATCGGAGGGATGCCTGTGGTCTCGCGGATGCGAGTCACTAGCTGATGAGTGAGCTCGCGTGTACCGCCTCCGGCTCCATACGTGATGGAGACGAAAGAGGGATGCAATGGTTCGAGATCGCGAATCGTCTGATACAACTCCTCCGCGCTTGCTTCGGTGCGAGCGGGGAAAAATTCGAAAGAAAAAGCGGGCTTGCTTTGCCGTAGGATTTCGCGAATATGCATGTGTGCCATCAAAATGTCACAAAATCGCCGAACACGAAAGCGACATTTTCGAGAAAAACGCACAACTTTTCTATGGTTCTGCGGTTAGTGGAAGTATCTGCCCCACGATCATGAAACGCTCAGTCACACACTTCATGTTGATTTTTACCGCGGCTGCTTTTGGCCAAGGGAATCCCGAAGCTCTGAAACAACGTCCGCACGAGCCTGGCCGGGAAAAAATGCGTGCATTGGAGTTTTGGAAACAGGCGGACGCCAATCGCGACCAGAAACTTTCCAAAGAGGAGTTTGTGCAATTGCCGCGCATTTCCCAACTGCCTGCAGAGAAGCAGGACAAACTCTTTGTTCATCTCGATAAAGATCAGGGAGGTTTTCTCGAACCGGGTGAAATGAATCCTCCTGTTGGGGCCACCAACCCTGAGATGTCACCTGCTGGCGATGCCAAGCGTCGACCGCTGCCGCGCATCGCGGAAATGGATCGTGACGGCGATCGTAAGATCAGTTTTGAGGAATTCGTGCAAGGAGCCATGGTATCCAAACTGCCAGAGGATCGTCGCAGAAAAATTTTCGATAAGATGGATCGCAACAAAGACGGCGTGTTGAGCCCGGAAGACGGCCCCGCAGCTGGGCAGGGGCCACGTCGCCCTGAGGGGCGCCAAGAATCTCGGCCCGAGCGCGCGCCAGGCAATCCGCTACCACCATCGCCCGCACGCGGTTTCGGCGCGGTGGACGCCAATCACGATCAGAAAATCGATTTCCCTGAGTTTCAACAGTTTCCTCCAGTGAGGCAGCAAACCGAAGATGCCCAAGAGGATCTGTTCGAAAAAATGGATGCCAATCGTGATCTGCGCATCGACGCCCCGGAGTGGCAAAAACACTGGGAGAATCATCAACCCGGAAACGCTAAGCCTAACGAGCGTCCTGCCAAGCCTCACCCAGCAAATCCACACGGCGGCGATGAGGGAATGATGAACGATGAGATGATGGAAAACGGCATCTGATCTGAGAAATCATTCTTTACAACAGAGCCGGAAAAGTCACCATGAAGGAACGTTCATGCAGAGACTCTGGTGTATTTCATTTCTCACGGCAGTTCTCCCCATCGCGGCGCAGGAGTCTATCCTGCCACCCGCGGAAGTTGTTCCGCCACTACCGGTTGAAATTCCGCCTGCCCCACGAATTCCCGCTGATGAGCAGACTCACCCGCAGCAGGTGAACGTTGAGATGCCCGAGGGCGTGGATATTACGATCCAAGGGAAAATCACTCCTGTTGTCGGCAGTTTGAAAAAATTTTTGTTGACGGGGCCGATCGAGTTGAAAACCAATCGCGGTGAGGAGGTTTTTGCCGACCGTGCGGAACTGGACTTGGATGCGACCACCTATACCCTGATCGGCAATGTCACTGTTTTTAACGGACCGATGATCCAGCGCGGTGATCGCGTAGTCTATGATCTAAAAACCAAAAAGCTGAACACCCAGGCGCTGAGCATCAGCTACGATCCCATCATTCTCGAGTCCGGGAGCTTTGACATGACAGAGGACGATCAGGGAAACCGGATTTTTACCGGAACCAATGCCGGTATTACCACGAATGATGTGCAATCGCCGAATTATTGGCTGCGTGCGAATCGCACAACTCTTTATCCCGGAGAACGCGTGGTGTTCGATAATCTCAAACTATACATCGGCGAGACCCCGGTGTTTTGGCTGCCTTATCTGAGTCAACCGCTCAATGCGGATCTTGGATACCGGTTGTTGCCAGGTGGCCGCACCAACTGGGGGCTGTTTTTGATGCAAAGTTATGGCATCATGTTGGGTGGTGATGACAGCCACATCCTCGGCGAGGACAAACCTTGGTTGTTATCGAGATGGCGTTTTGATGCGCGTTCGCGTCGTGGTCTGGCGGCAGGCGTTGATTTGCTGGATACGCGCATTCAAGATAACCCGAACCTTGGGTGGTTGCGGCTGTATTATGCTGACGACCTTGATCCTTCGATTGGTAGGTCAGGGATTCCTCGCGGGCCGGTGGATCCAAGTCGCTATCGTACGGAATTCCAATACCGCATCCCTTTGCAATTTCTTGATCCGATCGATGCCGATGCGGAGTATGCGATGAATTACGATCTTCATCTGCTCAGCGACAATCACATGCTGGAGGATTTTGATCCGCGTTTTTACCGTAACAATGCTCAGCCGGATAACACGATTTATTTCACTCGTCGTTCGGAAAATTCTCTGTTTACGGCTCTGGCAAGGCTGCGATTGAACGACTTTTACCGTACCGACCAGAGGTCGCCGGAACTGGCCTTTGATCAGATTCGCCGGCCGCTCGGGGAATCGGGGGTGATGCATGAGGGACAGTCTTCGTTTGGCGTTTATCAGGAAAAGATGGCGGATCCCACGCGCGATACCTTGCTGGACCCCTTGCTTGCGTTGCCGAATGGTGACCCCAGATTGCCGCGCCTCTATTCGCAAGTGGGGCGCTACGAGCAATTGCTGATCGAGCAGTTGCGCTCACTGCCTCCCGCAGACCCACGTTACGATGAGATCTACCAACAACTCACTCACCCGGAATTTATCCGTTTTCACACGTATCAGGAATTTTCCACACAGCGGACTGTGGGGGATTGGTTGCACCTCACGCCGCATGTAGGAGCCGGCTACAGCAGGTATTTTCAAGCGGGTGGCCCGGCGAATGATCGGGATCGGACATTGCTGTCCATGGGTATGGAGGCATCAGTGAAGGTGCACCGGGATTATCCCGACTTCCAAATCAACAACATCGGTGTCAACGGGCTGAGACACACCATCCAGCCCTATGCCAACTGGTCGTATCTCTCTGCCGGTGATTTGGGGGAAAACTACCCGGCGATTGATCGCATGACATTCATGACCCGGCCCGCACCGATCAATGTGGGCAGATTTGTCGCCATTGATGACCTGTCGGATTGGAATCTTGTGCGTCTGGGCGTCAGGAATCGGCTGACGACCCAGCGCAATGGTGGTTCACACGTGTGGATGTTCATGGATACCTATCTTGACAGCTATGTCGATGATCCGGAGCTGGATCGGGATTTTTCGAATCTCTATAACGATATCAGTCTGCTGCCGCTACCCTGGCTCGCGGTGGATTTGCAGACGCAGTTTCCCATCATCAGCAGTGGTTCGGGATACAACGAGTTCACCACCGGACTGCGTTTCATGCCCACGCCTGACTTTGAATTCAGCATTCAACAGCGCAATCTCAGCAATCATCCTTTTTTGCTGGATTCCAATCGTGTGAATTTCCGTGCTTACAACAGGGTAAATGAGAATTGGGGTTTGGGCATTGTTCATCAATGGGAATTTGACGATTCCACCCTAGAGTGGGAGCAATACACCGTGCACCGGAATTTCGAAAACTGGATTGTCAGTGCAGGTCTGACACGGAGGGATAACCGCGTAAGCAGTGAATACGGTTTCATGGTCAGCTTCACACTGAAGGATTTCCCGGATGTTACGATGCCGTTTCGTATCGACAATAACTGATCCGCACGCCTCGGTTCCCTCTGAGGCGAGCCACCCAGCGGAGAGAAAATTTGCAATTTCCTCATCCAATCCTTTACAAACTCGCCGCGAACTGCCAAATCCCTGCGAGTTTACACCCGACACGCCCGACCATGCCTAAAGACACTTCCATCAAGAAAATCCTCGTTATCGGCTCAGGCCCCATCGTCATCGGACAAGGTTGCGAATTTGATTACTCGGGCGTCCAAGCCTGCAAAGCACTGCGCGAGGAGGGCTATCAGGTCGTGCTGGTGAACTCCAATCCGGCGACGATCATGACCGACCCGGAATTTGCTTTTCGCACTTACATCGAGCCGATCACTCCGGAAGTGGTGGAGAAAATCATCATTCGTGAGAAGCCGGACGCCCTGCTGCCCACGCTGGGCGGTCAAACAGCGCTCAACACTTCCATGTCGCTCTTCAAGTCCGGCGCTCTGGACAAACACGGTGTGCGCATGATCGGTGCCAATGCCGATGCGATCGATAAAGGTGAGGACCGTCAGCGCTTCAAGGATGCGATGCTAAAAATCGGTCTCGATGTGCCACAATCCGGCACCGCTCATACGATGGAGGAAGCACGCACCATCGCTGATCAAATCGGGCGGTTCCCGCTGATCATCCGTCCCGCCTTTACGCTTGGCGGGCAGGGTGGCGGTATCGCCTACAACCGCGAGGAGTTTGAGGAAATTATCACCCGTGGTCTTGATCTTTCTCCCGTCAGCGAAGTGCTGGTCGAGGAATCATTGCTCGGTTGGAAGGAATTTGAAATGGAGGTCATGCGCGACCATGCTGATAACTGCGTGGTGATTTGCTCCATCGAAAACCTCGACCCCATGGGCGTGCACACCGGAGACTCGATCACCGTCGCGCCGATTCAAACACTCAGCGATCGTGAATACCAGATCATGCGTGATGCCTCCTTCGCCGTGATCCGCGAGATCGGAGTGGAAACGGGTGGATCGAACATCCAGTTCGCGACCGATCCCAAGACCGGCCGCATGATCGTCATCGAGATGAACCCACGCGTTTCGCGTTCGTCCGCACTCGCCTCGAAAGCCACCGGTTTCCCTATCGCCAAGATCGCCGCGAAGCTCGCCGTGGGATACTCGCTCGATGAGATCCGCAATGACATCACCCGCGAAACGCCCGCCTCATTCGAGCCGACAATCGATTACGTAGTCACCAAAATCCCGCGGTTCACGTTCGAAAAATTCACCGCAGCCAATCCTGTGCTCACCACTTCGATGAAATCCGTGGGCGAAGCAATGGCCATTGGCCGCACTTTCAAGGAGTCGATGCAAAAATGCCTGCGGTCGCTGGAAACTGGACGCTGGGGCTTCGGTTTCGATACCAAGGAACCGCAAGCTCCCACCCGCGAGGAGATTGAACGCAAGCTCCGTGTGCCGAATGCCGAGCGCATTTTCTGGTTGCAAACCGCTTTCGTCTGCGGCTATACGGTCGAGGAAATTTTCGACCTCACCGCCATCGATCCCTGGTTCCTGCGCCACCTCGAGGAAATCGCCAAGGAAGGCATGGCACTCAAGGAGCTGCCGCTCAAACGCGCCAAAAAACTCGGTTTCTCGGACCGCCAGATCGCCAAGGCTCGCGGCCTGAAAGAGGACGTCGTCCGCGCCGAGCGCAAGGCCGCGGGCATCGTGCCCACCTATCGCCTCGTCGATACCTGCGCTGCCGAGTTCGAGGCTTACACTCCTTATTTCTACTCCTCCTACGGTGAGGAAAATGAAGCGCGTCAGTCGGACAAAAAGAAAATCATCATCCTCGGTGGTGGGCCTAACAGAATTGGTCAGGGCATCGAGTTTGATTATTGCTGCGTTCATGCCTCCTTTGCTCTGAAAGAGCTCGGCTACGAGACCATCATGGTCAATTCGAACCCCGAGACTGTCTCTACCGACTACGATACCTCCGACAAACTCTTCTTCGAGCCGCTTACCTTGGAAGACGTGCTCAACATCTGTGATCAGGAAAAACCCGATGGTGTCATCGTTCAGTTCGGCGGCCAGACCCCGCTCAACCTTGCCGCCGATCTGAAACGTCATGGTGTGCCCATTATCGGCACGTCACCTGAGTCCATCGAGCTCGCCGAGGACCGCAAGCATTTCTCCGCCCTGCTCGATAAGATCGGTCTCAAACAGGCCGAAGCCGGCACCGCTGTGTCCGCGGAGGAAGCTGTCGTCATCGCCAACCGCATCGGCTACCCCGTGCTGGTGCGCCCTTCCTTCGTGCTGGGTGGTCGTGCGATGATGATTGTTTACAACGACGAAGAACTCTCCCGCTACATGCGTGAGGCTGTTACCGCTTCACCCGAGCGCCCCGTGCTGGTGGACCGCTTTCTCGACAACGCCACCGAGGTCGATGTCGATTGCATCGCAGATGGTACTACGGCTGTAGTAGGTGCGATCATGGAGCATATCGAACAGGCCGGCATCCACTCCGGTGATTCCGCCTGCATGATTCCTGCTTTCTCTCTTAGCTCGGAAATCCAGCAAAAGATTGAAAGCGCTGCGATCAATTTGGCCAAGGAACTCAATGTTAAGGGCCTCATGAACATCCAATTCGCAGTCAAGGATAATGAGCTCTACGTGATTGAAGTAAACCCACGTGCCTCGCGTACCGTGCCCTTCGTTTCCAAAGCCATCGGCGTGCCGCTGGCCAAACTCGCTGCGAAAATCATGGTCGGCAAGACTCTGCAGGAGCTCGGTTTCACACAGCGCCTTATCCCCGCCCACTTCAACGTCAAAGAAGCGGTTTTCCCGTGGAACCGCTTTCCCGGCATCGATATCGTCCTCGGTCCGGAAATGAAATCGACGGGTGAGGTCATGGGCATCGATGCCGATCCGGGCATGGCCTACGCCAAGGCTCAAATGAGTGCCTTCAACCCTCTCCCGACCAAGGGTAATGTCTTCATTTCCGTTAGCGACCGCGACAAAGCGCGCACTGTCCCCATCGCCCGCGATCTAGCGGACATGGGCTTCACCATTTTTGCCACCGGAGGCACGCACCAGCTTTTCCTAAAAGCAGGAATTCCCAGTGTGCGCGTCTACAAGATTCTCGAAGGGGCCCGTCCGCACTGCGTGGACATGATGAAAAACAATGAGATCCACTTCGTCATCAACACGCCGAGCAGCCACGAATCCCGCGCTGATGAGGTGCAGATCCGTGCTGGAGCGATCGCGAACAAAATCTCCTACGCCACCAATCTCGCCGCTGCCGAGGCGAGCGTCCGCGCCATCCGATCCCTGCAGAAAAACGAACTCGGCGTGTGTTCAATCCAAGAATACCACGGTATCGTTTGATGGGTCATTCGTCAGCGTTTGGCGGCATGTTTGAAAAATTTCACACAAAACCATCATTTTGTGTGGTCCGCTCTTGTGCCGATTGTCGTATGATTTGGTGACAGGGGTGCAGAGAAATACTGCGTTCGTCTCGAATTATGCCGCTACCCATCCATGCACTCCCCGATCCAGAAGACGCCTTAGCGCCGTTTGAACGGGAAGCGGAACATCTTTTATTTCTTGTGGGACAGCAAGACCGCCTTGCTTTGCAAAAACTCTACGAATGGTGGTCGCCCTCACTGCTCGGAATCGCGATGCGAATCATGAAAGATCGTGAAGAAGCAGAAGAAGTCATGCAGGATGCTTTTGTCAAATTATGGCATCGTGCCGCCGAATACGATGCGGCCAAATCCAAGCCTTTCGTGTGGTGTTTTACGATTCTCCGTGGCGTCTGTTTGGATCGTATTCGTTATCACCGAAGACAAAAGCGAGACCACGCGAAAAAAGTTTCGTGTGATCCACCGGATATGAAAGAACTGCGATTCGATCCCCGCATTTTGGGCTCCGATACGATCAACGCGGTAAGAATGGCCGTGGATCAATTGCCCGAAGATGAACGTCGCTGCCTCGAATTGGCGGTGTTTCTCGAATACACACAAAGCGAAATTTCCGATGAACTTCAAACGCCTTTGGGAACCGTGAAACATCGGTTGCGGAGGGCAATGGCCAAACTGCAATCCATGCTATCCTACCATGAACTCACCAGATGATTTTCCGCTCGATTCTTTCGGGATCGACCATCCACTACCACGGGTTGATTCACTCTGCCGTCAAAGACGTTCAGTGGCGGATCTTGCCTCCGCGGTGATTGCGTTGGATCATTCTGATGCGATGAAACCGCGCTTGGAATCGTGGAACAAGATTGTGGGCAAGATGAGTTTTGATCAACCGATCTCTCGATCGCAACGAGTGATTGCTTGGACTGGCTGGGCTGCTGCGGCAGTCGCTGTTTTTTTGCTAATGCAAAAAAACATAGGCCCTATGCATGCTGGAGATACTCCTGCACAAAGTGCTGAAATGCCCTTGGATGCTTTGCCAAGCGAGAACGCAGCCTCACCTGTCGATATCAGCCGGATGCCATCTGCGATCATGGATGATCATGACAAGAAAGAATCGCAAAAGATGGTGAAGGAAACCACGCAGATCCACGAGCAACAGCGCAGCTTGATCCAGGAAATCGAGACACTGAGAAAACAGATGGCAGTTCTTGCATCCCGTGATACGGAGCGGTTGGTGCCGCAGCATGGTGTTTCTTGGCCCATCATCATGAAATTGACAGCGCCGGGGACCGACCCCTCCGCCGCTGTTGTGGATTACCCACTGCTGCATTCGATGTTGCAGTTTGATGCCAAGGATGCACGCGGTGTCGTTCCCCAGTCGCCGCTTCTTTCGGATCGAGCCGTTCACCCGTCGGATCAAAGTCCCGCTCTGCCTAGTGCCGTGCCGATTTATGATCCAGCGCGTGACGTGGGACTCCTTGTCATCAGCAATCTCGACAAGCCCAAAAACGATCAAGCCTATCATTTATGGGTGCAAAGTGACACGTCTCCGCAACCGGTGCTGGTAGGAACATTGCCGGATCATATCGCCACCACCGAGACCTTTGATTTCAAGTTAGGCTCGGTGGGCATCATGCCAGACCAGTTTCTTGTGACCCAAGATCCTCGCGAAGCGCCTCGATTTCCCGATCCAAAAAACACCATTCTCCTAGGCCCAACAGAAAAACCATAGAAAAACCATCAATTGCTGATCCGATTCGTTATCAATGATCGTATGAATTAGTGATAAAGTCAGCAGACACTCAGAGAAACATGAAAACAAATTACTCTAACACTCCCGGATCATCGCCTGCCTGCCGGTTCTGGCGCTGTGATGACTTGCTGGCACGTCGCGCCATTGCATGGATCCTGGTTGGGCTCCTCTTCAGTCTTTTCCTGGTTTTTCGGCTGCCTGCTCAGTCATTCGGCACGATCCGCTTTTCGGATTATTTCCCCACCACACAAGAAACGTTGCCGCACGAAGTTTCCGAGGGGCATGTCCGTTTTGTGCTCAATCCGAGGGGAACCATGACGGCTCCCTTTGCCATCTCGCTGGAGGGAATGAATCAGGAAAACGGCCGATGGCAGACATTGACTCTGATTCAACGCCCCAGTGCCAAGTTGACCCGCATCAAAATTCCTGTGCCATGGCAAAAAGCGGAGTTGCGGGTAATCGCCACTTATTTCACACGGAATACGGGTCGTGTCGCAATCAAGTCTGCTTTCGACCCCAACAATTCATCGGTGAGCTTCTCCGCAAGAAAGGGTGCCAAATTGTATTCGATTGAGGCCAGACCGAACTCGAAAGCACCATGGTCTCGGGTGAGTACTGTTGCCGCGGTTCCAGCGAATTCCCGTTATCGTATCGCAATACCAGCGGTCATTGCCGCTGGTTCACAAGTTCGAGTGATCGCCGTGCTCGGCGCGTCAGCAGTCATGCCTGCATCGATCGCTTCCTCGTTGCCTCAAGCGATGCGCGAAGGCCCTTCGCGATTTGGCGCTCAGCGAGCCATCACATCCGCACCACTGCAAACCAGCGACACATTCGTCAAGGCAACACCTGTTTCCGCGGATCCGGGAAATCCAGTCAGCCTGATGCAGGAGTCCGACATCTGGAAAATCCGCGGGGACAAGATCTACTTTTTCAATCGCCTGAGAGGTCTGCAAATCATCGACTCGACCGATCCCTCGAATCCCGTTATTGCCAGTATGGAAATTCCAGCGTCGGGTGAGGAAATGTATCTCACCGGTGGAGACCAGACTGCCGCTGAGCGCGCTTTGTTGATCACGGGTGTGCCATGGACTCCCGGCGCTACGGCAATGACAAGAATTCATGATATCTCTGTCGCCTCCGATACGCCTTCTCAATTAGGGTCAGTTGACCTCCCTGGAACATATGTGGAAAGCCGTATGGTGGGAAATGTTCTGCATGTTATTACGACAAGTTGGTCTTCCGATACCGGAGTCTGGCAACCGCGCACTTTTGTTTCGTCCATCAATTTGACCAGCGGCTGTATTGTCGACGAACAACAAATTCTTGACGTTGCCGCATCACAGGTCGGAGCTACGGACAAGTATCTTTGGCTGTCCGCAGAGAATCGAGATTACTCGGCGAACCAGACTTTGTATGTCTTCCCGATCGCATCCAACGGCATCATCGGCCAACCCAAGCAGACCGGGATTAGCGGCAGAATTCAGGACAAATTCAAGGTCGGCGACACCTCGGATGGATTGGCGGTTGTTGTTCAGCGCTGGGAAAACTGGGAACAGATCACCTCCGTGGTAACATACATTGAGAATAACGAAGGATTGTCCGCCAGCGGTCAGGTCGAACTGATTCGTGGCGAATCTCTTTACGCCACACGTTTTGATCACGACCGCTGTTATGTGGTGACATTCAGGCAGATTGATCCTTTGTGGATTGTCGATCTCTCGGTGCCAGCCAATCCGGTGATTCGTGGTCACTTGGAAGTGCCCGGATGGTCCACATACATTCAGCCCTTGGGTGATGTGTTGATCGCTGTCGGGCGCGATGGAGGAAAAGTCCAAGTCTCGATGTTTGACGTATCGAATCCAGATCAGCCTGAACTTGCCCAGAGGATTGATGTAGGTGAGTCTCGGGCTTGGAGCGAGGCGGAGTGGAATGAGAAAGCGGTCAAAATTCTGCCCGAATCTGGTTTGATTCTGATGCCCGTGGTAGAAAACAGGGATGGTGCCATATCGCAAAGGGTCTGTCTGGTAGACTTTGATGTCACGTCGCGCGTCTTGAGCTTGCGTGGCTCGATCAACCACGATATTTCGCCCAGACGTGCCGCTTTGCTCGACAATGGCATCATTGCTTCCGTGTCCAACCGGCAATTGCTGCTGGTAGATGCTGCCAATCGGGATTACCCTGTGGTGGTCACGGACCGACTTCTTGCTTTTGGCGTGGACCGACTGGTGTTGCATCAGGACGTCGCGTTGATGGTTGAAAACGGGGCCAGCGATTGGGGCCGGCTTTCGGCCAATGCTTTCTTGCGCACTGCGCCCATCCAGCAGATTGATGCCATTAGCCATGAAATCCAATTGCCCTGCACGTCGGTTCGCGCTGCGCAGGTGTTTGAAGATCGTTTGGTATTGATCGAGGAGAAAAATGCGTTAGATGCTGAACTTGGAGTTAGACGATTCATGGGTTACCGTGCCGAGGCCAATCTTAGTGTCTGGTCTTTGGAAAATCCCGCCCATCCGACTCTCATCAGTCGCATTTCCCTTCCTTCGGAATCTGGCTCGGAGGCGAAAATTCTACCGATTTCAGATGGCAGGATCGCGATTGTCTCACGCGCTTATGGGTGGCACTACTGGATCAGCCCCATGCCTGTGGTGGATATCGGCGCCCCCATGATTTCTGTTGGTGTGGCGGCATCCTTTCCCCGCATGGCGACAGGAGGAAAAACATTGAGTGTCGCAATCGCCGAGATCCAGGGCGATGAACCCAAGGTTTGTGGTTCATGGGAGTTAGAGGGTGACGATTTCAGCGGAATATCCGAAGTTTTTTCGAACGGTGATCTGCTCGCTTTTAGTTTTGAAAAGCGTGAATCCACAAAAATCACGTCCCCGCAACTTTTCGGAAAGGACGGCTGGACAACAAGTTCCATAAGTTCATGGCTGCAAATTTTGGATCTGGCGGATCCGTCCGCACCAATGGCATGGGCGCCGGTGCAACTTCCCGGTGCCTTGGTTTCCATTGCGGATTGGACGCGATCTGGTGCAACGGTATTTGCCCGTTCCGGAAATCGCATTGCCGCGCTTGGTTTCAACGGTGAAACAGCGTCGATCGTTGCCGAGGCTACTGCTGGATTCACGCATGTCATGATGGGTTCTACACTCTATTTCGCGTCGTCGGATGGCATTGCAAAAAGAGAATTTTCGTCGCTTACTGGATCTTGGGAGCCGGCCACCATTTGGCCTCTGAATCAAGCAAGTGCGGTTCACTCCCTCTATACGACAAAGGGCGGGTTGGCAGCTGTCAGTCACAATCAAGCTTGGATTCTGGGCGCCGATGGCTCGTTCCTGGGTTATGATATTCTCGGCAATGCCAATTTTTCTGCTGCAGATCGCTCTGGCGATTGTTGGGTCGTGCCTGCTGGTGAATACGGACCGCTTGTTTTGAAGCCTTGAACCGAATCATTTGCTTGCCCCATCAAGCCCATTCGACTGGAGACAAATCTTGATTATGAGGCTTGGTGAGTTCGATTGCGATCTGGATCATAGGTGCATTTGAAAGATCCCGCATGATTGATAGTAATATCGAGCTACACTCTGGCAGTCTCTTATGCAACATTTCCGCTGGCTCTTGGTTTTTCTCCTCATACATCATTGCATGGCGAGTGAAACTTTGGACTATGGAAGAGATGTGCGCCCCATTCTCTCTGACCGCTGTTTCGCTTGTCACGGGCAGGATTCGAACAAACGTGAGGGCGGACTGCGATTGGATCAGCGCGATGGCGCAAGGAAGGGGGGCGATACTGGGGCAGCCATCGTGCCAAGTGATCCTGACGCGAGTGAGATGATCAAACGCATCATCTCGGAGGATCGTGCGGAAATGATGCCACCGCCCAAGGCGAAAAAACCACTCACCGCGGAGCAAAAAGAGGTCCTCATCCGCTGGGTCAAAGAGGGAGCGGTTTATGCGAACCATTGGAGCTTCGAGCCGATCAAGATCCACACGCCTCCGCAGGTCTCGAAGAAGGATTGGCCGCGCACGCCGATAGATCATTTCGTGCTCGCAGCATGGGAAGCGAAAAAAATCCTTCCCGCTCCGGACTCAGAGCGCGCTGCTTTTTTGCGACGTGTCACACTCGATCTCACAGGTCTGCCGCCTACCACGGAGGATATGAGGGCCTTTATCGAAGACAGCTCCGCCAATGCGCATGCGAAAGTGGTGGATCGCCTGCTCAAGAGCTCCGATTGCGCTGAGCGCATGACTGCGGCATGGCTGGACAACGCACGTTATGCCGACAGTAACGGTTACCAATTCGACAACCAACGCACCATGTGGCCGTGGCGCGACTGGGTGATCGAGGCTTTCCGAAAAAACATGCCGTATGATCGTTTCGTTACCGAGCAGCTTGCGGGCGATCTGTTAGAAAATCCGACTCAGCAGCAGCTGATCGCCACAGGCTTTAACCGCAATCATGGCTACAGCATCGAGGGGGGCATCAACGACGAGGAATACCGTGTCATGTATACGAACGACAAGACAGCCACCGCCGGCACGCTGTTCTTAGGTCTGACGATGGATTGCTGCCGCTGTCATGATCACAAATATGACCCCATTTCCATTCAGGAGTATTATTCGTTTTATGCGTTTTTTAATACGAGTGCGGAAGTCGGCGCTCCGGGAGAAAAGGGTCGTAAGGAAATGGCATCCGCTCCTTTTGTTCAAGTGGGAGATGACCCAGCCACCGCACCGCGCGCCATGATCATGGCGGAGAAACCGCGCGAGACATTCGTCTTGCAAAAAGGTCTGTTCGATCAGCCCGGTGAAAAAGTGGAGCCGAGCACGCCGCGGATGTTGCCACCCTTCGAGGGCTATCCACCAAATCGGTTAGGCTTGGCGAAATGGTTGATCGCCCCGGAAAATCCGCTCTTCGCGCGCGTCACCGTGAACCGGATCTGGCAGCAATTTTTTGGCATGGGTCTGGTGAAAACGGCAGATAACTTCGGACTTCAGGGCGAGATGCCCAGTCATCCGGAGTTGCTCGATTGGCTGGCGGAGGATTTCCGCAAGAGTGGTTGGGACATGCATCACCTCATCCGCAATATTGTTCTTTCCGCCACCTATCGACAGGATTCGCGTTTCCGCAGTGAACTGGATGATGCGGAAAACCGCTTGCTGGCGCGTGGTCCTTCGTTCCGCTTACCCGCGGAAATCATTCGCGATCAAGCGCTCGCTGTCAGTGGTTTGCTCACACGCAAAGTCGGCGGCCCCAGCGTGATGCCCTATCAACCGCAGGGAGTGTGGGAGGATCTGAGCGCACCACCCAGTCATGCAGAGACCTACCAAACATCAAGCGGGCCGGATCTCTATCGGAAAAGTATGTATAGCTACTGGCGGCGTGCGGCCATCCATCCGGCCATGGCGGTGTTCGATGCGCCGAACCGCGAGATCTGCACGGTAGAGCGGAGCAATACGAATACACCTCTGCAGGCACTCGTTACGCTAAACGACCCGACATATATCGAGGCAGCGCGCAAACTTGCCGAAAGGGTGTTGAAAGAGGAGCCGGCGGACCCGGAAAAACAAATGGCTCTCGCTCTAAAAGTTGTGCTTGTGCGCAAAGCCGAAGCGAGAGAGCTCGATACGCTGAAGGAGGTATACCAGGACCGTCTGTCGCAATATCAGGCTGATCCCGCTTCCTCCAACAAGCTGCTAGCCATCGGAGCGTCGCCTATCGACGCGTCGCTCGAGCGCATCCGCTTGGCCGCCATGACCGATGTCTGCCATGTGATTCTCAACCTCAGCGAAACCGTCACCCGCAAATGATGCCATGAATGAACTGGAATCCATGCTTGAATCCATGAGCCGCCGCCGCATGTTGCAGCTCGGCGCAGCAGGGCTAGGGGGCATTGCCTTGGCGGGAATGGAGGCGGCGCAAAGCTCGCACCCCTCCATTGTCACTTCGTCTCCACGGGCGAAGCGTATCATTTACCTGTTCCAAGCAGGCGGGCCATCGCAGGTAGATCTTTTCGATCCCAAACCTCTGCTCACGCAGCATCACGGCAAGGACATGTTCTCTCTGGTGAAGCAGGCCGGACGGCTGACGAATTTCAACGCCAAGGGGGCGATTCGTCCAGTCGTAGCCAGCAAATACCAATTCGCCCGACACGGCAACAACGGCGCTTGGATGAGCGAGCTTTTGCCGTACATGGCAAAAATCACCGATGATTTCTGCACCATCCTCAGCACGAGCACGAGTCCGGTGAATCACGACCCCGCGATGACCTTCATGCAGACCGGTCACAACCTTCCGGGTAGACCGTCCTTTGGTTCCTGGCTGAGCTATGGACTGGGTAGCATGAACCGCAATCTCCCGGATTTCGTGGTGCTGGTATCCATCGGCGAACTGCCCAACAACCAGCCACTCAACAATCGACTTTGGAGCAGCGGATTTCTTTCCGGCCGCCATGCGGGGGTACGGCTGCGCTCTGGCGCAGAACCTGTGCTTTATCTCAATGATCCTACTCAAAAGCCCATCACCGAGCGGCGGAAAATTTTCGATGCGATTCACAAGCTGAATCAAGAGGAACTCGCTCGCAGTGCCGACCCTGCCGTGGCCACGCGCATCGAGCAATACGAAATGGCCTTCCGCATGCAAAGTTCGGTTCCTGGTCTGGCGGATCTCTTCGACGAGCCGGAATCCACTTACAAGCTTTACGGTGAGGATGCCCGCAAGCCCGGCACCTTTGCCTTCAATTGCCTGATGGCCCGTCGGCTCGCCGAGCGCGATGTCCGTTTCATCCAGCTCTACCACACAGGTTGGGACCATCACTTCAACCTGCCCGCCCACCTGCCCAAACGCTGTAAGGAAACCGATCAAGCATCTGCCGCGCTGATCACAGATCTGAAACAGCGCGGCTTGTTGGATGACTCGATTGTTGTCTGGGGTGGCGAGTTCGGACGCACCACCTTCAGCCAGGACAGCAAGGTGCAGGAATCTTACGGCCGCGATCATCATGCGAACTGCTTCACCACACTGGTCTCTGGCGGCGGATTCAAGTCCGGCCTGATCCATGGCCAGACTGATGATTTTTGCTACTCCGTCGTAAAAGACGAAGTTCCTGTCCACGACCTGCACGCCACGCTAATGCATCAGCTCGGCATCGATCACGAGCGACTCACCTTCCGCCACCAAGGTCGCGATTACCGCCTGACCGATGTTCACGGCAAAGTTGTGAGGAAATTGTTGCGGTAAACCGAAACGAGCTGATTTTTGCAGAAAAACCTTGCTTTTCGGTGTCGACCTGCTTTTCTTGCGGTGCCTTCACAGGACAGAACGGCCATTTCCGGCTGCGCTGAACCGACAATCCCTATGAGCGAAAATACCATCAATCTAGCTGACTACAAACAACACGCGAACGACACCGGCAGCGCCGAATACCAAGTGGCCTTGATGACACAGCGCATCGCCCACCTTACCAGCCACCTGGGCAATCACGTGAAAGACAACTCATCCCGCCGCGGCCTGCTGAAACTCGTGGCACAGCGCCGGAAGCTTCTTAATTTCGTTCAATCGAAATCCGAGGAGCGCTACCAGAAGCTGATCAGCTCGCTGGGTCTACGCCGCTAATCCCCATCCTTTCTCAAACGGCCACCGAGGATTCCTCCGTGGCCGTTCTGATAAAAGCGGTGTTTGTTTTCGAGATGAAAACAGCATCGTGGACAGCAACCCTCTGACACTTTCTTCACCTTACGGGTCTGTCCAAAACACAACACACACCCCTGCGTGCAACCGCCGCAGGTTCAACCAAAAGAAAATAGACAGACATGCAAATACATAATGTAACCATCGATGTGGGCTCCAACCCCATGATGATCGAAACCGGCAAACTTGCCAAACTCGCCGACGGTGCCGTTACCGTCCGCTGCGGTGACACCATCATTCTGGTGACCGCCGTCTCCGCCACTAAAATCAAAACCGGCCAGAACTTTTTCCCTCTCTCCGTGGAGTATAAGGAAAAAGCTTCCGCCGCCGGTGTCTTTCCTGGTGGCTACTTCAAACGCGAAGGTCGCCCTACCGAAAAGGAAATTCTCACCTGCCGCATGACCGACCGTCCGCTGCGTCCGCTGTTCCCCAAGGGCTATCTCTACGACACACAGATCGTAGCGCTTCTGCTCAGTGCCGATGGCATCAATGACGCCGACATCCTCTCGATGAACGGTGCATCCGCCGCGCTGTGCTTGTCCGATATCCCCTTCGCCGGTCCGATTGGAGCTGTGCGTGTTGGTCGTATCAACGGCGAGTTCTTGATCAACCCTACGCACGACGAACGCGCCGAAAGTGATCTCGACCTCGTTTATGTCGGTAGCAAAAATGATGTGATCATGATCGAAGGATCCGCCCTAGAATTGCCTGAGCCGGAATTCATCAAGTCGCTGCATTTCGCCCAGGCCGCCGTGCAAAAGATCATCGCCGCCCAAGAAGAGCTGATCGCCAAGTGCGCCAAGCCCAAGCGCGAATACACCGTCACCGTCGCCAAAGACGAGCTGCTGGAAGTCGCTTACGAAATCGCCGGCAGCCGCATCGAGGATGCCATCTACGCTGCCTCGAAAGTCGAGCGCGGCAAAAAAGTCGGTGCTTTGCGCAACGAAGTGGAAGCCGCCATCATGGAGCGTTTCCCACAAACCACCGAGTTTGAAATCGAGCAAGCTTTTGAATACCTGCAGAAGAAAGCCTTCCGTATTTCCATCATGGAGAAAGGCCTGCGTGCCGATGGTCGCAAAGTCGGCGACCTACGTCCGCTGCACGGTGAGGTCGGCTTACTACCCCGTGTGCACGGTTCCGCTCTGTTCGCCCGTGGCGAGACACAAGCCTTGGCCATCGCCACTCTGGCTCCCGCCGATGAGAAACAGGAAATGGACAACTACGCTGGTGGTGAAACGGAAAAACGCTTCATTCTGCACTACAACTTCCCTCCATTCTCGGTGGGTGAAACAGGTCGCATGGGCGGTCTGAACCGCCGCGAAATCGGCCATGGCGCCCTCGCCGAGCGCTCGATCGCACCGGTGATCCCTGCGGAAGATGAATTCCCTTACGCCATGCGTGTTTCCTCGGAAGTCACCGAATCGAACGGTTCGACTTCGATGGCCACCGTCTGCGCCGGTGTGATGTCCTTACTCAATTCCGGCGTGCCACTCAAGGCCACCGTGGGCGGCATTTCTTGCGGTCTCGTCACCGACTATGATGAAAACGGCAATCTCAAAGCTTACACGACACTGCTCGACATCATCGGTAGCGAGGACTTCTACGGTGACATGGACTTCAAACTTTGCGGCACTCGCGAAGGTGTGACCGGTTACCAGCTCGACCTCAAACTGCCCGGCATCCCACTTTCGATCCTCGAAGAAGGCATCGAAGTGGCGAAAAATGGCCGCATGAAGATCATCGACAAGATGGAAGAGTCCATCAGTGCTCCTGCTGAACTCAGCCCTTACGCACCACGTATTGTTTCCGTCAAGATCCCCGCAGACCGTATCGGCGAACTGATTGGCCCAGGCGGTAAGAATATCAAGGGCATCCAGGCCGAGTCCGGTGCGCAAATCAGCATCGACGACGACGGCACCGTGCACATCTACGCCTCCAAGCAGGTCGGTCTCGACCGCGCGAAGGAGATGATCGATCGCATGTTTGCCGAGATCGAAGTCGGCAAGACCTACACCGGTCGTGTCGTGAGCATCACCGCCTTCGGCGCTTTCATGGAAGTGCTCCCAGGCAAGGATGGTCTCGTCCACGTGTCAGAATTGGCTGAAGGACGCGTCGAAAAAGTCGAGGATGTCGTGAAAAAAGGCGAAATGATCACCGCCAAGTGCTTGGGTGTTGATGAAAAAGGTCGCGTGAAAATGAGCCGCAAGGCCCACCTCCGCGAGCTCGCTCAGAAAGAAGCCGCCGGCACTGCGGAAGGCTGACTTGATTTGCTCACTGAATGATTCCAACCCTCGCAGTCACAGGCTGCGAGGGTTTTTTATCTCATGGACCAGCACATTCATCAGCTACTGAAGTCGAACACGCAGCGCCGTGGCACGCCGATTTGTCTGATTGCCTGTTTTTGTGATGGTTCTAGGAAATCATCGTCACGCTCAGTCGCGGAGGGTGCCTTCGGTGACTCCTAGCTTTTCGGTGACTTCGAGTTCCTGTTGCAGGGCGGCGGGGCTGCAGCGTCCGTTAAGGAGCTCGCGATAGAGACCCAAGGTTTGCAGGGATTCCTCGCGGGTTTCGGCCAGCAATTCAACGCGGAAATTCCTCAGGCCGGCACCGAGCAAGGCGGGCAGGAATCGCGCCCCGGTCTGGGCGCGGCCATTGAACAATGTGTTGCGACAGCCGACATCCGCACTGAGGCGGTGGAGTTGGCCAACGCGGTCACGCAGGTGCACGACGTGCGTTTCACAGGGGCGACCGCAGTTTTTGTAATCGGTGCCTGCGGAGAGAAAGGTGCAGAAGACGCAGTGCTCCATGTGAAACATCGGCATATGCTGATGGAGCGTCAGTTCCAGCCAGGCTGGCGGCGTTCCGGCAAGGAGATCCAATACTTGGCTGACATTGAGATCGTAGGAAATCGTCATACGTTCCAGCGAGCTGTGTTCGCTCAAGAGTTGTGCGGTGAGCGGGTTGGCGATGTTGAGGGAAAAGTCGCCGATTTGGCGCAAACTACTAGATTTGTAGTATTCCAAAGCGGCGAGGTTGCGAATCAGCACGCCTTTTGTGCCGCTGCGTTCGATGAGCTTCAGGTAACCTTCCTCGCCGGGTTTGATGATGCGTGGTGTGGCGACGAAGACTTGCGGGCAAAGCGCGACGGCGTCCTTGTAGCGGCGAGGATCCTCGAAGTCGCAATAGATCGCATCGGCTCCCGCTTCCATCGCGGCTTCGAGCTGTTCCATGCTGCGGCAAAGGCAGGCAAGTTGCGGGCTTTCACTTGAGGGCTCGCGGCTGTCCTGTGGGAGGAGCGATGCGTAATCGGGAACTGTGGTGATTTGCGGTGCGGGCTCGGCGCGTTGTTCATCGAGCAACTGCACCAGTTGTCGGCGCAGACGGTTCAGCTCGGATACAGCGATGTGGCAATGGCCCGTAAGCTGGTTGTCAAGGCGGGCGAGTTCGTAGTCGGTATCACCGAGTCGCGAAAGCTGCGCTTCCAGCGTCGCGGTGGTGAGTGGGTGTTTTTCCGCTGTGCCCAAAGGCATCGACGAAGTGACATGATGACCTTCGCAGAAAATGTTCAGCACTTCGCCGGGTGATCCTGTGACGGTGAGGTGCAGTGGCGTTTTTTTCGGCTGCAACTTCGCCTGTTGCCATGCTTTGCGCAGTTCGCTCTCGAGCTTGGGGTCAGAGGTTTTCCAGACCTGATGTCCGATATGAATGCGATTCCAATCGAGCGGAGAAAAGGTTTTGTGAAAGTAGATGCGTGTGCCCTCGATTTTCCAAATGCGTCCGCCTTGTTCGTGATTGCGATCCTCGCCGGCATCGAAGACCACGCCATCGCCCGCTTGCAAGGGAATGGGATGGGTTTGCGCCAGTTCGATCCAGCCGCTGCCGGTGGCAGTGATTTCGCCCAGCAAGGCACCGCGTTTTTTGCCGAACTTGCCGTGGGTGAGGTAGGGGTGATTGGTCCCCGCCAGCCAACCGGTGGAGAGGCCGCGCGAAAACGTCATCTCTAACGCATAGCGATCGTGATCGCTGATCGAGGCGGGTTTTTGTTCCATTGCGGCATCAAGAGCCTTGCGATACACGCGGGTGACCGCAGCGACATATTCGGGCGATTTCAAGCGGCCCTCGATCTTGAACGATTTCACGCCGGCCTCCACAAGGTCAGGAATTAGATCCACGGCTGCCAGGTCTTGCGGCGAGAGCAGGTAACGCACCTCGTTCATCGGTTGCTGCACGCCATCGACAATCAGATCATACGGCATGCGGCACGCCTGTGCGCATTCGCCGCGGTTCGCCGAGCGTTGACCCAGGCTTTCGCTGGTCAGGCATTGACCGGAGTAAGCGACGCACAAGGCGCCATGTACGAATACTTCCAGCGGCGCATGGGCCTCGACGGTCAACCGTGAAAAACGATGCAATTCTTTGACCGAGAGTTCGCGTGCGAGCACGGCGCGTTCGAGCGGGAACAGAGACTCCACAAAGGCCAAACCCTCGGGTGAGGTGATGGTCATTTGCGTGGAGGCATGCAGTCCGAGCCTCGGTGCGATCGTGTGCGCGAGTTTTGCCAGACCGAGATCCTGCACAATGATGGCATCGACCTTGCAGGCCTGCAGCCAGAGCAACTGTCGTGCAGCATCCTCGATTTCGGCGGGGAAAATGAGCGTGTTCATCGTCACGAATCCCTTCACGCCGTGACGGTGGAGAAAAGTCATTAGATCCGGCAGGTCTTGTTCGGTAAAGTTGTCCGCGCGCAAGCGGGCATTGAAACGTGATAGGCCGAAAAAAATGGCATCCGCACCATTCGCCACCGCCGCGCGGGCGCAGTCCCAGTTGCCCGCAGGGGCTAGGAGTTCAGGCGTGGGGTCATTGTTCATACTCATGGGATGGCCGAAACGATGACACAGGCGAAGCATGTTTTCTAGCGCGGATTTGTTGATATTTGAGGGATTCGTGACACGTATTGTTGGTGCCCTAAATCGCTTTATGCATTTCCTTGATTCCTTGATTGTGCTCTTTCGCAGAAGTTGGCTTCTGATGGCAGCTTTTAGTTTGGTTGGATGCGATTCCCGTTCGTCTGCCACGGCGTCTACTTCGTCAGGGAAAAACAAGCAGCAGGGAAGTGGCGCGCTAACGAAAGTCAGCCGAGTGGATGGGAAAATCGATTACAACCGCCATGTGAGACCCATTCTGTCCGATCGTTGTTTCGGTTGTCACGGTCCTGATGGGAACAAAGGTCGCGAAGCAGGCCTGCGATTGGACACTTTTGAGGGTGCTACGTTGGCGTTGGAAAGCGGTAAGCGGGCGATTGTGCCCGGCGACGTGAAAGCCAGTGAAATGGTGGCACGCATGCGCACCCACGATGCTGAAGATATCATGCCTCCCCATAAACTGAACCGTCCTCTGACGGAACAAGAGCGTGAAATTCTGGAACAATGGATCGCGGAGGGGGCAGAATACCAACCACACTGGGCATTTGTAGCGCCAAAAAAACATACTCTACCCATCGTGAAAAACGAGGCATGGTGCTTGGATATCATCGATCGTTTCACTCTTGCGAAAATCGAAGAGCAGGGGCTTTCGCCGAATTCTTCTGCCGATCGCGCCACGCTGTTGCGCCGGGTGTCTCTCACGCTAACAGGATTGCCGCCTGCGCCTCAGGAAGTGAGAGATTTTCTCGCCGACACTTCTCCGGATGCGTATGAAAAACGCATCGATGCCTTGCTAGCTTCGCCGCGTTACGGCGAGCGACTTGCGCAGGATTGGCTCGATGTCGCGCGCTTTGCCGATACCTATGGTTATCAGAGTGATAAGGCCTGTTTCACCTGGCCGTGGCGCGATTGGGTGATCAAGGCGTTCAATGAAAATCTGCCCTTCGATCAATTCGCTACCTGGCAGATTGCCGGCGATCTGTTGCCGGATCCAACGCAGGAGCAGCGCCTTGCGACGATGTTCAACCGTCTGCATCGTCAAACCGAGGAGGGTGGGTCCATTGCCGAGGAATTCCGCATGGAAAATGTTTCTGATCGAGTGCACACCTACGGCACCGCGTTTCTGGGACTGACGATGGAGTGTTCGAAATGCCACGATCACAAATATGATCCTATTCCGCAAACGGATTATTACAGCATGGCATCGATGTTCGGTCAGATCGATGAGACAGGCCTCTATCCCTATTCCATTAGCACTTCCGCGCCACCTCCTTCCATGCGCCTGATGCAACCGCACCATCCGGCCGAGGTAGCCAAACGTCAGGCAGCTCTGGATGTCGCGCGCAAAACCTACCAGGATCTTCTGGGCAATCGTGATGCCGCCTTCGATGCTTGGTTGGGTGCCACACCGAACATCGCGATTTCTCCGCGCATCGCCCACTATCCCCTCGATGCGGTAGAGAGCAACCAAACGGCCAACTCTGTGGCCGGTGGCAGGCCTGCTAGCCTAGGTGGTGCCGGCTTCCAAGTGGTGCCCGGCGCCGTCGCTCAAGCATTGGAATTTGACGGCGATACTCCCCTCGATCTGAATGGTGTGCAAGGCATTACGCGACACGATGAATTGAGCATTTCCCTGCGCATTTTCTGCCCCGAGCCCAAGGATCGCGCGGTGATTCTGCATAGCGGTCCGCGCTTGTATTCGCAGTCGGCTGATGCCGCTGGGTTTGAAATTTTGTTAGAAAAAGGCAGGTTGCGCTGGAGTGCCATCCACATCTGGCCCGGTTGTGCGGCATCGATCGAGACCACGGAGCCCTTTCCTGTAGGCAAATGGGTGCAGGTGACGGTGACATACGATGGTAGTTCGCGCGCGGATGGCATGAGGTTGTATTACGATGGTCAGCTCGCGAAGACTGCCGTGCTACGTGATCATCTCGATAAAAACATCGTTGCCGAGACCTTCCGCCTTGCCTCTCGTCCTCGTGACGACCGCGGATTTGCCCAAGGCAAAATTGATGATCTCTCTGTGTTCCGCCATGCGCTCACTGCCATGGAAGTCGCAGAACTGGCGGGTACTCCAGCAGATGCCGTTTTCCAACAAGCGAAGCAAGGAAATGCTGAGGCCAAGGCACGGGTAAAGGAATACTACATCGCCCATGTGGATGCCGATCTTGCCGCTGCGCGCCAGGCCGTGACAAATGCCGGCAAGCAACTTCACGATCAATACCTCGAGCACATACCGCTCATCATGTGCATGCAGGAAACCAAGCATCCGATCCAATATCATGTGCTTACCCGTGGAGATTATGCTTCGCCAGATCTCAGCAAACCCGTGCCCTCGGCTCCGCCTTCGGCTGTCATGTCCTTCGATCCCTCGTTGCCCAAAAACCGTCTCGGTCTCGCGAAGTGGACCACGGATCCGAACAATCCGCTGGTTTCGCGCGTCACGGTGAATCGCTTGTGGATGATGTGCTTCGGCAATGGCATCGTGCCCACGCAGGAAAACTTCGGTCTGCAAGGAGACGCACCGACCCATCAGGAATTGTTGGACACGCTTTCGCGCGAATTCATCGAGTCCGGCTGGGATGTCAAAAAAATGCTCAAGCGCATCGTCATGAGTCAAACTTTCCGTCAATCATCGGCTCTCACCAAAGAAAAACTGGAACGCGACCCGAAGAATCAACTGCTCGCACGCGGACCGAGTTACCGTCTTTCCGGCGAAGCCATTCGTGATCAGGCACTGTTAGCCGCTGGGTTGCTGGTGGAAAAAATCGGTGGCCCCAGTGTGAAGCCATGGCAGCCGGCGGGCCTGTGGTCGGAAGCGGGTGCTTCGGGAGGCGACTATGTGCCTGACAAAGGCGAAGGGCTCTATCGGCGAAGCATCTACAGCTTTATCAAACGCACGGCGCCGCCACCCAACATGCTCACGCTTGATGCCGGCAGTCGGGAGATTTGCCAACCGCGACGACTTAGCACCAACACGCCCTTGCAGCCTTTGATTTTTCTCAACGACCTGAGTTTCTTCGAATGCGCCCGCAAGCTCGCGGACCGCTGCATCAAAGAAAAACCGTCGGAGCAAGCTCTCCAAGCTGGGCATGCTTTTGCCATTCTCACCTGCCGCGAGCCACGCCCTGCCGAAGTTCAGGCACTCAAGGAACTCTATGATGCGCAGCTCCTTATCTATCAAAAAGACCCTGCCAGTGCCAGGTCTGTATGTGGGGCCGAGGATGCCCATCGCGCGGCATTGACGATCGTGTGCTCCACCCTGCTTACTTCCGACGCGGTGATCACGAATCGTTAGATCCGCCTACTTCACAACATCGCTCGGTGCAGACGGATGGCGGCGGCAATGATGGGCTGGGCCCATTCGGGGGCGTTCGAGAGATCGGAGGGTGCGGTAATTTTCCTTTTGATCATCTCTAACAGAAGTCGTGGTTGGGGAGCCTGACCAAGGGCTGGATCGGCCTCGGTGGAATTATCGTAGAGGCGTAGGTGGTGGAGTGATGGGAGCAGGCGGATCAGATTCTCGCGGCTGCTGTCCCAACGCTCGCGGATTTTTGCTGCCGGGATGTCGTGACCGCCTCGTATGACGCGCGCGCGCACTCGTTGCAGATGGAGCTCGGGACTCTCCAATCCGCAAAACCAGATATGCAGACGATGTCCGCCACGCGCCGCCGCCTGCAATAGACGGGTGATGCTGCGACCGCCTAATGTGGTCTCGAAGCGGTAGTCGCGTTTCTGGGTGATCGCTTCTTCTAACAAATCCCTGCCGATTTTCCAGGCGTGACCGTTGGCCTGTGCGACGGAGATATCGGGATGAAGCGCACGGATTTTCAGTGCGACGGTGTCGGGGTTAAAATAGCTTCCATTCATGACTTCGGTGAATGTACCTGCAATGCTGCTTTTGCCAGCACCATTGACACCAGCCAGCACCGTGCTGATAGGGTGTTGACTCATGACTTTTGCTTGGCTTTTCGTATCGCTCCTCTTACGGCGGCGGCTCCCAGTTCTTCCGGTGTAGCCTCAAACAATCGCTTCGCCGCTGCTTTCTGCTCGGGCGTTTGCATTTCATCCAGCAAGGTGCGGTATTCCGTTCGCAGTTCCGATAGCACGTGGCTTTCTTGGGCTACCAGCTCGTTGTATTGCTCTGCGGAAATCATTACGACGCGTGCTCTGTCATGGCGCGTAATGGCGACGGGCTTGCCAGCGCTGACTTGATCGAGCACATCAGCAGTCGATTGTTTCAACTGCGTGGCGGTGACGGTGGGGAGTTCTTGCAAACGAGGGCATGGTTGATCGGAAATGTGGTAGATTTTGTTCATTTAATACAAAATAGCTATTTTGCTGATTTTGTCGATAGAAAAAAGGTATGACAAACGATGGAGAGAGTGAGGTGAAATTTGCGGAGAAGTTTGGGCGTATGGTGTTATGGTTTGATGAGCAAGGCACTCAAGAAGTGCTGCAAGAAGTGCTGCACGATGCGATGAATACGAAAACCCCCACATACGATCAACTGATGCGGCATACGCGGCGTCATTTCCTAGGCAGTACGGGCCTAGGTCTGGGAGCTATGGCCATGTCGCACTTGTTAGGCACAGGCCAGGCGTCTGCTTCCTCGAGCGGGATCCTGGGAGCACCGCATCATTTCGCCAAAGTCAAGCGAGTGATCTATCTTTTTCAGGCTGGCGGGCCATCGCACTTGGAAACATTCGATGACAAGCCGCTGTTGCGCGAGGGTCATGGCAAGGCGTTGCCGAAGTCAGTGATCGGCAATCAGCGACTATCGACAATGAGCGGAAACCAGAGCCTATTGCCGATGGCGGGATCTTTTGCCAAGTTCACCAAAAGTGGCGCGAGTGGCACCTCGATCAGTGACATTCTGCCCCACACACAAAAGATTGCGGACGAGATTTGCGTGATCCGCAGCATGCACACGGAGGCCATCAACCACGATCCGGCGATCACATTTTTCTGCTCCGGTAGCCAGATCCCCGGTCGTCCGTCGATGGGTGCTTGGGCCTCATACGGTCTCGGTAGCCTGAATCACAACCTACCGGCCTTTATCGTGCTCGTTTCGAAAAATGCCCGTCGCGATCAACCGCTCTACACCCGTCTGTGGAGTTCCGGCTTTCTCCCCAGTGAGCATCAAGGCGTGCAGTTCCGTTCGGGCAAGGAGCCCGTGCTTTACCTAACAAATCCCGAGGGTGTGTCCCCTCACGCTCGGCGTAGCATGCTGGATGCTTTGGGAAAACTCAATCTCGACCAAGCGGCGCATGAACTTGATCCGGAAATCGATGCTCGCATCGCCCAAGCGGAAATGGCGTTTCGTATGCAAACCAGTGTGCCCGATGCCACCGATCTTTCGGGTGAAAGCGAGGAAACCTTTGCGCTGTATGGCCCCGATGCCAAGACGCCAGGCACCTATGCGGCGAACTGCTTGTTGGCCCGTCGTTTGATCGAACGCGATGTGCGTTTTGTGCAACTGTTCCACCAAGGCTGGGATCAGCACGGCGATGTGGTCGGCGGCATTTCCCAGCAATGCAAACAAACGGATCAGGCTTCTGCAGCCCTGATTATCGATCTCAAACGTCGTGGTCTTCTCGATGACACGCTTGTCGTGTGGGGTGGCGAGTTCGGGCGCACGGCTTATTGCCAGGGTAAAATGTCAGGCAATCATTATGGCCGGGATCATCATCCCCGCTGTTTCAGCATTTGGCTCGCAGGTGCTGGCATCAAGAGCGGTATCACTCACGGCCTCACCGATGAATACGGCTACAACATCCTCGACGGCGCGGTACATGTTCACGATCTTCATGCCACGATGTTGCACCTCATGGGTGTGGATCACGAAAAACTGGTCTACAAATTCCAGGGCCGGTACTTCCGCCTTACCGACATCGCCGGACACATCGTGAAGCCGATCCTCGCATGACGAATCACGGCGCGTGAAAGTTGTGACTTTGCAGAATTGCGGTATTCGCTATGATGTTGGCACATGAACGAGACACTGCGCGTCGCCAGTTTGCAATGGCAGCATCGGGATTTTTCCACAGCAGGGGAATTTTGGGAGGATCTGTCTTGGCAGACAAAAATTTGCAAGCAGGACTACGCGGCGTCATTGCTTGTATTGCCGGAATACATCGGTGCGGGCTTGCCCGGCACGTGGCCTTCGGAAAGCGAGTGGCGCGTGCGATTGACGACGCTGGCAAGAGATAACGAACTTTGGATCGTAGGTGGTTCGTTTCCTTTTGCCACCGATGAAGGACTGCTGAACCGATGTCTGATTGTTGGGCCTGATGGCGAGATTGTGGTGCAAGACAAACTTCATATCACCCCTTGGGAATCAGCGGAGTGGCGCATGATCGGTGGTTCGGCCTGGCCGGTCATCGACATGGGCATCTGCAAGATTGGCGTGGCGATTTGCTACGACGTGGAGTTTCCCGAACAAATCCGCGCTCTTGCCGAGGCGGGAGCCGAGGTGCTTTGCGTGCCGTATTGCACTGATGATATCAACGGCCATTACCGCGTAACGCACTGCGCGCGCGCCCGTGCCGTCGAAAATACGATGTTCGTCGTAACAGCCGGCGGTGTTGGATCGATCAGGCAGCGCGCAGGCTTCGCGCATCATGTGGCGGAGTCGCTCATCGCCACGCCCTGCGATATTGGATTTCCGCCTGCTGGCATTCTGGCGCAATCTCCACGGGGACAAGAGCACCTGCTCATCGCCGATCTTGATCTCTCGCTGCTCCGTGAAAAACGCCGCACGGGCACGGTATTGCCGTTGCGCGATTTCAGACGCGATCTTTTTGCCAAGTCCTAGGATCCTGAAATCCTTCAACGTCATCGTTTGAGCATCCTCAGACGGTGCGTCATGGAGTTGCATCACGACCCCCATCAGGAATGATTCGACAGGATGAGATGTGCCGGAAATTGTAAAGTTTCGGTAAATCCGTTCGCCATCGCTCCGTGATTGCGCTTGAATGGAAATCAACAAGGATGAGTTCCGTTTCCCACAATCGAAAAATTCTGATGATCGACGACGATCGCAAGCTTTGCTCCTTGGTGAAGGATTATCTGGATCACATGGGCTTTCATGTCGACCTGCGGCATACTGGCACCGAGGGATTGCAGCAGGCCTTGGTCGGCAATTACGATGCGCTGATTCTCGACGTGATGATGCCCGGCATGGATGGCATCGAGGTCCTGCGCGAGTTGCGCAAGCAATCGGATGTTCCCGTGCTGATGCTTACGGCGCTTGGAGAGGAATCGGACCGCATTGTCGGACTGGAAATTGGTGCCGATGATTATTTGCCGAAAACATTTTCGTCGCGTGAGCTTCTGGCCCGCTTGCGCGCGGTGACACGCCGCGGTCAGCGCTTCGAACAGCAGGAAAGTACGACGGATCTCGTAGAAGGAGAGCTTTGTGTCAACGTCGCGAAGCACACCGTGAAATTGGCAGGTGTCGCCATCGAATTGACGGCACTGGAGTTCGCCTTGCTCGCGTCTCTCATGAAGGCAAAGGGCAGAGTGAAATCTCGCGAATCGCTGATTGAGGAGGTTTCGGATCGACGCTTTGATGTCTTCGATCGCTCCGTCGATGTTCATATTTCGAGCCTTCGAAAGAAGTTGGGAGATGACCCCAAAGAGCCTCGTTTTATTCGAACCATACGCGGAGTGGGATACACGTTGGGATGTTCTGATCAGACTGTTGATGCATGAAAGGAAAAGCCTCCATATCCTTGTTGTGGAAAATGCTGATTTGGCTGATCTTGCATCTGGCGCTATTGGCCATGGTGTTGGTTCTGATCGGGGTTTGGCAGTTGCATTCAGGCTTGGATGTCTTGTTGAGGGGACCGGCAGGTGACAGGATTCGTGTCGCGGGTGAGCAGATGAGCAGCCAACTCCGGCAGCGGCAGATCGATGAATGGGGTGATCTGATGACTGCATTTTCGCGAGAGCACCACGTGCAATGCGATGTATGGATGCCCCATGGCGATTGGGCGACGCATACGATCAAAGATGTTCCGGCCGATATCATGGAGCGTTTGAAGAATCTGAAAAGATCCGCGGATCCAGCGATCGGACCGCGCAATCCAACACGCGGAGGCCCGTCTGGCAGGGGTGGTCCCCCGAGACCGGGCAGACCACCGGGGCGGGGAGGTCCGCCGGAAATCGATGGATTCTTCGATGACACTGATCCCGTCATGCGAGATCTGTTCGATTCTCCTCCTCAAGGCCGCGAGGAACGTGGCTTCGAAGATCCTGTGCGCGTCGCTACGGATGATCGCGGCTTTCAACCGGTAAGACCTATCTTTTTTACGGTGGACGGGAAGCGTGAATATTACTGGGTGGCAATGCATGTTCCTTTGATGGGGCGAACAGCGCCGGAGCATGTGGTTTGGGTGATTCGTGCTGATACGCTTGGTGGAAACGGTCTGTTTTTTGATGTTACACCATGGGTCATCGGCGCACTCGGCTTATTGGCATTCAGTTTTTTGTTCTGGGTTCCATTCGCACTCCATATCACGCGATATGTCGCGAAACTGAAAAACGCCACCGATCGTATTGCGGAAGGGCGTTTCGACGTGAAAATCGATACTGCTCGTCGTGACGAACTGGGGGTGCTGGGTGAGGCAATTCAATCGATGGCCAATCGCCTGGATCACTTGCTCAAGGGTCAAAAACGATTTCTGGGTGATGTCGCTCACGAACTCTGCTCACCCTTGGCCCGTCTGCGCACGGGTTTGGGTATTTTGGAGTCGCGCCTGCCTGAGTCGGAACTGTCGCGCTTGTCGGCGATTGAGGATGAGGCGCGCGAACTCGCCGAGTTGATCGATGAGATCCTTGCCTTCTCCCGAGCATCTGCCGGACTCAAGCAGGAATGCAGGACTTCGCTTGCCTTGTCCTTGCTGGTTCAAGAGGTGATCGCGCGAGAGTCTGCCGGGGCGAATGTGGAGTGCTCTGTGGATGCATCGATCCGCGTTCTTGCCGATGCCAAGTTGCTCAAACGCGCGATTGGCAACTTGCTGCGCAATGCGATTCGCTACGCGGGTGCTGACGCCTTCATTCGCGTGACTGCATCGGTAAAGGCCGGGCAAGTTGCGTTGTCAGTGGTCGATAACGGGCCAGGCGTGCCCCATGGCGAAATCGTTCATTTGTTCGAGCCGTTTTATCGACCGGATACTGCACGCGCACGAGAAACAGGTGGCGCGGGCCTGGGATTGACCATCGTGAAAAGTTGCGTTGAGGCCTGCGGTGGCACTGTATCCGCCAGAAACGAAAAACCCTCAGGTTTTTGTGTCGAAATGCTTTTACCGCTATCGCACGCTTAATTACTACATGTATCGTAATTGAGCGGATTACGACTTGATGAACTTTGGCATGGCAATTGCTTGAAGCGAAGTTGCAACAAATATTGTGCTCTTCTGCGCGTGCTTTTCGCGAGTTACGCTCTTTGTTGCAATTTTTTTTCGCGCGCAATCCGTTGATTTTCAACGGATTTTTCCTGTTGCCCCAAAAAAATCAAAAAAACGCATGAAAAGTTGTTGACGTTTTTTGAGAAAAAGGTAGAGTTTGCCCCGCCGCGGTGAAGCGCCCGGCACGTGAGAGACTCTCCAGTTGATCGCGACTTTATCGGA